>Ga0302323_100001587_pt1 | contig 18483 bp, 16 predicted proteins | sample Fen_T0_3_FD_201950 | JGI IMG/M metagenome (GOLD analysis project Ga0302323, IMG submission 201950) | Peat permafrost microbial communities from Stordalen Mire near Abisko, Sweden - Fen_T0_3 | ecosystem: Environmental > Terrestrial > Soil > Wetlands > Permafrost | place: Sweden: Abisko... | reverse complement strand
CGGCCGCCCGTACGTCCGCGTGGACGAAAGCGGCATCGCGGGCGTCGAACGCTTGTAACCGCGGCCGCACCCGATCCCGATCGCGGCCCCGCACTGGCGCACTCGTGGCCAGCACGAGGCGACCCCTGATGCTAACCCTCCGCTCAGCCCCGACCGGGCCTGCGCAAACAAAAGTCTCCAACCGCGCTCCGAAGGCGCCGCGCGTCCCTCTCGCGGCGGGCGCGCGGAAAGCAGCCTAGCCGCACCTGCTCTCTCTCTCTCTCTCTCTCTCTCTCTCTCGGTGCGCGCGCAGCGCCGCACGCCTCGCGCCGAACGCGCGGAAAGCAGCTCAGCCGCATGCCCGGCTCTGCTCTCTCTGCCCTCTCTGCTCTCTCTCTCTCGGTGCGCGCGCAGCGCCGCACGCCTCGCGCCGGGCGCGCGGAAGGCAGCTCAGCCGCATGCCCGGAAATACGTCGAGGTCAGCCGACTTTGGCAGGATAAGATCACGATCAGCCAATAAGGCGCAGACCTACAAAGGCTGACCGCACAGGCGCCTGCTTTCCGTCAGCGCAGCGCGGGCGGCCCAGCGCCCCCATCCGAGCGTGCGCAAACGAAAGTCTCCCACCGCGCGCCGAAGGCGCCGCGCGTCCCCCTCCCGCGCCGCGCGCGCGCAAAATGCGACGCAACCGCGAGCATCGTGCCACCCGTCTAGGGGCGAATGACTTGCGTGCCCGGTGGGGGCGTGAAGTTGAATTCGCCGCCGGCAGTCTTGGTGTTGATTTCGGGATTGAGGAAATCGAAGCGATTACGATTGCCTTGCGAATCGAGCAAGAGCACGCGGCGCACTTGGTAGGTGTTGGCGTCGACGTACAAGATAATCGACTGATACGAGGGCGATGCTTCCAGTGGATCGCCGACAATCACATAACCGCCTTCGAAGCCCATTTGCTTGGCATCGCGCTTGCTGAATTTGAACGAGGTCTTCAAGTTCCCGCCGCCGACCAAGAACGACAGCGCCGCTGGATATTGGCTCTTGTCGAGCGGCTGCTCGTACATTTGCTTGTTCTCTTTTTCGTAGACCTTGACCAGCTTGCCGTCGGAAACGACGCGGTTGCCGTTGTTCGTGTAGCGCCAGCTCATCTTGCCGGGCTTTTCGAAGACGACCGAGCCTTGGCTGTTGATGGTCTTGTCGTAGGCGCGTACGCGGTACTGCTGCTTGAACCCGGCACGAAAAGTGTGCGAGCGATCGTAGAAGCCTTGTACGCGTTCGGCGATCTGCTCGGCCGTCAACGCTGCGGCGGCGGGCTTGCCTGCGGCCGGGGCCTTGTCGCTCGGGGGGTCGGCAAACGCGGAAGCAACTGGCAGCGTAGTCGCCAAAAGACCGAAAAAACCAAGCAGAAGTGAGCGGCGAATCATAACCCATGCACCATGCTTTCGAACTGCGAGGCTTGCAATCCTTCAGACGTGCATACGCTCTCGGCCCTACGAATCTTTCTGCCTTAGCTCGGGTTTGCGCTCCGCTTGGGTTCGCGATATTTCCACGAACACTGTAAGCACGAGCGCCTCGCTGCCCATCGCCTCTCTCGGGCGAGGCCCGCCGCTAGCGGATCTTTGAGAGCTTGGGCAGCTTGGGACCGGTAGCGCGCACGCGGCGCTTTTTGCCTAGCAGCGCGCGCAGGCCGCTCGCGCTGATTTTGCTCTCGCCCAGGCCCGCTTTTGGGCGAAGAGCCTGGATCAAGCTGCCGATGCGCAAATGCGTGATAGCCAGCGCCAACGCATCCGCAGCATCGGCGGGCGGCAGCCGGTCGAGCGCGAGCAACGCGCGCACCATCATCGCCACCTGGGATTTGTCGGCCTGGCCCGAGCCGGCGATCGTTTTCTTCACTCGCGCGGGCGGATACTCGGCGATCTCGACGCCTGCGCGGGCCAACAAGAGCAGCACGACACCACGCGCGTGGCCGAGCTTTGAGGCCGCTTGGGCGTCCTTGTGGAAGAACAAATTCTCGACTGAACCAACTTCGGGCCGATGCCGTTCGATCACCGCGCCCAGCTCGATCTCGATTCGCGCCAAGCGATCGGCGATGGCGGTCTTGCCGTCCAGGTGGATCACGCCGTGCGCGATGTGGCACAGGCGGTTGCCCTCACGCGACACCACACCCCACCCGAGGTGAAGCGTACCGGGATCGACGCCGAGTGCGAGCACAAGATTTACATAGCGCGTCTACGCGCGAATGGAAAGCAGCACGGACAGCGATCGGTGTAGGCTGAGCTTCGTGCGTGACCCGGACGTGATTGTGGTGGGCTCGGGCCCCAATGGGCTCGTGGCAGCCAACGTCATGTCGCGCCGCGGGTTTCGGGTGCTGGTGCTGGAGGCGAACCAACGCCGCCCCGGAGGCGCGCTGGGCTCGGAAGAGCTGACTTTGCCCGGCTTCGTGCACGACGTGGGGGCGGCCTTTTTCCCATTTGCTCTCAGCAGCCCAGCGTTTCGTGAACTCGATCTGACTCGGGCGGGTGTCAAATGGCTGCATTTGCCGTTCGAGAGTTGCCACCCGGCGTTGGACGGCAGCTACGCTTGCATCGCGCGCGACTCCGAACTCAGCGCCGCCCACTTCGGCACTGCGCGCGACGGTCAGGCTTGGCGGAAGCTCGCCCTGTCACACGCACGCATGGAACCCGAGCTGCTGAAGCTCTTGCTCGGTCCGTTCCCAGCGCTCGCCCCCGCGCTGAAGCTAGGCCTCGGCAATCTGAGCAAGGTCTTGTGGCGTTTCGCACGAAGTGGTGGAAACCTCTCACGCTCGCTGTTCCAGAGTGAGGCCGCCCGGCGCGTGCTGCCGAGCTTGGGGCTGCACGTGGATGTCGGACCAGAGGATTGGTTTGGATCCGGGCTCAGCTACCTACTCGGCATGACCGCCTCGACTGGCGGCTATGCAGTGCCCGCGGGCGGCGCTCAAAGCGTCACCAATGCCCTGCTCACTTTGCTCGAGAGTTGCGGCGGCCGCTTGCGCCTGGGCGCGCGCGTCACGAAAATCGTCGTCGCCGACGGGCGCGCTGCCGCCGTGCGGCTCGACAACGGTGAAGAGCTCCGCGCGCGCCTGGCGGTGATCGCCGACACCGCAGCCCCCACGCTGTATCTAAAACTGCTCGACGGAGCGCACTTGCCGAAGTGGCTGGTTCGCCGAATGCGGCGTTTTCGACAAGGTTTTGGCACTTTCAAGCTGGATTTTGCGTTGTCTTCCGCGGTGCCTTGGTCGAACGAGCAAGCCCGCCAGAGCGCGGTCGTGCACATCAACGAGAGCCTGGCCGACCTGGCTCGGTTCACACGGGAGATCCGCAATGGCAATCTCCCGGAAGCGCCGTACTTGGTGGTCGGGCAACAGAGTTTGGCCGACCCGTTTCGCGCTCCGCCCGGCCGGCACACGCTGTATTGCTACACGCACGTGCCCTCTTACATCGAAGGCGGCTGGGCGAGTCAAAGTGAAGGCTTCGCTGACCGCATCAGCGACCGGATCGAAGGGCTCGCGCCCGGCTTCTCCGAGTTGGTGCTCGGCCGGCGCCTCTCGGCGCCCCCGGATTTGGAGGCGGAAAACGCCAACTTGATCGGCGGCGACTTGGGCGGCGGCGGCAACGCCTGGCACCAACAGCTGCTGTTTCGTCCTATCTTCCCGTACTATCGCTACCGAACGCCGGTCAACGGTCTGTACTTGTGCTCGAGCTACACCCACCCGGGCGGCGGCGTACATGGCATGTGCGGCTACAACGCGGCTCAGGCAGCAGCACGCGATCTCAGTTGAGCTGACGCTCAGTCGTCAGCCGAGTATTTCCCCGGCGCTTCGGCGTCCAAGACCACGGGCCGCGATTCACCATTTGCGACGCGCTGCACCAGCTCGTCGACACACGCGAACAAGATCGAATTGTCCCGCGACGGGTAGCCTTGCAGCGTCTCTTGATAGACGTCGACTTGATCCAAGAAGTGCAGCAAGGGTTCGAGCTCGAGCTTCCGAGCCCAGGCGCCGTAGCCGAGCTTTTCCAAGTAGCGCGCATTCAATTCTTGTTCGTACTGGTGCGCGACGGGGACCGACAAAAGCGGCACTTTCAAGCTCACGGCCTCGCTCAAGAGACTAAAACCACCGCCCGCAACCGCGGCTCGAGCGGTGCGTAGATCGTCGAGAAAGCCGGGCTCGGAGAAGCCGCACAAGGTGACGTTGCCCTCCTGCCCTTCGCGACCCATGCCGTACACACGGAAGCGATACGGCAACTTCTTGAGCGTCGGGATCAGGCTCTGATTGGTGGGGGAGGTCTGGTACACGAGTACGTGCGCGCCGGGTTCACGCTTGGCCGCGATCACCTCGGGCCGCAAGATCGGCGGCACCAGGGTGGTGTACTTCTTCCGCACTTCGGGAAAGAAGAAGCTGGTGGCCAGGTAGTGGTAGGCGCCCGGCATCTTGATCTTCACGGCGAGTCGGGCGAGGTCGAAATCGAAGCCCTTGCCGCGAGTCACGCTGGAGTCGTGCCGGCAACGATTGATCACCTGCATGTTGTCGATGCTGACCACCGGCACTCGGTGGTTGAGGCCGTAGAGCGCTGCCCACGACTCGAAATCGCTGATCACCAGCTCGGGCACGAAGCCGCTTTCGGCGACGTCGCGGTAAACGGCGAGGTTCTTCTTGATGCCCTTGGGTGCTTTCCGTAAGTTCTCGAACAGGCTCTTCGAGCGATCTAGGGAATTGCCGAAGTAACTCAGGCTGAGGCCATGAATCTCTTGGATGTTGAGCTTCTGATAGCCGGCGAGCCGCTCGGTGAGGAAGCGATGCGCGCGCCCCGACACGACTACGCGCAGCTCATGCCCGGCACGCAACAAATGCTCCAATACGACGCGGCTCCGCGTGGCATGCCCCATCCCTTCGCCGACCACTCCGTACAGAATTCGCACTGCTGGGTACTCCAAAACGGAGCATGCCACAGCTCACCCCACGCCGTGCACCCCTGAAAATTCACGGTTCACGCAGGATCCTCTGCCTTGGGGTAGGATGCGCCGGTGATTCAGAAAGTGACGGGCGCCCCGGCCCCTCTGACGGGCAAACAACGAAGCTTCTTGCGCGCACTCGCGCACCCACTCAAGCCGGTGGTGCAGATCGGCCACGGCGGGTTGACTGACTCGGTGCTGGCCGCAATCGACGGCGCGCTTTCGACCCACGAGCTTATCAAAGTGCGCATCACCGGCAAGGAAGACGCCTCCGCGGCGGAGCTCGCACTCGAGGTCGAGACGGGCACGCGCTCGACCGTGGCGCAGGTCATCGGCAAGACGCTAGTCGTGTACCGGGCGCGCAAGAAGGACCCGGTGATCGTGCTGCCCAAGGCCGGCGCGAAACCAAGCAAGACCGCGAAAGCGAGCAAGTAGAACAATATGGCCGAGCGCATCCTACGCACACAGAAAGACGGAAACCTAGCCTGGCTCGACCTCGAGATGACGGGCCTCGACGCGCAGAACGATGTCATCTTGCAGGCGGCGCTGATCATCACCAATTCCGAGCTGACGCCACTCGAGGAGTTCGTGTGTGACATCTGGCAGCCCGATGAAACCTTGGCCAAAATGGTACCGTTCGTGCGCGACATGCACGAAACCACGGGGCTGACTCGGCGCGTCCGCGCTTCCAAGCTCGACCTCGCTGCTGCGGAACGCAAGCTCATGGAGCGCGTGACCGGCTGGTGCGCGTTCGGCGCCATTTTATGCGGGAACAGCATTGGTCAAGACAAGCGCTTCGTCGACCGTTGGCTGCCCGGCTTGAGCGGTTATCTGAGCTATCGCACGGTGGACGTCACTTCGATCAAAATTCTTGCCAAGCTCTGGTACGGCGACGCGGGAGTTTTTTCGAAGCCCACGCAAGGCGAGCACGACGCACTAGTGGACATCAAGAACTCGATCGCCGAGCTTTCGCACTATCGGAGCTTGCTCTTCAAAGCCAAGCTTTGAGGGTCACTGAGCGCCTCCAGTCGACCGAGCGCATCGAGTAGGTGGGCGCGCTCGGCTCCGCTCGTCGCGGGCAACGCCAGACGCGCGCGCCGACGATTGCCGCCACTTGCGAGAACCGTGCGACAATTCTGATTCGTGCCGTGCGCCGAGGAAGCTTTCGCCGAGCCCGGCGTAGCCCGCGCTCACTGCGTTTGGATACCGCAGCAGCCGTACTTACAGCAGCCGCCGCCGAGGGAGCAAGTAGTCGTCTTGGAAGTGCAGGTACCGCCGGCTTCGCATACGCTGTAAGTGCACTTCGTGCCGATGGGCAGAGCGAGCGTGGTGATCCCACCCTGACAGTCTGCATCCGTACAGCAGCATTTCTCGTTGCACAGTTTGGTGTTCACGCACTTGTGCTTTTCACAGACGTCGGTAGTGCAGTCGATCTTGTCGTCGCAATCAGCGGCGGTGTTGCAACCAATGCAGCCCAACTTCGGGTCGCAGATCGGATTTAGTGCCGAGCACAGTCCGCTATCCGGTTGGTACGAGCAGACCCCGCCATTGCAGGTGTCCTTGGTGCAGGCCAGCCCGTCGTTGCAATCCGTATCGACGCAACAGGCTTTGCAGCCGTCGCCCACGCAGCACTTGGTGCCCATGGCGCAAGGGTCGAAAGCGCAGCTGCCATTCACGCACGCGCCGTTCGTCTGACAGGCGTCAGCGGACTTGCAGTCTCCATCTTTGACGCATTCGGCGGCCTTGACGCAGCCAGTCTTGGCGTTGCAGGTGTACCCGGTCGGGCAGGATTGATTGTCCGTGTGACCGCAGGTGCCTTGTGTGCACGAGTCTTTCGTACACTTTACGCCGTCGTCGCAGTCCATAGCGGAGCAGCAGGTGCCGCACGTGGCAGACGCTCCGTCCGCCTTCGCGCAGCAACTCTGCCCGTCAGCACAGAACGGGGTGTGCTCACAGGAGTTGCCGGTGCAAGAGTCCTTCGTGCACGGATCCTTGTCGTTGCACTGCGAATCCTCACAACACTCGGCGCAGCCGACGCCGGCACAGCAGAGAGACTTCTTGGGGTTCGCGCATTCGGTGGCGGTGTGATCGCAGAGCGAAGTCGAACCAACGCAAGTGTCATTCGTACATGAATCACCGTCGTCGCAGCCAGCGTTATCGACGCATGTTTCCTTGTGCCGACAATCAGCGGTGGCGGAGCAGTATTCATCTGCGGCGCAGTTGTCGTTGTTCGAGGAATGCGTGCAGCCACCAGCGAAGCACTCGTCGTCCGTGCACTTCACGCCATCGTCGCAATCGGTACCGGCGCAACATTGGCCGCACGAGCCGTCACAGCACTTTTCCGTTGCGCCGCACATCGGCGCTCGCGCGCAAACACCGTCGGCGCCACATTGATCAACGGTGCAAGGATCGGAGTCATCGCAATCTTCGGGGCCCTGGCAGGCGATCTTGTGCGCGAGACCGCCAGCGGCTGCGCTCCCCGAATCGCCGCCCGTGCCGGAACCTCCGCTGCCACCGGTCGCAGTGAATTTCGCGCCACCGCACGCATAGGCGGTAAACGAACACAGCGCGAGCATCACGCTGACACGCAACCAGTGGCTGAGGCGGCTAGGTTTCAAGGCAAGACTCCGGCGGATGGTAAGCTGCAACGCTAGCAAATCGAGCCTCCGAAATCGATGTGCGCTCAGACCTACACGCGGCAAGGCCTTCGATTCAGCGTTGCAACTGCTCGACACGGGGAGCGCGTTGGACGGCCAGCAGTCGATTGACGCAGTTCGGTTACGACGATGAGGCAGCGCCGAGCCCGATGGGCAGCTCGACGATCGCGGGCGGGTCCGGAGAGGCGGCTTCGGCAGGCCGACTTTATCGCATCGACCCCACAGACGACCGCACTTGGCGCCTGGACACCTTGGAGCTGCCGAGCGACTCCACTACCGACCGAGCTGGCCGAAAAAATACCCATTGTTGTCAGTGCTGCGTGCCCTGCACCCTGACCGACCATGGCCAAGCAGCGTGCACGCAAGTCGCTCAAGTCCACGGGGCGCCTTCAGGTTCAGGCGCCTTCCATCACTCGGCCTCGCTCGGAGGTCGCGCGCAAGATCGACTGGGGTGGGGTTTACATCGTGCCACCTGACGAGACAGTGCTGCGCCTCTTACCGGGTGGAGGCAAGAGGGCACAACCAGCCCGCATGGATCTCCGCGGGTTCGTGCCATCGCGACCGTCCACGGTGATCTCGACTTGGGTATCGGCGCAGCTCGAGCAGGCAGTGACGCGGCATGAGTGGCTCGGACCGCTGGTGCACGGCATGCGTCACCCTGCGTCGTTCGACACCGTTGCCAACTTGGTGGCCGATGCGGTGTTCGATAAAATCGACTATCGCCTCCGCGGTGGCGCGGCCTGGCAGCTGCCTGAGGAGACTTTGGCGCGCGGCCACGGCGACTGCGAGGATCGCGCCACGTTGCTCGCTTCCGCGCTGGTCGCGGCGGGTGTGAGTCCGTACAACGTGCGCGTGGCTCTCGGCACAGTCCACCTGTCTCGCCACGGCAAATCGCTTGGAAGCAGGGCGCACGCCTGGGTCGTCTACCGGGGCGAAGACGGGGGCTGGATGGCGCTCGAGCCGGTGCCGAGCAACGAAAAATCGAAGCACCCGGCGCTCGGCTTCGAGTACGACCCGCGCTTCGTTTTCAATGGCGATCACAAGTGGTCGTTCACCGCGCAGGAGCGCCCGCGCCCCGGCAAGCGCTGGAACGAGCTCGATCCGACGTTCCACGGCGAGGTGCACAAGAGCATCGTTACACACGCGGCGGCCGAAGCGAACGTTCCCGCCCCGCTCCGCTCGCAGCTCGCACGCACGTTCACGACGCTCTTCGGCAACGTGATCGACAACCCGGACCTGCGCTTTCAGAGCTACCACCCGCGCGATCACTTCGACAGCGGGGTCATCGACGAGGCGTGGGCGACGGTGCTCGCCCGCCTGCAGCGCTTCTACGCGAAGCCGCTCACGGATGCAGACGGAGTGAACAACTTGTGCTGGGCACTACATGCGCTGGCCGACTTCTACGCGCATTCGACCTACGCGCATTTCCTCAAGCTCGAAAAAGGCGCGCTCATCCCGTACGACCCGATCGCGGGGACGCCCGCGCTGCGCTACGACTACGCGAGCGATCCGACCTTCTCTGGAGCCGACTTCAGCCACTACGACGCCTGGTGGAAGCCTGGCATGTTCGATCGCCTGGCACGTTGGAAGGGGCGCCCCATTTCCGGTCGCTACTCGTTCCACGGTGACTCTCAAGACGTGATCGAGCGGCTGACGAACGCGCCGCCCGACTCCGCGTTCCCGAACCCGGCCGCACGCCAGTTCGCAGGCGCCTTGCCCCACCACAACGAGCTTGCCGTCGACGAAGAGGTCGGCTCGAACAAGCTCTACGGCAGCGCAGCCTTCAAAGAGCAATTCGCTTGGCGCTACCACCTGGCTCTCAGGCACATGGTAACTGCGCTGAAGCAGCACCCACAGATCGGCTGAGGGCAGCCAGCACCCAACCCCCGATGCGACCGCTATGCTCGCGGGCTCGTGGTCGAGGCGAAGAAGCGCGAAACGGGCGGTATTGGAAAAACGAGCTGCGCAGCTGGGGCTGCTCGACCCGCTCGTCCTGGTAGCTCAAATCGGGCCTGAACTTCTGGGATGGTAGCTGCAGTAGCTTCAGCATTGGCGGAATCGGAGGTTCCAGCGCAGAATGCGCCCGCCGATGCCAGGTGCCCCCTTTTGAGCGCGATGAACGACGAATCGGTGCAGGCGGCCGCCGAGGAGCTGGCCCAGAAAGTGGCGGGCCGAGCCCTCTCCGTCGGCGAGCAGCGCGCTTGCGAGGCCGAACTTTCCGAGCTCCGATTGGCCTGGAAACGCAACCCGAGCGCGTTCTCGCCCGACCTGCTGGAGATGTTGAAAAGAATCGCCAGCTCGCTAGCGGCCGGGGCCATCGCGCACAAGCAGAGCGATCCTGCCCTCGTCTTGAAGGAATGCTTCGGCTACGACGCTTTCCGGCCGGGCCAGCGAGAGATCATCGATACTGTATTGAGCGGGCGGGATTGTATCGGCGTGATGCCGACGGGCGCCGGGAAGTCGATCACTTACCAGATCCCTGCCCGCATCTTGGGCGGCCTCACCTTGGTCATCTCGCCCCTCATCGCACTGATGAAAGATCAGGTCGACGCGATGACGGAGGTCGGCGTCCGTGCGACATACCTGAATTCATCGCTCTCCGCAGAAGAGCGAAGAGCCCGCGTCTCCGAACTCCGTGCCGGTCGCTACGAACTATTGTATTGCGCTCCAGAAGGGCTCGAGGCGTCCGTCGGGCGCACGCTCGGCGAGCTCAAACTGAGCCTGATCGCGGTCGACGAAGCGCACTGCATCAGCCACTGGGGTCATGATTTTCGCCCCGCGTACCGCAATCTCTCCGGCATGAAGGAACGCTTCCCGCAGGTACCGGTGCTGGCCTTGACCGCGACGGCGACACCGCAGGTCACAGCCGACATCGTGCAGCAGCTCGGCATGCGCTCGCCCGCTCGTTACCGTGGCTCGTTCTTCCGCAAGAACCTGCGCCTACACGCTTACGCGAAGGGGGACACGCTGGGCTGCACCGCCAAGGAGGCAGCGCTGGCCGTGGCCCGCAGCCGCCCAGGACAGAGCGGCATCGTCTATTGCCTTTCGCGCAAGACGGTCGAGAGCACGGCCGAGTTTCTGAAGAAGCACGGCGTACGCGCGGGTCACTACCATGCCGGGCTCGATGCCGACATGCGCTCCAAAGTGCAAGACGCCTTTCAGAACGACGAGATCGACGTGGTGGTCGCGACCATCGCCTTCGGCATGGGGATCGATAAGTCGAACGTGCGGTTCGTGGTGCACCACGACATGCCACGCTCGGTGGAGGGCTACTACCAAGAGCTCGGGCGCGCGGGTCGCGATGGCCTCGCCAGCGATTGCGTGCTCCTCTATTCGTGGTCCGAGGTCAAAGCTTACGATCGCTTCGCCGATGCCAGCGACGATGACGCACAGGCCGACCGCACCCGCGCGCAGGCTCGGGAAGTGTTTCGTATGGCAGAAGCACGCGTCTGCCGGCACGCGCAATTGGCCCACTATTTCGGGGAAGATCTGGCTGATTGCGGCTCTTCCTGCGACGTTTGCCAGAATTTCGAGCTGCTCGCCAAGCCTGCGCGCGCCACGCCCGAGGAGCGCGCCCAAGCGCGCGCCGCTCGCAAGCGCGATCGGCCCGATTCCTCGCCGCCGGCCACGCTCGATCCAGATCTATCGCTGTTCGACCGCCTGCGCGTGCTGCGCAAGGAAATCGCGCGTGAGCGCGGGGTCCCACCGTACGTGGTTTTCTCGGATGCGACGCTCTTGGAAATGGCGAGCACGCGCCCGAAGACCAGCGCGCAAATGTTGGGCATCTCCGGCGTCGGGCCAACCAAACTTTCGCACTATGGCGAACGCTTTTTGAAAGCGCTCGGCGAATAGCGCGTCAACCCCCGCGCAGGCGCACGCGGAACACCGCGCCGGCTTGCGTCGGCCCGAGCGTCACGGTTCCGCCCATCCGTCCAACCGCGTGATGCACCAAGACCAAGCCGAGCCCAGTTCCCCGTTCACCCTTCGTGGTGAAGAACGGCTCGAAGATCCGTTGACGGAGCTCTAGCGGCACGCCGGGTCCGTTATCGCGAATGGAGATGCGCGCTTCGAGCCCTGCGCGATAGACGCGCACCAGGATTTGAGGGTTTGGAGAGCCTTCCGTGGCGTCGATCGCGTTTTGTAACAAATTCACGATCACTTGTTCGAGCAGAGCCCCGTTGGCGAAACCGCGTACGCGTTCGTCGCCAGCGAGTTCGATGCGCGCCTGCGGCGTGCGCAGGGCGTCCACGGCCCGCTCCGCGCAGTCCCACAAGGACAGCCGCGACAGCTCCGGGGCCGTACCGCGCACCAAAGAGGTCACTGCGCTCATCACGTCGCGGATCCGACGCAAGGCGATCGCCACGTCGTCGACCGCCGCCACCCGTTCGTCCTCGCCCAGGCGGCGCGCTAGCTCCGGCTCGCGCAGGCATTCCACACTGGCCAACGCGGCCGCCAGTGGATTTTGGATCTCGTGGCCGATGGTCGCGAGCACGGACTCCAGCACCGTAGCTGGGACATGGCCACGATCTGGATCGAACACATGTCGTGGCTGGCGCGAGATCTCCTCCTGAGCCCGGAAACGCCGCACGCACAGGAGCAGCGTGACGATGTCGATTGGACCGCGCAGTGTCAGCGCTGCGCCCGCGCTCAACGCCGGTCCTTCCGCTTCCGTAGCACCGAGCAGCGCGACCACTTGCATCACGGGCTCGGGCGTGTTGATGCGCTGGAGCAAATCCAACGCGCCCGGGAGCGCCGTTTCGATCAACGCGAAGCGCGGTAAGAAGGCCAGGTCCTCGACGTGCCTCGGGTCCGAGACGACAACCACCGAAAAACCGGCACCCTCCAACTCGGAAAAAGCCGGTCGCAACTGGTCGGGCGCGCTTGCAACGACCAGGATCGCCGACTCGAACAGCTTGAAGACGCTGCTGTCGGTTTCGTCTGCGGTCAAATCTGGTTGCGCGTCGCCAAACCTGACTGGCGGGCGCGAGCGCGAGTTCGTCACATCCAGCGGGCTGTTCATCTCGTACGCTTGCGCGTAACGATCATCAACGGCTCGCGGGCCAACGGTTTAAGGGCGCTCGCGCTGGATTAGTCGAGCGAGTTCCGCCACATACAATGCAGGGTCGAGTGGGAGCTCGACGGTTTGCTTGGTAATGCCCGAGTAAATCATGGCATTGGCTAGCTCGACACTGGCAAGGCCGTCACTGGCCGGTGCGACCAATGCTTCACCCTCGAGGATTGCATTGACGAAGTTCTGGATCATACCCGTGAGCGGAGTCGGGCCGTGCGCAAGCGGGATGTTTTCGGTCTCCTGGCTGGCTGGCTGCACGCGAGCGGGGCCTGTGCGCAGCAACTCCAGGGTCGACCTAGCGTTGCGGGTGACTTTCAGCCCATCCCGCTCGACCACCACTTTGCCGAGATCTCCCACGACTTCCAGGCAGTTACTGCCGGGCGCCTCGCCCGTGGATGCCACGAACACACCGTTTTTGCCACTATCGTACTCCAGGTAGGCAGTCACCTGATCCTCGACCGCGATCTCGTGCATGCGCCCGAAGCCGCAGAACGCGTGCACGCGTGCGGGCATCCCGAACAGCCATTGCCAGAGGTCCAGGCTATGCGGGCACTGATTGAGCAATAACCCGCCGCCTTCACCGCGCCAGGTCGCGCGCCAGCCACTGCTGCGATAGTAAGCGTCCGTGCGAAGGCAGTCCGTGATCACCCAGTGCATGCGCCGCAACGTGCCAAGCTCTCCGCTTGCAATTAGCGCGCGCAAGCGCAGGAAGCGCGGATCGGTCCGCAGCACCAACATTTCGGCGAAAAGCTGGCTCGACTTCGGGCGCTGCTCGTAGGCGGCAAGCATCTGCAATGCGTCGGCCTTGTGCACCGCGAGCGGCTTCTCGACGAGGACGTGTAAGCCGGCACTCAGAGCCTCGATCGCGAGCGGCGCGTGGTCGTAGTGTGGGGTCGCGATCAGCACGGCGTCGGCGATGCCAGCGGCGAGCAATGCACTTTGACTTGCGAAGGCCGGCAGCCCGGGAAAGTGTGCCAGGGCTTGGGGGTTGGTGTCACAGACAGCGGCCAGCGTTGCCCGCCGGACCTTGCCGAGCAAAAGCTCGCGTGCGTGGCAAGCACCAATGTTGCCGACGCCGACGACGGCGATCCGTAGCGAGCGAGTCATGGCTTGGCGAGCACCACGACGTAGTCGGTCTGGGGGAACTCGGCCTTGGTCAATGCCTCGACTCGTTCTTGCAGGACTTTGGAGTCACCCGTGGGCAATTGCTCCAGGCGGATGGTGACCGTGGTCGAGCCGTATGCGGAGCGCACGTTCACGCTGGCTTGGCTGCCGAGATCGTGGTGAATTCGAGCCCGCAAGCGCTCGACCGCCGCGACATCCCGGTGAAAACCGCAGCCCAACAGCAACGCGCCGAGCAGCGGCCAGAAGCAGTTTGCTGCGTCGTGGCTTTTTCGGGTGACGCGAGGCACGCCCGCATTTACTACCATCGGGCAGCGGACAACATTGGTTTGAGCGTCAGTCCTTGCAAAAACCCGCGCCCCGCCCGATGAGCATGAATCAAATGGAGAGCTTCGACTATCTGGTGATTGGCGGCGGCAGCGGCGGTCTCGCGTCGGCGCGCCGCGCGGCCGAATACGGCGCGCGGGTCGCCCTGATCGAAGCCGCCGAATTGGGCGGCACGTGCGTGAACGTCGGCTGTGTGCCCAAGAAGGTGATGTGGAACGCCGCCGAGATCGCAGACGCGCTGCACAGTGCCTCCGGCTACGGCTTCGACGTCACGCTACGCGGCCACGATTTTTCCGGTCTACGCCAGCGTCGCGAAGCCTACATCGAGCGCATGCGCGCCAACTACGCCAAGAACCTGGCAAAGGATCGGGTAGAGCTGATCCGCGGACGCGGCGCATTTTTGTCCTCGAATCAGGTGCAAGTGGGCGAGCGCTTGCTCGGCGCAAGACACGTGCTGATAGCCACCGGTGGCGCGCCGACTATCCCGGACCTGCCGGGTGCGGAGCTGGGGCTGAGTTCGGATGGCTTCTTCGCCCTCACCGCTCTGCCGCGGAGCGCGTTGATCGTCGGCGCAGGTTACATCGCGGTCGAACTCGCCGGTGTGCTACGCGGCCTGGGCTGCGAGGTGACCTTGGCCATGCGCAACGAGCGACCATTGCGCGGTTTCGACGTCATGCTCGGGGATGCGCTGCGGGAAGCGCTGGAGAACACCGGCGTTCACGTGAGGCTCAGCACCACTGTGGCCAGCGTCATCAGGAATCCGAACGGTGAGCGTGTCGCCATGCTCGAGGGTGGGCACGCACTGCCGCCAGTCGAAGCGCTGTTTTGGACCATCGGGCGGCACGCGAACACTGCCGGCCTCGGCCTGGATGCGGCTTTCGTGCAAACGGACTCAGACGGGCACGTGGTGGTGGATGAGTGGCAGAGCACCACGGCTGTCGGCGTATATGCGATTGGTGACGTCACCGGTCGCGCCACCTTGACGCCAGTGGCGATCGCCGCAGGCCGCCGCCTCTCGGATCGACTGTTCGGCGGGAAATCCCAGGCCAAGCTGGACTATCACGACATTCCAAGCGTGGTCTTCAGCCACCCCCCGATCGGTAGCGTCGGTCTGTCCGAGGCGGACGCGCGGGCACTCCACGGCGACGCCGTGAAGGTGTACAGCACGCGCTTCACCAACATGTTCTACGCAGTCACGGAGCACAAGGCGCTCACGCACATGAAGCTCGTGTGTGTCGGTGCGGACGAGCGCGTGGTCGGGGTGCACGTGATCGGCCGAGGAGCAGACGAGATGATTCAAGGCTTCGCCGTGGCCGTGAAAATGCACGCCACCAAGGCGGATTTCGACCGCACCGTGGCGATTCACCCGACTGCCTCCGAAGAACTCGTCACGATGCGCTGAGGCCGACAGCATGCGAGCCTTGGACGTCGGCATCGTCGGCTGCGGCTTCGCGGGTGCGGCCACGGCTGCGCTCTTGGGGCGCGCCGGGCATCGAGTCACGGTCTACGAAGAATTCGCACAGCCCTCGGCGCTAGGCGCGGGAATCGTGCTGCAACCAACGGGTATGTCCGTTCTGGCCGAGCTCGGTGTCTTGGGACGCGTGATCGAGCGCGGCGCGCGCCTCGAATCCCTGCACTGCGTCACCCCACAAAATCAAGCGGTATTCCGCCTCGAATACGCGCAATTGCACCCGGCGCTGTTCGGCTTGGGCATGCACCGTGGCGCGCTGTTCCAGATCTTGCACGAGCTCGCCGTCGGAGCGGGCATGACCTTGCACCGCGCGACCAGCGTCGGGCGCGTGATCGAACGACCAGACAAAGCCCAGCTACTAAACCGCGCTGGGCTGCCAATCGCCGAACATGATCTGGTGGTGATTGCCAACGGTGCGCGTTCGGACTTGCGTGTGGCGAGCGGGCTGCTGCGCCGAGAACGGCCGTATCCGTGGGGCGCGCTCTGGTTCGTCGCCCGCGATCCAACGCGTTTCTACCGACGGCAGCTGCGACAAGTCACGAACGGCACGCGCCACATGTTGGGCTTGCTGCCCACGGGGCTGGGACCAGTCGACAGCGGGGGCGACCAGCATCGGGTCAGCCTGTTCTGGAGCATCCGCATGGATCGCGTCGATGACTTTCGGCGCGCAGGCCTGGCTGCCTGGAAACAGCAAATCCTGCGCTATGAGCCGGACGCGGAGTTCATACTCGACCAGATCGAGAGCGCCGAGCAAGTGTTGACCGCCGGCTACCACGACATCGTAATGTCGCCCTGGCACACGCGTCGCCAAGTGTTCATCGGTGACGCCGCGCACGCCATGAGTCCGCAGCTCGGACAGGGCACGAACTTGGCATTGATGGATGCTAGCGCGTTGTGCGCCGCGCTGAGTGAAGACGTGCCGCTGGCGATCGCGCTCGAGCGTTATTCGCGGACACGCCAGGCGCAGATCGACTTCTATCAATTCGCTTCGCGCTGGCTCACGCCGCTGTTTCAATCCGATCTGCAAGCGCTCGGCCCGCTGCGTAACGTGGCCATGAGCTTGGCCTGTCGATTGCCGATCCTGCGTGAAGAGATGCTACGCACAATGGCCGGCATCAAGCGCGGAATTGCTCGTCCGAGCTTGCCGCTTCAGCCGATTTTAGGTCGCTTACCCGCGGCCCGCTGAACGCTCAATCCTTCGAGAAACTCCGCGAAATCTGGGAACACCTCGTCTCTCATCAGGTCGCGCGCGACATCGATGGATGGGTCGACTGCTTCGCCGTCGACGGGGTCAATCGAGTGGCCCTTCAGGCTGAAGGGCGTTCCGCCGCGCTTGGAGGGGCAACAGGCTATCCGCGCCGCCCTGGAGCCCGTCTGGGAGCGCCCGGAAATCGAATCGTCGCATCTCGGGGCACGAGCGCGTCGTGTTTCACGAGACGACGGATCCCGAGGTCGCGATCGTCGAGTTCGACCTCGTCGGCGAGACCGTGCGCGGACCGTTCCGCCAGACGGTGGTCTGCCTGCTCCGCGCCCGAAGCGGGCGCGTGCTCCTCCTGCGCGAGTTCGTCGACACGGCCGCGTTGGTCGAGCTCTTTCAGGTAGGTGCCTAGCGTCTGGATTCTACGAACGTCACGGGTAGACGACGCCTCGTGCATCCCCGTGACAACGACGCCGCCTGCCCCGCCGCACTCCTCCACGCGGCTCCCATCTCTACCGAGACGCAGTGCGCTCGTCCATCACCCTCAGCGGTCGTGCGGCGCGCGCTCGAAACTCGGCGATTTTCCGTGATCGCTTCCAACTCAGATCGCACGCGCGAGCACGATCAGCTGCGCCGATCCCGCGCTGAATCGCCTGCCCGAAAAATCTCCGTAACGTGCTTCGATTGCAAAGCCCGCGCGCACCAGCAGGTCCGAAATCTCGCTCGACAGGAAGTAGCGCTGCGCGATCGGAATTTCCAACGCGCTGCCCCGCTCCCGCGGCACGTACGTATAGCTCACGTCCAAGCGTTGCGCGGCCCGGCGCACGCGCGAGCGCTCGAACACGTCCCAGGTGCGCCCCGCGTAGCGGAGTGACACGATCGGCGCCGAGTCGTCGGCGCCGAGTTGCGCCGGGCCGACCGCGAAGGGTTCCGCATTCCACACGTCCAAGGCCAGTAGGCCGCCGGGCGCGAGCGCGCGACGCGCCGCGCGAAAGCAGGCCAAGGCGGCGCGCTTGCTGAGTAGGCAATAGAGCGCATTGTACGGCAGGAGCACGCGCTCGAATCGCTGCGGCAGCTCGAAATCGCGCATGTCGGCGTGCAGCACGCGCACCGACTTTCGCTTCGCAGGCGGCAGAGCGCGCAGATTGCGTTTGGCCAAAGCCAGCAGCCCCACGTCCAGTTCGAGCCCCACTAGTCGACGTTTGGCCGCCGCGAGAGCGACTAGCAGCCGCCCCGAACCCGAACCGAGCTCGAGCACGCGCTTCGTGCCGCGGCATACCTTGCCATAGAACGCGACATCCCCTGGGTTGCCGCGGTGAGTGAGGGCGTACAGCTCGGCGATCACTCGGCCCGTTTGAGCTCGAGCTCTTCCCAGCGTGAAGTGAGCTTGTCCACCTCTGCTTTCGCCCGCTCGAGCTCAGCGCTGACGCGGGCGATCTCCTTGCCACCCGCCGCGTACGTTTTCGGATCGGCCAGCGTTTGACCGAGCTCGGCCACCCGGAGCTCGGCCTTCTCGATCGCGTCCGGCAAGCCGCCGAGTTCACGCTGCTCGTTGTTACTCAAGCCCTTCTTTTTGGTGGTGCCCGGGACTTTCTGGGCAGATGCGGCAGCGGGCGCTGGGCTGGCGACCGGCGGACGCGAGGCGCGTTCGCTCTGCTGCTGCGCCTTCAAGCGTCGGTAAGTCTCGTAGTTGCC
>Ga0302323_100001586_pt1 | contig 18486 bp, 14 predicted proteins | sample Fen_T0_3_FD_201950 | JGI IMG/M metagenome (GOLD analysis project Ga0302323, IMG submission 201950) | Peat permafrost microbial communities from Stordalen Mire near Abisko, Sweden - Fen_T0_3 | ecosystem: Environmental > Terrestrial > Soil > Wetlands > Permafrost | place: Sweden: Abisko... | reverse complement strand
CCTGCGAGGTCCGAAGGCGTGGCTTCTCCCGGTGGTCTGGGTGGGCCTGATCCTGTCTGTGCAGCAGCAGTTCGTCGGGATCAACGTGATCTTCTACTACTCGAGCATCCTGTGGCAGGCGGTGGGCTTCACCGAGAGCAGCTCGCTGCAGATCTCGGTGATCAGCGGCGCCATCAACATCGTCGCCACGATCGTCGCGATCCTGGCCATCGACCGGTTCGGCCGACGTCCGCTGCTCCTCATCGGTTCCGTCGGCATGTCGATCGGCCTGCTCACGCTCGCCTGGATCTTCGGCACCGCGCCGCTCGTCGAGGTCGCGGCGACCGACACGTGCACCGCGCCCTGCATGCAGCCGAGCCTGTCCGGGAGCGCGGCCGACGTCGCGCTGGTCGCGGCGAACGTCTTCGTGTTCTTCTTCGGCTTCTCGTGGGGCCCGGTCGTGTGGGTGCTGCTCGGCGAGATGTTCCCCAACCGGATCCGCGCGATCGCGCTCTCGGTCGCCGCGGCGGCGCAGTGGGTGGCCAACTTCGTCGTGTCGACGACGTTCCCGCCGCTGGCCGCGCACGGGCTCGGCCTCGCGTACGGCATCTACGCCTTCTTCGCGGTGTGCTCGCTGTTCTTCGTGTGGCGCGTCGTCCAGGAGACCCGCGGCCGCGAGCTCGAGTCGATGGACGCCGCCTACGCGAGCACGTGACGCCGAACAAGATGGAGGGGCGCGCGTCAGCCGGTGAGGATGATGAGGCGTTCCTCGGTCATCTCGCGCACCGACCAGGCCGGCCCCTCGCGCGTGTTGCCGGAGTCGCGCAGGCCGCCGTAGGGCTGCTGGTCGGCGCGGAACGTCGGCACCTCGTTGACGAGGACGCCGCCGAAGTCGAGCACGCGCGCCGCGCGCAGCGCCTTGTCGATGTCGCTCGTGTAGACGCCGGCCTGCAGGCCGTAGCGCGTCTCGTTGGCCATCCGCAGGGCGTCCTCGTAGTCGTCGTAGCGAATCACGGCGACGACCGGACCGAACACCTCGAGCTCGCACACCTTCATGTCGGGAGTCGCGCCGTCGATGAGGGTGGGCTGCAGGACGCCGTCCTCGCGGATCTGGCCGCCCGCGGCGATGCGCGCACCCGAGCCGGCGGCCTCCTGCACCCACGAGGCGACGCGGTCGCGCTCGCCGGTATTGATGAGCGCCGAGACGTCGGTGGCCTCGTCGAGCGGGTCGCCGACCACGAGGGTCTCGATCGCCGCGGCGAGCTCGGTGACGACGTCGTCGGCGATCGACGCGTGCACGAACAGGCGCTGGGTCGAGATGCACGACTGGCCGGCGTGCGAGAAGCCGGCGGTCCTCACCTTGGCCACGGCCGACCGCCAGTCGCCGTCGGGCTCGAGGATGAGCGGAGCGTTGTTGCCGAGCTCGAGGCCGACGCGCTTGCGCGGCGCCCGCGCGCGGATGCCCCAGCCGACCTCGGGCGAGCCGGTGAAGGTGATGAGCGCGATGTCCTCGTGGTCGACGATCGGGTTGCCGACCGCGCCGCCGCCGCCGGTGACCACGTGGAGGTAGCCCGCCGGGAGACCGGCCTCGTACAGCAGGTGCGCGAGCAGGATCGACGAGAACGGTGTCTGCGACGCCGGCTTGAGCACGACGGGGCAGCCGGCCGCGATCGCCGGGCCGAGCTTGTGGGCCACGAGGTTGAGCGGGAAGTTGAACGGCGCGATCGCGCCGACCACGCCGATCGGCACGCGCAGGATGAAGCCGAGCTTCCCGTTGCCTGCCGCCGAGGCCTCCATGGGGACGACGTCGCCGGCGAGCGTGCGCGCCGCCACCGCAGAGAACTGCAGCGTCGAGACGGCGCGCTGCGCCTCGGCGCGCGCGGTACGGATCGGCTTGGCGGCCTCGAACGCGATGCAGCGCGCGAAGTCCTCCTGTCGCTCGGTGAGCAGCAGGACGGCCTTGTCGAGGATCTCCGCGCGCCGCCACTGCGGCAGCGGGTCGTCGTGCAGCGCCTTCTTCGCCGCGGCGACCGCGCGGTCGACCTCGGCGGCGCCGAGCGACGGGATCGAGCCGAGCAGGGTGCCGTCGTACGGGGCGCGCACCTCGGTCGAGGCGCTGCCGGTGACGAGCTCGCCGTCGATCGGCACGGGGGTGACGGATCCGGGGTCGATGCCCGGGATGAGCGCGGTGGTCATGGCGCCGAACCTAGCGTCCCGTCGACGCGCGCGTGACCCTCCCCGGCGGACTGTCCGGGTCGATCGGCGGTCCCACCCGGACACCGCGCGTCGGCCGTCCGGTCCCGTCGATGAGTGCTCACGAGGGCATCCGACGTTCTCTGCACACATCGACGGCATAGCGTCGGGGCGTGGACGGATCCGACGCGCTCGTGGCGCGGCTGCGCGCAGCGGGTTGCGTGTTCGCGGAGGACGAGGCCGAGGTGCTGCGATCGTCGGCGCACGACGACGCGCACCTCGAGGCGATGAGCGCGCGTCGGGTCGCGGGCGAGCCGCTCGAGCACGTCGTCGGCTGGGCCGTGCTGTGCGGCGTACGGGTGCACGTCGGGCCCGGGGTGTTCGTGCCGCGACAGCGCAGCGCCCTCCTCGCGCGCACGGCGGCGTCGCTCGTCGCGGCGAGCGACGTGGTGGTCGACCTGTGCTGCGGCAGCGGCGCGCTCGGGCTGGCGGTCGCCACGCTGGTGCCGGGGGTCGAGGTGCACGCCTGCGACGTCGACCCGGTCGCCGTCGCGTGCGCCTCGCGCAACCTCGCGCCGGTCGGCGGCACGGCGTACGCCGGAGACCTCAACGAGGCGCTGCCTGCGCGCCTGCGCGGGACGGTGGCCGTCGTGGTCGCCAACGTGCCGTACGTGCCCTCGCGCGAGATCGCGACGCTGCCGCGCGAGGCGCGCGACCACGAGCCGCGCGCGACCCTCGACGGCGGCGACGACGGCCTCGAGGTCGCCCGTCGGGTCGTGGCACAGGCTCGGGACTGGCTGCGCGGCAACGGATCCGTGCTCGTCGAGACGACGCCGGACCAGGCCACGACCGTCGAGCGCTGGGCGCTCGAGCATGGCGGCGACCCGCGGACGGTGACTGACGACGAGCTCGACGCCACCGTCGTGGTCACGACGTACCGCTAGCGTCGGCCCATGACCGCAGCCGGCTACTCGGGCACCCCGCTGCCGAAGAAGCTGGGCATCAAGCCCGGCCACCGCGTGCTGCTCGACGGCGCCCCGGACGGCTTCGAGCGCGATCTCCTCGTGCCGCTCCCCGACGACGTCGCGATCCTCCGGCGGGCGGGGCGCACGCCGTACGACGTGGTGGTGGCCTTCCGACCCGACACGGCGACCTACGTGCGCCACCTCGCGCGCGACATCGCGCGCACCACCACCCACGGGTCGCTGTGGATCGCGTGGCCGAAGAAGGCCAGCGGCATCGTCACCGACATCACCGAGGACGTCGTACGCCGCGAGGCCCTCGCCGCCGGGGTGGTCGACGTCAAGGTGTGCGCCATCGACGCCACCTGGAGCGGCCTCAAGCTGGTCCGGCGCCTCGCCGACCGCTGACCCGCCCCAGGTCGCGGGCCGAGGGGTCAGGCGACACCGAGGGCGCGCAAGGCCCAGGCATAGACGTCGGCCTCGTACTCGAGCTCCGCGAAGCGGCCCGACGGCCCGGCGTGCGCGCCCGCGCCCGTCTCGACGCGGAACAGCACCGTGCGCGGCGACACCGGCGACGACGGGTCGTCGCCCTCCCCTGCGGCGGGATCGCTCGCGCGCAGGCGCGCCACCCAGCGGGCGGGCTCGCGCACCAGCACGCGCGGGTCGTGCACCGCGCCCGTGACCAGCAGCGGCGGCCGGTCGGCGACGTCGGGCAGGTGGAGCACCGGCGAGTACGCCGACAACCACCGGTGCTGCTCGGCGATGCGGGGGTCGCCCCACTCGAGCCATTCCTGCGCGGTGAGCGGCAGCGACTCGTCGAGCATCGCGGTGACGACGTCGACGAACGGCACCTCGGCGATCACGCCCGCGAACAGGTCGGGACGCCGGCCGTAGAGCGCACCCTGCAGCAGCCCGCCCGCCGACAGTCCGCGCGTGACGACACCGCGCACGAGTCCGTCGAGCAGGAACGACGCGACCGCTGCCTGGTCGTCGAACGTGTTCGTCTTCGCCCCGAGGTGCCCGTCGTCCCACCAGCGACGGCCCATCTCGCCACCGCCGCGCGGGTGCCCGACGGCGAACACCACGCCACGGTCGAGCAGCGACGGCAGCGAGCGCCACCAGTCGATGCCCCAGTCGGGATCGCAGCTGGCCTCGTAGGAGCCGTAGGCGTAGAGCACGCAGGCGGCGGTGCCGTCGAGCGGCGTGTCGCGGTGGCGCATCACGATCACCGGCACGTCCACGCCGTCGGCCGGCGCGAGCAGCCGCTCGCACACGTACGCCGACGTGTCGACGCCGATGGACTCACGGCGGTGGCGCAGCGCGCGATCGCCCGACCACGCGACGTCGAACGTCTCCTCGGGGTGGACGAACGACTCGAGCTCGACGGCGACGAAGTCGGCGTCCCAGTCCTCGTTGCGCCCGAGCCGGGCCATCCCCCCGGCGACGTCGCTCGCGATCTCGAAGGCGGCGCCGACGCGCGGAAGCACGCGCAGCACCTGCGCGCCGCCGCGCCGCAAGGTCACGACCAGCCCGCGCGCGAACGCGTCGACGCCCCACACGCGCTGCTCGGGGTCCTCTGCGAGGAACACGACCCAGTCCGACGGCCAGCCGACCAGCGCCTGCATCACGTGGAACTCGGACGCCCCGAGGTTGGTGGTGACCAGGAAGCAGTCGCCGCCGCCGAGGTCGCCCGCGTGCGTGAGGTCGTACTCGACGCCGAGCTCGCGCGGCCGCACGAGCCGCGGCGGCGCGGTGACGTCGGACGCCGGAAGCAGCCACTGCTCGGTGAAGCCGCGGCCGAGCAACGTGATCGTGACCCACTCCCCCGACCTCGACGGGTCGACGGTGAGCTCGAGCCGCTCGTCGAGGTCCTCGAACAGCAGCGCGTCGTCGGCCACCGCCGTGCCGAGCACGTGCCGCCGCACCTGGTACGGGCGGTAGGCCTGGTCGTGCACGGTGTAGAGGAACGACGCCGAGTCGGCCGACCACGCACCGCCGTAGTAGCTGCGCGGCACGACCTCGTCGAGGTCGGCGCCCGTCTCGAGGTCGCGGAAGCGCAGCGCGTAGACCTCGTCGCCGTCGACGTCGAGCGACCAGGCCAGCCACCGGCCGTCGGGGCTCACCTCGACGACGCCGTCGCGCGAGTAGCCGGTGCCGCCCGCGTCGTGCTCCACCTGCAGGTCGAGCAGCACCGTCTCCTCGGCGTCGGGGGCGTCGGCCGGCCGCCGCGCCAGCCGGTCATACTCGGTGCCAGGCAGCGTCACGCGGCGGTAGCGGAAGCCGCCCTGCTCCCAGGCTGCGCTCTCCTCCCGGCCGGGCACGCGGGCGACCATCTCGGCGGCGAGCTCGTCGCGCAACCCGGCCAGCGGGGCGACCCGGGCGTCGTGGTAGGCCCGTTCGGCGGCCAGGTGGGCGGCCACCTCGGGCTCGTCGGGGTCGGCGATCCAGCCGTACGGGTCGGTCGCGACCGCCCCGTGCAGCGCGGTGGTCGACGGGCGGGACGGCGCTATCGGCGGTCGAATCACCTCTGGACCGTAATTCATCCGGTTCGAGTGGTCCATCACCGGACACACCGGGAACAAATCGGTCACGAACCTCGTAAATGGACGATCCATGGGGTAGGAAGTGCCATCGCCGTTCCGACCGGGGGGTCGGCATCCGGGCACGCCCGGCACGGCACCGACGAAGGGGAACCATGCGCCCGCCCACCCAGCACCCCCTGTCCCGCACGACCCGGCTGGTGGGGGGCGCCGCTGTCGCCGCCCTGGTGGTGGGGGTGGGCCTCACGGGCACCGCCCACGCCGACAGCGCGTCGCCGACCGCCTCACCGGTCACGGCAGCCGCCCCGGCCGTCCTCACCGTGGGCAACACCCAGGACATCGACTCGGCCAACCCGTTCACCGGTGTCACGGCCGCGGCGTACGAGATCTACCAGGACGAGTACCCCACGCTCACCGACTACTCGGCCAAGGACTTCTCGGTCGTGCCCGCGCTCGCGGAGTCCTGGCAGGAGTCGCCCGACCACCTGACCTGGACCTACAAGATCCGCGCGGGCCTCAAGTGGTCCGACGGCGTACCTATGACCGCCAAGGATGCGGCGTACTCGTTCAACCGGATCATCGACCCGAAGAACACCTACGAGAAGACCAACTTCTCCAGCTACACCGCCAATATCACCAGCGCCTCCGCGCCCGACGACACGACGCTGGTTCTGAAGGTCAGCAAGCCGACGCCGATCATGACCAAGCTCTACGTCTACATCCTGCCCGAGCACGTCTGGAGCAAGATCGACGAGAAGGCCGTCACGAGCTACAAGAACGAGGGCACGCCCGACGCTCCCACCGTCGGCGGCGGACCGTTCGTGATGGTCGAGCGACAGGTCGGCCAGTTCATCCGGCTCAAGGCCAACCCGTTCTACTTCCGGGGCAAGCCGAAGGTCGACGAGCTCGTCTACAAGATCTACAAGAACGGCGACGCGATGGGTCAGGCCCTCAAGAAGGGCGAGATCGACTTCGCGGAGGGCCTCGAGGCCAACGTGTTCAACAGCCTCAAGGGCCAGCCGAACATCGCCACGACCACGTCGGCGGCGCTCTACTTCAACGAGATGGCGTTCAACACCGGCGCCGCGCTCGACGACGGCACGCCCATCGGCGACGGCAACCCGCTGCTCAAGGACAAGAACCTGCGCGTCGCGCTGCAGTACGCCGTCGACCGCAAGGCGCTGGTGACCAAGGTGCTCGGCGGTGACGGCATCGCCGGCGACGCGATCATCCCGCCGGCCTACTCGGAGTTCCACTGGAACCCGACCGACCCGTACACGTACGACCCGGCCAAGGCCGGGCAGCTGCTCGACGCCGCGGGCTACAAGATGGGCCCGGACAACATCCGGGTCGACTCGACGGGCAAGAAGCTCTCGTTCCGCCTGTTCGGCCGCGCGAGCAGCGACACCTCGCAGAAGTCGGTGCAGTTCCTCAAGGGCTACCTCGCCGCTGTCGGGGTCGAGACCACCGTGTCGATCGTGAGCGAGGACGCGCTGACCGAGAAGATCGGGCAGGGCAACTACGACCTCTTCGAGTGGGGCTGGGGGGTCGAGCCCGACCCGAACTACCAGCTCTCGACGTTCACCTGCGCCAACCGGTCCTACAAGCAGGACGGCGCGATCCTGGCCAACCTGTCCGACTCGTTCTACTGCAACAAGCCCTACGACGACCTGTTCGCCCAGCAGGGCGTCGAGACCGACGCGACCAAGCGCGCCGACATGGTCAAGCAGATGGAGCAGATGCTCTACGAGGACGCCCCGTACCTCATCACCTACTACCCCTTCGGTCACGAGGCCTACCGCAGCGACCGTTTCACCGGCTACATCCCGCAGCCGGAGAAGGACGGATCCCTGCTCTTCCAGTACGGCACGTGGTCGCTGGAGAGCGTCCACGTCCCTGACGCCACGTCGGTGTCGCAGGGTCAGTCCACCGGCTCGTCGTCGAGCAGCTCGCTCAACTGGGTGCTCATCGGCGGCCTGCTCGTGCTCGTGGTCGTGGTGGTGATCGTCGGCCTGATGCTGCGCCGCGGTCGCGACCGCGACCTCTCGACCGACGACCGCGAGTAGCAGGAAGCCGACCCGTGGCCCTGCTCACCGAGGTCGACGCCCGCCCCACCGCTCCCAAGCGGCGGGGCGGGCGGCTGTCGCCGACGACGCGTTACGTCGTGTCGCGCACGCTGTCCGCCGTCGGGACGATGATCTTCGTCGTCATCTTCAACTTCTTCCTGTTCCGCATCCTGCCCGGCGACCCGATCGCGCTCTACACGCGCGGACGCAACGTCGACCCCGAGCAGGTGCGCAAGCTGCAGGCCGCCCTGCACAAGCCGATCGGCCAGCAGTTCATCGAGTACATCAAGAACCCGTTCAGCGGCAACGGGCCGTCGGTGCGCTACAGCGCGCCGGTATGGGACGTGATCGAGCCGCGCCTCATGCCCACGTTCCTGCTCGTGGGCTCGGCGACCGTGCTCGCGACGATCTTCGGCGTGTGGCTCGGCATCCGCAGCGGGTGGAACCGGGGGAGCAAGTTCGACACCGGCAGCACCAACACCACGCTGGTGCTCTACTCCATGCCCGAGTTCTGGTTCGGCATGATCGTGCTCATCGTGTTCGCGGTGGGCATCGGGCCGTTCCCCGGCCTGTTCCCGACGGGCGGGCTCTCGACACCCGGCGTCGACACCTCGACGCCGATCGGCTGGCTCAACGTGGCGTGGCACCTCACGCTGCCGGTGTTCACGCTCACGGTCATCTACCTCGCCGAGTACTCGCTCATCATGCGCGCCTCGATCATCGAGGAGCGGGCCCAGGACTACGTGCAGACTGCACGCGCCAAGGGGCTCATGGACGCGATGGTCCGTCGTCGCCACGCGGTGCCCAACGCCACGCTCCCCACGATGACCCTCGTGTTCCTCAACCTCGGCTTCGTGGTGGGCGGCGCGATCACGATCGAGTACGTCTACTCCATCAACGGCCTGGGCTCGCTCACCGTCGAGGCGCTGCAGGGCCCCGACGTCCCGCTGCTGCAGGCGCTGTTCCTGCTGTTCTCGGGCGCGGTCATCCTGGCCAACCTGGTGGCCGACCTGCTCTACGGCTACCTCGACCCGAGGGTGCGCACGTGAGCGCGCCCACGGTCCCGACGCCGCCGTCCTCACCCCCGCCCGTCGTGCCCCCGTCGGGCGCGGCGATCCGGCGCGCACGGCGCAAGGAGGCCTTCTTCCGTTTCGCCCGCGCGTTCCGCACGTCGCGCAGCGGCATGGTCGGCCTGACGATCCTGACCCTGTTCATCCTCATCGCGATCACGGCGCCGCTGTTCTTCCCGCGCTCGATGCTCGACGTCACGCAGGCCACGGGCGCGCCGTTCCAGCCGCCGTCGCTCCAGTACCCGCTCGGCACCGACGACTCCGGTCGCAGCGTGCTCGCCCTCGTGTGCTGGGGCGCGCGCATCTCGCTGCTGGTGGGCTTCGCAGCGACCGTCCTGTCGATGTTCATCGGCACCACCGTCGGCATCGTGTCGGGGCACTACCGCGGCTTCACCGGCGGCACGCTCGACCGGGTCACCGACTGGTTCCTGGTGATCCCCTACCTGCCGCTCGCGATCGTCCTCGCCACCGTGCTCGGCAGGTCGCTGCTCAACATCATCATCGTCATCGGCGTCACGTCATGGCCCGGCACCGCCCGCATCATCCGGGCGCAGACGCTGTCGGTCACGGCGCGCCCCTACCTCGAGCGCTCGAAGGCGCTGGGTGCCGGCAACGTGCACCAGATGTCGAAGCACGTGCTGCCCAACGTGATGCCGCTCGTCCTCGCCAACACCACGCTGGCGGTGTCGATCTCGATCCTGTCGGAGACCACGCTCTCGTTCCTCGGCCTCGGCGACCCCACGGCAGTCTCGTGGGGATCCATCCTCGAGCAGGGCTTCAACGCCGGCGCGATCTCGCAAGGTGCGTGGTGGTACCTCGGCGCGCCTGGTGTGTGCGTGGTTCTCGTCGTGCTGTCGTTCAACCTCATCGGTCGCACGATCGAGAACGTTCTCGACCCCCGAGGAGGTGAGCTGCGATGAGCCTGCTCGAGTTCGACGACGTCTCGGTCACCTACCGGTCCGGCGACGCGGACGTGCCCGCGGTGCGCGGCGTCACCCTCTCGCTCGAGGCCGGCAGCGTGCTGGGCATCGCCGGCGAGTCCGGCTGCGGCAAGACCACGCTCACCAGCACGGTCCTGCGCATGCAGCCGCGCACTGCGAAGGTCACCGGCCAGGTGCGCCTCGAGGGCACCGACGTGCTCGGCATGACGTGGGGCCAGGTGCGCGCGGTGCGCTGGGCCCAGGCGTCGGTGGTGTTCCAGGGCGCCATGCACGCGCTCAATCCCGTGCAGCGCATCGGCGATCAGCTCGCCGAGCCGATCCTCCTGCACGACAAGAAGGCCAGCTCCGGCCAGGCGAACAAGCGGGTCGGCGAGCTGCTCGAGATGGTGGGGCTGCCCGCGGCGCGCATGAAGGCCTACCCGCACCAGCTCTCCGGCGGCCAGAAGCAGCGCGTCATGATCGCCATGGCGCTGGCCTGCGGGCCGCGGCTGATCATCGCTGACGAGCCCACGACCGCGCTCGACGTCATGGTGCAGGCGCAGGTGCTCGACGTGCTGTCCGACCTCGTGAAGGACCTCGGCGTCGGCATGGTCTTCATCAGCCACGACCTGTCGGTGCTGTCGAGCACCTGCGACCGCATCGCTGTCATGTACGCCGGCCGGGTCGTCGAGGAGGGCCCCGCGGCCCAGGTGTTCGACCACCCGCGCCACCCCTACGCCGCCGCGCTCGCCGGCGCGTTCCCGCGCATCGGCGACACCCGATATCGGTACGCGCCGTCCGGGCTCCCCGGCGACCCGCCGTTCCCCGGCGACCTCCCCAGCGGTTGCCCGTTCCACCCCCGCTGCCCCGCGGCGATCGCGTCGTGCGCCGAGGGCGGTGAGCCCGAGCTGCTCGCGATCGGCGACAGCCGCTCCGCCTGCCGTCTCGTCCACACCGAGCAGGTGAGCTCATGAGCACGCCCGACTCCCCCGCGCTCGAGGCGCGCGGGATCGCGGTCGCGTTCCGCGGGCGTGGCGGCGGGGGCAGCGCGTGGGCGGTCGACGGCGTCGACCTCGCGCTCGGCCACGCCGAGATCGTCGCGCTCGTCGGCGAGTCGGGCTGCGGCAAGACGACGCTCGCGCGCACCGTGCTCGGCCTCGAGAAGCCCACGCAGGGCACCGTGCTCGTCGACGGCACGCCGCTGCAGTACAAGGCCAAGGCGCTCAAGGCCTACCGCCGACGCGTGCAGCTCGTGCTGCAGGACCCGACTGGTGCGCTCAACCCGAGGCACACCGTCTACGAGGCGGTCGCCGAGGGGCTGCGCGTGCACGGCCTTCTCGAGGACGAGCGCGAGCGGGTGGCCGAGGCGCTGTCGCTGGCGGGCATGCGACCGCCGGAGCGGTTCTTCATGCGCTACCCGCACGAGCTGTCCGGCGGTCAGCGCCAGCGCGTCGTGATCGCGGGCGCGCTGGTCCTCAAGCCCGACGTGATCGTCGCCGACGAGCCGGTCTCGAGCCTCGACGCGTCGGTGCGCGGCGAGATCCTCGCGCTCCTGCTCAAGCTGCGCGACGAGCTCGGCCTCTCCCTGCTCGTCGTCACGCACGACCTCGGCCTGGCCTGGAACATCGCCGACCGGGTCGCGGTGATGTACCTCGGGCGCATCGTCGAGCAGGGCCCGACCGAGAGCCTGCTGTCGGACCCGCAGCACCCCTACACGAAGGCGCTGCTGTCGGTCGTGCCCGAGATGGAGCGCCTCGAGCAGGTGGTGCTCACCGGTGAGCCGCCGGACCCGACGAGGATCCCCACCGGCTGCCGGTTCCACCCGCGCTGCCCGCTGGTGGCCTCGGGCGAGGCCGCCCGGCTCGGGATCGAGGAGCGCTGCCGCACCGAGGCCCTCCCGGTCCTCGCCATCGAACCGGCGCACACTGCCGCCTGCTACGCCGCCCACCTCTAACCCGTTGGACTAGGTCAGGACCGAGGCTGGGACGCCGAGCTCCATGGCGGCCGAGGCGAGCACGAGGGAGCGCAGCTCCTTCTTGGTGAGCGAGCGGTGCACCATCACCTGCACCGCGAGGCCGTCGAGCAGGGCCGAGAGCCGCCACGCGGCGTCGTCGGGGTCGGCGCAGGTGAAGATCCCCGCGGCGTTGCCGGCGCGGATCTGCTCGGCGAGCACGTCCTTCCAGCGCACGTCGAGCTGCCGGCTCGTCTCGCGCATCTCGGGCTCGCGCAGCGCCTCGGACCACGCGTCGACCCACAGCGTCCAGCCGTTCGCGTTCCCCTGCGGCGAGTAGAGGGCGAGGATCCGGCGTACGCCGTCGACGGGATCGGTTGCCTTCACGACGGCCTCGTCGAGGAGGCGCAGGTCGCGCTCGCTGGCGTGGTTGAGCGCCTCGGCGAACAGCTTCTCCTTGGTGCCGAAGTGGTAGAAGATCAGCGCCGAGCTGCAGCCGAGGGCGTCGGCGACGTCGGCGACGCGCGTGCGGGCGAACCCGCGGCGGGTCACCTCCGCCTCGGCGGCGGCGAGGATCTCCTCGCGCCGCACCTCCACCTTGCGCCTGGCCACGATCGCGACCCTACTGTCCCGCGGATCAGCACGTGCGCCCCGTGACACGATGACCACGTGACGCGCGCGACGACGACCCGATCGCTCGCTCTCGCCACCGCGGCCGTGTTCGCCCTCAACGGCACCGTGATCTCGGCCTGGATCTCGCGGCTGCCCGCCACGAAGGCGCGCCTGGACGCCGACCCGCGCACCATCGGGCTGACTCTGCTCATGACCGGGCTCGGCTCGCTCGTCGCCATGCCCTGGGTCGGCCCGCTCGCCGCCCGCTACGGCAGCCGGCGCGTGGAGGTCGTCGCGGCGCTGGTGTCGGGCAGCATGCTCGTGCTGCTCGCCGTGACGCCGACCGCGGTCGCGACGGGCGCCGCGCTGTTCGTGTTCGGCGCGGCCTACGGCGCGTGGGACGTCGCGATGAACGTCCAGGGATCGCACGTCGACCGCGCGGCCGGCCGCGACTTCATGCCGCGCTACCACGCCTGCTGGAGCGTCGGCGCGTTCGCGGGCGCGGGCATCGGGGCGCTCGCGGCGTCGCTCGGGCTGCCGCTCGTGGTGCACTTCGGGCTCGCCGCCGTGCTCGCCGTCGTGCCCACCCTGCTCATCGCCGGCCGGTGGTGGGACGACGACCGCGAGGACCACCCCGAGCCCGCGCACCGCCCCGACGGCACGCGACGCCGTCGCCTCATCACGAGGGCGCTCGTCCTCCTCGGCGTCATCACCCTGTGCGGCACCTTCCTCGAGGGTTCGGCCGCCGACTGGGTCGCGCTCTACATGTCCGGCGACCGCGCGCAGCCCGACGCGATCGCGGCGCTCGGCTACTCGCTGTGGGCCGTGGCGATGGCGGCCTCACGATTCGCGGGCACGTCGGTCATCGGCCGCATCGGCCGCGTGCGCGCCGTGCGCTTCGGCGGGTTGTTCGCAGGCCTCGGCGTCGTCGGCGTGCTGGCCCTGCCCGGGCTCCCGGGCATCGCGCTCGGCCTCGTGCTGTGGGGCGCCGGGGTGGCGCTGGTCTTCCCCGCGGCGATGAGCGCGGGAGGCGAGCAGCCCGGACGCTCGGCGGACGGCATCGCCACCGTCGCCACCATCGGCTACGGCGGGTTCCTGCTCGGACCGCCGCTCATCGGCCTGCTCGCCCACGAGATCGGCCTCGGCACCGCGCTGTGGGTGCTCGCGCCCCTCGGCGTCGCGATCGCCCTGCTCGCACCCGTCGTCGCCCCGCCACGTTCACCGGAGGGCACGTCGACGCAGGCTCGGTCGGGGACCGGACCGGGCTGGACCCCGATGCAGTGACGCCGCGCTAGGCGGGCGGAGAGGTCGCCGGCTCCGCCTGCGGCTCGGGTGCGGCGTGCGACCCGCCGCCTCCAGCGGATCGCTGCGCGCCGGCGGCCCGCTGCGACCGCGACCCGCGCGGTGCCGCGTGCGCCGGCGGCCTCGCGTGCCTGCCGGCCGAGGCCGGCGCTGCCGGTGCCGGTGCCGCACGCGAGCGCAGGAGCACGACGCCGCCGGCCAGCAGCAGCGCCGCCAGCAGCCCGGACACCGTCGCGGGGAGGAGCCAGCCGCGCCCGGTCGCCGCGACGAGCGCGGTCGGCACCGCCTCCGCGGCGATGGTCGCCACCGGCGCCGGCGCCGACGACGAGGAGTCGTCCGACGGCAGCCCCGGCGTCTCGAACGCCTCGGCGGGCTCCGACGCCGCGACCGGCGAGGCGCTGCTCGGCGAGGGGATCGCGGACACGGCGCGGGCCGCCGGCGCCTTCGGCACGACGTACGCCGCTGCCACCGCCGCCCACGTCGTCGACGGGATGTCGTCGATCGACCACACGGCGATGCCGCCGAGATGCGCTGCCGCGGCCGCCTTCGCGCGTGCCGCGATCGCCGCGCCGTCGTCGTACCAGATGGTGCGCGTGACCGTGCAGGAGATCGCTGCCGGCGTGGCCCCGGACGTGGAGCCCTTGTACGTGCGGCTGTAGGCGAAGGTGCGCTCGGACACCGTCGAGTCCCACGTCGGCCTCACCTTCGACGACGCGGCCAGGGCGACGGCCTCGTCGGGCGTCACGACCGACTTCTTCAGGTCGACTCCGGCCGGGCAGGTGCCGACCTTGCCGGTGACCCAGCTGCGCCCGTACGCCGGTACGCCGAGGAACACCTTCGCCGCCGGCACTCCCGCGGTGGCCGTGGCGATCACGTCTCCCACCCAGGGCAGCGGCGCGATCGGCCCCGCCTTGTCGACGTGGTAGTCGTACGCCATCAGCCGCAACGCGTGCACGTAGGGCGCGATGTGCACCGGGTCGTAGACCCAGTAGCTGTTCGCGGTGGAGTCCATCGGCGGCACGGTGACGTCGAGCACCTTGTGCGCACGCGCGAGCGAGTCGTGCAGCTCGTGGACGAACGCGACCCAGGTGGGCCGCAGCGCCGGCCACGTCGACCGCCCGTCATGGAACGCGAAGCCCTCGAAGTCGAGGTCGAGGCCGTCGACGCCGTCGACCACCACCTGCCGGGTGAGCGTGGCGACCACCGCGGCGCGGGTGCGCCTGCCGCTCAGCAGCCCCGCCAGCCGGTGGCTGCCGGTCTGGTCGGTGATCGTCGGGACCACGACGATGTGCTGCGCGTGCAGGGCCGCGACGACCGAGGCGTAGGTGCCGGTGTCGAGCGGGTGCGACAGCACGGTCGTTCCCCTGCCTGCTGCGCCCTTCTTGAGCGCGTACCAGAACGGGCTCAGCTCGGTGAACAGCCCGGGGTGCGCCTGCACCTGCGCGAGCGACTGCGCCGTGGCCCAGTAGGGCATCCAACCCGACACGAACGGCTTCACCTGCGGCTTCGCGGCGGCCGTCGGGGCCTCGCCCGCGCGCGCGACGACAGGAGCGAGCAGGAGACCGACGAGAGCGGCGAGCAGGGGCACGACGGCACGACGGAGCCCGGCACGCCTGCGCATGCCTCCAGCATCGACCTCCGACACCTCGCGCCTGAGCATGTTCACCCCCCGTTCCGCGAGCAACTGCCCTCGTGGCTGCCGTTCCAGGCCCGAGAACAGCCACAAGGACAGTTACTCACGGACACCCGTGCTGCGGTCAGGCGAGGTCGCGAGGGAACTGCTGGCGCCACTGGCGCTCGGCGATCACGTCGTCGCCCTCGCGGCACACGAGCGTGATGGCGACGTCGTAGACCGACTGTCCCGCGTGCACCTCGAGCGTGGAGCGGGCCGTGCACCGGACCGCGCTGCCGGTGCCGTCGTCGGCGAAGCGCAGGGTGAACGACACGTCGGCGGTGGCGAGCTGCTCGAACGTACGGGTCGACACCTGCACGCGTCCGCCGTAGTGCTCGACCACCGATCCGTAGGGCGCGTCGTACGCCGAGCCGTGGTCGACGACGCACGCGGTGGTGCGCCCGATCACGTCGTGCTCGACGCGCCACACCACGCCGTGGTCGCTCTCGCCCGACGTCTCGTCGCCGGGCACGAACTCCGGCGGCGGGGTCGAGCCGCGCGGGTCGTAGGCCGGCAGCTGCAGCGCGCCCGAGCGGATCGACAGGGTCACCGGTGCCGGCGGCGCCGCGGTGTTGGGCCAGTCGGCGCCGGCCACCGAGAGACGCAGCGTGTGCCCCGGGCGCCACTGCCACGCCGTGGCCTCGAGCTCGACGTCGACGTCGTAGACCTCGCCGGGCACGAGCGCCTCGACGGTACCCATGCCGGACCGCCGGGTGAGGTTGAGGGTGCCGCGCGTGACGAGCGTGGAGGTGCCGTCGGCGGCGACGTCCTGCAGCTTGCAGGTGACCGTCGCGACCGGCGCCGACGACGTGAGCCGCAGGCGCACGTGCGGGTGGCCCGCGATCTCGAGGCCCTCGGGATCGAGGTCCCACGTGAGCGAGTCGACGTCGTCGTGGCGCTGGTCGTAGGGCTGGCCGTAGGGCAGGTGGCCCGCGCACGAGATCCACGCCGCGGTGCCGACGTCGGGCTTCACGGCATAGGGCAGCTTGCCCAGCAGCGGGTGCTCGACCCACGACGAGCGCTCGCTGGGCCAGGTGTCGGCGCGCCACTCCCCCGGCACGAGGTCGAGGTCGGGCGCCGGCTTGTGCGACGAGCGCGCATACCAGACGGCCTCGGGCTCGGCGTCGATCCCGTTGTCGGTGCCGCGCAGCCAGCGGTCCCACCAGCGCACCATCTCGGGCACGAGGTCGATGCGCGGGCCGGGCAGCGACGACGACGTCGCGGCGTGCGACCACGGCCCGGCGAGGAGACGTCGCGGCGTTCCGTTCGCGGCCAGCTGCTCCATCGTGCGGAACGTGTTGTTGCGATAGCCGTCGGCCCATCCGGCGACGATCATCGTCGGGCAGGCGATGCGCTCGTAAGCGGGGCGCACGGATCCGTGGCGCCAGTAGGCGTCGTCGTGCTGGTGGGCCATCCACGTGAACAGCCACGGCTCGTGCTCGTCGATGCGCGCGCGCCACTCGTCGCGCCAGCTGGGCCCGAAGATCTGCGGCACGGGCGGCAGCGCGTTCATCGGCGTCATGTAGTGGTTGTAGTCGACGATGTCGACCCACTTGAGCAGCCCGCCCATGTAGTGCACGTCGTCGGTGTGCCGGTCGTCGGTGGCGTAGATCGCGATGACGGCCTTGAGCTCGGGCGGCTGCTCGCACGCCATCTGCAGCGAGTTGAACCCGCTGTACGACGTGCCGTACATCCCCAGGTTGCCGTCGCACCACGGCTGCGCGGCGATCCAGGCGAGCACCTCCGCGAGGTCGCGCTGCTCCTGCGCGGGGTACTCGTCGGTGGCGCGGCCGCCGCTGCTGCCCGTGCCGCGCAGGTCGAGGCGGGCCACGGCGTAGCCGAACTCGTCGCGCAGCCGCGTGTACTCGGGCCGGTAGGACGACGTCATGTCGTCCTTGCGGTAGGGCAGCGCCTCGAGGATGCACGGCTGCGGGCCGCCGGCAGGGTCGGGCAGGTAGAGCGTGCAGGCCAGGTAGACCCCGTCGCTCATCGGGATCCAGGCCTCGACCTTGGCGCCCTCGACCGGCGCGGGGGCCGGTGCTGCGGCGGGTGCGAGGACGGCGCCCTCGGATGCGGCGGGGTCGGTCATCGTGCGGGCCCTTCCAGGATCCGGCGTACGGCGTCGACGGGCAGGCGCGGGATGGTGCGGCCCTCGACGCCGGACGTGTCGTGAGCGGCGAGCAGCGAGGCGAGGACGGCCTCCTCGGCCGCGTCGACGACCGCCTCGAAGTAGGGGTCGAGCGCGCGGCCGGTGACGGGAGCGAGGGCGGACGCCTCGCCGCGCGGGGCGCGGAGCCCGGTGGCCGCGCCGAGGAAGATCTCGCCCGAGGCGTGGTGAGCGGTCGAGCCGGTGCGCGCGAGCCCCAGGCCGACGCGGCGGGCGAGGCGCTCGCAGCCGGCGTGATCGACCGGGCCGTCGGTGACGACGACGCCGAGGCACGAGCCGGCGGGCGGCGGCTGCGTGTGCGCCGGGTCGCCGAGCTCGGGTCCGACGACTCGTCCGCCGATGGTGAGGCGGTCCCACTGGCCGAAGTTGGTGAGGAGCACGACGCCGACGACGTGCCCGTCGGGCAGCACGCGCGACGACGTGCCGACGCCGCCCTTCCAGCCGTAGCACGACATCCCGGTGCCGGCACCGACGGCGCCCTGCTCGGGGGCGGTGCGCGACCCGGCGGAGGCGCGCGCGGCCCCGAGAGCTGCGGCGACGTGCTCGTCGGTGACGTGCATGTGCCGCGGGTCGTTGAGCCACGAGTCGTCGCACTCGCCGACCACGGGGATGATCACGTCGTCGACGCCGATGCGCGGCTGCTCGGCCATGAGCAGCCGGCAGGCGACGTCGTAGACACGGCCGACCTGCATCGTGGACGTGAGGAGCACCGGGGTCTCGAGCACGCCCCACTCGTCGATCTGGCTGCGCCCGGTGAGCTCGCCCGCGCCGTTGAGCAGCGCGACGCCCGCCGGCACCGGGTGGGTCCAGGTGTCGCCGCCGAGGTCGATCACCGTGACGCCGGTGCGCGCGACCCCGCGGCCGAACGGCGGCGGCGGGTCGTCGTAGACGACGGTGGCGTGCCCGAGGCCCACGCCGGGGACGTCGACGACCGAGTTCGTCGGCCCGTGCGGCAGCCGTCCGATCCTGACCCCGAGGTCAGCAACCGTCGCCCAGCCCGCCATCCCCGACATGCGAGCCATCCTGCCCGAACCGCCCCCCCCCCCCCCCCA
>Ga0302323_100001585_pt1 | contig 18487 bp, 20 predicted proteins | sample Fen_T0_3_FD_201950 | JGI IMG/M metagenome (GOLD analysis project Ga0302323, IMG submission 201950) | Peat permafrost microbial communities from Stordalen Mire near Abisko, Sweden - Fen_T0_3 | ecosystem: Environmental > Terrestrial > Soil > Wetlands > Permafrost | place: Sweden: Abisko... | reverse complement strand
CCCGCAGGCGGCGGCCTGAATCGGAGCCACGCCCCCTGATGCGTCCCCGCCGCCTGAGCCAGCTCCGCCGAGGAGCGACGGGGAGGCGTCGCCCTCTCTATGTGCAACGCGCTCCTAGTGGACTACAAACGGTTCCGCGGGCTTCGTAGGCAGCCTGACGGTGGAAACCGTCATGCTAGAGAGGGGTGTTCGACGCGATACGGGTTTATGATACGTTTTGCTCTGTGCCGACCGTGCTCCTGACCGACGGCTACCGTTTCTTCTTCTTCAGCAATGAAGGAACCGAGCCGCCGCATATCCAGGTGGAGAGTGACGATGGCTATGCCAAATTTTGGCTGGAGCCGGTCGAGTTGGTCGACGCGGTAGGCCTCGGGACGAGGGAACTACGACGTGCTAGACTTCTGGTCATTCAGCATCGCATCGATTTTAGGGAGAAGTGGCGTGACTATTTCGGCACCTGATCAACCCAGAGCCCTCCGAGTGGAAATCCTCGAAGGCGAGCTTGTCGTCCATCTTGAAGATGGCCGGACGGTTTGCGTGCCGCTCGAATGGTTCCCGAAGCTGCGCGACGCCAGCGCCGAGGCCCTCGGCAATTGGCGACTGGTTGGCCGGGGCGTGGGGATCCACTGGCCAGCGCTGGACGAAGATCTTTCCGTACGCGGTTTGCTAGTGCCCGAATCCGTCCACCAGCGCCAGCAGAGCATGTAGATCCGCGCCGCGGGGACGCGTGGCTACGCTGCCGCGCGGGTGGCTTGCCAGCGGCGGCTTCGCCGCGAAGCTATGGACGACTTGTGGGGACGGTGCTAGCGCTTCTTCATGACGCTAAAGGCGCGGGCCAGCATCGACACATGTCGATCCGCGCACTCGCGCTGCATGCTCAGCGCATCGGGCGCGTCTTCGTTTCGGCGGGTACTTGGCACCGCCTCATTCGTGCCCGTGGCTGGCGTAGACCCAGGCTGCGCATTCATCCCGCGAGCCCAAAGCAGGGAGTGCGGGCGAGCAAGCCTAATGAATATTGGCACGTTGACGTGACGATCATCAGGCTCATCAACGGCACGCGCCTGTACCTGCATGCGGTGATCGACAACTTCAGTCGGGTAAGAGCGATCCAATATTCTTGACGTGCAGAGCTCGAGAATGGAAGTCACTATGAGAGCCTGGACGAGAGACGGGTCGAGAATGATGGAGAATGAAGGAGATTAGATGAGGCGATTGAGCAAGGTGGATCACATCACGTACGTGGTGCGGCGAGACACAATCGTGCGCTGGGCGTGGTGGTACTTGGAAGTGCTCGGCGGAACCCTGATTCTCCGAGTGGATGATACGAACCCCAACGACAAGTCGAGCATGATGCTTTGGTGCATCGACTATGATGATTTCGGCGTTGCCCTCGTGGCGGGCATCGATCGGGAAGAGAAATCGCACGTGACCGCCTTCGTAGAGCAGCACGGCGATCATTGCGTCCAGCACGTCGCCTTTCAGGTCGATGACCTCCATACTTTTCGTGACGACATGACGGCCAAGGCAGGCCTCAGTCTGCTCGGACCGATCCTTCAGCGCAAAGATGCCTTCGGCTGGGTCCGGCAGGTTTTCGCCAAGTCCCACCACGGCGACACGAATCCGGCCGCTGCACCCTTCACTGAATTCGTCGAACGCCCGAACAAGCGTGGGGAGGCGTTTCCCGAGATTTCCTTCTCGGCCGACGTCGGGACTAACCTTTACCACCAGGCCCAGCGCGCTATGAAAGTCGATGATCGCGCGGTGATGATCGATTTTTCAAAGATGCCGCCCGGCTGGGAAATGCCGCACGTCGCGCCTCGCGACGTCGAACCGAGTAAGGGTTGACCATGCGTACTCAGCAAGAGCGAACGTTCGTGCAGTTCCCGACAGCTGTGCCACGACCGCCCGTGCTCGAGTACGAGGCCGCTGGCCGAGTCGCGAGGCTCGAAGGTGCCATCGCGAGCTCGGCGGTCGAGCCGAGCGTGCTCTTGGCGACGCTCACCGCGTTTTTCCATCGCTACACGCAGCAAGAGGAAATCGCGTTCGATTTGTTCCTCGACGACGGAGCGGCCGAAGCTGGCTACGTTGCGTTGAATTTACCGGTCAGCCCAGACCTTGCGCTCGACAAGCTCGAACGCACGCTCTCGAGGATTCTCGGCGGGGTCCGTAGCGTCGGCGAGCGGCGTGAATCGGCAAGCCGGGCAGGGCAGTCGACGGCGAATATCGCTGTGACGCTCGTCGACGTTGACTTCGCGAGCTTCGGCCCGGCAAAATTGTTGGAGCGCCACGAGGCAGGCCACCGTTACGATTTACACTTCTTCGCGTCACTTCGCTCGGCAGAGGGGCGCGTCGGGCTCGTCTACAACGCGCGCCTGTTCGGCACGGCCAGCAGTGCTCGGCTGGTAGACAACTTCTTGATCATGCTCGCGGGCGCGCTCGCCGACCGGAGCCGGCCGATTGGGGCGCTGCCGCTGCTTTCTCCGGCGGACCTCGATCTAATCTGTGCGACTTGGGACAGTGGCAAGGTCGAGTATCCGCCGTTGCCTGTGCATCGGATGTTCGAGCAGTTTGCGCGCGAACAGCCGCAGGCGCTGGCCGCGACGTTCAAAGACCAGTCACTTACGTACGCGGAACTTGACGAGCGGAGTAATCGGCTAGCGCAGTACCTGATGTCGATCGGCTGCGGCGGCGCTAGCAGCCACGTCACCGTTTGCGTTACGCCGTCTCTCGACATTCTGGTCGCGATCTTCGCGATCTTCAAATGCGGCGCGGTTTACGTGCCGCTCGATCCGACGCACCCCGAAGCGCTCATCGCCCATGTGCTCGATGAAGTGAAACCGCGCATCGTGTTGACGCAAATGCGTGTGAGCCAACTGCTACTGAGCCACTGGAACTTCCAGTGTTTTTGTTTCGATCGCGACACGGCGTTGCTCGACGCCTTCGAGGCGAGCCCGCCCGATGTTACCTTCGGACTCGATCACCCGAGTCATGTCTTTTACACGTCGGGCACTACCGGTAGGCCGAAGGGCGTGGTCGCGAGCCACAAAAACATCGCGCATTTCGTGCAGTCCGCACGGCGCCGTTACGAATTCGGCCCCACCGACAAGTTCTGCTCGCTCGCTCGCTACACGTTCAGCATCAGTCTCTTCGAGGTGGTGCTGCCGCTCGCGAGCGGAGCTAGCGTGCACCTGCTCGAGCGCGATACGGTGCTCGATCCCTCGCGACTCGCGCGGATCCTGAGCAATGTCACCGCCCTCCACGCGGGGCCGAGCTTGCTCGGAAATCTCTTCAAGTACCTCCGCGAGAATCCCGAATCGCCTCCGACTTTGACCCAGCTACGCCATGTTTCGACGGGCGGCGATCTGGTGCCCGCGCATTTGCTTGAACAAGCCAAAGAGGTGTTTTCGAACGCAGAAATTTTCGTGATCTACGGCTGCACCGAGAACACGTGTATGGGCACGTATTTCCCGGTCCCACGCGACCGCAAGGTGACGAGAAGCTACGTTGGCAAGCCGTTTCCGAACGTCAAAGTGCGCGTCGTCGATGCGGCCGACAACTTCGTGCCCATCGGCGCCGTCGGCGAGATCTGCTTTTCGGGCGCCGGCGTCGTCAACGGCTACCTCGGGCGGCCGGCGCTCAATGCCGAGAAATTCACGCTGCTCGATGGTGAGCGCTATTACCACACGGGCGACATGGGGCGGCTCGATGAAGCCGGCGATCTCGAGATCCTAGGCCGCCGCGATTTCCAGATCCAGCTTCGAGGCATCCGTATCGAGCTCGCGGGTATCGAGAACACCGTGCGCGAGCTCGGTCTCGCCACGCAGTGCGCGGTCGTGGTGAAGAGGCTCGGCCAAGACGACGATCGGCTCGTCGCGTTCGTCAGCCATCCACGTGTCGCATCGATCGCTGAGTTTCGGAAAGAGCTCCGGCAGCGCCTACCGGATTACATGCTGCCGCAGGGGCTCGTGGTGCTCGAAGCCTTGCCGGTCACTCGTAACGGCAAACTCGATCGCAATCGCTTGCAAGAGCTACCGTGGGAACTGCCGCAAGTCCCGCCCGGGACCCCACCGCGCAACCATGCCGAGCGCGTGATCGCGGACTTGTTCGCAGCAGCGCTTCGCGTCCCGGAGATCGGTGTCGACCAAGATTTCTTCGATCGCGGCGGCCACTCGCTCTTGGCCGTGCGTGTGCTTCAGGGCATTGAGAAGCACTTCGGCGAAACCCTGCCGCTGAGCGCGATCATTGGGTACCCGACGGTCGAGCGTCTGGCCACGCTCCTCAGTCCCGAGGGCGACGCGCAAGAGACGACCCGCAGCTCGGTCGTGATGCTGCGAGCCGGCGGCTCCCAGCCGATCTTCTTCATTCACGACGGCGAAGGCGAGATTATTCCATACCGTAGTCTCGCGCTGCGCCTCGACCGCAAGTACTCGGTCTACGGCGTGCAGCCGCTCAGTCGTCGCAACCAGCCGATGCTTCACACGCGGCTCAGCGACATGGTTCATTACTACGTTGAACAGATCCGCCAGGTGCAGCCTCAGGGGCCTTACGTGCTCGGCGGGCTTTGCGTTGGTGGTTTCCTCGCGTCCGAAGTGGCGCGACGCCTGCGCGGCTACGGCGAGTCCGTCGCGCTGCTCGCTCTGTTCGAGTCCGCGCACCTGACGGCCGAGCGCAAGAGCGAGACGTCGCAAATGTTCGCGCGCTTCTCGAAGGGCGTCCGGGAAGACGCTGGCGGTGGCGGCGTCGTGAAGCTTTTGAAGGTCTTGCGCCAGTTGCACCGCAAGGTGCCGAACGTCGTTCGCTATCAGCTCACGAGCCGACTCGATCGCGCCAAGACGATCTTCAAGGTTCGCGTGCTGCGTACCTGTCTCGATTTCGGTATTCCCGTACCCGCGCTGGCCGAAGGCCTCGGCGTGTCGGCCATCTTACACGTTGCCGAAAGGGAATACGTGGCGCAGCCGCCGTACTCTGGCGAGGCGGTGCTCTACCGAGCCACGCATCGCGACGCCCAGTTCGACGGGACGGCCATCGACGACACGCCGTACGTCGAGCTGTTCGTCGATCCGTTCCTCGGCTGGCGAGACCACGCCGACAACATCGAGGCGCACGAAGTTTCCGGCGGACACTCGAGCATGTTCGTGGCGCCACACGTCGATACGTTCGCCAAGCTGTTCGAAACGCACGTTCAGCGCGCGATCGAGCTTTGCAAGCGAACGCGCGACCGGAGGCACCCGTAGTGTCCGGAAAATGATCGGGAAGGATCAGGCCGCGTCGCGAACGTAGAAATTGAGTATTCCGCCGAGCCGCGCGCGGCAACGGACTTTGCCAGCGGCGCCGTTGTAGTTCTCCGGGTAGGCGTCTTTGACGATCAACTTACCGCCCAAGCCTTGATGGAAAGTCCGTAATGGATTTGAACCGTCGCGCGTGGCACCAAGGAGATGCTGGTTTCCAGGTTCGGCGGGCGCGAACGGGCGGTTTACCCGGGACCACGGAAAGCCGGTAAGGCGGACTTGGTCGCAGTCTGCGTAAGGCAGATTGCCTTTGGCGCGGGTCGGGCAGGCTACGCCCTACGGCCGTTGGCCGTGGTGCGGCTGCTCGGTCATGCCTCGGGGAAGAGTTCTTGCTGTCGAGTGGGTGCCAGGCGGGTCACGGAGCGGTGGTAGGGCGGCGCGCGCGCCTGGGACTGGTCAATGGGAGGCGACCACAAACCTTGGTGGCGCAGGAAGCGTTCGATGCTTTCAGGGTCACGGACCAGAGCGCGCAGTTTCATGCGGCCCCCGCAAGCGGAGCACAGGTCCACGGTCAACCCGAACGTGAGGCGCAGAAGCTCGGCCCACTTGATGTAGCGACACCTTCTGCCAGAAAGGGGAGGCTTGGGCGACTTGCTGAACGCGGGTGGCACGGGGGCGGCAGTTGTGGGCGGGTCGGCAGTTGCAGGCGGAATGATCAATGGACGCCAGTGTGCCGCGGCCGCAAGCACGCCACAGTAGCGGGTCAAATGCTGCTTCGTGGGTGGAACGGCACTGGCCAACCTGGCCAACAGAGCGAGCGCGTCCATGTCGAGCGCGAACGTGCCATCTGACCAAGGACGCTTCAGGGTCAACCGGACACGGTGGTCAGGTTGGACGGCGAGGCGGTCGTTCGCCAGGGCTTGGCTGAGGAAGCGATGGCAGGAGTTGATGATGAACTCTTTGCCGTTGCTGACCCAACGGACCTCGTAGTGGCCGGGGTAGCGGCGGGGGGAAGCGTGAACGACCAAGTGTTCGAGTTGGTCATGTTCAACTCCTTCCTTGTGCGTGATTCGGGATAGACCTCTCCGTGCATCGTGCGTGTCCTTCGCCCTGCCATGCTCGGCGGCAACCTCCGCTCAGAACGAAGCGTGGAAACGTGATGAGCTGTTCGGCGACGATGCGGGCCATCGCATCCAAGGGGTCCTTGAACGGCACTGGGGCGCGGGACTCGTGCGCGTGGCCGTATCCCTGCAGCCCCACGACCAGCGGTAGCAGTGCGATCGCGAGCCCGGCGAGCAACCACCAACCCACAGCGACCGCGAAGGGAAGCAGCATCAGGGCCGCGTCGAAGACCGGGGTCGTCACCAGGTGGATGACCAGGTTGAGCCTATTTGTGTGCGTGTCCGAGTACTTTGACCATTGCCAGTGTAAGAGTTCCATAGCGTTTCCTTTCTCGGGCATCTTGAATCCGCGTACGGGATAGCGCTTGAACAGATTGGCTGCGATGTGAGCGCAATGGCGCCAGGGGTTTTGCTGGCCGCACAGGGCGAAGTGACCTAGGCTGCAGGAATGCTGCTGCCCAAATCATCGGCGTTCCAATCGGCCGCGGGCGCCCTGCCACTGTGGCCCGCCGTGCTCGCGGTTTGGGGGGCCGGCGAGGCCAGCGGCTTTCACTCCCATCACACATGGCACCTGATCGTCGGGCTCGACGGTACCCTTCGCGTCCGCACGAAAAGAGGGGGGCCTTCCGCGAGGACGGCGGCGGTGCTCACGCGTCCAGATACGCTCCACGCGATCGATGCGCGCGGGCTGCAAGTTTTCATCGTATTCGTGGAGCCGGAGACCGATATGGGAGCAAGGCTGGCCGCCATGCCCACCGCCGATGTGCACGTCATTCCCGAACGTCTCGTCGCTGCCATTCGCAACGTTTTGAACTCAGCGCGATCGCAACAAGACCTGGAGACCGCGGCGCGGAGGGTGGTCGACGAGCTTGGGATACCCGAAGCACGACCGCCACTGCGACACCCAGGAGTTCTTCGCGTGCTACGCCATCTTCGCGGAGAGCCTGACGATTGCGACGATTCGCTCATCGCGCTCGCCAAAATCGCTGGTCTTTCGTCGTCACGCTTTATGCACGTCTTCACGAAAGACGTCGGCATCCCGCTGCGTCCCTATCTGCGTTGGCTCAAGCTGGAGCGCGCGGCCGCGGCTATCGCTCGGTCGGCATCGCTGACCGAGTCTGCCCACGCGGCTGGCTTCGCGGACGGAGCGCACTTGACTCGGAGCTTTCGCGCGATGTTCGGGACCACGCCCACTGCGTTGCGACGTTCCCATGCCTGATCGCGACGCACTCGACTGCGGGCGCGCGCCTGGGTGTAGGGGATAGTTTGGCTGGGTGGGTGGGGGTAGTTTGCAGAAGGATTTTCTATCGGACATTGTGCATGACCGTATTCGGTGAGAAAAAAATGGTGCTTGAACGGCTTATCCACCGGGACCGATACTCGCCGCATGAATACGATCGCATCCAAGTTGTTCGGCAGAACTGGGCTCCGAGCCTCGGAGCTGTGCATGGGGACGATGACCTTCGGCGAGGCGTGGGGCTTTGGAGCAAGCTTTGCCGAAGTAAAGAAGATGTTCGAGCTCTACGTCGAAGCGGGCGGAAACTTCTTCGATACCGCCTGCAACTACCAAGGCGGCGCAGCGGAGACAGCGCTCGGCGAGCTCACCTCGCAAGAGCGCGACCGCTTCATCTTCGGCACGAAATACACGATGAGCACTGTGCCGGGTGACGTGAACGCCTGGGGCAACCACAAGAAGAATTTGCGCCGCTCCATCGAAGGGAGCCTGCGTCGCCTCAAGACCGACTATGTCGACCTACTCTATGTCCACCTCTGGGATTACACGACACCGGTGCCGGAGGTGCTGAGCGCGCTCGATGATCTGGTGCACACGGGCAAGGTGCTCCACGCGGCCGTTTCGGATGCGCCGGCGTGGATCGTCGCGCAAGCGAACACGTGGGCCGAAGCGCACGGTCGCTCGCCCTTCGCGGCACTCCAGATCGAGTACAACCTGCTCGAGCGCAGCGTCGAGCATGAGCTTTTGCCGATGGCGCGCGCGTTCGACTTGCCCGTGCTCGCGTGGTCGCCGCTCGCGTTCGGCGTGCTTTCAGGCAAGTTCCACGATGGCACGCTGAGCTCCCGGCGCGGAGAATGGGCCAATGGCTACCTTGGGCCGCGCGCAGACGCGGTGGTTCCCGTCGTGATCGCGGTCGCCAAGGAGCTCGGTGTGTCGCCAGCCGCGGTCGCGCTCGCGTGGCTGCGCGGCCGCGCAGCGACCATCTTCCCGATCGTCGGTGCGCGCACCCCAGACCAGCTGCGCGATAACATCGGCTCACTCGCGGTCGAGCTCTCCCCGGAGCAGCGCTCACGGCTCGACGAGGTGAGCGTCCTTGCTCCCACGTTTCCAGCGAAGATGTGGACGAATTCGCTCGTCGTCGACGGCGTGCTCAGCGGCGGAACCGCGCCGAATCTGCGTGGGTGGGAACACCCGCGCTGACAGCTACACCGGCGACCTTTCGCGTTGACCACTCGTAAGAGCGGCTCCGCCAAGCGGGCCCGCGTGTACCAACATTTCCCATCCGGTACCGCCTGGCACATCTGGCCTAATATCCAGCACGAACAGGAGCTGGCAAGTGTGGATGGTCGCCACAGGACAACGACAATAAGCGCGAACACAATGATGATTGAGTAGGCGACTGAACCGTCGCCGAGTTCATATCCGCTTCGCCCACCGGGGTAGCCCGTTCTGGCGGTGTTGCCGATGGCGTGCATTAATACAACCGCGAAGGCCGATGCGCCAGCGTTGTTGTAGATCCAAACATTCAGAATACGGATGGCGACAGTAACACATAGCCCCCAAATGATGAGCTCAGTTGGCTGCCCTATGACGATCATCGAAGGCAGATGCCAAAGAGCCCAAAGTGGACCCATCACGAGCGCCGCGTTGAGTGGAAATCTTGTATGACCGTTCCCCAATTAACCGGTTAGGATCACTTTCCCGGGAGCGTGAACGCTCAACACATCGTTCGTCGCAGTGAGCACATCATCGAGCGAATAGCGGGAACGAACAAGTAGTGGAAGTGGGGATACGCTGTCCTGAATTGTCTTCCATAGCTCATCGATCATTAAAGTGCGGCTGTCCTGCGAACGGGACAACCAGTAATCCACCCCAAATCCCTTCCAGCAGAGGTTTCGATAAATCATATCTGCGTTGAGTAACGACACAGGCGTTTGCTCAAGCACGCCAAAACTGACTATGGTCGCACCCTGACGCATGGCGGGGAGCATATCCTTGATCGCCGATCCTCCAATACTATCCAGAAGACCAGTGAACGGGCGTCCCGCGCTTAGGGCCAGCATGGCCGCAGCCAGGTCCGGTGCATCAGAGGTTGCAGTCTCAAATGGAAGCGTCGCGTGGTGTCCTTTACGGACAATCCCGATTACTTTGATATTTCGCCGCCGCGCCAAGCTTTCGACGATTAGCGCCACGGAAGATGTCGCTGCGTTTATGGCGATGCAATCACCAGCTCGCACGCTCAGTTCATCCAATAGACCATACGCTGTAACAGGGTTGAGCGAGAACTGAGCAGCAGTTTCAGCTGCCACTCCTTCGGGGACAAGGTAAAGCATTGGAGTTGGAACGCTCACGTATTCCGCCCAACTGCCCGGATAGCGGAACGCCACACGTGTTCCGACTTGAAACGATTCATCTGAATCCGCGACGACCACAACACCGCTTCCCTCCAAACCGGCAATTTGTGGAAACTGTGGTTTGATCCGATACCGCCCGCCAATGAACAGAAAGTCAGCCGGTTGCACCGGCCGCGCATCCACTTTCACGAGGGCAGCCCCTGGGCCAATTCTCGGCGTGTCGATTTGACAGACCTGAAGCACATCGGCCGATTCTCCGGCGGTCGCGAATACCACCGCCTTCATTTTGTCTTTCTGCATAAAGTTTCCTCTTAATTTGATCCAGCCCGTTTCCCGTTTCCGATCCTCCAGGCTGCATTATTCTTATCTTACTAATTGAGCAGGCCGACGGCTACTGGGCAAAACCCCATCGCCATTTCGTGGATAGTCCCTTTCAAACGCCATTTTGCATTCGCCGCGTCGCATCTGCAAAATGCCCGATATAGGGATGTTGCGTAACCTGCGTTCACCTACATGCCCTAACTCCCCGAAACTATCGAGCTGCATCTATGGCGCTTCGACGACGACGGCAAAGTCGCCGGATTCCGGCACATGGTCGACAGCCATCAGCACTGGCTGGTCCGTCGGCGGTGAGCTTCGGCAAGCCACGGCGTCGTTCAATAGCCGACCGTGAAGCGGCGGCGCACGTGGTGCGGGTGCTCGAGCTCGTCAATGAAGGCCACCGCATAGTCTTCGAGTGATATCCGACTCTCTCCATTTGCGTCTTTCAGCAACAGGTCCGTGCCGAGGCGGAAGGCCCCGGTGCGGAGGCCCGGGACGAGGTTTGCAGAGGGGGAGAGGAGCGTCCACTCGAGCTCGGTCTCGTCCTGGAGCAGGTGGAGCACGTCCCGCGTGCCGAGCGCGCCCTCCCTCCACTCGGCGGGGAACTCCGGGGTATCCACGCCCTGAACACCCGGGGCCACCTCGAGGCTGCCTGCACCACCAACCACCAGAAGGCGCCTCACCTGCGCTTTCTTGACGGCGCTGAGGATGGCGCGCGCCCCGAGGATCTGTCGCCCGCGGAGATCGGGAGCCGATTTCTCTGGGCTGAAGGCACTGAGAACCGCCTCATGGCCCTGGAGCAGCCTCGCCAGACCCTCCACGTCGGTGACGTCTCCTTTCTTGGGTGTGAGCCGGGCATGGACCGGCAATTTCTCCGGGTGAAGCACGATGCCCGTTACCGTGTGGCCGCGCGCAAGCGCCTCGCCCAGAACCTTCGCGCCAACGAATCCCGTTGCTCCAATCAGTGCGATCTTCATGGTCTCTCCTCTTCTGGTGTGTGAATGTTTCCGTTGTCAAAAGGCCCACGTGCTCGCGTCCGCGACGACGATGGAGAACCCATCCTTGAGCTCGCTGAGGGCCGCGCGCTGGACCAAGTCCGCGGAGATGACCTCGCCGAAGGCGTCTGGGAGATCTCGGGTGGCGCAGGCCCAGGCCACCACGGTGTTGCGATAGCCGAGCTCCTTGGCCGCCCGCGCGGTTGTGGAAACGCAGACGTGGGTCATGCAGCCGGCGAGAATGAGCTCGCTGCGGCCGGTCTCCTGGAGGAGCACGTGCAAGTTCGTTCCGGCGAAGGCATTGGGGAGGGTCTTACGGATGACACGATCTCCTGGCTTGGCGGCCACCTCCGGGAGCTCCGCGAAGTACGCCCCTTCGGGATTGAACAGTGGCCCGCCCACGGGACCGGCGTGCACGATGTGAAACACGGGCACGTCCTGCTTTGCCGCGAGTTCGATCAACCGCGCAGCCTCCGTTGCCGCTCGTCGCACATCCTTGAGCGGCAAGGCCCCATCCAGATACTCGCGTTGAATGTCGATGAGGACTATCGCGGCATTTTTCAACGCAGAGGGAGTCTGTGTTTCTCCGAACATCTCCTGAACAGTCTTGGGCAACGTCATCGTCGTCTCCTTGTCGTGCGAAGTGGAAGAGATGGGCGCCGCATGCGCGCAATGGGAGGCGCTGGCTCAGATCCGGCGAGAAGTTCGTCCGAAAGTCGCTTCATAAGCCGAGCAAACGGCCGTGAGCTCCCGAGCGCGCGCGAGACGACGAGTGCGCCCTCGATACGCACGACCGCGTCCTCGGCCCGACGATGCGCTTCAGGGACTGGCAGTCCCGCGTCCGAGAGCACCATGGCGACGGCGTCGATCCACGTTTGCACGCCGCCGCGCAGCTGCTCTTGAAAATGGGGACAGGCATCTCCGATCGAGAACAGATCCAGAAGGCAGGCTTGGTGCCCTCCGCCGTAGTACCCATCCAACGCGGCCGTCATGGCCAGGAGACGCGCGCGGGGCTCTCCGGCCGCCCGCAGCGGCTCAAAGACGTGAGCCTTCATCCAGGCTCCGACGTTTTCAAGCACCGCGGCCGCCATGTCCTGCTTGCCACCAGGGAAATGGTGATACAGGCCGGCCTTCGCGAGCCCTGTCTCCGCGGAGAGCAGAACAAGCGAAGCACCGTCGTAGCCGGCGGAACGGAAGGTCCGCTGGAGCCCCTGAACTACTTCGTCGCGGGAAATTGTCGCTCGTCGCGCCATGGCCTGCCCCCCATTATGTACCGAACGATCGGTATCTAATGCCCGCAGCAGCTTTCGTCAAGGTGGATAATGCGCATTTAGGTGCTACGTAAAGGCGCCGCCCAGCTGCGGATCAGAACATCCGGGAGACCTCGGTACGCATTTGCGACCATCGCGAAATCACGGTGCTCTTCGGGATGTGACGGCAAGAGGCGCCCGGCCTTGAACCGGCCGAGCGCGCCCGCGATCCTGACCCGATGGCCATGACCTCGTGCCGGCGCACATACGATTACCGCATCCGCGAACTTGCCTCTCAGGCCGGCGACGCGAGCGTCGCCCGTCACCTCGGCATCCCCAAGTCCACCGTCAATAGCTGGCTTCGCAGAGGGATGCCCGACGTCGTCACGATGGATGTCCTTGACCGAGATGTGGCCGAGCTTCAGGCCGAGGTCGTTCGCCTCGAAAACCGCGTCCGCCTTTTGCTCGCCATAGTGCGCTTGTTGTTCGTCGTGCTTCGGACGTGCAACTTGCCTCTCGACGGGCACTCTGACGGCACCACGGGGGAAACGCAGGGCGACAAATGCGTCCTAAAACTAGTCTAAATAACCAAAACCACTCAGGATTTCTCCTGAGGGGCTTTAGCGGGGTGGACGGGACTTGAATACACGTCCTGACCTGCAGCCAGGTGAAGTCAGAGAGCAGTCTGAGCGGGATTCCGGGCACTTACGCTTGGTCGGCGGAGCAGAAAAGTTGCCAGAACGAGTCCTGGAGCAATCCGACTGTCACACTGTCACTCGGGAGCCTGCCGACTGGGTCGAGCGGGCGATCGTGGCGATGCTCGAAGAGTGGCGCATGCGACGTGACGAGCGAGCACTGAGACAGGCGCTCGGGCGGCTGATCGCCGGGCTGTAGGGGAGGGAAGAGTCCGTTCGTATGGTGAGGCAGACTGCGTTGCCGATAGATTGATCAAACAGCCTCGCTTGACATTCATGGCAAGTAGCATAATTTAGTCAAGTCATGGGGCCCTTGCGTGAACACGATCGGCTAGCAGCCAAGGTGCCCGGCATGCTCGCCGGACTCCTCGGTGTCGACTTGGCCGAGGTCGAGACGCAGGCTGATGACGCCTCCGGCGCGGATTTGATCGTCAAGGCTGGCCCCACCTTTGTGGTCGAGGCCAAGTGGTCCACCAACGCCGCTGCGGTTGCCGCGGCAGCGAAGCAAGCCCTGGGCTATTCCGCCCGAATCCGTAAACGCACGGTGCCACTCGTGGCGGTTCCCTTCATGGGCGAGGTCGGCCGCAAGGCATGCGAAGAGGCAGGGGTTAGCTGGCTCGACCTTTCGGGTAACGCACGCATCATAGCGCCGGGGATTCGTGTCATCGTCGAGGGAAAGCCCAACCGTTTCAAGACCGCGGGACGACCTCGGAGTGTCTTCGCACCGAAAAGCTCACGCATCATTCGCTGGCTCCTCATCCACGCGGACGAGCACCTCACCCAACGTGAGATCGCCCACGCCACCGGTCTTGATGAGGGGATGGTCAGCCGCTTGGTCGCTCGCCTGACGGCCGATGACTACCTGGTCCGGGACGACAGTGGTGCCGTGCAGGCAAAATCGCCCACGCTACTCTTGGACGCGTGGCGGGATGCCTACCAGTTTTCAAGGCACACGCTGCTCCAGGGCCATATCGCGGCACGCTCGGGAGACGCTCTCCTGCGATTCGTGGGCGACACCCTGTCCGAGCATGGGGTCGAGCACGCGGCGACCGGTCTCGCTGCTGCCTGGGCGCTGACCCGCTTCGCATCGTTCCGGCTCGCGACGGTGTATCTGCCGGTGGACCCATCACCCGACCTGGTTGAGCGGCTTGGCTTTCGCGAGGACCCACGCGGGTCGAACCTGTGGCTCGTGGTGCCGAATGATTCGGGCGTGTTCCAGTGTGCCGTCGAGAAGGATGGCATTCGGTGTGTTCACCCCGTTCAGGTGTACCTCGATCTGAAGGAACACCCCGAACGGTCAGCCGAGGCCGCAGACCGCTTGCGAACCGAGCTCGTGACCTGGAGTCGACATGGCTGACAAACCCAGGCGAGCCTCGGAGTACAAGAGCGAGCAGGTCGCGCTGGTGCGGTCGACCTGTTTGTACGTCGCGACCAAGCTCGGAGACCTGATGGAGGATGTCGTGGTGATCGGCGGGCTTGTGCCGTCTCTGCTCATCGACCAACGAGATTTGCTTGACGGCGTATCCACGCACGTGGGCACAATGGACCTCGATGTTGGGCTCAAGCTGGCGCTGCTCGACCATGGCCGCTACCACACGCTGACAGAGCGTCTGCGAGCCGCCAAGTTCACGCCCGACCAAACCGACGAGGGGAGGCTGACTCGGCAGCGATGGCGTGCCGGGACTGGATCGGTCACGGTGGATTTCCTTATCCCGCCATCTCTCCCCAACGATCAGGGCGGCAGGCTCCGCGATATCGAGAAGGACTTCGCGGCCATCATCGCGCCCGGATTGAAGCTCGCGTTTCAGGATCGGCGACTGGTCCGGATCGAGGGAAAGACCATCTTCGGCGAGAATGCGGCCCGTGAGTTGTGGGTCTGTGGCCCTGGAGCCTTCGTAGTACTCAAAGCCCTCGCTTTTCTCGGCCGAGGCGAGAACAAGGACGCCTACGACCTCTACTACTTGGTTCGCAATTTCGGCGCCAGCGTTGAGGACACCGCCTCCTGTCTGCGCCCGTTGCTCGAAGACGATGAGGCGAGGCGAGCCTTGCAGGTGCTTCGCGACGACTTCCTCGACCACGATGGCGTCGGTCCCCGTCGGGTTGCGGAGTTTCTACAAGGCGGTCCCAACGACGAGATTCAGGCGGATGTGGTCGGGTTCGCGCAGGCGTTGCTCGATCGCTGTCGCTAGGGCGGCTTGTCGCAGGGCTGTAGACGCGAGCGTAAGGCCGTTCGAGGGGATTCCTACGGCCTTGCGTCGCGACCGCGACGCCTGGGCGAGGGGCGCTTGTGCAGCTTTCGGAGTGCCCGATTGGCGGCGGCCAGGTCGAACTTTTCTGGGTCGTATCGCCTGCCGGCCCACCGCTTCAGCTCGGCGTGCTCCTCGTGCATGGGATCGGCAAGGGCCTCCAGCAGGCGCTGGTACCCAGGCGTCCCTCCGCAGTCCTCGCGCGGGCACGCCCTCTCGCCGCCCGTGCAGATGGGGTATCTCACGCCGGGTTCATGGGCCATTGCCACGCTTTCAATCTCCACGAGGTGCTTCCAGTCGTCGCCGAAGTCGTATTCGTAAACGATCGAGCCGGAGGTCAGCAGATCACGAAGTTGAACCGCACTCTCGTCGAGCCGTGGGGGCAAGAGGTCGTCTTCGTCCTCAGGGTCAGGGAGGGCGTAGAGTTTGCCGTCGATGAGGTACTGATGCAGATGGTAGTTCCACCATCCGAACGCGGCCTGGATCACCTCGTGCAGTTGGTCGAGCGTCGTCTCTGCCGGCGCCAAGACCCGTCGCCAGATGGCGGGTTCGATGTCGAGCAGAGCGATCTTCACCTGGAAGATCGCGGGTCCATGGGCGATCGGCTGCGTCCCGCCGGCTGGCAGGGAGATTGCTTTGGGCGGGCTTTGTTCGGCGTCTCTCCCTCCACCCAGCAGCCGCATCCTCGCGATCGCGTAGCTCTCTGCGGTCTTGACCATCCTCGCGCGCACGAGCTTCTTGAAATCACCGTTCTTGGGCATCGGAATCCTCCAGTCTGGTCATGCGGCTCCACTCCCAGCAGCAGCAACAGCACGACGGACGAGGCTTCGACGATGCGATCCGGGAGTCTTCGTCCCTTTGTTCCCGTCGCGCTCCGCTGGGTGAGCTTCCGGGGCTTTGGCGCTGGATCAACGCCGCTTTCGAAAATAATGAAAGGCAGGGACGATATCAAGGGTGAAAACACGTGCCCGAGGTGCACGTGATTGCCAGAGAGGCGGAACAGTAGGCGCTCGTTCGCCTAGCGGGTGAGCAGCAACTGGAAATCCTCGCCCTGATCACGCGCCAAGGCCAGAAGGCGGGCGCGCACCGAGGCGTCGACATCCGTGGGCGACTTCTTCATGCAAGGGCCTCAAGGTATGGGCGCATGAATGGGTAGATGCGATCGGCACGCGCAGCCTCGACGAGGGCATCGATGCTCCCTTTGCGCTGCTTCAGATAGTCCTTGAGGGCCGCCAGCGCGACATCGAGTCCGACGTGCCTCCGGAAGCGAAAGCAATCGGCAACGGTCTTCGCGGGCGTGGTGAGCGGGACCTTGACGCCCTCGATGGTGCGCACCTCCACTCCGTGCGTCCTGGCTGCGCCGCTGGCGCGCACAACCTCAAGCTTGGGTGACGCCACGCTCGGGAAGCGGGCGTGCCGATCGATGAGCACCCACACTGCGTGCGGTGCCTCTGTCGTCATGCTGTGTACCTGGAGTGCGCTGAGAAGGCAGATGACCGCGTGGGGAACGCGCTTGCTCAGATCGGCCAGAGAGCCCAGTTCGGACCCTGGCGCGTCCGCGAGACGGTAGAGGCCACGGTCCACTTGTTCGAGCACGCCGCGATCGCGAAGCCGCTTGAGGTAAGCCCGCGGGATTCCGGCGCCGTCCATGTCACGGGCGCGCACCGGCCCTTTTCGGGCAAGCCGAAGAAGCGTCGTGGTCTTGGTGGTCGTGGATGGAGTCATGATACGAATTGAACACCTTCGACTATAAGGACATACGTTTTGTATCACATGGCGAACGGCCATTCAAGGCCACGGCGCAGCTAATACTACCCGGCGTGCTCGGACTATCGCGGAGACGTCGGCTGCGTAACCCGTGAGATCACAGGCCCGCTTTCTTGAGCCGCTGGATGAACGAGGGCTTCTTGGCATGGGCTTCGCGGAGCGCTTCGATGCGGAGAGTGAACACGCCAGCCTTGCCACGCTCTGCCAAGTCGCGCAGATCGACAAGAATCTCCACGGCCCGGTCGTAGCACTTTGGCAGCTTGGTGGCCACGAGAGCATCGACCTCGCTCCACAAGTTGTTCTCACGGCCGACGAGGCTGTCGAGGTGCTTCTTCTTGGCGGCCGCCTCCTCGCGATCTCGCCGGGCCTTTTCCTTCGCTCGCCCCTCGGCCTCCACACGTCTGCGCTCGCTTCGATAGTCCTCTGCCGCATGGAGAAGCTCGCCGACCGTCCTCCCAGTGATCACTGGCTTTCCGTCGCCTTGGCCGTGTTCTTTGACAAAGCGCTGCAGCAGCGCCGTGACCTGTGTCTGGTCGGCATCCATTACCAGGCTGGTGAGAATCTTGTCCTTCTCTCGCGTTGGGAGCTGGCCGATCCAAGCGGCTACCTCTTTGCGGTCGATTCCGCCTTCGCTAACCTGTGAGCTGGCCTCGGCGGACACATGCAGGAGGTCACTGTCGATGCGCAGGAACTCGGCAAGGCTCTCCAAGGATGCGCTGAGCTGCCCGAGTCCTGGGGGTACCGGCGGCTCGGCGGTGTCATCATCAAGTTCGCCGCCTTGAGCCCGCAGGAGCCAGCCAAGATAGAGCGCCCGCAGATCGCCGCGCGCGAGCTCGGCTCGCACGGAGATCATCGACGAAAGCTGTCCTTCGCCATCATCCCAGTCACCGCCTTCCTCGTCCTCGGAGAGAAACGAGAGGATGACCTTGCCTGCTTTCTCCCTGATCGAGGCGCCTTCGCCCCCACAATAGGTCCGGGCGATTGCGGGATCGACTAGCCGCGCAGGCAGCCGAAGCTTCAGAACATGTGTGCCCCAGTTTGCGAGGTAGAGGAACGCGTCGAAGTATTTTTCCAGCCACGCATCCTCATCGCCCTTGAAGTCACCCCAGGAGTACTCATTGACGAAGCTCGTCGGCGTGATGCTAGCCCGCGTCGATGGAGTTGACCCGATTTGGTGGACGGTTTCGTTACGCTGCTTTCTTCACGGATTGTATCAGCTCGAATTCGATCGGGCTGTGGTAATTGAGCGCCGAGTGGCGGCGGCAGGGGTTGTAGA
>Ga0302323_100001583_pt1 | contig 18491 bp, 8 predicted proteins | sample Fen_T0_3_FD_201950 | JGI IMG/M metagenome (GOLD analysis project Ga0302323, IMG submission 201950) | Peat permafrost microbial communities from Stordalen Mire near Abisko, Sweden - Fen_T0_3 | ecosystem: Environmental > Terrestrial > Soil > Wetlands > Permafrost | place: Sweden: Abisko... | reverse complement strand
GATCAAGATCATCGGCGACGAGCCCCGCTTCTACGCCCAGGGCTACTTCGTCTATGACTCGAAGAAGGCCGGCGCTGTGACCGTGTCGCACCTGCGCTTCGGGCCTGACGTGATTCGCTCCAGCTACCTCATCACGGAAGCGCAGTTCCTGGCCTGCCACCAGTGGTCGTTCCTCGAGCGCTACGACATGCTCCAGTACTGCCAGCCCGGCGGGGTGTTCCTGCTCAACAGCGTGTACGGGCCGGAAGAGGTTTGGGACAAGCTGCCCCAGGAAGTGCAGAAGCAGATCATCGACAAGAAGCTGCGCTTCTTCGTGATCGACGCCTACAAGGTGGCCAAGGAAACCGGCATGGGGGCGCGGGTCAACACCATCATGCAGACCTGCTTCTTCAACATCTCGGGTGTTCTGCCTGCGGAAGAGGCCATCGCCAAGATCAAGAAGACCATCCAGAAGACCTACGAGCGCAAGGGCCCCGAGGTGGTGCAGAAGAACTTCAATGCGGTGGACCAGACGGTGGCCAATCTCAAGCAGGTCAACTACCCGCAGAAGGTGTCGAGCAGCCTGAAGATGCCGCCCATCGTGGCCAAGGAGGCGCCCGAGTTCGTGCACAAGGTGACCGCAGAGATCATCGCCGGCCGTGGCGACAAGCTGCCGGTCAGCGCCTTCCCGGTCGACGGAACCTTCCCCACCGGCACCGCGCAGTGGGAGAAGCGCAACATCGCGCTGGAGATCCCGGTGTGGTACCCGGACCTCTGCATCCAGTGCAACAAGTGCACCTTGGTGTGCCCGCACGCCTCGATTCGCGCCAAGGTGTTCGACGCCAAGCTCCTGGAGAAGAAGCCGGCGACCTTCAAGGCCAGCAAGTACAAGGGCAAGGAATACGGCGATATGATGTATGCCCTGCAAAGCGCGCCCGAGGACTGCACCGGCTGCACCCTGTGCGTGGAGGTCTGTCCCGCCACTGACAAGAAGGACAAGACCAAGAAGGCCATCATGATGGAGCCGCAGATTCCCCTGCGCGTCCAGGAGCGCGACAACTATGCCTTCTTCCTCGACCTGCCTGAGGTGGACCGCCGCCAGGTCAAGGTCGACACGGTCAAGGGTTGCCAGTTCCTGCAGCCGCTCTTCGAGTACTCGGGGGCCTGTGCCGGCTGCGGCGAAACTCCGTACGTGAAGCTGCTGACCCAGCTCTTCGGCGATCGCGCCATCATCGGCAACGCCACCGGATGCTCGTCGATCTACGGCGGCAATTTGCCCACCACGCCCTATGCGAAGAACAAGGACGGTCGCGGCCCGGCGTGGAACAACTCGCTCTTCGAGGACACCGCCGAGTTCTCGCTCGGCTTCCGGGTGACCATCGACAAGCAGAACGACTACGCCAAGGTACTGCTCAAGAAGCTGTCGGGTCAGTTGCCCGGCGAACTAGTCGGTGGACTGATGGAGGCCAACCAGGCCGACGAGAAGGGCATCTACGGGCAGCGCGAGCGCGTGGCCCTGCTCAAGCAGAAGCTGGCCGGCATCGCCGACCCCGACGCAAAGAACCTGGCCGGCGTGGCCGACATGCTGGTCAAGAAGAGCGTGTGGGCGGTGGGCGGCGACGGCTGGGCCTACGACATCGGGTACGGCGGCCTCGATCACGTCTTGGCCAGCGGCCGGAACGTGAACATCCTGGTGCTCGACACTGAGGTGTACTCGAACACCGGCGGCCAGTGCTCGAAGGCGACCCCGACCGGGGCAGTGGCCAAGTTTGCGGCGGCCGGCAAACCGACATCGAAAAAGGATCTGGGCATGATGGCCATCGCTTACCGCAACTGCTACGTGGCCAAGATCGCTATGGGCTACAGCGACATTCAGACCGTGCGGGCCATGATCGAGGCGGATGCCTACGACGGGCCTTCCATTGTCATCGCGTACAGCACCTGTATCGCCCACGGCATCGACATGGGCAAGAGCATGGACAACCAGGTCGCGGCGGTCGACAGCGGCGCCTGGACCCTGTACCGATTCAACCCGGCGCTCTACGACAAGGGCGAGAACCCGCTCAAGCTCGACTCCAAGGCGCCCAAGATGACCTACGAACAGTGGGCCATGACCGAGACGCGCTTCCGCTCGCTGGCCCAGATCATGCCGGACCGCGCGCGCGCCCTGATGGAGCAGGGCCAGCGCGAGGCCCAGGCGCGCTGGAAGCTGTACCAGGCCCTGGCAGTGGCCGGCGCGGACTCGCCGTTTGCGCCGCCTGCGGGAGATAAGACGGTCTCCTAGGACCGCAAATCACACCACGAAGGCCCGGGCGCCCGCAAGGTTCCCGGGCCTTTTCTCAGTGTGTGCCGCCGTCGGCGCGAAACCGCCTGATCGCGTGGGGAGCCGGCGAGCTTTGCTCGCCGCGGACCATCGCGGGAGGGTATGGGAACCCTCCCAGGGTTCCCATATCAACGACCACTCGGGTCCAAATACTTGTCGGTCTCCTGGCGCTGGAAGTGCTCGAGCTGTGCCTTCTCGATGCCGCGGATGATCTGCTGGGCCGGACCGGGGGACATCTGGAAAGGGCAGTAGTCGGCGGAACGGAAAGCGATGTCCTGGCGTACGACCTCGTTGGGGTGCTTCTGCAGTTGGAGGCCGAAGCACATGATCTCACCGTCCCTGCCAAAGCGGCCGGTAGCCAGGATCTCGACGCATTCGAAGATGGGCTTGAGCGGACAGGGCCGCGCTTCATAGCGCTCGTGGACCAGACCGTCGCGCCCGGGACGCAGCGAGATATTCTGCCCCTGGACGGTGACCGAAGTCGCTGCCGCCGGATTGTCCCAGGGGCGCGGACCAGGCACCGGCCCGAAGGTGAGGAAGCGCGCATTGACCGACAAACCCAGTCCGGATTTCACGACGTCGATGAAGCCGTCCAAATTGGCGTCGACATCACGTTGGGAGGTGGTCCCGTCGCCCAGTTGCTTGCGGCACGAGACGAGCAGGCCGACGCAGAAGACGACACCGATCAAACGAGAGAATCGCATCCCCATATTTTCGCGCGAGTGGGGAATCGGTTCAAGCGCGGCGAAGCGGGGGCAAGCGCTAGCGACGGAAGACGAAGCGCACCACCAGCAGCCCAACCAGCAGCAGGAGATAGAAGCGCAGGAAGAACAGCGCTGTCTTCGCAAAACTGGGGTGGAAGAAGCCCTTGGCCACCGCGCCCAGCCTGGGACATGGGGGTTCTTCATGGCCCAGAAGGCCGCAGGGATGTAGAACTTGCCGAAGCCTTCGAAGATCGCCTCGGCGTGACCGCGCTTGGTGACAGCCCCCAGCCGTACCGTCATCTCCTGGATGAAATAGGCGACCGGCAGAAGGACGACCAAGATCCACAGCAGGCTGGAGCCGTACTGGGCGCCGGTGATCGAGTAGGTGGAGATGCCACCCGCGTCGTTGTCGGCGACCATGGTGATGATTCCGGGACCCAGCACTGCCAGGAACATGATGGTCCGGCGCTTGAGTCGCGAGAGTCGGTGGATGGTCTTGCTGATCCAGAAAGAGGGCGAGCCCCAGTCGTGCGGGACGGGCGGAGTCGAAGAAGGGGGTTGCGACGCATTGGTCATGGCACGCTTCGCCTGCGGAGACGGAGCAGGTTGGCGAGTGCGCCACGGACCGTCAGGCCGAGTGCCTGGTTGGCCTACGGCGCCTTCGCCCTATTGGCTTGGGCCGTCGAGAATCCGAGTACCGAAACTCGGGCAGGATACCCCAAACTGCGCGGGACGGAACCAGGACCCGCGGACAGAGTTGCTACAGGCCCGAGCACTCGGGATCGTTCTGGCGTGAGCGTGGCGGCGGCTCCACCTCGGGCACGCCAAGCAGCCGGACCGAGGCGCGGTACATTACCGGGAGGACGATCAGGGTCAGCAGGCAGGCGCTCAGGGTGCCGAACACGATCACGACCGCGATGGGCTTTTGCGTCTCCGAACCGATGGCGCGGCTGAGCGCGGCAGGAACCAATCCCAGGGCGGCCAGCAGCGAGGTCATGAGCACGGGGCGCAGGCGCTCGCGGCAGCCGGCCGTGATGGCGCGCTCTACCGGCATGCCGGCGCGGTGGCGTTCGGCGATGGCGGACACCACCAGCACCCCGTTGAGCGAGGCCTGTCCGATGAGCGCGATGAAGCCGACCGCCGCGGCCACACTGAGCGGCATGGCAAAGGCGCGCAAGGCGAACACCCCGCCGATGAGCGCAAAGGGGACGTTCAGCAGGGTGAGCAGCGCCAGCGAGAAGGAATCGAAGGCCTTGAACAGCAGCATGAGCGTGATGACCAGCGCTACCGGGACCACCACCTGCAGCCGCCGCATGGCGCGCTCCTTGCTCTCGAACTCGCCGCCCCATTCGATGCTCATGCCGGCGGGCAGGGGCGCCTCCTTGGCCACGCGGGTGCGCGCCTCGTCCACGAAGCCGCCCATGTCACGGTCGCGCACGTTCATGCGCACGCCAATATAGCGCCGGCCGTTCTCGCGATTGATGGAGGCGCGACCAAATCCCGTGTGTACGTGCGCCAGTGATTCCAGCGGTACGGTGGTGCCGCCCTCGACCGCCACGCGCAGCTTGCGGATCTTCTCGATGTCGTCGCGCTGGGAAAGGGGCAGGCGCATGACCACGTCGAAGCGGCGCTCGCCGTCCCAGAAGGTCGACACCGGCCGGCCACCGAGAGCCGTTTGGAACACATGCTGGAAATCGCCCAGATTCATGCCGTAGCGAGCCAGCGCCATGCGGTCCGGTTCCACCTGGACCTGGGGCAACTCGCCGCTCTTCACGATGCCCAGGTCAGCCACGCCCAAAACCTTGCCGATGGCGTACTTCGTCTTCTCAGCCTGCTTCTGCAGGGCCACCAGATTGTCGCCGTAGATCTTCACCGCGATCTGGCCGAACTGGCCGCTGATGTTCTCGTTCACATTGTCGCGGATGGGCTGCGAGAAGTTCACTTCGACGCCGGGCATCTCGGCGATCGCCTTGTGTAGCGCCTTGACCACGTCGCCCAGGGTGCGCGTCTCGCGCGGCCACTCGGCGGCGGGCTTCAGCTTGACGAAGAATTCCAGGTTACTCGCCAAAGAGGGGTCCGTGCCGTCCTCGGGCCGGCCGAGTTGCGACATGACGTCGTCCACCTGGGGCGCGGCACGGATGATTTCGGACAGGTGGGGAACGAAACGCCGCCCTTCGGACAGGGACACGTTGGATGGCAACGTGAAGGTGAGGTACAAGCTTCCTTCGTTGAGCTCGGGCAAGAACTCCGAGCCCAGGCGGCCCAGGGTCAGCACGCTGACCAGCAGGGCCGCGGCCACGCCAGCCAGCACAACGCCAGGCCGCTTCAGCGCCCAGGCCAGGGTCGGTGCGTACAGGCGATCCACGGCCAGCAGCACCGGCGATTCTCGGTGCTTCGCGGGCCTTCGATACACGAACGTCATCAGCACGGGAATCAACGTCACCGAGAACAGCAACGCGCCCGCCAGCGCGCTGACCACGGTGTTGGCCATGGGCGCGAACATGCGGCCCTCAACCCGCTCGAGCATGAAGATGGGCAGGTAAGCCGCCATGATGATGAGCAACGAAAACACGGTGGGCCGCACCACGGTGCGTGCACCTTGCAGGATGCGCTCCTCCAAGCTGACCGGGCGCGGGCCATCGGGGGCGGTCAAACGGCGGGCGATGGCCTCGACCAGGACCACGCCGCCATCCACGATCACGCCGAAATCCACCGCGCCCATGGACAGAAGATTGGCACTCATGCCTCGCGTGTGCAGGTAGATGAATGAGGCCAAAAGCGACAGCGGAATCAGGGTGCCCACGGCCAGAGCCAGGCCCAGGTCGAGTAGGAAGACGAACAACACCAGGGTCACCAGCAGCGCGCCTTCGAGCAGATTGCGGCCAACGGTGAGAAGTGTAGTGTTGACCAGGTCGGTGCGGTCGTAGAAAGGCACCACGCGCGCGCCGTCGGGCTCCAGGCGGCGATCCACGTCTTCGATGGCGGCGCGCACGCGCTCCAGCACCACCGAGGGGTTCTCACCCCGGCGCAGCAGCACGATGCCCTCGATGGCCTCGGTCTCCTTGCCATGGCTGACCACGCCCTGGCGCGGGGCCCAGCCCTCGGCCACCTCGGCCACGTCGCGCAGGAAGACCGGCGTTCCCTCGTGGGTGGCCACGCGCACCTGGCGCAGATCCTCGATGGAGTCGAACAGCCCCTGGCTACGGATCACGAACTGCTCGGCGCCTCGTTCCAGGATTCCGCCCGAGGCATTTACCGAGCCGGCGGAGATGGCCTGCTCGAGGTCCGCCAGGGTCAGGTGGTGGCGCGCCAGGCGCAGCGGATCGGGTTGCACGTGGATCTCGCGTTGCAGACCGCCGTAGCTGACCACGTCGGCCACGCCCAGCACGCGCATCAGCGCGGGCCGCACCACCCAGTCCTGCAGGGTGCGCAGCTTCATGGGGTCGTGGTGCGCGCCTTGCAAGGTGTAGCGGTAGACCTCGCCGATGGGAGTGGCCAGGGCGCCCAGGTCGGCGCTCACGCCTTCGGGCAGATCCGCCTTGCGCAGCCGTTCCAGTACCTGCTGCCGCGCGGGCAGCGCATCCGTGCCATCCTGAAAGGTCAGCGTGACGTAGGATAGGCCAAACATGGAGATGTTGCGCAGGCGTGCCAGCCCCGGGGTGCCGTTCAGGGCGCGCTCGATGGGCAGGCCGATCTGGCGCTCCACTTCCTCGGAAGGCTGGCCGGGAAAGAGGGTGATGACGTTGACCTGTGTGTCGGTTGGATCCGGGAACGCCTCCACGGTCAGGTTCTGGAACGACAGGTATCCCCAGATTGCGAAAGCGGCGGTAACGAACATCACCGCCCCGCGATTCTTGAGTGAGAAGGCAACCAGCTTCTCGAACATGTCACTGCTCCTCGGAACGCCCGCCTAGTCCGCTAGATCGACTTCGTTGAGCAGGAGGAGCGCGCCGCTCGATACGTATCGGGTTCCGGGCGCAAGACCGGCGAGAAGTTCCACTTCACCGTCGCGCTGGCGGCCCAGGGTGACGGGCACGCGTTCCAGGCGACTGGGACTCTTGGCCACGAAGACCACCGACTTCTCCCCGTCAGTCACCACCGCGCTGGATGGCACCCGCACCCGCAAGGACGCGGCAGGCGGCGAGAATAGAATCTCGACCAAGCTGTTGGGCCGCAGGGCCCGATCCTCATTCGCCACGCGGATGCGAACCTCCACAGCGCGCCGCTCCGGGTCCACCACCTCGGAGACATGCTCGACCTTGCCCCGGCGCACGACCGTACCCCCCTGTGCCCGCACCTCAACCTCCGCGCCTTGCTTCACGTCGGCCGAATCGTTCTCGGCCACGTCGGCCAGGACCAGGACCTCGTCCAGATCGGAGATCTGCACCAGAGGTTTGTCCCGCCCCGGCGCGACCTCCTGGTTCGAGTAGACGTCAATGTCCACCACGGCGCCCCGGCGCGGCGCTGTGACCCAGAACAGATTGGGTCCGTCGGCTGCGATCTTCAGACTCTGCAGCTTGGAACGCGCGGTGTTGTGGGTCAGTTCGGCCTCTCTTAGCTGGGCCTCGGCGATGAGCTGCTCCTTCTCAGCCGTGGCTTGCAAACGCACCAGATCGCGCGTGCGATCGAGCACTTTCTGCTTGACCACAACATCGGCCCGCGCTGATTCGCGTGCGCTCTCCAGATCGGCCATCTCGCCGCTGCGTACGGAAAACAGGTGCGCGCCCTTTTCCACGCGATCGCCCAGCCGCACGGCCACGCGATCGATGCGTCCGGCTAGCGGCGTGCCCACGGCGGAGGTGCGCCGCTCGTCAAAGCTGATGCGACCGGGATTGGGCAAGAGCGCCACCGGCGGTGCGGCCTGCGCAACCGCCAGCTCCACGTATTTCCACTGCGGCGCCGAGGCGGGCAGATTCACGCCGCCCTGGTCGGCCAGCCGGGGGGGGACGGGCCCAGGGCTCTTGGCGTTTCCAAACAGAAGCACCCAGGACGGAACGGCAGCGGCCAGGACTAAGGCCGCCAGGCCCAGTCTCTTTCCTCGGCGTGGCCGTGGCAAGGGTGTGGTCATGATGGGCTGAAGGGAAGTCGGCGAGGGGATCATGGCACCACACGTTGCCGGAGATCGTCGATGGCCACCGGGGATGTCCCGGCGGCGCGCAGCAATGCAAGCGAAGTTTCGAAACTGGCGAACTCCAGGTCAGCGGCGTCCGCCAGCAACTCGCCCAGCGTGCGCCGTGCCTGCAGCAGATCCTGCAGGGCCGCGCCTCCGGCGGTGACGGCCTTGGCGATGCGGTCGACGATCCCTTGCGCCATGGGCAGGGTGCTCCCGCGGGTGCGCACGCGCCGGGCGCGCAACTCGTCCATCTGGCGCAGGAGAATGGGCAGTTCCAAATTGGCCTGTGCCGTGGCCAGATCGTGGCTGCGGCGTGCGGCCCAGCGGCTGGCCGAGGCCTCGGCGCGGTCGGCGCGGCCGCGCTCGAAGACCGGCAGCGGGAAGGTCAGGCCCACCGAGACGCTCTTGCTCTGGTTGCCCGAGGCCAGGAATGTGTCATAGGAAAACCCCACGCGAAGCGCGGGATCGGGCCAGACTCGCGCCTGGGCCAACTCGCCCGCGGACTGGGCGGCCTCTTCGGTGGCAGCCAAGGATTTCAGATCGGGCCGATCGTCCAGCTTGGCCCGCAGATGTTCCAGGCTGTCCGCCGAACGCGAGACGGCGCTGTCGAAGAAAGCCTGCGCCCGCTCTGCGCTGCCAAACGGTTCACAGGTCGCGCCGGTCAGGCGCGCGCAGTCGGTCAGCGCAACCCCCAGCTTGTGTCGTTCCTCGGCCAGCGACGAGCGCAAGCGCTCCTCCTCCAGGCGGGCCCGCTCAAACTCCAGGGCCGCGGCGTCGCCCTTTTCAGCGCGCCGGTGTTGCAACTCGGTCAACTTGGCCGCGTCTTCCACCAGTCCGGAGAGCGCGGCCATGCGTTGCTCGGACGAGGCGACGCGCCCAACCACGGCAAGAAGATCCAGCCAGGTCTCGCGAAGCCGATCGGCTGCATCCCACAGCGCCGCCTCGGCCCCTTGGCGGGCTGCACGCTGGCGAAAGCCACGCTTGCGGATTTCAAAGGGCTGGGTCAGTCCCACAGCATAGCTGGGGACATTGGCCAGACTGTTTGAAAGCCCGGGCGGATTGGTCTCGCCCACGGGAATGGTGTTCCAGCTCAGGTCGAGCGTGGGGTTGGGCAACGCCTCGGCGCGGACGATCTGGGCGCGCGCAGTAGCCACGCGGGCACGGGCAGCGGCCAGGTCAGGGGCCCGTTCCCATAGCAGGCGGCCCAGGTCAGAGTCGGGCGGCAGCGCGGCAAGTCGGAGCGACGCCGGCTGCCCCAGGTCAGCGGACCCCAGGAAGAGAAGAGCGACGGGAAACGCAGCCAGAGAGAACATGCTGAGCCCAGCTGCAGCAAGCCGCGTGCCCACACCCGGCAAGCAACGGCGCGGTCTTGCGCGCGACATGGTGAAAGATCCTTGAAGCTCGAAGCCGAGCCCGAAAGATTCTTTTGTTTGCCACACGATCTCGCTCACGCTCGCGGTGCGTCTCCCTCCGCGAGACGGACTGCGTGAGAAGTAGCGATCGACGCGTGGAGCGCGTCGCAGGTGCGCGCGCTCCTGGGTTCAGTGCCCCGTGTTTCGTGCTGAGGACTGGACTACGACGATCGACGTCGACGTACGAAACGGCGCCGGATCTTTCCGGCCAGCACTGCGCCGAAGGCCAGCATCACGCCCCAGGGGGCGGCGCTGCGGTCGGCTCCCGCGATACGACATCCGCATCCCGAGCTGCCGCCGGTGACCGCCTTGCCCGAGGTTTGGGTCGTCCCAGTAGTGCCGCCGGTCGGGTTCGCGCCCGTTCCGGTTCCAGCGCTCGTTCCGACCGGCGTCGTCGTGCCCCCCGATGGCGGCGTGACGCTCGTCGTTGTTCCGCCCGTGGGAGCCGTCGTCGTGGTGGTGACGGTTCCGCCCGTGGGGGCCGTCGTCGTGGTGGTGACGGTTCCGCCCGTGGGAGCCGCCGTACTAGTGGTCGTCACGGCGGTTCCGCCTGTAGGAGCCGTCGTGCTACTGGTGGTGACGGTTCCGCCCGTGGGTCCGACGGTCGTGCCGCCGGCCGCGCCTCCCCTGCCACCAGTGGCGCCGCCTGTGGCACTCGCGCCGCCCGCTGCGCCGCCCCTGCCACCGGTAGCGCCGCCCGTAGCTGTCGCACCGCCGGCCGCGCCGCCCCTGCCGCCGGTCCCACTGCTCGTCGTGCCGCCGGTCACGCCGCCCGCACCGGTCGTTCCACCGGTGCCGCCGGTGGTTCCACCCGTCGTCGTGCCGCCCGTTGGCGGTGGAGGAGTCACTCCGTAATACTTGATGTTCGGCTTCGTCTCCGGCAGCGTCATGTTCGGGCCGATATAGATGCCCGGCTCCGGCGGCTGGTTATAGGCCACGTTCTCCGTGGCGACGCTCATCCGGTAGATCGGGTCATGCATCAACGTGTAGAGACGATGCGTAGTAGGCGTGGTGGTCGTGTAGATCCGCAGCGCATCGTTGCCGGAGGTCCTCAACACCAGTTCCTCGCGCCAGTCGCCGAAGATGTCGGCGGTAAGTGCCGGCGTTGATTTGGTCCCGTTGTTCGAGGAGCAGCCGCTGGCGCTCATGCCACCGCTGCCACTGAGAGGAGTGATCGAAGTACCGTCTTCGAAGAAGCGGTTCAGCTCGGCGCCCCACCAGATAGTGAAATTCTTGGACGAAGGATTGCTCCCCACAACCGCGTGGGCAGCGTTGAAGAGCCCGCCGGAGCCAGACCACATCTGCCAGCCTGTGGTCCCGGCCATCATCGGTCCAGCACAACCGCGTCCGTTGTCGCCTGACTGCTTGTCCTCCCAGATGATTGTTCCGTCTTTCGCATCCTGGTAGTGCGCCGCTATTCCACCGTTCTCGCTGGTCTGTTCGTCGACCATGAATATTTCCAGCCCGGGCCTGGTGGGGTCCATGTCCCCAAAATGAAGGGCGTCCCCGTGCCTCAGCCCAGTCGAATAGAGCCCTTGGCCATCGTGGTCTATGGTGGCCGAACCGTAGACGATCTCATCAAATCCGTCGCCATCCACGTCGCCCTGGCGTAGGCTGTGAGCCCCCTGACTCTCATAGCCGGTGGAAGATTGAAGAGGCTTCCCGTCTTTTCCCTTGGCGCCTGGGACCGCGGCCGTGTCGAACAACCACCGCTCGGTCAACTTACCGTCCCGCCAGTCGAGTGCCCAGAGCGCAGAGCGCCAGTAGTAGCCGCGGCAAGGGATCACGCTCGGCCGCTCGCCATCGAGATAGGCAACGCTGGCCAGAAAGCGGTCGACGAAATTATAGTTGCTATCATCTCCCCAACCCAAATCTCCAGCAGGAGAGGCAATGCCCTGGATGGCACCCCAGACGCCTTCAGCACCTCGGCCCGGTTTGTAGTCAACGGTCACGAGTTCAGCCCCCGTCTTGCCGTTGAAAATGGTGTACCATTCAGGCCCGGTAATGACTTTGCCTTGCGTAGCGGTGTCGGTGCTTGTGTAGTCGATGGTATTGTCCGCGCCGGCGGCAGCTCCGGTTTTCAGAAAACCATCCGTGCCGTCCTTGGTGCCCGGAGCCGTCTTGCAGGCCACCTCGGCTATGCCATCACCGTCAAGGTCGTACACCATGAACTGCGTGTAATGGGCGCCGGAACGGATGTTCGGCCCAAGATTGATCCGCCACATCCTCGTGCCGTTCAACTTGTAGCCATCGAGGTAGGTTGGTCCCGTGTATCCCTGTTGTGCATTATCGTGGGAGTTCGACGGATCCCATTTGAGTACGATTTCGTACTGGCCGTCACCGTCGAGATCTCCAATGCTGGCGTCGTTTGCGGTCTCGGTATAGCTGGAGCCGTGCGAACTGCCGGCAGGAGGCGGGGTCAAGGGGATGTTGACGTAGCCGCTATCGATAACGATGGCGGGCGCCGAGGTCTCGCCTTCCGCGCCGTTGGTCACTGCCTTGACCGTGTAGGTCCCGCTTCCGCCAGCGCTATCCAGATAGTTGGTGGAGTCGGTGATCACCGCTGTGTTGAGCTTGGTAGTGCCTCGGTAGACATTGAACCCGAACGTGGTGTCCTGCGGGTCGGTCCCGAAGAGGCGCCAGCTCAAGAAGTATCCGCTCCCGGACTTGACGGCAATGAGACCGCGGTCGAGTTTTTCCATATATCGCTGGGCGTCCGCTGACCCCGCAGTCGTCAATACCACTCCGATCGCTATCGCGGCGACCACCAAAGACTTAGACCTCATTCGGGACCTCCTCATAGTTGATAATTCACGCGCTGTGCCCTGGCCGACGACCAGATCATTACAACCGATCGTCTCCGCTGACAAGGCGCCGAAGCTTTTCCGCCACCACTGCGCCGAATGCCAGCATCGCGCCCCAGCGGGTGGCCCTGCGGTCGACCCCGGCGACGCTACAGCCGGACCCGGAGTTCCCTCCGCTGGCCGCCGCAGTCGTCGTTTGCGCCCTTCCGGTGCTGCCACCCGCTGAACTCGCGATGGTCTCGCCCTTGGCGCTGGTTCCACCCGTCGCTACCGAGCCCCCGGATACGGACGTGGCGCTGGTTCCGCCCATCGTTGCAGAGCCCCCCGCTGCCGACGTGGTGCTCGTCGCCATGCCGGGCGTTCCGCCCGCAGCGCTGGTGCTCGTCGGGGTGCCACCAGTCGTCGTGCCGCCAGAGCTGGTCGTGCCGGCAGAGCTGGTCGTGCCGCCAGAGCTGGTCGTGCCGCCAGAGCTGGTCGTGCCGCCGGTAGCCGTGGTTCCGCCTGTGTCGGTCCCGCTAGTCCCGCCGTTGGCGCTGGTCCCACCCGTGCCGGTATTCCCACCAGCGCGGGTAGTTCCGCCACTGGCCGTATTGCCGCCGGTGCGGGTAGTTCCGCCAGTGCTGGTCGTCCCGCCCGCGCCAGTGGTTCCGCCGCTGCCGGTCGTCCCGCCCGCGCCAGTCGTCCCACCGGTGCCGGTGGTGCCGCCGGTACCGCTCGGGTTTATCGGAGGCGGACTGCCTGGAAGGTACTCGATCCACTGCAGAGCGTCCGTCTCGGCATAGCCGAAGCTGGTGAGGAAGAGGGGAAGGATGATGGCCGCGTTGGTCACTCCCAGGGCTGGCATGGGAGAGCTGGCCATGATGGTCGAGTCGAGCAGGATCTTCTTTGCCGCGAGGTAGTCCACAATAGGGGCAAAGGTACCCATCACGAGGCGGTCGGTACGGGCGTCCCAGCCTCCGCCAGGACCGCTCGCGCCGTTGGACAGCAGCGCATCAACGATGCACAGTTGCTGGCGCACGGGGTTCCCGCCAAGGATCGCGGGATGCTTGTTGATTTCAAAGAGGGCCAGTGGAGGCGGCGGAGGCGTCGAAGCGCTGTTGGGAACGTGCAGGTCGCCCGAGTGTTGTGCTTGCGTGCCACTGGTGAAGGTGCCGAAATGGTTCTTCATGCACAGGGTACAGCTGCCGTAGCTGTAGTGGCCGCCCGTGCCATTGTGCGACTTGCACGCGGCGACATTCACTAGGATGTCGATGTTGCCATCGACCAGATCAGCGGCGGCGGAGATAGCCGTGGCATTGGTGAGGGTGACCGCCTTGAACCCGCCCATGCCCGCCGCCCTGACGCTCACCTGTGCTGCGCGAATCTTGGTGGAGTCAGTGAGACTGATGAATGGGTTGTAGTAGCTCGACGCATTGTCGCAGGCATCGAACAGGACGATGTTTGCCGGCTGGACCCCGAGGCTCACCAGCACATCGCAGATCTTCTTGTAAATCGCCCATTTGGGACGATTCGTGGTAGTGCCACCAATCCCATTGGTCTTCATGGCCACTCTGGTGCTCGCCCAGGGCTTGCTCGACCGGAAGATCGTGCTCCAGGCCTCGGCCGCAGTGGTCTTCTGGGCTAGCTGCATTGCCATTTGGTCGAGGTTGGTGGCGACCACGGCGGCATTGACCGCGTTGTTGGTGGTGGTGAAGCTCGTGTTCGCGGGCGTGGCAGTGAGCATATTGGTGTCGTGGCAGCAGATGACCCGCTTGTTGTCGATGGCCGGATTGATCGGCATGCCGGCAACCCACCCCCCGGTCGACTGAGCGAACAACCTGTCGAATTTCAGGGCACTGAGTCCCATCGCGCCTGCCGCGCCTGCCGCTGCGGTCTTGAGGAAATCGCGGCGTTTAGGGGGTGGATTTGTCGCCATTGCTGCGTCCTTTCCGCCTTATCTCGGATACTTGGTCGCGGTTAGCGCCTCATTCGTGTGCTGGCCGGCGCGCCCCCCTTTGTGCCCTGGCCGGCGAGGGGATCAGGACGAGTGATCGCCGTTGCCAACAAGGCGGCGAAGCTTTTCGGCCACCATTGCGCCCAACGCCAGCATTGCACCCCAGCGGGTGGCTGGGCGGCCGCCACCGGCCACACTGCAGCCGGAGCCTGGGCCTCCGCCAGCGGCAGTGGTGCTCGTCATCCTCGAGCCCCCCGATGCCGACGGAGCGCTCGTGGCCATACCGCCCATCGCGCTCGCAGCACTGTTGGTTCCGCCTGTTATCGGCGAGCCGCCGGATGCCGACGCAACGCTCGTCGTCGAGGCGCTGGTGCCCCCCGTTGGGGTGGTGGTCGCGGTGCCACCAGTGCTCGAGGAGCCGCCAGCGCTCGTCGTGCCGACGGTTGCCGTGGTTCCGCCTGTGTCGGTCTGGCTGCTTCCGCCGCTGGCGCTGGTCCCGCCGTTGGCGCTGGTCCCGCCGTTGGCGCTGGTCCCGCCCATACCGGTATTCCCACCGGCGCGTCCGCCGCTGGCCGTATTGCCACCAGCGCGTCCACCACTGGCCGTATTGCCGCCAGTGCGGGTAGTTCCACCGCTGCCGGTCGTGCCGCCCCTGGCCGTCGTGCCGCCACTGCCGGTGGTTCCGCCAGCGCCGGTGGTGCCGCCAGTGCCGCTAGTTCCGCCAGTGCCGCTCGGGTTTATGGCAAGCGGACTGCTGGCTTCGTATGCAATCCACTGTGGGTCCGTGGCCGCATAACCGAAGCTCGTGAGGAACTGCGGAAGGATGGTGGCCGCTGCGGTAATTCCCGCCTGCGGAATGGGACTGCTGGCCATCAAGGTTGAATTGAGAAGGATGTTGGTTGCCGAAAGATAGTCCACGATGGGGGCAAAGGTACCCATGACCAGACGGTCTGTACGGTTGTCCCAGCCCCCTCCAGGACCGCTCGCGCCGTTGGACAGCAGTGCATCCACGATGCACAGTTGCTGGCGTACAGGGGTGCCGCCGAGGATGGCGGGGTGCTTGTTGATCTCGAAGAGAGCCTGCAGATTGTGCAGATTGTCCGAATGTTGTGCTTTGCTCGCGTCGGTGAAGGTGCCGAGATGGTTCTTCATGCACAGGGTGCAACTGCCGTAAGAGTATTTTCCTCCTGTCCCATTGTGCATCTTGCACGCAGCGACATTCACCAAGATGTCGATGGCGCCGCTGTTGAGGTCAGCGGCGATGGAGATTGCCGTGGCGTTGGTAAGGGTGACCGCCGCAAACCCGCCCATGCCTGCCGCCCTGACGCTTGTCTGTGCGGCGCGAATCTTGGTCGAATCAGTGAGACTGATGTACGGGTTGTAGTAGCTCGACGCATCGTCGCAAGCGTCGAACAGGACGATGTTTGCCGGCTGGACCCCCAGGCCCACCAGCACATCGCAGATCTTCTTGTAGATCGCCCATTTGGGACGGTTCGTTGTGGTGCCACCAATCCCATTGGTCTTCATGGCCACCCTGGTGCTCGCCCACGGCTTGCTGGACCGGAAGATCGTGCCCCACGCCTCGGCCGCGGTGGTCTTTTGGGCCAGCTGCATTGCCATCTCGTCGAGGTTGGATGCGACCACGGCCGCATCGACCGCGTTGTTGGTGGTCGTGAAGCTGTTGTTCGCAGGCGTGCTCGTGAGCATCTTCGTATCGTGGCAGCAAATGACCCGCTTGTTGTCAATGGCCGGATTGATCGGCATGCCGTTGACCCACCCCCCGGTCGACTGAGCGAACAACTTGTCGAATTTCAGGGCACTGAGCCCCACCGCGCCTGCCGCGCCCGCCGCTGCGGTCTTGAGGAAATCGCGGCGTTTTGGGGATGGATTTGCAGGCATTGTTGTATCCCTTCCTTACTTGGTTTTTGACTTGAGCATGTCCAGGAATTGCACTGCGACTGGACATGCCGTGCATTGGCCGGTCTGCGCACCAAACCCGCTCAATGCGAGTTCGAAATACGAAGCCTTGAAATGGGCAATAACGTTCATGCCAGTTAATGTCGAAGACGCAATTGCAACCGAGGCGTCATAGGGTGGAATCACTATTGTGGCGTTCTGATCTTGCTTCTTCCAGGTGAACATCGTATTGGCCTGGGTGTCCGTTACGAAGTCCATGGCCAAGACCGTGCAAAGGTCTGGATCGGGACCCACCAGACTCTGGTACATGGTCACCCGGCACCCCTTTTCGGTATAGGCTCCGGCGGCGCCGTCGACTTTCTGAACGTATTCTTCGCCCGTGTAGGTGGAATAGGGGTCACTCGGATCTTGCGTCCAACCGGAGATTTCATTGTCGGCGAACTTATACTGCGCTCCAAATGCGTCCGCGGTCAGGGGGGCGCTGCTTGGACTGCTACCGCACGCCAAGCCGTTGAAACCAATCAACAAAGACAGTACAGTGAGCCGAGCCCTCGTGGTTCCGATTCCCATGGAAATCTCCTTTTCACTAGGTGGTGACGTAGAATACTAACAAGGAGTGTTTCTAAAAACACAGAGAAATTGGGTGGCATAAGTTGGTGAGCTGCGACGGTGGTCGCGCTATTCTTGCGTGACGCGATTGTGAGGAGGCGGCGCCTGGTTTGGGGCGATGTCTATTCGCTGTCCGCTCCCCTGACAGATTGCGGCGGAGTGCCAGAGGGGCCACGGCGTTCATAGCGAAGAGGGTGCGGACATACCCCATTTTGCGCCGACCCCAAGGGTCGGGAAACGTCTTCGCGCTGTGGCCATAGAAAAGCACCACAGCGATGGCAGTGGCCTGTTCCACAAGAAGGGGTTCAGAAATTCTGGATACCGCAGCGAGGCGGCCTTCGCTGACTCTTGGAGCTCACGGGGGGCAACGTATCGAACGCCCCGGAGAGTTGGAGTGCGTTGAGCCTTGGCTGGGCCCCGTGGGTTCAGACAAGCGTTGACGGGGTGTGATAATGAGGTTGGTGCAGTGTGCCTGTGGCGGTAGCCCGGATTACGACGACTTGTCGTCCCCGCTCACGAGACGCCGAAGTCTTGCAGCCACCACTGTGCCGAGCGCCGCCATCGCGCCCCAGCGGGTGACCTTCCGGTCGATGCCTGCCACGCTGCAGCCACCCGCTGACTTTCCGCCCGTGATCCCGGTGCCGGTCGCCTGGGGGGGGCCGCTGGTTCCGGGGCTGCCGCCCGCCGCGCTGGCCGTGGTCCCGCCTCCGCCGCTGGAGGCGCGGGTCGCGGTGGAGCCGCCCGATGCCGATGTGGCACTCGTCGCTGCGCCAGATGTTCCGCCGACAGCACTGGTTGCAGCACCGCTCGTTCCGCCCGTATCGCTGGTCGTCGCGGTGGTACCCGTTCCGCCAGTACCGCTGGTCGTCACGGTTCCGCCTGTCGACCCGGTGGTGGTTCCGTCTGTCGACCCGGCGGTTCCGCCCCTGGCGCCGGTGGTCCCGCCCGTCGACCCGGTGCTTCCGCCCGTCGACCCGGTGCTTCCGCCCCTGGCGCCGGTGGTTCCGCCCGTCGACCCGGTGGTTCCGCCCCTGGCGCCGGTGGTTCCGCCCGTCGATCCAGTGGTTCCGCCCGTCGATCCGGTCGTGCCGCCGCTGCCTCCAGTCGTGCCGCCGGTGGCGCCGGTTGAGCCGCCCGTGCCGCCCGAACCAGTACTGCCGCCAGCTCCTCCTATTGGAGGCTGGCTGCCGGGAACGTATTCAACCCACTGCAACGCGTCCGTTTCGGCATAGTTGAAATTGGTGAGAAACTTCGGGACGTTGTTGTTGGCGTCGGGCTTGCCCATCACGTCCTTCATGATTCTCATCGCGGTGAGATAGTCCACGATCGGGGCAAAGGTCCCCATGATCATCCGGTCTACCCGGGTGTCAAAACTGCCCCCGGCGCCGTTGCCGTTCGCCAGAAGGCCATCCACGATGCACAGTTGCTGGCGGACGGGGTTGCCGCCAAGGATGGCGGCATGCTTGTTGATGTTGCAGATGGCGTCGACGCTGTGCAGCCCGGTCGAACTCGGCGCGTTATCGGTCCCTGAATTGATGAACGTACCGAGATGGTTCTTCATGCAAAGGGAACAGCTGCCGTACAAATACGACGTTCCCGGACCGCTATGTCTCTTCACTATCGCGAGATCCACCAGGATGTCGATGACGCCATTCACAAGGTCGCCGACGCCCGACATGGTCTTTGTGCTGGCGGTA
>Ga0302323_100001582_pt1 | contig 18501 bp, 19 predicted proteins | sample Fen_T0_3_FD_201950 | JGI IMG/M metagenome (GOLD analysis project Ga0302323, IMG submission 201950) | Peat permafrost microbial communities from Stordalen Mire near Abisko, Sweden - Fen_T0_3 | ecosystem: Environmental > Terrestrial > Soil > Wetlands > Permafrost | place: Sweden: Abisko... | reverse complement strand
TCCTTTGGAGCTTTCCTTCGATTATCTGGGACGAATGAATGTCGTAAAAGCTCAAAGCAAGGGTGATGGTGTGTTGCGAGCAGATACCTTTTCCATGGGCTTAGGTTTTCGATGGAATTTAAATAAACGCCTGTTTAACATTACCTCTTCTCTTTTTTTGTACGAGACCATAAATTATTCTTTCTTACACCAAGAAAATTGGAATGAGAATTCTACAACGAAAGCTCGATATGAATCATCAATGATTGGTGTGGCCTATAGCTACCCTTGGAAAGAAGACTTGGATTTCATTTTTGAAATGAGTGGCGGTGGACCAGTTATAAAACAGGAAGCAACAAGAAAATGCCAAGAGTGTACCGGTCCTTATTATAATAGGGAGGTTAGCTATGATAGGGCTTTTGGCCACGTTCGCTTCTTATTTGGAATTAGGAGAGCTTTTTAGCTTTTTCAAACAGTTTTCCTCAAAGCCATCGGATTTTGTTGCTTACTGGGGTGGAAAATACTATGACTGGCCGAGCTGTATTTTCTTCACGCTTTTTGTCTACTACTTTGATATAGCTAGAGAACTCACCTGCTTTATAGCTTGTTTTGAAGTTATCTAGCATATCTTTTTCTGTACCTTAGCTTAAAAACAATAGGTTTTCGGATACTTAAAGAAAAAAACACCCAGAACACACAGGCCGAACAAAGAAAGAAAAGAACCAAAAGAAAGAAAGGACGACTAGAAAAAAAGCCACTTTAAAAAAGTGCTGATATCTGATTTTGGTTTGGTTCCTGCAACATTTTCCATCTCCAAAGGGTAGAACGATTTATCCCCATTTTTTCTGCCACCACGTGCATAGATATTCCGCAATTCAGCATTCTTAAAGCTTCTTCTCTTTTATTTTTTATCTTTTCTTGCCTGGCCTGCCCAGATCGTTTCCCTCTCAAAATTTGGATTTGAGAATATTTTTGAGCCTCTAAAGGATCCTCTGCTCTTTTTTGGGTTCTTTTTTGTAAGGATAATTTTCCTCGAAAACTTTGGGTTTCCAAAAAAGCTTTATGAGCCGAAGGGTCATTCGCCCAAGTCCATTTCGCAATGGATTTGGCAATATGTCGAACTTCATTGGCTTCCATGGGCTGAGAGAATTCTCCATTCAAAGTTCTACAATGCAAAAGTACCCTTTTCGACCATTCTTCAAAAGCTGACGCCAAACGGTCTGCTCTATATTCCCGAATGGCAACGTAAGACCATTTTCGAGCCCTATTGAAAATAGTACAATTTCTCCCTAAACCCACTTCGGCGTAGTTAATTTTGTGGGCTGCAAAGCGCTTGAAATCAACATGCTTTCCTAAATCTTCTAAGGAAAACAGGTGGGTATGATTACGCATTTGCCGCCAACCCGAATTCGGAAAAATGCTTTTGGAAATGAGCCCAGAATAACCTAAATCCGCCTTTAATAGCTCTTTATAGGCGGAAGTGATGGCGTGAAGGTATTTGATGGGTTTTTGAGAAGCAAAATCCGTGGTTAAAACCGGAGCTGAAAGGGTGTAGATAGAATGGCAGTTTCCATTTTCTGTGTTAATCACCGAGCAATTGGGTTCTGCTAAATTTGCTCTTTCCCAAGCGTAGCAAGATTCTTCCCCCTGGTCGATATCAAAAATAAGGTGGCTCAAAAGAAAAGGGGGATTAAATTGCAGATAACGAAACTGGATGGCTGTTTCTTTTGGTCGAATCAATAATCCAGTTTGCAAATCATCCGTGCAATAGGGGCGTTTGGGTAAGCGCTCAAAAAACAATTTTTCCGTGGCGCTAAACCCATCCAAAACTAACTGGATTGGTTTTTTGGCATCAAAACCTGAAAAAAGGGATTTTTGGTTATTTTTCATTCCCACTCCCCTTTTTAAAAAAAAAGAATTTCTTTTCTAACCCATCAAAAAGAGCTTGGGGCCAAAGTATAAAAAACCACCCTGGGAGCTGGGAAGAATAAAAACGGGGGAAGAAGGGAAAAAAATTCAGCCTGAGACGCTTTGCATTGGCTTGAATCTTTTTTTTATCTTTTTGGGTTGCTTTTCCCAAAAAAAGTGTGATAGAGTTACGCTTGCCCATAAATTTTTATGATGCTTTCTTGGTTCATGAATTTTTGTGGTTGAATAAGGCACTTGCCATACCCGCGCCAGCAAGTACTAACAAGTGCCTTAGTCTTTGAAATTAATGCTTCATTTTTACTATCTCATTGGTCTGTAAAGTTTTTTAAAGGGATTGATTTCTTTTTTTCTGGTTTTTGTTTGAAATTCAGGACATCCTCCACCCCCAGTTTTTTATAAACACTCGCCTCGCTGACTCCTTCTGCCATACTGAGTGTAGATATTTTTTCCACCGCTGCGGCCACTAAAAATTGATTCACACTCAACCCATCTTTTTTCACCCTTTTGTCTATTGCTTGCCTGAGAGTGGAAGGTAATCGAAGGGGGAAGGTTTTGTACATAGCTTAAGGGTTTAAAAATTATATTTTATCGCCATAGAAAGCAAAACGAGGCTCTTTCATCTGTGGATAGTGATATCATATAAATCCTTAGAGTCAAGCAGTTTTAAAAATTGCCTGAAAAATTTCATTGGTTTTCATGTTGTAAACACGTCGTTATCTTTTTAAATTGTTTACAATATGAAAACAGCTTGTTTACTTTTAAAATTACCACAAAGAAAAAATTTGAAAAAATTTGTATTCAATCACCGTCTTTATCCAGTCCCTCAGCACTTCAGCTTTGGTTTTACTTTTTCTTGAAGGCCTATGTTGATTTCTGCAATAGGTATCAAATTTTATCTTATCCGCTGCACTCAAGGTTGTAGATAAGGTTTTATTTACATTTTTCGAAGAAGAGGGTTGAGTAGTAGCCATAGTTTCGATGATAATGGAAGAAAAAATCCTTTCCCGATTGGATGATAGTGCATCAATTTTTATCAGCCTCTCAATAAAAAAATTATGTATCCAAGTTGTAAACCCCAAGTAAACATTGCAATTGTTTACGGCCCGCTGTCTTGAAAAATTAGCTTGCTATGCCCAAAAATAAAACCAATAAGCGTTCGATTTCGCGCAAACTTTCCGCTGCAACCTTCCCCACTTTTGAACCTACCCTTTCCATTCGCACAGTCATGATTTTATCGATCATCACTTGGGATTCTTTTTTTAAATGGTTGGTTGGGCTGGGGTGTAAAGAAAACCTTAAAAAAGGGGCATCTACCAAAGAGCTGGTGATAGGTAAAACTGTGAGGCTCTCCTGTTTGGAAAACAAATCGGATTGGATCACCAAAGCAGGTCTGGGTTTTCCATAGTCTCCAGGCAAAGAAATGGTCACCAAATCCCCCCGTTTCGGATGAAGAGATTTAGTTTTCCCAACCATTGAGATCCGTCAGAGCGTTTTCCATAAAAAGGTTTAAGCTTTTATCCTTTTGATCAGCTTTATTCACCAAAAAGGATTGGCGAAAACATTCGGCTTTAAATCCTGTTTTTTTGGAATTAGGCACCCAGAGCTGCAAAGGTCGAAGTCCCGCTTTCCGCAAAGCAGCTCGATGTTTTTCTACCCTTTCATTTACGGTTGGCATAAACTTTTTGTTTTAAAGATTTGAATTTCTGCCCATAAAGTTGCATGTAACAAAAAAAATGTCAATTTTTTTATCTAAGAAAAATTTTTGAGGAAGGAAAAAAATTAAAAAACATTTTTTAAAGGATTAATTTTTTTGTTTACAAGTCGTAAACAGGTTGTTATCTTTTCATTTGTTTACGTCTTGAAAACAACTTGTTTACGTTATTTTTTTATTTTTCTCATGAAAACGATCGCCTTTCATCTCCAAAAGGGAGGGGTAGGAAAAACTTCTCTTTCTGGTTCAGTGGCTTATGAACTCTCTTTAAAGGCCAAAACCTTAATGATCGATTTGGATCCACAGGGAAATTTAAGTGTTTGGATGTTAAAAGAATCCCCTAAATATGAGCTCGCCCATGTGCTTTATGGGAAGGTAAAAACTGAAGAAGCCATTGTTCCAACCAGCATTCCCAGGTTGGACATCCTTCCCACCTTTGGTCTGGATGGGGAATTAAAATTGTTTGGAGAAAATCAATTGGCTTCAGAACCCTTTATTTTCTGCGATTTGGTCGAAGAAATTGCTAAATTAGGCTATGAATATGCTATTTTGGACCTCTCGCCCGGAATGGGAAGATTAGAAAGAGCTGCCCTGATTGCTGCCAATGAAGTAATCACCCCCATGACCCCAGAAAGCTTTTCTTTGGATGGAATTGATATTTTTATCGCCGAATTGGCAAAAGTAAAAAAAGCTATGCGAAGAGGCCCGGAACACAAAAAAATCATAGTGAATGCTTACGATGGAAGGATTGAACAGCACAAAACCATTATGCAACAAACGCAAATCATCCAAGGGTTTGAACTTTTTACCCTTCCGGTTGATCCTTCCTTTCGTAAGGCTCAAGCTATGAACTTGCCGATTCAAGCTTTACCCACCGGAAAAGCTGCCAAACCAGAAACTTTGCAACAACTCTATAAAATTGGAGAAAGCTTATGCCATTAAAAGGCCACAAACCAGAAAATGAAATTATTCCCAAAGCAGTGGAAACTTTTGAAAGGTTAAACAAAAGCAAAAATTTTGATCGATTAGAAAAAACGACTGAGGTTTTAGCTGTTCGTCTTCCTAAGGGGGAGAAAAATCGACTCCGCCTTCTTTTTGCCAGAAATGGCCAAACCCTTTCTGCGGGAATAAAAGCTGCAATTTATGACTATGCCAAAAAACTGAGTTAAAGAAAAATTTTAAAATTTCAGATTATTGATTGGGTCTATGTTTTTTAAACTGGTCAAGATTTTTAAATTGAATCGATTAGGGTTCGCTTTACGCTAGCCGTGAGAACCTGAGGCCTCACTCCCTTTTTGGTTGGAAAACCAATCCTCAGATCATTAAAAAAGTTTGGAAAATCAATAAAGTTGGAATGATTGCAGTTGTGCAGTTAAGCTGTTTTTATTGATTTGCAATCTTTTTTTTTGCAAAAATGCGAAAACTAAATTAAAGTGCAGTTTTTGTTTGTGGAAGACCTCCTAATGGTGGGTGTAGTGATAAACTCTTTAACAATATGAAGATATGAAAAAGAAAAATTTTCTTCTTTTGTGCCTGAAAAAAATCTTCAAACAGGCGTTTTCTGGTCGAATTCTTTCCATCTTTTTGCCCGCCACACTGCTGACCCTGATCCTTTTTTCCAGCTGTGGGGGAAGTGGTGGAGGTTCAAGCAGTTCCAGTGGTGCAAGTGCCAGTGGGGCAAATTTCAAAAATGCATGGGTTTGGGTTGGGGGTTCCAATCAGATCGATCAAGCTGGGATTTACCCAAAAGCTTTGGATGGCACGGGCACTCCTGGGGCAAGAAATGGCGCTTCTGCTTGGGTGGATAAAAATGGCAATTTTTGGCTGTTTGGGGGCGATGGCTATGGTGCATCCGCCAATTATGGGAACTTGAATGATCTGTGGAAATTTGACGGCAAAAACTGGATTTGGGTTGGGGGTTCCAATCAGATCAATCAAGCTGGGATTGACCCAAAAGCTTTGGATGGCACGGGCACTCCTGGGGGAAGAAATGGCGCTTCTGTTTGGGTGGATAAAAATGGCAATTTTTGGCTGTTTGGAGGCTCGGGCTATGGTGCATCCGCCAATTATGGGAACTTGAATGATCTGTGGAAATTTGATGGCAAAAACTGGGTTTGGGTTGGGGGTTCCAATCAGAAAGATCAAGCTGGGATTTACCCAAAAGCTTTGGATGGCACGGGCACTCCTGGAGGAAGAAATGGCGCTTCTGCTTGGGTGGATAAAAATGGCAATTTTTGGCTGTTTGGAGGCTCGGGCTATGGTGCAGTCGGCTCTTCTTCTGGGGACTTGAATGATCTGTGGAAATTTGATGGCAAAAACTGGATTTGGGTTGGGGGTTCCAATCAGATCGATCAAGCTGGGATTTACCCAAAAGCTTTGGATGCCACGGGCACTCCTGGAGGAAGATCTAGCGCTTCTGCTTGGGTGGATAAAACAACCGGTAACCTTTGGCTGTTTGGAGGCGTGGGCTATGATGCATCCAGCAATTCTGGGAAATTGAATGATCTGTGGAAATTTGATGGCAAAAACTGGATTTGGGTTGGGGGTTCCAATCAGAGCAATCAAGCTGGGATTTACCCAAAAGCTTTGGATGGCACGGGCACTCCTGGAGTAAGAAATGGCGCTTCTGCTGGGGTGGATAAAAATGGCAATTTTTGGCTGTTTGGGGGCTATGGCTATTCAGGGTACTTGAATGATTTGTGGAAGTTTAACCCTTAAGGGTTTAGGAAGGGGCAAAAGCCCCTTCAGGGGCTTTTGCCCCTGTTTCTTATCCTAAATTTTAAAAACTTTAGATTTCCAAAACCTTTCTGGGGAATCTTTCCAATCCAAGGCCAAGGCTTTGCCTCATCCTACCGAGAAACGTCTAAAAAGGCACTTAAATTTCATGAGAGGTCATCGCGTTGGAATCGTGTCTCGTTAACCATTACAATCTCTCCAGAGGTTTATGAGGAGCTTACTTCCTTTTGTCTAAAAAAGGACATCAATAGAACCAGTGTTATTTCCTTGGCTTTGAGACAGCTTTTCAAAAAAGGAATAATCATCGAGAGTTAGATAATCATAAGGGTAATGGTTCCTCAAGATTTTGGCTGGTCACTCTGTCTGAATTTTTTGTAAATGGTTTCGCGGCTGATTTTCAGCTCTCGGGCCAGTTCTGCCACTTTTCCCCCCTTCGCAATCTTTTCTTTGAGTAAAGCCCATTGTTCATCGGAAAGAACCTTTTTTCGACCCCCATACAACCCCTTACGTTTTGCAAGTTCAATACCCTCTCTTTGGCGCTCGCGAATTAAGGAACGTTCAAATTCCGCCATAGCTCCCATGATATTCAGCAAAAGAACCGACATGGGAGCATCATCACCGCTAAAGGTAAGGTTTTCTTTAAGAAACTCTATCTTTACCCCTTTTTGAGTAAGATTTTTCACTATGTTTCTTAAATCACCTAAGTTGCGGGCCAGCCTATCCATAGCATGGACCACAACCATATCTCCTTGACGCGCATAATTTATTAATTCAGCGAGCTTTGGCCGGTTTGCATCTTTTCCCGAAGCTTGTTCAATAAAGATTTTATCCAATTGCTTGCCCTCCAGTTGGCGATCGATATTTTGATCGAGCGAACTTACCCTCACATAACCTATGATTTGGCCGTTGATCATTGTCATATTTTACCTTGAATAACCCTTTTTAGGAGGTTCTGCTATAGATAGCTTTGCTCTAGAATCTTTTTTATTCATTTGCAGGATTTGCTCTTTCTCAACATGGCAATCTACAAGGAATTGAAACATGCTGGTACCATCCTTTTCTTGGTAGAGTACCATAAGGTTATCCATGAATTCTTTCTTTCTAAGAGCGGGTACGCTGATGGCGTTTATTCTGTTAGACATTAAAACTCCATTCATCATCCAGCGTGAGGTGCGTTTATTTCCATCAAAAAAGAACTGTTGCAAAGTTCCAAATTGAAAGAAGGCGAGCGCTCGTTCAAAAGGAGGTAAATTCTCTAAAGCCTTTATACCCTCTTCAAACACTTGAATGAGTTTATGCCCGTCTTTCTCTGTGGGAATCGGATTATATTCACTTAGGTCGCTTAAAGTGACCTTGATTTGGGTTTGGTGATATTCAGGTTTTCCCTCTCCTCTAAAGTAACCAGCATCTAACGCCTCGTCTTTAGCAATTGTATAATTCAGTAATTTACAGGTTTCTCTGTCCATTTTATATTTCCCTGTTTTTACTAAATCCAACAACAAATTGGTGCTTTCGGCTAGATTTCTTAATTGGTCAATATCAGAAAGCTTATGCCCACCCACTGACACGCCGTCAAGTAGAGTTAGAGTTTCAACATAGCTGATTGGATTCCCTTCTAGCGATCCTGCATCCCAGATAAACTGAGCCATTTGTCTACGTTGATGGAAACAAACTATTTCAATTGAGTGTTCTGGTATAAATTTAGGCACTTTTTCTCTATCCCAACTGAATCCCAAAGTTTTAAAGAGTTCTTTATCCATAAAAAATAAACAATTCAGCGTCAGCGGTTTAAAATCGAAATAAACTGTCAAGTAAAGATCTATAACTTGATGCATAAAATGTCAATAAATAAACTTTTCCATCTTTTATTGACACTCTTTAAATATGTATTTAGCGTATACCCCAAATTGAAAATGAGCCCCGTCAGCCTAGAACTGGAAGAATAATGATAAACCTGCCCCTGCGGGCCGTAAGCCTTGGAATCTCTTGTTAGAAGTTTTGCCCATTTGAGGCCAAAGATGAAATAAAATTTTTCACCTATATCCCAATAAAAACCAAAGCCGAGGTCGTATTCCGGGACAGTAGTAAAATAATTCACGCCAATTTCAAAATAGTTCGGCAAAGGAAGTGGAAAAAGAACCCCCGCCCCAGCATCCGGGGGTACAATCGTCCCCTTTGGATAGTGGTATAAAAATCTGGCCAAGACACCCCCAGATAAAGGTTTTCTTTTATAAGGAAGAGCCTGAATGGGAATGGAACTTGTGCCATCTTTTGCATGAACAGAATACTCAATGCTTCTTTTATTATTCGGATTGGAATCAAAAGAAAAAACCCCCATCAATTGCACATGACCGTTAAAAAAATTCTTCCCCACGGCAAAATCTATAGTTCCGCCGTTATCAACGGATGTGCCTGACAGATCCCCTTTATAAGTTGTGTTAATATTTCGAGCACTGAAACCTGTTTCTAAAAAATAATCGGATGGAAAAGTTGTAAAGGGAAGGTTGCTATTATTCTCATGGGCCAAGATTCGGTTGGTCATTATTTTGGCTAGTGTTTTTCTCTACTTTAGTCAATTCAGCAGCGTCCTTGGGTAATGGGTTGTAAGTAGAAATACTCCATCCAATGGGATAGCCGGGAGATTTATCAACAGAAAATTCGGTGTTCTATCTCCAATTTCAGAAGCGTAAATTCAGCTCATTGGTTATAAAAATATACCTAAAATAAAAAGGAAAGTAGCTTTGAGATGGTTTTGCGTCCCCTCTAAAAATTATAGCCTAAATTTATTGTGGTCAAATGATGTCGAGAAGTGGAAGAATAGTCATATCTTTGGCCTGTGGTGCCAAAAGTTTGAGAGTTGCTTGTTTTGATGATCGCCATTTTAAAGCCGATTAAGAAATACATCTTGCTAGGTAGATCCCAGTAAAAGCCCAATCCATAAACCAGTACAGGTGCATTGTTAAAAAAATTTATGCCTAATTCCAAATAATTGGGGCAAGGGAGTGGAGCATAAAATCCGAGCAATGGATAGATCGTTCCTTTTCGGTAATGAAGCAGACCGCGCAGAAGAATACCCGGCGTCCAAGCGTCCAATCTATCAGGCTTAGCAGGCACCACAGAGGAATGAGTAGCATCATGGGTATGGACGTAATAACTGGCTCTGTCATTGGAGTTTGCAGCGAGGGTTCCGATAAGTTGGACATGCCCGTTCCAAAAATTTTGCCCTAGTGCCAGATTCATTGCATTTCGAGTGCTGGATTTTGAGCTGCCTGAAATTCCCCCTTTGTAACTTGTGTTTATAATATCAAAATATATCCCACCTTCTATAAAATAGTTAGGAAGGGAGTGATTGGTCGCATCCTCATTGGCTCCTAAAGCAATAAAAACTAAAGAGAAGAACACCTCGAAACTGATAACTATCATTTTAAAAATTCTAGTCATTTTTTATAGTCCCCCATCTCTAGAGCTCGTTGCATTATATTCATAAGGGCCTAAATCTGGCAAGATGTCACGATAAAATTTTCGAATATCCGTTGAGGTCAATGCAATTGCATTTTGAGGTAATTTTTGGTAGTTTTGGATCTGCCACTCAACACCTTTCAAACTATATTTGGTATAATTTGAATTAGAGAGATTTTCGTCGCTAGAAGAAAAATAAGGTGGAAAGAGGTATAAGCTGCCGTTCCCATCCACCCAAACTCTAGCACCTTTATTGACAGACATCCCGTGAATCGGATAATAATTAACCAAACTATTAAAATGGCTTAAAGGAGCAAAATGATCAGCAAAAGTTCCGCCATTGCTCCAATTCCCGTTGCTATCAGCATATTGTGATGTAGCTCCCTGTTTTAAACAATAGTAAGTAACGATTTTTTTCCCAGCTACAGCATCATCGCCATCCCAAAGAATCGAATTCAAAATCAGACTATGGGAAAAACCGGTGATTATATACTTATTTCCCCTTATAAATCTTCGCCAGTTTGTTCTTTAAAAAGCTTACTAACTTTTTTAACGAAATCTTTACGCAAAAAATCAGCAGAAGAATGAGTATTTAAGACTTCTTGCAGCCCTTTTATAAAATCTAATCTAGTGGAAAAAGCGGGATATTTTACCTTTTTAGTGCCATACCAAGTTGACGGTCTTATGTTGTAGGCTTGACCCTTTTTCCATTGAATCTTAATAGCCGACCTGTCCGAACCACCACATATTTCCCAAACCTTTTTTAACCAAATATTTTTCATTATTATTCCATTTTCCGAGGTGCTGTACTCAAAAATTAGATAATCAGCATTGAGTCTATATGGTTTTTCTAGTATTGAGTGGCAATAGGACAGGAAGTTAGCTACATCAAAGTTTGCACTTTTTGTAAAACATTTGACCTCTAATAATTCTACATCGTTTTTATCTTGAGAGAGATAAAAATCAGGAAATTCCTGCGTGTTATCAACTGTGCGGTATTGGATGTTGTTTTTATTCATAAAATCTTGAAGCCAAGATTGTATTACATTGCCGACAATACTGCTGTCATTAATTACGCATTTTGAATTCTGCATCTCAAAATAAACTGTGCCATGAGATCCAATTATGTTTTTTGCTTTTAGCGCATTGAAGAGAGATTGAGCCGACATTATTTTAAAATTCTTTTTGTTATTTCCGTTATTACAGGCGGTATTACTGTGTTTCCCAAAAGATCAAAAGCCTTGGTATAATCAATATTATCCATTTTGTAATTATCTGGGTATCCAAATAATCTAAGTCCTTCTCTGACCGTTAAATTTCTAATACATTTTTTTGTAGCTATTGCGATTTTTCCAGCCTCAGTTGCAACTATAGTTGGGGCTATCCCAGAGGGAGAAAGTATTGTAGATAAAGGAAACGAGAGTTTGCCAGCAACGATATTATAACCTTTTGATTTCGTTATGTCGTATTTTCTTATTTTAGAACCATTCTCAATAAATAGATTTTTTGGATGTTCGAATTTCAAATAACCCTTTTTCACTAGGTCTTCGAGCATTTGCTTCAGATTTTTATCATCATAAAAAGTTGAAATTTCATCAATAGTAAGCGGCATTCCATCCATCCACTCTATTCCTTTTTCTATAGCCCATTTCTTCATTCTTCTTTTTTTAAGAAGAATATTCATCAAATCCTTCTGTTTTTGCGTAATTTTGCCTTTGTAGTCTATGTCCCAGCTGTGTATATTGTCATCCCCACCTCTTCTATCTTTTATAGATTTGCCAGCTAATTCTTTGATTGAATAATGCTCTAACAGAAGATTAACAAATTTACTTGGCTTCTCGATATGGTTGTTATCAATAATATCATTCAATGAGCAGGACTTTTTCTCAAAATGATCTAGGTCAATTTTTCTTTTTAAATGCCCAACAATATAAACTCTTTTTCTGTTTTGCGGTATTCCAAAATCTGAGGCGTTTAAAACTCTCCAAGAAACTTTATAATTCAAATTATCTAATTCTTTTATAATAGTTTCAAAAGTATCTCCGTTGTTATGAACAACAAGCCCCTCAACATTTTCTAAAATAAAACCTTCCGGTTTTTTTGCTTTTAAAATTCTGACAATATCAAAAAACAATGTTCCTCTTATATCAGAAAAGCCCTGTCTTTTTCCTGCGCTACTAAAGGCTTGGCAAGGGAAGCCCGCGAGTAAGTAATCAAAATCTGGTAAATTCTTTTCATTAATTTTTGTAATGTCTCCATGAACTTCCTCACCTTTAAAATTAGCTTCGTAGGTTTGAACGGCGTGTTCTTTGATCTCACTAGAAAATACACATTTCGATTTAATATTTAATTCTTTGCAGGCTTTCTCGAAGCCAAGCCTAATGCCGCCCATGCCCGCAAATAAATCAATAAATGTAAAACTATTCTTCTTTGGTCTTTTTACTGAACTTGTTAATACGCTCATAACTTGACCAAAATTTAACTGCTTATCCTGTATCTCAGGAATCCTTATAGCTCTTTGTTTCATAGGTTATGCTGTTAAAGTTTTATATGTTAATTTCGTATTCGCTAAACCACTAAGAAAATCTACAAATCTTTCGTTATTTTTCATTTCTCTATTGTTATAGCGATAAGCAAATTCGTTGCAATATTTTTGAATATGTTTGTGGCTCGCCCAGTGATAAATTCCTTTTATGCCTCGTTTTAACTCACCCCAGAAGCCCTCAATCGTGTTAGTATGAATCTTGAAAGCTACTCGTGAATCGTTCTTAACATACAAACCTCCAGCTAATAAACCAAAGTTATGAATGAAATTAACGTTTATAATCACTGGGCTGGAATGAACAAGCTGCATCCCACCCGCTGAGCTAGATTTTGAACCACCACCTACAATTGATACTCCAAAAAGAACTGCAGATTGATTAACTGTACTATCTGACCCATTCACAAAAATACCATCAACCCGTTCATTTCCACCAGTGCAAGATCCAGCATCGTGATCAAGGATACCACAAAAAATCACTGGGTTCATATTAAAGTCAGCTTGGCTGGCATCTTTTTCGGTCCCATGAAAACCACCTAGGATTGAGAGATTGTTTCGCAGTTGAAAATGGCTGGAATTAGACCCCATTCCCTTTAGGAGTATAGATTCCACTTGCTAACCATATAGAATTGGCTGTGGATGGTACTTTATTTATATTCAGTAATGCTTGAACACCTGCTGCATTTTCCCAAGAAGACCCATTTCCTGTTCCGCAAGGTTTGATGTATACAACCCCCTTCTTATCAGCTACAACATCAGAACTAGTGGAGCCAACACAAGCATCGCTAGACAAAAGTTTGTTTTGAGAAAGATTGGCCACAAGGGCAGCGGCTGTTTTTTGCCCAAAAGAGCTTTGGCTTGAGCCTGCTTGGGTTTTTGAATTTTCCGAAGAACAAGAAAGCACAAAGCTTCCGCACAAAATTCCGAAAACTAAAGATCGAAAACGAAGATGTGTTTTTGAGAAAGAAAAAGAAGGTTTCATAGCCAAATAAAGTTAAGGGGGATAGGGAACTTTTCGAACTATAAAACAGAAAATTTGAATAAAGATAAAATTCTTTTTTAAAAAAAACAAAGGAAAAATAAAAATTGTTAAAATTCACAAATTCCTCCTTTTTTCTTTATTTCTTAAGAAAAAAATTTTAAATTTTTTTTTCTAAATTCCTTACCTTTCAGAATGTTTTAACATCATTCCTTGAGGTTACGATTATGAAACTTCTTTCTTTTTTTTCGGTCAAAAAATTATCTTTCCTGTTTCGATCTTCCTTTTTCCTGCTGGTGGTTGGAACTTTTATTGTTTCTTGTTCTTCGGAAAATTCAAAAACCCAAGCAGGCTCAAGCCAAAGCTCTTTTGGGCAAAAAACAGCCGCTGCCCTTGTGGCCAATCTTTTTCAAAACAAACTTTTGGCTAGCGATGCTTGTGTTGGCTCCACTAGTTCTGATGTTGTAGCTGATAAGAAGGGGGTTGTATATATCAAACCTTGCGGAACAGGAAATGGATCTTCTTGGGAAAATGCCGCTGGGGTTTCTGTGTTAAGGAATACTGCTCTTTTGTCTTCTTCGGTAAAAGCCTTATGGGTAGCGTCTGGGGTCTACACGCCAACCGATTTGGTGAAGGATGGAACCACCGATCTTTCTGCTTTTTTCTCTTTAAAAAGTGGGTTAGCCATTTACGGTGGTTTTTATGGAAATGAAAAGAACCTAAACGATCGAAATATTTTTGGCACTCCAAGCATCCTTTGTGGTTTTCTAGACCATGATTCTGGCAGTTGCACTGGGGGGAAGGTGCAATCCTACCAGATTGTAAAGGGAAAAAATGTAGATTCCTCCACTATTTTAGATGGATTCACCCTCACAGGAGCCAATTCGGATGTAGGAGAACTTTACGTTCAAAATAAACCAGTGGGAAAAGCCGGAGCAATTTCTCTAACCTATTCTACCCCAACGCTACGGAATTTAATTATTGCTAAAAACAAAGCTGTATATGGAGCAGGCTTGTTTGTGGATGCAAATAACACCAAAGTTGCAGTAAATCTAGAAGGAGTATTTTTCTCTGATAACCAAGCCATCTATGGGGGAGCAATCTATAACCAAACCGGAGCAGTTGCTTTAAAAAATGTGGTGTTTGAATTCAACCAAGCCAAAGAAATTGGTGGAGCTATCTATAGCAATGGGGTCTTACGCTTAAATATTGGGAATCTCACTAAAAACAAAGCTGCTTATGGCGGAGGAATCTATGCGGCGGGTTCAATGATCGTACAGCAAACCACCTTTGATGGCAACTCCGCTACCTATGGCGGGGGAGTGTATAACAATTCGATTTTCGCCAATGTTGTGGTGCAATCTTTGTTTATCCACAACGATGCCAGTTTCGGTTCTAGCATCTACAACAATGGAAACTCTTACGGCCTGACCATCAACTCCATTTTATGGGACGGAAAAAATGCCCTCGCTGGAAACAAACTTGGCCTTTATTATAGCATAACCCAAGGCCAGACTTCGCAATCAGCCAACCTCAACGGAAATTGGTCAAATGGTGGAAGCTTTGCCGATCATTTTGAAAATCTGACCAGTCAAAATAGCCCGGTGAGCTATTATCCGATCAAGGCTTCAAGCATGGCAAAAAACAAAGGAGCCAGGGTTTGGGCTACGGTGGAAGGGAAGTTTTACTTTTTCCCCCCTTATTTCCCAAGCACGGTGGAAAGCTTAAACAATGCCAACTACTCCGAATTTACTTCCACTCCGCAGGGTTGGGAAATGCGGCCCTATCAAAAGCTGCCAAGTAGTGCAGTAGAATTAACCGCAACTGATGTGCGTGGTTTTTGGAAGGAAGGGGGAGATGTTTTGCCTGACCTTGGGCCCTATGAACAAAACGCGGTGAGTAAGTTTTATTTGGACCCAAGTTTGTTTGGCTATGAAAGCTTTAATGCCGAAGGATTATCGATCTCTCCAACGGGTGGGGTATATTTTAAACAGCATGATTTGCTGAGCACCCCTAAAAACACCCTTTCTATCGGGTTATTTTTTGCTGATCCAAAAGATAGCTTAACCAAAAATAAATGGAGAACGTCTTTTTCCCAATCCTTAGATGACATTCTTCCTTATGACCCGACGGTGGTAAAAACGGGGCTTTATCTTTCGGCGGAAGAAGCCTGCTCACAAGGATGGGAAAACTCGAAAACCTCTCTTTATCATGGGTATTTGAAGGAAGACTCTGCTCGATTTAACCGAACCCGTGGATTGTGCGAAATCTATGACAAAAATGGCTATTTGGTGACCCATTTTGCCATCAGAACCGGTTTAGGGGCGCTTTATGAAGGGACGCACATTTTTACCAATGAAGATGGCCGGCAGATGCTGTTTGAAAAGAGCGACGCTAGCCCTGGGTCTTTTTATACCAAATCTCAGGTTAATGTCCTATTCAAGCCTAGTCTTTCTGCTAGCAACGGAACTTTTGTTAGCTTGTTGTCAGCCAATTTGGGTTGGAGCTTAAAAATGAGTGGGGTAAATTTTGCCTTTGATTCTAAAAACCGTCTCACAGCTGTGCAAGACACAACCAGCCACACCATAACCCTAAGCTACACTGCTATTCCTTCGAATGATGCGAGTGCGAACGCTTACTATACCGAGCTGGGTTTAAAACCAACGGAGCAAATTACCCTGACCGCGAAAGAATTGGATTCTTTTGGTGCAATGGTTACAGAACAGATGATTATGCTTCGAGATCAGGATAAACGCGTCATCACAGTTCAATCCCAAGAAAAGCCAATTGCTTATGCTAAGCAATTAGCCTTTAATCCGCCTGTTGATGGTTCTCAACAGGAGATTAACCGGCTTTATTTCCATTATAACAGCCAAGAACTGGTTGACTATATCAGTCCATCCAGTTTTATGGATGGAGACTTTAGCAAAACAGAACAACCCATAAAATATTCTCTTTTACATTTTACCTACAATGATCAGCAACGTTTGTATGTTTATGCCAATTTGTTAGAGACGTGGGCTTTGTTGTATTCTCCTGACGGCTTAAATCAAGGCTTACCTCTATCCTTTCAAAGTGCAATGGGGAAATCGCAAACTCAGTATTCTTATGGTGAGAACCAGCTCACGCAAAGGGATGCAACTTCCCAAGAGCTAATCCAAGATACGCATTATAGTTTTTTCAATGAACAACAAAGAATATTCACTGCAGATGTCAAACAAGAATGTGGTTTGGTGAGGTTAACGGTCAGTTATAATTCGCAAGGTGAACCTGAGGTGAATCAATCTGCCATACCCCTTACCAATAGTCTCAAAAACATGGCGATCACAACTTTTAGCAGTTCTGCTGCTCAGGTTCTAAGCTCTACGGATTTAAATAAACTCAATCCTTATCAACAATATCCGGAATTGTTTGCCATTCAAACTCAGGTGATGGCGCAAATTGAAACCAATGATAACACGAGGCCTACTTCAAGTTATCATTTTCACTGTGCGGGATATTTAGCGAGTAAGGCCTTAGGCTATTATCAGTCTACCACTATTTACACTCCTTCTGCTTTAAATTTAGAACTTGCGAAAAAAATTGCTGAATGTAACAAAACCCCAAGCGAAACTGACCCCACCAAAGCTAGCTCTGTGCTCACTTCCCTTTATAGTTTTCATGATGCCAGTGTGCAGGCTTTTTTTGCTCCTACGATTGATGTAAAGCAGAGTTATGTTTTTGCTCAACATGAAGAGAAAGATGGATGTGCTGATTGGGTTCTTGGATTGGATGGTGGTTATTGTAATGAAGACAGATACAAAACTGTTGATGATTACACAAACTTTTCTTTTAACAGAGCTTCTTTTTCTTCGGCACAAGACCAAACGGGAAAGTATAATTTTTTAAATGATGTGTATGATCGTCGGCATATTCCAACCAGCGTAACAGATTCCACTAACCCTTTGCTGAACAACATTAGGAACCAAACGCTGTACTACCCGCCTTTTGAAACCTATTTGCAGGAAATGAAATATAAGGTGTGCGCAGAAAATATGATCACAGGTAAGGTTACAGGGTGCACAACAGACAAAAGAAAAATCATTTCAGAACCCATTGACCTTTGTGGGGAAAAGGTGGTGATTTATTTTTTTGAAGGGTTTAGTCCGGGTATTATGGAGGTACTGAAGTTTACACCACCTCTACGCGAAGAAATGGATGCACTTTGTGGCAAAGTTCCTAAGCCTAATTTTATTTACGCTCAATCTGGACAAACAATGAGGGACTTGCCATCCTTGGATTCTGTTCCTGATGACATAAAAATTATCTTTATCGGTCATAGTTGGGGTGCGCATAATGCAATCCAAGCGACCTATGAAACGGGTGGAAGGTTGCCGAATCTGATCATTACCTTGGACCCAGTTGTGCATCTTTATGCCCCATCAAATCTCGATAAAATCCTTGCTCTTTATGATAGCAAACTCTCTAAGGTTTTTGGTGAACTTTTCTCAGCAACCTTAGCTTTATTTAGAGACGCATTCAATTATTTAGATAGAGTTGCTCCAGGGAATTTTAGCAAAAGCTCTAATTTTGAAGAGCCTTTTCGCTACAATTGGTGGTATAACGTTCGAGCAACGATAGAAAATTCGGATGCCGATAAAAGCCCGTTTAGTTGGGATATCCACAAATTAAAAGTTTGCGTTTTCGGAAAATGTTGGGTGGTGGCAACTTGGCCGGAAAATATTCGTTCGAATAGTTGGGATCCATCGGATTTTGTTGCTTACTGGGGTGGGAAATACTATGACTGGCCGAATGGGAAAGCAGACACTCACCGGAAAGACCACCACCATCATAAAAATGCATGTTCGATGCTCAAATTAGCTTTGGATGATTTGCAAAGAATTGGTTATATCCAAGCTGGGTATTCGGGAACAAATTGCGATTAAGGAGGTGAGAATGCCATTTTCTATTATTATTGGGTGGTGGATTGTAAACAGCATTTTTGGTTCTGCAAACAGCACCCCATCCGCTGTTCAAACTTCTAAACTCTATTGGGGTGCTTCGGCGGGGCCTTCTTTTCCCGTTCAAGGTTCTCTAATTACCTATCATAGTTACAGGGATATTAGTTTATACGGTTGGTCCAAATCTGTTTTTTATAGCCCCTCCGCCAGTGTGATGATGGGCTAT
>Ga0302323_100001581_pt1 | contig 18502 bp, 11 predicted proteins | sample Fen_T0_3_FD_201950 | JGI IMG/M metagenome (GOLD analysis project Ga0302323, IMG submission 201950) | Peat permafrost microbial communities from Stordalen Mire near Abisko, Sweden - Fen_T0_3 | ecosystem: Environmental > Terrestrial > Soil > Wetlands > Permafrost | place: Sweden: Abisko... | reverse complement strand
GGGCGACCCCATGCACATCCTCGTCATCGACGACGACTTCGGCTACGACCCGGATCTTGGCGTGACTATTTGGGCAGAGAGCGACACCGGCGCCAAGATCACGGTGGCCGACCAAGCGGGATGGGGTGACAACGGCATCTACCACCTCAGGGTCAATGCCGACTTCTGGGGCAAATGGAAGCTGGCGGTCAAGGGGGCGGGCGACGTGCCCGAGGTGCTTGGATACAAGGAGCTGTCGTTCACGGCCCCGGCCTTCGCAAAGGTCGAGCCGAACAACGAAAAGGACCGAGTCTTCATACCCCGCCGGGTGGGAAAGAACTTCGTCTGGTGCCTCAAGTTCGACGAGGGCGTCCCCATCCCGCACGCGCTGCGAGGATTCATCGGCATTGAGACCAGCACGGACGGAATTGTCTGGTCAGAGCCGCAATTGCCCATCCGATGTGAAAACGTGGACGGGGATTCGGGCGCAGATTCGGAGCGGACCGACCGCGCTGGCACGGTGACGAATGGCTTCAAGGTTCTTGGAGCCACCGCCTACGGCAGCGGAGAAGAGACAGGTGTGGAGATCGATCCGAGTGTCTTCGAGATCAAGGACGACATGATCGTTGGCCTTGATCCGTCGGCCAGGAAGAACGCGCAACTCACGAAGCACCTATCGTACGCGTCGTTCACCAGGGCCATGCGGGACGTGCGGATTGCATGCTCATTGGCCAATGGACTACGCGAGTCGAAGGCGGACACGCTCGAGCTGGTGGCTCTAGAAAGGAGCGGCCTTGCATCTGTGCTCAAGACATCATCGTGGGCGCAGTTGATGAAGGTCGCTTCGGACTGCTTGGCCACCGGTCTGTTTGCGTTCGTGGGCGCCCCAGGCGACGAAACGTCTCTCAACCGTGACGAGATCCAGAAGAGTCAAGCCGCTCCGACGACGGACCGGATGAAAAAGCTGCAGAAGGACGGCTTGCGTCTCGAGGTGAAGAGGCCGCTTCAAACTGCCTCCGAGTGTCGCCACCTGAGCAGCGAGGTCGAGCTCAGTCCGGATCAGCTCTTCGTCATCGGCATGCGTGGCAAGGGCAATCGGATCACGGCGGGGCTGAAATTCGAAAGGCTGGTACATCGAACTGCCCCCTATGTTGGGTGCGGGTTGGTCAAGGCTCTGGAAGCCATGGCGGCCAAGACGAAGAAGAAGACCATCGCTCCCCTGTCCTTGTCGTGGGACGGCAACTCGTGCACCTTGCCGGGGACGGATATGCTCGGCGCCGCCAAGGATGTCCGTTCGATCGCACATGCTGGCGTTCGGGACAAGCACACGGAGATCACCGTCATCCGCGGAATGACCCTAGCGTTCGACCCGTCCCAGCTCTTGGCTGACTTGCGCGAGACTTTGGCAGCACAAGGGAAACTGACGCGCGAGGGAGAGGTCGTCTACTACCGGTTCTATTTCTGTGCCGTCAACGGTGGCAGTTTGCGCCGTCCAGATTTCTCGAACGAAGATCTGAAGGGGGCGGACAAGTCGCAGATTTTTGGCGATCTCGATCCAAAGGATCCGAAACAGGCAGTCATCGTAACCAGTCCCGTCGAGTGCGGCGCTCTTCGCCTCCTGTCATTTGGAGACGTCAGCGCCCATCCGGTGGGAAAGAGGCTTTGGATCAAAGTCGGCTTGAAGGGAAACCGCTCTTCATGGGCGGGCGCCAAGGTGATGCTCAGCGGCGGAAGTCTGAAGAAGGCCATTCAAGCTGAGGTCGCTGAAGCGGCCGAGGCCACAGAGCTGTTCGTCACCGTACCGAGAGATGACAAATCTCCGAAGTTCGAATGCAAGTTAGAAGTGGTCGACGGCGGGCCCGACCTGAAGAATCTTGCGATAAGCAAGCAGGTGAATGTGGACTTGAGTCCCAAGGTGCACCCCGTGAAGACTGCGCTGATCGAAGGGTACGTCGTTATCTGGTGCGAGACCGAGGGGATTGCTGCGCCGAACCGTGTTTCGGCAGAGACGCCCTTTGCGGACGGCTCTCTTGCAATTGGACATCCCGTTCCCGTCATGGATCCAGCCATCGCCGCGCCTGCCCACCATCTCGAGCTTCAGTGCCGGACCGACGGTGCACCAATTCCCCCGATCGAGTTCTATCAGCCTGCGAAGAAGAAGTTCGCCGGGTACGTAAACCACGACGGCGTCTTTGCTGCCCGCATCCGCAGGATGGACCTGCATCCCAGTAAAGAATACGAGGTGGCCGTCCTCTACAAGATCGAAGGTTCCCCGTTAGGGCAAAAGGTCGTCATCTCTGCCGACGCCTTCGGCGATGGGCCATGGGGCGATCTCCGTAAGCTCGAACGGGCTGCCCGGGCGGACGATGGAGAACACCAAGGCCCGGTTCTGCTGACTGCGTTCCGCAAGATCTGGTACGACAATTCGGATCGCCCTCGAACGCCGCATTTCTTTCCGACCGCCACCCGCAACGCTTGGAACATGCTCTTGCCTCACTCGGTTGGAACCCCGCTGCCAGCGAGTTGGCAGCGGGAACCGATGCTGTCCAATCTTGTCAGGCAGGCGCGAGGTCAGCGAGTGCGTGAGCTGGAGGCGGGCAAGGTCGATCTCGGGCGGCTGTTCACCGGACTCGAAGCATTCGACGAGCCGATTTCCTTCACTACGGCCGCCGGCACGGTGGTCTTGCGTTCACAGCGAGAGGCTCTCACGTTCGTTGGAGACCTTGGTGCTGTTGTGGCTGAGTATGTTGGAGAGGTGGCCTCTCACTCCCGGGGTGCCGTTGTTGATGAGGCGGCCCTGGCGGAGATGTACCATCGGCTGATCGGCGAGGAGCTGATGAATGCCAACGCCGACGTGTTCACCATTCGCGTGACGCCGACCAGGATGATCTGCGATTCGTTCGAGGTGTACTACTCGGCGCAGCCAGACGCCGTACATCGAAGACACGAGGCCTTCAGAAACTATGTCACCGGCCAGGTGGGTATCGACCTGCTGGCCCAACAAGTGCATCAAAGCGCGCTGGCCAACGCCCAGGGCGCAAACCTACCAACCGGTGCGCCCGGAGACGCCCCGGCGTACACGTCGGCAGCTCGAGCCATGGCTCGCGTTTTTCTTGCCGATCTGGAACGCCGGGCTGACCAGCCTTGATGGAGCTCGTTCCCCCGTCGGTCCAGCCGACCACCCCGACAGCCACTTGCCACGGTTTTCGGGCACTCCACGCCCTCACGTGCTAAACACCGCCGCCATGAAAGCTACCATTGCAGTTCTTGCCGGCGACGGCATCGGTCCCGAGGTCACCGCGCAGGGCGTTTCCGTGTTGCAGGCGGTTGCCTCGAAGTTCGGGCACAGCTTCGAGTTTCGCGAGGGGCTTATCGGTGGATGCGCCATCGACAAGACGGGCAAGCCGCTGCCGCCCGAGACGAAGGCGCTGTGCACGTCGGCCGATGCGATTCTGCTGGGCGCCGTCGGCGGCCCCAAGTGGGACGATCCGAACGCGCCGGTGCGGCCCGAGCAAGGATTGTTCGAGGTTCGCAAGGACCTGGGGCTCTTTGCCAACCTGCGCCCTGTGGCCACCCAGCCGAAGCTCGCGTACGCGTCGACCTTGAGGCCCGACGTTCTCGCTGGCGTGGACATGCTGGTGGTGCGCGAGCTGACGGGCGGCCTTTACTACGGCGAGAAGAAGAAGAACGCCGACAGCGCCAGTGACCTGTGCGTGTACACGGGCGACGAAATCCGTCGCGTGGTCAGGCGTGCAGCCGCGCTGGCGCAGGGGCGCCGCAAGAAGCTGACCTCGGTGGATAAGGCGAACGCGCTCGAAACCTCTCGCCTGTGGCGGCGGATCACCACCGAGATCGTCGCCAAGGAGTTCCCGGACGTGGCGCTCGAGCACGTCCTGGTCGATGCGTGCGCGATGTACCTCATGCGCAGGCCGGCCTCGTTCGACGTCATCGTGACCGAGAACATGTTCGGCGACATCCTCACCGACGAGGCTTCTGTGCTTGCTGGATCGATGGGGCTTTTGCCGTCGGCGTCGTTGGGCGAAAGCAAGGTCGGGCTTTACGAGCCGATCCACGGCAGCGCACCGGACATCGCGGGCAAGGGCATCGCGAACCCCTACGCGACGATTCTAAGCGCGGCGATGCTGCTGCGGCACTCGCTGGGCCTGGAAAAAGAGGCAGCTGCCGTCGAGAAAGCGGTGGGCGACGCCATCGACCGCGACGTGCTGACCGCGGACATCGCGCCGGCAGGTGCGAAGGCGGCGACCACGGTGGAGGCTGGGCAAGCGGTGGTGGCGGAGATCTGACCGGACCCTTTACCGAAACCTGTTCCCGGCGCTCTAGACGCCGCATTGTGGAATAGAATGGGTCCACGATGCGCAGCCTTGGCATCTGCGTCCTCCTCGCTTTTCTAGCGCCCGGGCTTGCGCGTGCCGCAGGCCCGGACCTGGGACTGCTCGAACGCGTGTCGGTCGACACGGCCCTGGCGGCGCGTGGGCTGGCGATTGATCAGGCGCCCGCCGGAAAGATCGTCCGGAACATCCACGTCCTAAATCTGGACGTCTTCCAGCCGAGCGACGGCGGGCTTCTCCAATGGTTCAACCACTTCCATCGCACCAGCCGCGAAGGACACGTTCGGCGCGAGTCGCTGCTGCAGCCGGGAATGCCCTTCGACCCGCTGCTGGTGGACGAGACCTTGCGCAATCTGCGCAGCCGGCTGTCGTACCAGGCGAACGATCCGCCGGTCACCGGCATCGTGGCGATGGTTCCAGTTCAGACGACCTCGGCTGGCACCGTCGATCTGCTGATCGTTACGCGCGATGTATGGAGCTTGCGCTTCAACACCGACTACAACTATGAGCTGGGTTACCTCATCAACCTCAGCACGTCGTTGTCGGAAAATAACCTGTTCGGATGGCGCAAGCAGGTGGCGCTGGCCTACGGCCTGACGCCGACGTATATGACAGTGGGACCGAACTACTTCGACCCCAACCTGCTCGGCACGCGGCTTCGACTGACGGCGGCGTTCTACGAGATCTGGGACCGTAAGCTGGGCGAGCTGGCGGCCGGTCCATACACCGGGTCGTCCTCGCGGCTGCGCATCGAGTATCCGCTCTACGCGCTCGCCAATCGCTGGGGCGCCTTCGTCGACGGCAGCAACCTGTCGTACCAGTATCGACGGATCGGCGGCGACGGTAAGACCCTGCAGTGGTGGAACCCAACCACGTCGAAGTGCGATTCGCCACCGAGCCAGGATTACGCGAATCCGGTGACCGGCGTGGACATCAACGCCGCCTGCGCCTACCGATTGCACTCTTCTGCCATCAAGTCGGGGATCACGCGCGCGATCCCGCAGTCCTGGCTCATCCAGCGCTTGACGTTCGGCAGCGAATTCGGCTTGACCCGTCCAACGTTGTCGCCTGCATTCCCGACTCAGCTCCGCGACCAGTACACCTCATCGAGGTCCTTCCCTGTCGCCGAGCGGACCTCGTCGCTGTACGCACAGTACGAGGTCTTCACCCCGCAATACCGCACCTACCGCAACCTCGACACGTACGACCTCGCTGAGGATCAGCGACTTGGCCCGTCGGCGACGCTGAAGGTCGGGCGCGCCAGCACGCTGCTCGGCTCCGAGCGTGACTTCTTCAGCTTCCTTGGCGAGGCCCACGTCAACCTCGCGCTGGGCGGCGGTTTTCAAAGCGCCGGCGTTTCTTGGGAAAGTCGACGGTACAGCGAAGGCTGGAGCGACCAACTCTTGAAGGGAAATCTCTATGCGGCGACGCCAATGCTCGGCGGTGCTGTTCGTATGGTGGCGTCGGGGGTGCTCGGGTACAGGATCGAGAATAGGCTGCGCCGCTTCGTTTACGTCGGTGCGCTGGAGGGGCTGCGCGGCTACCCGGTGAACGCCTTCAACGGCGAAGACTACTACGTCGCCCATGTCGAGATTCGCTCGATCGGACTGCCGTTGTGGTCGACCCGCATTGGTGGCTTGGCATTTGCCGACGCAGGCAACGCGGCCGACACCTGGCAGGAACTCGCCCTCTTCAGCGATACGGGCGTGGGCCTGCGTCTGCTCATTCCTCAGCTCAACGTCGAGCCTTTGCGGTGCGATTGGGCCTTTCCGCTGCGGACCTACCGGGGCAGTCAAGGCAGCGTTCTCGCAGGGGCCGGCTGGCCCGGCCGTCTATCCTGCGGATTTAACCAGGCTTTTTGACTTTCGTGCGAAGCTGCAGAGGCAACGCTGGACATCTGACGGAAAATATTGTTAGTTTCAAGCGAAGTAGAGCGAGTCCCTCAGGTGTCTTCCGGCCGTCCCACTTCTCAGAGCTCAGTTGATGAGCCGCTTGTTTTCCGACCGAAAACCCAGGACTCGGTGTGGTCAGACCAGGTTGGTGTGGTTCACCCTTGGCACGCTGTCGAGGAGCGGCTTCTGAGTTAGGCATCCACTAGGACATACAGTCCGTCCTGGACCGTTCGCACGCCTACGGGTCAGGAAAAAAGAGAGAGACGTGAGACGCAAGAGGAGAAAGTAATGGGAACGAGGCTTTATGTAGGCAACCTGTCGTACAACGTGACGGAACCCGAGCTGAAGGATGTCTTCGGCGAGAACGGGCGCAACGTGAAAGAGGTCAAGGTCGTTCTCGACCGCGATACCGGCCGTCCACGTGGATTTGCTTTCGTCGAGATGACGACTGATGCAGAAGCCGCCCAGGCGATCGAGACCTTGAACGGTCGCGATATCCAGGGCCGTCCCATCAACGTCAGTGAGGCTCGCGAGCGCGCTCCGCGCGCTGGTGGCGGAGGTGGCGGTGGTGGTGGCGGCGGATTCGGTGGCGGCCGTGGTGGTCGCGAACACGGTGACCACGGTGGTGGCCGCGGCGGCCGTCGCGGCGGTGGTGGCGGTGGCGGTGGCTGGTAGGCCGTCCTCTTAGTCTCGAAGCCGGAGAGCAGATGACCTCTTCTCTCCGGTGATTCGTGTTCGGATTTCTGCCGCAGGCCTCACTGCGGCCGCTCGGCGCGACGGCGAAGCTTGTGCCTCCCAGCGTGCAGCGCTCGGGCGAGCGACAAGGCTCACAGCTTCGAAGGTTCGGGCGATCGGGACACCCGCAGGTCGCTTAGCCAGAGTCTGCCCAGGGGATGGCCGATGCCATCGCGGAGCTGTACCTGCAGGTGCAAAAAGTCGCCCTCGTGGCGAAGTCTCGCCATCCACGTTACGGTTGTCCTTTGGCGCGTCGCCGCTGCGACGGTGCCGAGGGAAAGGCTGTCGCCGATAGGTCGTCCGTTCGCAGCCAGGCTGAGGTCGCCAGTCACTGCGTCTGTGGCGGTATTTTCGGGAGCCAAATCGACCGAAAACGTGACGGTGTAGTCGCCCGGTGCCAGCGCAAATTCGGTTTCGCCAGACACGGTTTTTGGGGTGGTATCCGACGAAGGCAGTAGCACAAGGCCGACGCCGTTCCAGGTGCCGCGCAGGGCGGGCGTGTCTCGTAGATCGGCGCCGGTGCTAACCGCCCGCCATTTGCAGAACTGCGCACGACCGTCGATGGCACATTCGTGGACTGCCCAGCGGTGACCCTCGCGCAAGCGCGAGCCAGCCCAGGCGACGGCGGGCGCGGCGGCGAAGACTGCGGCGGCAACGCTGACCGCGACGAGGCCCTCCCGCTTCCACGAGGGGCTGGCAGTTCGACGAAAAAGCGCGCGCGCGGTTTGTCCCAGCCATTCGAGCGCCAGCACCGCGAACGGCACGAGTAGCATGAAGATCGCCAGCCGGTAGCGGGGCTCGGCGAAGATGGCGGTGTAAAGCGCGGCCAGCACGGCCGCTTGGGGAAGCAGCGCCAGCGCGAGCCACTGTCTGCGTAGCGCGGCCAAGGCCATTCCCATCAGCGCCAGTGCGAGCACCGCAAGCCAGAACAGGTCCGCCACTTCTTCGATGGCCCTGCGATGACTGGCGAAGAACGCGTGGGCCGGTTCGGGCAAAACACCCGCGCGAAACAGCGGCCAGTACAGCAGCGCACGTTCGTGGACGAGCAAGCGCTCGGCCTTGCTGGCCAGAAGCCCGACGGTGAAAAGCGGAGCGAAGCGAATCCAATCCTTCGCGATGGCCATGGAGGCACGGTCGGCCTCGCGGTGAGGTTCGGCGAGCAGCTGGAAACCGGTCACGTCGTGGAAGGTTCGATTGAGCGAGCGCGAGTAGCAGCCGTCGGTGTTGGGGTTGGCGCCCACGAGCGCGGTGAGGCCGCCGTGGCTGTCGGTGAAAAATGTCTCGCCGTAACGGAGGCGATTGCGAATTGCCCACGGCGAAAGCGCCAGCAAGGCGATGGCACATGCGGCGGCGGCGTAGCGAAGTGCTCCGCGCCAGGACTGGCCCTGCGCACGGAAGACCAGAACCGACAGCACCGCCAAGGGCACGACGATGGCCCGGATGTACGCTGCCAAGCCCGTGAGCAGGCCGAAGAGGACCGCTGCCAGCATCGGTCGGTCCCCAGAAAAGCGAACCAGCGCGTACGCGGCGAGGATCACGAGAACCGCTGCGGGCATGTCGGTGCCGGTGACGCTGGCAATGGCGATTCCCGCCGGCCAGAACGCGTACAGCAAGCCGGCGAGCAGCGCCGCGCGGGCCCCACTGAGGCGCCGAGCGATGCCGGCGACGGCCCCAGCCCCGAGCCCACCCAGCACGGCACCGACGAGCTTCGTGGCCAGCCAGCCTCCGCCCAGCGCCTGCACCGGCGCGATAAGGAAGATGTACCCCGGCATGTAGACGTACTCGGGATCGAAGCTGCCGTGCTCTACTAGGTGCGCGGCGGATTCCACGTACATGGCAAAATCGCCCACCGGTTTGGTGGGCACCGCAAGCACCCACGCAATCCGCAGCACGATGGCCAGCGCGACCACGAGGAAGGTCATCCGTGGACTATTACACCGGGCATGTGCTCGGCGGCACAAAAGCTGGCCGGAAAATCCCGCGATTCCTTTGACAAAGCGGCCGTTAGCGGCTTCCCTATCGGTGGAGGTCACGAATGCGCACGACGTCTATGATGGCATTGGTTATGGTTGCGCTCGGCGCGGGGCCGGCTCTTGCGGATATCCCCCCACCCGCCACCTACGTCGAGACGTGTACCCTCGCCAAGCAGCAGACGGCGACCTCCGAGTGCCTCGAGTGCAGCGCCTACTATGGAAACATGACCCGATGCTCGACGATGCTTGCGGCGTACTGCTACACGAAGGTCTGCAAGACCTACGGCGCCTCCGCTTGGACGGAGGTTCTCTGCCGGACCAAGGCTGACAATGCTCCCGTGGTTCCGAGCGACGTCATCGCGATCCTGAGCTCCGCCACGACCGCTCCACCTGTGGGTAGCGACGGGGGCGTAGTCCCCAGCACCTGCGCGCCCTACACGCCGCCATCGACGGACACGAAGACCACCACAACCACGCAAAGCTCGACGGAAACCAAGAGCGCGACCGACAGCAAGACGAACACAGAGACTTCCAGCAAGACCGAGACCGTGACGGCAACCCAGACCGTGAGCGCCACGCAGTCTGCGACCAGCACGCAAAGCAATACGCAGTCCGCGACAGTCGCCACCTCCACGGGCACGCAGACCTCCACCGGGACTTCGCCCAGCAAGCCTTCGGACGACTCTTCGGGCTGCAGTGTAACGACCGGCAAGTCGGCGATGCGCGCGCTGGGGCCGCTCTCCGTGATTCTCGCCGGGCTGGCCCTGCTGGTTCTTCGACGCCGTTCACGGCGCTGACGTCACGGAAGCGCAATGCGGCAAGCCGGAGCCTTGCCGGCCGTGCGTCCCCCTTGTTCGGGGTCAGGTCGCCGTGTTATCAGCGGAGATTCGATTCTCGAAAGGGTGCCCATGAAATCGTACAACATCGCGCTAATTCCGGGAGACGGCACGGGGCCTGAAGTTCTGTCCGAGGGTGTGAAAGTCCTCGACGCCGCATGCGCCAAGCACGGCGTGAAGCTGAACTACACCAGCTTCGATTTCGGAGGCGAACGCTACAAGCGGACCGGCGAGATTCTTCCCGACAGCGCACTCGAAGAGTTCAAGAAGTTCGATTCCATGTTCCTCGGCGCGATCGGGCACCCGGACGTCAAGCCTGGCATCCTCGAGGTCGGCATTCTGCTCAAGACTCGCTTCGCGCTGGACCAGTACATCAACCTGCGCCCGGTAAAGCTGTACCCGAATGTCGAGACGCCCCTCAAGGACAAGGGTCCCGAGCACATCGACTTCGTGGTCGTGCGCGAGAACACGGGTGGCATCTACACCGGCGTCGGCGGCGTCACCCAGAAGGGCACGCCCCTCGAAGTCGCCACGCAGGTGATGACGTATTCGCGGCCCATCGTCGAGCGTTGCGTGAAGTACGCCTACGACCTGACCCGACGGCGCAACAGCAAGAAGAAGATGCTGACCCTGGTTCACAAGTGCAACGTGCTCACCCACTGCGGTGACCTGTGGGTACGCGTGCACAAAGAGATGGGCGACAAGGACTACCCGGACATCAAGCAGGACTACAACCACGTGGACGCCTGCACGATGTGGTTCGTGAAGCAGCCCGAGTGGTACGACGTGATCGTGACCGAGAACCTGTTCGGCGACATCATCACCGACCTCGCCGCCATCATCCAGGGCGGCCTCGGCATCGCCGCCGGCGGCAACATCAACCCGAACGGCGTCTCGATGTTCGAGCCGATGGGCGGCAGCGCCCCGAAGTACACCGGCTTGAACGTGATCAATCCGCTCGCCACCATCAGCGCTGGCGGCATGATGATGGACACGCTCGGCGAGCCGGCGATCGCCGCGGCCATCGACAAAGCCATCCACGACCTATTGGCCTCAGGGAAGATCAAGAGCCTGGCCGCTGGCAAGATGGGCATGGGCACGCGCGAGGTCGGCGACCTCATCGCCAAGATGGTGAGCTAGCCGATTCTAACCCCCGCCCCTCCGGGCTGTTCGGATTCATCACTGAAACAGGCGCAGGTCGAAAGAAAAGTCGACAGGCGCCGAAATTCGGATTCTTGAGAAATCCGGATGCTTTGGATTGAGGAGAAGGTTGCTCTCGGAGGGAACGATGGCGCTGGGGACGGCGAGAATTGGCGAAGCCGCGCTCTTGACCCACTGGTCGCCGAGGCGTTGCAGAGATGGCGGGGGTGGCTCGCGCCGCCAATCAGCAGGAAGCTTGGCGAAGGGGAAGGTGCGTACAAGCAGGTCCTCGAAAGTGAAGCCGATCAGTTTGTAAGGTCTCAGCATCGAGGTCGTGTCGATGTGCACGCGAAGCTCGAGGACCGCGAGGGACTGGTGTTCGCTGGCATAGACGACTGGCACGCCTTTGGAATTCCAGCGTCCACCGTAAAGTCGCGCACCCTCGCCATCGAAAGCCGAGGTCGCATGAACGGCAGGAACCAGTCGAGTTCCTGTGCGAATCACGCATAGACCCCGTATTCGATACGCCCCAGAAGGTTCTCCACCTCGCGAGCCCCGACTTCAGTCTTGGCGTAGTCGAGTGGGATCTGACTTCCAAGGCCGAATTGCGGAGACATTAGCCACGTCTTGGCGTCCTGGTGACTGCCGAAGACTTTGATCGCCCTGGCCAAGAGGAGCGCAAAGCGAGCCACGCGGTCGGAGACGAGAGGATCGAGGTTCGCACCCGTTATCTTGTAGCGATGGAAGGTCGCCTTGGAGAGCCCGACAAGTTGGACGAGCCTGTCATTGGTGACCGCGAGGCTGTCTTGCAAATCAATTAGCTCGGCCTGAGGAAGTCCCGCTTCGAGGGCCTCGACCTGAGATGCGAGGGGAAGGTCGGCAAGGGAAGATGCCCCGGTGGCGGTGTCCACGAAGAAGCGCACCAGGCCCTGGACGCCTTTCTGTCCTGGCCGGGCAGGAGCAGCGCCTCGACGAGGAGACGGAAATTTGGCGGGCCTGAGCTTGGACTGCACGGGTTTCATTTGCTACTAATCGTAGTTCCATTTGCGACCCATGACAAGGAATGGGTAGCACCGTCGGCCGTGCTGCACAAAGACCGATCGGGCGCGCTTGCGTGCAATTCTGTGGCATTTCGTTACTTGCACGAGGCTTGGTCTCAGGTCATGAAAGCGGACCCCCAAGGTCCTCCAATGACACCACCGCCCAATGAAGAAGCCGAGCCGCTGCCTGCGCTGGCGGCCCTGCCTGCGAAGACCGATAGCCTTGAACGAGAAAGCTTCTGGTCGCTGGTTCGTGAATCCCTGGCCGGATCGCGCCGGGATTTGACCGTCATGCCACTCGGTCGCGCCATCCTGCTTCTTGCCGTCCCCATGGTGCTCGAGATGGTCATGGAGTCTCTGTTCGCGGTGGCCGACATCTTCTGGGTGTCGAAGCTGGGCGCCGACGCGGTGGCCACCGTCGGACTGACGGAAACCCTGCTCACCATCGTCTACGCAGTTTCGATGGGGCTGGCCATGGGGGTGGGCGCCGTAGTGTCCCGGCGCACGGGCGCCAAGGATCCCAGCGGCGCGGGACGCGCGGCGGTCCAAGCTGTGCTTCTGGGAATTGCCTTATCGGTCATTGTCGGCACCCTCGGAGCCTTCTTCGCGCCACACCTGCTAGCCTTGCTCGGGGCCTCGCCCAGCGTCTTGGCCATGGGCACCGGGTTCGCGCGCATCATGCTCGGCGGCTGCGCGACCGTCGTGCTGCTCTTCATGATCAATGCGGCGTTTCGTGGCGCCGGCGATGCTTCGATCACCCTGCGAACTCTCTGGCTGGCCAACGGCATCAATATCCTACTTGGGCCCATTCTTGTTTTCGGCTTGGGGCCTGCGCCAAGGCTCGGTGTAACCGGCGCGGCCCTTGCGACCAACATCGGGCGAGGCATCGGCGTGATCTACCAAGTGTGCATGCTCGTCCGCGGCAGAGGGCGATTGGTTATCCGGCGCGAGCATCTTGCCGTCGATGCAGAATCCTTGCGCACCATCTTCCGCATCGCCCGCAGCGGCGTGGTGCAGTCGCTGATTGGCATGACCAGCTGGGTTGTGCTCGTGCGGATCTTGGCGGCCTTTGGCAGCACCGCGCTGGCTGGCTACACCATCGCCATGCGGGTGGTGATGTTCATGCTGCTGCCCTCGTGGGGCCTCGGCAACGCCGCGGCCACCTTGGTCGGACAGAATCTCGGCGCAGGCAATCCGGCGCGCGCCGAGCAAGCGGTGTGGCGTTCGGCCCTCTACAATTGCGTTTTTCTTGGGACCCTTGGCTTGCTCCTCGTCCCGCTGGGTCCGCAGGTCGTGCGCCTGTTCACCCCTGACACGGCCGTGGTCGAACAGGGAGGGCGCTGTCTTCGTATCGTAGCAGCCGGGTTTGCCTTCTACGCCTACGCCATGGTGGTGTCGCAGGCCTTCAACGGCGCGGGCGACACGCGCACGCCGACCTGGATCAACCTCGGTTGTTTCTGGCTGGGCGAGCTGCCTTTGGCCTTGCTCTTGTCGCGCTTCTTTGACCTTGGTCCTTCGGGTGTCTACATCGCCATTACCTTGGCGTTTTCGTCCATGGCCGTGGTCTCCGTCGTGCTGTTCCGCCGTGGAGGTTGGAAGACAGCAAAGGTCTAGGAAACACCCCTACTTCACCACAGAGAGCACAGAGGCAGCGAGAATGAAGGGTATTCGGAGTTCGAATCGTAGCCCATGAGCAAGAATAGGCTCGAAGCATTCAGCGATGGCGTGCTGGCCATCATCATCACCATCATGGTGCTAGAGCTGAAGGTGCCGCACGGTACCGATCTGCGTGCACTCGAGCCGATCCTTCCTGTGTTCTTCAGCTATGTGCTGAGCTTTCTCTACGTCGGTATCTACTGGAACAACCACCACCACCTGCTTCACTCGGCACAGAAGGTCAGCGGCGGGATGCTGTGGGCGAATCTACACTTGCTGTTCTGGTTGTCGCTGTTGCCATTCGCGACCGGCTGGATGGGGCAGAACCATCTTGCGCCGGTGCCGACCGCGCTGTACGGATTCGTTCTGCTCATGGCGGGCGTTGGCTACTACATCCTGGTGCGCGCCATCATTGCCGTCCATGGTCGCGCCTCGCTGCTGGCGCAGGCCATTGGGCGCGACCTCAAGGGCAAGCTTTCGGTGCTCGTCTATCTGACCGCCGCATTGCTGGCCTTCGTAAGTCCATGGATCGCCAATGGACTGTACGTTGCGGTGGCGCTGCTGTGGCTCGTGCCCGACCGCCGCATCGAGCGAAAGCTGGCTTCGCTTGCCCCGCGTGAGCCGTCGCCTTGAACACGCCGGCACGCGGTAGCGTGCGCCAGCGGTTCGATTAGAAGGCCTGCTTGGCGACCTTCCACACGGCAAAGCCACCCGTTTCGGTACCCACGGTCCAGTAGATCGCATCAGCGTCTTGGGTGGCCACTTCCAGTGTCGACGAAGACGAAATGCGGTCGGTGAGAACCGCCGGGTTGTTGCAGCTGGCGACGGGGCACCACGCCATGTGCGAGAGGAGCGAGAACATGCCGTAGAAGTGCTTGTTGTCCATGATTCCGCCGCTGATCGTGCTGATGGTGAACTGGGACGGCGGATTGCTTCCGATGCCGCTCGGCAGGGGCATACTGTAGGGGGTCGACAGCGAGGGATCGCTCCAGACAAACAGGTTGTCGTTGGCGTAGACGGGATCATACGCAAGGTCAATCGCACCTCCGGTACTGCCGGTGGCAATCACCGTAGGCGCGGCGTCCTGTGTGCCAGTGGACACGAATTGGAGCTTGACCGTGGTTCCGGTCGTGCGGGTAAAGAACAACCGATCGCTGCGACCGACCGCGAATTTGGGGTAGCCCGAACTGTCTGCGCCGCTGTTGGCCAGGAACGACGTGATGGTGCGGGCGTTCGCGCCCTTGATGGAGGAGCGCCAGATGCTGTAGGTCTGGTCCGCCCCCGAGGTGGCCTGCATGACCCAGACAATCTCACGGTTGGGAAGGTCGCAGACCGGTGGCAGCAGCTGGGTCCTGCCGGCGGCTCCTGTTCCCGCGACGGTAAACGATTGGGTGGTCGCACTGCAGTTGTTGACCGTGCAGTAGGTGTAGGTCTGGTTCCCGTTCGAGTCGACGCCGCCGTCGTAAAGCGCGGTCCCGTCCAGCACACAAAGAATGTACGAGTCGAACTCGGGCAGGATTTTCGTGGGGGTGCCGGGCGTGGTCGCGTCGATCTGCCAAAGCCTGCTGGTGTCGAGCTTGGCCTCTTCACTCGTGACCGCGTAGACTTTTCCGCCGTCGGCGTGGAGGAACCGGCTTCGGCGCGTCTCGGGGACAGTCGCCAGCAGCACCGGTTGGCAGATTCCGAAGCTGCATGTGCCGCCCAAGCAATCGTGCCCGCATGCCCCGCAGTTCTTCGCGTCCGCGCTGAGATCGGCACACACGCTGGTACAGTCGGTGGTGCCCGACGGGCAGGCACAGGTGGTTCCAGAGCACGTCGCCCCGGCTTTGCAGCTCGTCGCCGCAGGCATGGAACACGTGCCCTGGCTGCACGTGCCGGTCGCCTGGTACGTGGCGCCCGAGCAGGTCGCCGCGCCACACGTCGATGTCGAGTAGCTACAAGTTCCGTCGGTATTCCCGCCACACGTGCCCGCACACGTGCCGGTGCCGGCGCAGGGGGCGTGGCCGGCGTGGGGCTGACCGCCGGACGTAAGCGCGGTGCACGTTCCCAGCTTGTCGGCCACATCGCACGCCTCGCACGAACCCGTGCAAGCACGATCGCAGCAGACGCCGTCGGCAGAGCAGGTTGTTCCGCCGAGGCAACCGCCTGCTACGGCGCTGCACTTCTGCCCCTTGGTCGCCTTGCACTCGCCATTGCTGTCGCAAGTACCGGCGCAGCTGCTGGCATCGCTTGCGCTTTTGACCTGCACGCAAGAGCCGTTGCTGCATGCCTGGCAAGCCCCCGGGCAATCGCTGCGCTGGGTGCAGCCGACGCACGTGCTTGTCGCCAGATTGCAGGTCGCAGTCGCGCCGCCGCACTGGCTGTTCTTGGTACATTGAACACAAGCACCGGTTGCGGTGTTGCACGCGGTTGCAGAGCGCCCGGTGCAATCTTGGTCAGCGGCGCACTTCGCACAGCGATTGGCAGCACTACAAACGGGCGTGGTGGCCGGACAATCGGCATTCGCACAACAGCCGCCGTTGCAGGGCAGCACGGCGGTCGTATCCACGGGAACGTCCGGAGTAGGAAGGTCGGCGGGGACGTCGACTGGGACGTCGACTGGGCCATCCGATAGTCTTGCGTCCGGGGTCGGATTCTGGCTGCTGTCCGGGCCAAGCGGCGCGTCGGGGATGACCGTCGTCTTGTCAGGAGCTACATCGAGAACAGCGCCGCCTCGGGTGTCTGGATCCAGACCCGCGTCCCTTGTGTCGCCAGCCGGTACGTCCGTGCTCAGGGCTGCGTTCGAGTCCCGTGCCCCGCTGTCGGGGCCAGTCCCGGTTGGCCAGCAGGTCTTCGAGCTCGACTCGCAATAGTAGTTGTCCGGGCAAGCGTTGCTGCCGGTTGCGCAGCCCAACGTTCCGCCAGCGGGCGACGAGGACGAACCGCACCCACCGACACAGAACGCAAGCGGCGCCATCAGGCTCCAGAAAAGGAAGACCCCGTGCAATCGTTGCCGTTCGGACCGGATATTCATGGGCGCGGAATGTAGCAGGTTCGCGAAGTTCTTGCCGCTTTCCGTCAGCTAAGTCAGGGCAAATCGTGGCGGGAACCGGAGCCAAGTCCGGTTGCGGCAGCTCCAAATCTCGGCCCTGCGAAGGCGAGCAAGGCGAGCAGCACGAGTGCCAAAGTGGAAATGACCGCTCCTTGGGCCAGGCGCGTGGACTTGAAGGTAAGCACGACGCTGGTTCGCCCGGGCGGCAGTGGAACCGCGCGCATCCAGCCGTTGGCCGGCACGCAGGGCGCTGGGTTTCCGTCCACCGTTGCGGTCCAGCCGGGGTAGTAGCTTTCGGCCAGCACCAACAGTCCGGGCGCTGGCGTGTTTGCCGCAATTTCGATCCGCTCAGGCGCGAAATGAACGATGTGCGCCTGACCGGCACCGCCGTCGCCGATAACAGCCGGCAGCTCGGGCAGCGCGCGCTCGACGAGTGCCACGCGGTGGTAGTCGTGCCCCTGGCGCATGGCCACGATGGCGTCGCGCCAGTGCGGCACCACGAGGGCCGCTTGCGCGATGTAGACGCGCGGATCGGAGATCGGTCGCAGGCCGCCTCGCCCCGAGGGATCGATCCCCAGCACCAGCGACACCCCGTCGTAAGGGAAGGCGCCCTGGTAAACATTGCTGGCCGGGAACGCGACCGACCGCGTGGGGACTTCGAGGCCCACGGCCATGTGTACGTAGCTCCACGTGCGCTCGAGCCAGAGGCCGACATAGCCCGAGAACGTGCTCCAACCGTGGTGCATGCCTGCATTCTCGCGCGCCATGGGAAACGGAATCGACACCCGCGGCGGTGCCGCGTCCGGGGCCAGCAGAGCCGCCCGGGCGAGAGCGGCCCGCGCTTGTTCTTCGACCGGATATTCGGGGGGCGCTGCCACCACCGACTTGGCGACGCGGGCACCCTGGCCGAGCTCGGCGAGAGTTAGCACGGCAAGCAGCGCGACGGCGACCCGGCTCCGGCGCCCGGCCAGCCGGCCGTCGGTCCAGACCACCAGCAGTGCGGCGGTGGCGCCGAGCGCGAGGGCACGCAACCACGCGGGTACCGCATCTCGCCCCATCGGATCGAGCGCGGCGGCACCGACCAAGAGCGTACCGAGGATCGCGACCACCCTCGACGTATGGCTACGCAGGTCCATGCGGTCGAGTAGCATCCCGGCCGCCAGCGCCAGCGCGAGAAGAGTGACGAGGGCCATCCGTCCGGGGATGCGGAAGAACGCGAGACCCGGCAGCGTGTGGAAGGCGAGCCCGAAGATCGGCGTCGCAGTACCCAGCGCCACGGTCACGCCTAGGAGCGCGAGCACAGCCGGGGCGCGGCTGGTGCGGCCTCGCACGCAGACAAGTCCCCCAAGTCCGGCGAGGGCGAGCAGGCTGCCGCCGTACAGGTTGTCGCTCCAGTTGGCCACCGGGATGGGATACGCCAGCGACGCCAGGGCATACGCCGGCAGCGACCAGCCTGATGCAAAATCGATGGTTCGCGCTTGCCGATTGCCCTGCTCGATGAGCTCGAGGAAGGGCAAGAGCTGAATGGCCGCAACGGTGAGCGCGAGCGCGATGGCGGTCATCTGGCCAAGCAGCACACGGACGAGGGCGCGCAGCGAGCCGAGCCATGGGCGCTCGAGGCCCACGGCGATGACCAGCACCGCGGATGCCACGCACGTGATCCAGAACATCTGCGGATGGCTGGCCAGGATCTGTAGCGCCAGGATCGCGCCAAGGCCGGCCACCCGGCGCAGGGAAGGGCTCTGCTGAAGGCGCAGCGATGCGAGCAGAGCGAGCGGCAGATAGCAAATGCCTGCGTAGTAGAGGATTTGTCCGGCGGCCACGAGCTCGACCACAGTGCCGCTGGCGAAGAAGAGCAGGCCCGGCACCAG
>Ga0302323_100001580_pt1 | contig 18503 bp, 14 predicted proteins | sample Fen_T0_3_FD_201950 | JGI IMG/M metagenome (GOLD analysis project Ga0302323, IMG submission 201950) | Peat permafrost microbial communities from Stordalen Mire near Abisko, Sweden - Fen_T0_3 | ecosystem: Environmental > Terrestrial > Soil > Wetlands > Permafrost | place: Sweden: Abisko... | reverse complement strand
GGCCTACGCGACCTTGATGCTGACCAAGTTCCGCGGCTTCTACCAATTCGGCGTCATGGCAGCTTTCGGTGTCCTTTTTTGCTGGGCGCTGACCTTTACCATCCTACCTGCCATCTTCTTCTTGATGGCCCGATGGGCGCCCGCCGGAAAGCACGATTCTCCACGAGCACCGCTCAACCTTTCTTTTCTTGGCCGCTTGCTTGCCCACCGCCCCGGAACCATCGCCCTGGTCGCAAGCGTGCTGACGGTGTCGTGTTGCGTGGGGATGCTTCACTTCGCCGGCGCCCCTTTCGAATATGACTTCCGCAAGCTGTACTCCAATTTGAAAAGTACCAACGAGGCCCAAGAATTCAGCCAAAGTGCTGACAACCTCTTCGGCCGCTGGCCTTCACCCACCATCGTGCTGGCGGACAGTCGCAAGGAAACGGAATACATCCGGGCCGCCATTTGGCGCCAGAACAAGGCCGACCCTGTCATCGGTCAAGTCGTCACCATCGATGATGTGCTGCCAGGAACGCCCGAGTCGCAGACGAAGAAGCTGGCGCTGCTGAAGGACATTCGGAAGCTCACACACGATCCCGCGCTGGAGACGCTGAACGAGAAGGAGCGCAAGCAAGTCGCGGCCATCGACATCCCCGAGACGCTGCAGGTGCTGGCGCCCGATGCGCTCCCTCCGCTCGCCCGCCGGCCCTTCACTGAAGGAGACGGCACCGTCGGCCGCGTGGTCCTGGTCTACCCCGTCGAGGAACACCTGTCGGTGTGGAACGGTCTGGACCTGCTGCGCATCGCCAACGTCATTCAGTATCTGCACCTCCCCGAAGAGAACAAGACCCTTGCGACGTCCGGCAGCGCGGTGGTGTTTGCCGCCATGATTCGTTCCATCCTGCACGATGGCCCGCTGGTTACGGCGGCGTCCTTGATCGTCGTGCTGGCGTTTTCATTACTCATCATGCGCCCATGGTCGGCCGCCTTCGCTGCCATCGGCACCCTGCTGGTGGGTGTGGTCTGGATGATGGGGATCGCAGGTGCAGCCGAGGTGAGGATCACCTTCTTGAACTTCATTGCTCTGCCCATCACGTTCGGCATCGGCGCCGAGTACGGCCTCAACGTGGCCCAGCGCTACCGAGACGACAAAGACATGATTCGGGCCGTGACCTCCACGGGTGCGGCCGTAGCCCTTTGCTCGTGGACCACCATCGTCGGGTATGGCTCGCTGTTGGCTGCCAGCAGCCGCGCCCTACGCGGGTTCGGGTTGATGGCCATCCTGGGCGAGATCTCCTGCCTGGCCGCCGCCCTGCTGGTCTTGCCGTCCATCATCCTGTGGCGCAAGAGACGGCGCCAACGAAGCGCCATCGTGACGAAGACCCCGTAGGGTCGAAAAGAACCGGTCGGACGTTCTATCGGCGGTCGTTGTTCCGCCCCGGCAAGGTTGGCCCAAGCGCCAGATACAGGATGCGTTTCGCTTCGAAGCGACCGACACACTATCGAGAATGATGCCGCAAAGGAGAGAAATCCCGGCCAGCAGCATCAGCCCCGTAGCCAAAATCGCGGTGGGGAACCGCGGCACCAGGCCTGTCTCGAGGTAGGTCGACAGCAGGGGCAACCCCAGGATGACGGCGGTCAGGCTGAACAGCGCCGAGAACAAGCCGAAGAACAACAGAGGACGGGTCTCTTTGAACAAGTGAACGATGGTCCGCAAGATGCGCGAGGCATCGCGAAAGGTTCGCAGCTTGCTGGCCGACCCCTGCAAGCGCGCGCCGTACTGGGTTTCGACCTCGATGATCGGCATGCGCATCTGGCTGGCGTGTACCGACATTTCGGTTTCGATTTCGAAGCCGCTGGAGACGGCGGGGAAGCTCTTGACGAAACGCCGTGAAAACACGCGATAGCCAGAAAAGATATCGGTGAAGTCCGGACCGATGAGACGACGGTAGATCAGGTTGAAAAGTCGATTACCAAAGCCGTGCCCCTTGCGATGGGCATCCGAATACACGTTCTTGCGCGTGCCAACCACCATATCGGCGTGGTCGGCGATGAGGCGCTCGACCATCTCGGGCGCCATGGCGGCGTCGTAGGTGCCATCACCGTCGGTCATCAAATAGACGTCGGCGTCGACGTCGGCGAACATGCGGCGAACGACGTTGCCCTTGCCCGGCCACTGCTCGTAGCGAACCACCGCGCCGGCCTCGCGCGCACGGGCGGCTGTCTCGTCGCTGGAGCGGTTGTCGTAAACGTAGATGGCTGCCGAAGGCAGGGCCGCGCGAAAGCTCTCTACGACCTGCCGAATGGTCACGGCTTCGTTGTAGCAAGGAATGAGAACGGCAAGCTGAACCTCGGAGCTCATCCGGCTGGTCGCCGAGGAGGTGGCTTGCGCGGACTTGTTTCCGGGTAACGCGTCGTTCATTGGCTTTGCGGCTGCAACAAGAAGGACCGACAGTAAAGCAGAAACCCACCGCCCTGGCCATCATCTGCCATCCTCGTGCCATCCCCGTGCCATCCTCGCCCGAAGCCCCGCCGCCGCCATGGCTCGCCACGCTTGCGATCCTACGAGAGCAAGGGATGGGATAAAGTGGCGCCGTGAGTATGTCCGACCATCTCTTCGCCAAGCTTTCCACACGGCCAAGCACCCTGGCCGACTGGCCGATCCCATGAACGCGCGCTGGGGTTCGTTTGCACTGCTTGCCTTGGCCCTCCTGGGGTTCAGCGCCGATGTGCTCGACCGGTCGGCGCACCAGCTGTCCCCGCGCTACGACGAGGTTTCCTACCTTGCCCTGGCACGCGACTATGCCCACGAGGGCGGCTTCGTCCCGACCATCCGCTGCCACCTCGAAGCACGGTGCAAGGAAGACAATCGGCCGCCGCTCTACGAGCTCATGATCGCCGCAGTCATCGACGACTCGCCTGCTGCCTACGCCCGGGCCAAGTTGGTCAGCTACGGCACCGCGCTCTTGCTGCTCGCGATGGTATTCGTGGTGGTCAGGCGCCTCTTTTCTCCGACAGTTGCGCTCGGTTCGGTGGTGGCTTTGGCCCTCATGCCCGCCTTGTCCGATTTCAGTTCCCACGTCCAGCACGACACGCTCTACGCCGCCATCACGTTTGCAGCGATCTTCGCCATGGCGTCGTGGCAAGCGCGTGGCGTGGGATGGTGGCTGCTGACCGGCGCCTTGGTCGGCCTCGCCTTCCTAACCAAGGGCAGCGGACATCTGTTGTTCTTGCCCCTGCTTGGGGTTTCTTTCTACACCCACCGCTGGTCGCTGTGGCGCAAGCCCATCTTGTACGCGGCCGCCTGCGGCTTCGTGGCCGTTTCTTTCTTCCTGCTGGTGCGAAACATCAAGCTTGCCGGTAGCCCGTTCTTCAACGTCAATGGCCGCGGCATCTGGCTGGACAAGTGGCAGGACGTGTGGGCCCTGCAACTGGATCCCGAGTGGAAGCGGGTCGGCCTGGGCTGGTACCTCGAGCGGCACTCCATGCTCCAACTGGTGCTCAAGGTCCTGCGCGGCCTGGGGCTGACCATCGGGGTGTCGGTCTACGCGGCCGGAATCGGCTTCGCGACGCCAGCGCTGCGTGCCCTGGCCGGCGTGTGCGTTCTGGTGGTTGCCGGCTTCGGCGTGCGCCGCCGCTGGCAAGACGGACACAAGGTCGAGGTTCTGGCCGTGTTGTCCACCTGGATGCTCTTCGCGGCGGCGCTGTCGTTGGCGACCTCGGGAGGGCCCGGTCCGCAAGCGCGCTACTGCTTCCCCTACGTCACGTTGCTCGTGCCCTACTTCGTCGCCGAGGTGGTCGAGCGCCTGTGGCCTTGGCTGGAGGCGCGGGCGATGCCCCGGATCTTGCAAAAGCGCACGGGAATGCCGTCCGCTCACACGGGACTTGCCCTTGTCGCCCTGCTGCTCGCCACGCGCTTCGCCTTCGCAGCGCCGGCGCTGCGACACGATCCGCTGTCGCTTTACGCGGTCGAGCCCAACTGGCATCGAACGTCGCTGTGGCTGGGGCAGCACCTTGCGGCCGGCGAAAGCTTCGCCCTGCCCTACCAAAGCCTGTATTCGACCTGGGACGTACCCCGGCCGCAGACCGACACACGCTGGAATTTTTGGTATGGCATGCCGGAGGCCGAGCTGCGCCGCTACCTCGATGGTTCGCATATCCAACACCTGCTGGTCGACACGGCGGCGGCGGGTTTCGCCGAATACGCAACCAAACTATCGGCAAGCAAAGATGGACACGGACCGCTTGCCTTTCTCGATTGGCCGCGCTGTTTTGCCGACGACGCGCAGCCTAGTCGTTTCCTCGTCTTCTGCCGTCCCCTCTAAACAAAGGAAAAACAACGTGAATAGCTACGACCTGGACGTCAAAAAGGGGGAACGCTTCGAATTCGGCAAGAATTGGAGCCGCTTTCTTTCGGTTCTGGACGACGAACGCATCGCCGAGGCCTGCCGATCCTTGGAAGGCATGCTGAGCAAGGGGTTTCTCGTCGGCAAGACCTTCCTCGATGTGGGCAGCGGCAGCGGCCTGTTCTCGCTGGCGGCCATGCGTCTCGGCGCCGCGCGCGTGCATTCCTTCGACTACGATCCCAACAGCGTGCGCTGCGCCGCAGAGCTGAAGCGGCGCTATTTCCCCGACGATGCGCGCTGGACGGTAGAACAGGGAAGCGTGCTCGACGGCGACTACCTCGGCCGTCTGGGGAGTTTCGACATCGTCTACTCGTGGGGGGTCCTGCACCATACCGGCAAAATGTGGCAAGCCCTCGATCACGTCTCCCGCGCGGTGCCGGCCCAAGGCCGGCTGTTCATCGCCCTGTACCGCGACCAAGGCTGGCTCAGCAAAGCCTGGTGGCATGTCAAGCACCTCTACAACAGCGGCCCTCTCGGCCGGGGCTTGGTGTCCGGCCTTTTCTGCTCCTACTTCGCGGTCAGCGGCTTCCTCTTCGACTTGATCCGATTCAAGAATCCCGCGCGCCGCTACGCCGAATACAAGCGCAGCCGGGGCATGTCGCGGGTCCACGACTGGATCGATTGGCTCGGCGGCTTTCCTTTCGAGGTCTCGACCCCCGACGCCATTGGTCGCTTCTACGCCGAACGTGGCTTCGCGCTCGTGCGTGACAAGATCTTGCCGACCGGCCACGGCTGCAACGAGTTTCTGCTCGTCAGAAACGTCATACCGGACGGCGGTCGATAAAGCTGCGAAACCAAAGTTCCAGCATCATCATGTTCCAGATCTGATGGCCGTGCGGCTCGCCCCGTGCGTGAGCCGCCAGCAGGGACTCCACCGCGGCCGGGGCAAACAGGCCGCGGCTGCGGGCCGTCCCGTCGAGCAGCGTGTCCCGCGACATGGCGGCCAATTCCTTGCGCATCCAGCGGTGGATAGGCAAGCCGAAGCCGCGCTTGCGCCGGCGCAGAATCTTGGCTGGCAGAAGGTCGCTGGCCACTTCACGCAGCAGAATCTTGGAAGCAAAACCGTGCAGCTTGAGATGGGTTGGCAAGGAAGCCGCAAAACGCATGACCTCGCGGTCGAGAATCGGCGCGCGCACCTCGAGCGCGTGGGCCATCGACGCGATGTCGACTTTGACCAAGATGTCGTCGGGCAGGTAGGTTTCGGTGTCGAGCTCCATGAGGCGGCCGATGGCATCGGCGGCCGTACCGCCTTGGATGATGTCGTCGAAGCGCGCGCTGACCGAATCGGTGGCAAAACGCGCCCGGTAGTCCGGGTGGTAGACGGCCAAGCGTTCGCGGTGTTCGAAGTGGCCGATCCAGCCCTCGTAACGTTCGGCCTCGGTTTGATGGAGCCGCAGACCGGTATTGCGCAACGGCTGCAGCGAAGGGAACGGCAGGTTGCGCAGCCCCGCTGAGACAGCAGCACGCAATGGCCGCGGCAGCTTCATCAGCTGGTGGAGCAGGCGGGCCACCCGGTAACGATCGTAGCCGGCGAAGGTTTCGTCGCCACCATCGCCGGACAGAGCCACCGTGACGTGGCGTTTGGTGACCTCGGCCAAGTACCAGGTGGGCACCGCCGAGGCGTCGGCAAATGGCTCGCCGTAGTGGTGGACCAACTTGGGCAAGATGGCGACCATGTCGGGCTGGACCATGATTTCGTGGTGGTCGGTGGCGTACTGGTCAGCCACGATCCTCGCGTACGGCAGCTCGCTCAAATCCTGTTCCGGGAACCCCACCGAAAAGGTCTTCACCGGCCGGGTCGACTGGCGTGCCATCAGGGCGACGATCAGCGACGAATCCAGCCCGCCCGAAAGGAACGCACCCAGCGGAACGTCGGCGACCATGCGCAGACGTACGGCTTCCTCCAGGTGGCCCCGCAACTCGCGCACCAGTGACGGACGATCCTGTGGCAAGACGGGCCGCGGGTGAAAATCCAGACGGTAGTAACGCTCGACCGTCGGTGGCTGGCCGGGCTTGCACAGCGCCCAAGAGCCGGGCGGCAGCTTGCGTACGCCACGAAAGGCAGAAAGGGGCGAGGGCACGTACTGCAGACCCAAGTACGCATCGATGGCCTCGAAATCCGGCTCGCGCGGCACGCGCTCCGAGGCTATCAGCGCCTGCACCTCGGAAGCAAACAGCAGCCCTTGCGGGCCATGGTAGTAAAAGAGCGGCTTCTTGCCCACCGGATCGCGCGCCAAGATCAGCTGGCGCTGCTTGCGGTCCCACAGGGCCAGAGCAAACATGCCGCGCAGCTTCGACAAGAACTTGGGGCCCAGCTCTTCATAAAGATGAAGCGTCACCTCCGAATCGGAGTGCGAGCGGAAACGGTGCCCCTTCCCTTCCAATTCGGCGCGCAGCTCGGCGAAGTTGTAGATCTCGCCATTGACCACGACCTGCAGGGTTCCGTCCTCGTTGGTCATCGGCTGCGCCCCCTCGGGCGACAAGTCGATGATGGAAAGACGTTGGTGCCCAAGACAAACGGGACCGTCGACGACAAAGCCGTGCATGTCCGGGCCCCGGTGCGAGAGATGCTCGCACATGCGGGTAACGGGCTCCCGCAAAGCCGCTTCATCCAAGGATTGGGCAGCCAGAAATCCCGCTATGCCGCACATGGCGTGACACCCTTCCGCCGGGAAAGAAGCTCGTGGTAAAGCGCGATGAGATGGTTCATGACTTTGTCGTTGGCAAATTGCGCCAGCACGCGCTGCCGGCCCGCACGTCCCATAGCCTGGGCCTGCTCCGCCGGTGTGGCAAGCGCCCGAGCGATGGCCTGGGCCATGGGCTCGATATAGCCGCTGGCAAACTCGAAGCCCGTCTCGCCGTGGGCCAGAATGCCGTCGAGATTGGCCGCGTGGGACAGCAAGAGCGGTCGTTCGCAGGCGTGACCTTCCAACGCGGCGTTGGGCAAGCCTTCCCACAGCGACGGCAGGATCACCCAGTCGACGGCGCTATAGATTTCTTCGATCCCTGCCACCGGCCCGAGGTAGCGTACGTGCGACTCGAGCCCATGCTTGCGTACCAAGCGCCGGAAGAGAGAGCTGGTCCAGCCTTGAGAAATACGCCCGGCAAACAAGAATTGGGCGGTGGCAGGCAGAAGCCCGCGCTGCTTGAGCCGCCCTAGAGCGACGGCCAAACCAAGTTGATGCTTCATGATACTGATTCGGCCGGGCATGAAGAAGGTCGTACCGTCGAGACCGAGCTGGGTGCGCAAGCGCTCGCGCGTCTCTTGCGGCAAGGGCCTGAAGCGCTCGAAATCGACGAAATTGCTCACGAGGCGGATCTTGCGCTCGGGAACGCGCTGGAAGCGCACCAGTTCTCGCGCCACGCCGACACTGTTCACGACCACGGCCTGGCAACGCAAAGCCAGCAGCTTTTCCATCACGGCGAAGCGAGGTCGCATGAAGCGGCAGCGCACCGAGGAAATGACAATGGGGTGGCCCACACCGGGAGCTACCAGCCGATTCCAGAAGTTGGATGGTTCGAGAAAACTGTGCACGATGTCCGGCTTTTCCGCGGCAAGAAAAGCACGGAGGCGTCGAGCAATGGTGAAGGGATTCTTGGACCCGACGACGAAGCGGCGCAGGTTGGGCGTCAGCAAGTGGCCGTAGGCCAAGTCTTCGCGCAACGTGCACAGCACGGCTTCGAACTGGTCGCCGGGCAGGCGACGAACCACCTCCAACGCCTGCCGCTCGGCCCCGCCTTGCGCCAGCGAGTCGACCACCACCACGACCTTGATGCGCGCTGGATCAGCGGCCAGGCTCACGGCGGCTCTCGAAAGGTAAGGTCATCACGGCTAGGGTCCAGCACACAGGTTATCAGCTCGGGTCGAGCCATGCGAAGCACCAATGCAACGTCGACGCCAACTCGACAGGAAGAGACGATTGCCGTGCGGCCACCCTGCTTCCATGTGGCCTTCCTTGGTGAATTTTCACCACCTCTGGTGAAGATTGGTCGACTTTGGGCTAGGAGCCTGACGGGTGTCGTTCAGTGCAGTCCCTTGGCCGCCAGCAGCCGGTCGTAAAGGGAGGTGAACATCGCCAGTAGCTTGTCGTTGTCGAGCAAGAGCATCACCCGTTCGCGCCCTTTCGCCCCCATGGCCCCGAGCTGAGCGTCCGATAAGGTCAAAGCATGGGCCATGGCCTGTGCCAGCGCTTGGCGGTCTGCTGTCGGAACCTCGAAGCCCGTCTCGCCCGACAAAACCAAGTCGTCGGCGTTGGCCGCACGAGAGACCACCACAGGCACAGCGCAGGCCTGCGCCTCGATCACGGCGTTGGGCATGCCTTCGTACAGCGAAGGCATCAAGGCAAGGTCGGCGCAGTGGTATAGCGACAAAATATCGGAGACGGAGCCAAGCAAGCGAACGTGCTCCGCCAGGCCCCAGCGCTGAATCAAGTGGCGCACGATGCGGGAATACAGGCGGTCGCGTTCGCGGCCAGCCAGCAAAATGCGCGTGGTCGACGGCAGCTGGCCGGCCCGCTGCAGACGGTGCAAAGCGGCCAACAAGCCGATCTGGTGCTTCTGGATGCTCACCCGTCCAGGCAGCACCAGTGCGCGTTCCGAGGGGGAAAGCTGAAACTTGTGTCGCGCGGCCTCGCGCTCGGCGACAGTGGGCGGGCGAAAGTGCGCCAGCTGGACGAAATTGGGAATCACCTGCAATTTCGCGCGGGGAACATGTGCCCACGAGGCCAGCTCGTCGCGCACGCCCACCGAATTGGACAACACACGATCCGTGAAATCCGCAAACGTCGACTCGGTCAGCAGGTTGAGAGGATCGATGCCCCGGTTGCGCACCGAGGTCACCACGATGGGCACTGAGACACCGTACAGTTGCACCGCCAAGCGGGCCCACAGGTTGGCACGATCTCGGTAGGTGTGCAGGATGGCCGGCTTCTCCTCGGTGATGATGCGCGCCAGCCTTTTCAGACCAGACCAGGTCATCTTGCGGGCACCGACCACATGGCGTGGTTCGCCCGGCGCCAGATACTCGCGGTAGTGAATCTCGTCCGCTTCGAAGACACACAGCACGGGTTCGAAACGCTCCGGCAAGCGGCGCACCAGCTCCAAGAGCTGGCGCTCGGCGCCGCCCTGACGAAGGCCAGGAGTGACGAACAGGATCTTGTGGCGAGCGTTGACCATCGTCGGATGGGTTGGGAGCGGTGGGCAGTGGGCAGTGGGCAGTGGGCAGTGGGCAGTGGGCAGTGGGCAGTGGGCAGTGGGGATGTCTCGGGAGGACGCAAAATAGCAGTCGGGGACGCAAAACCGAAATTCAAACCGCCGGAGACCCGCCGTCAGGCTTCAGGTCGTCACCGTCGAGGGGCGCGCATCAGAAAACCTGGTCACAATGGCAACGATCCTGCATCCTCAGAAACCCAATGTGCGGAATTTGCGGCTTCCTTGCGTCCAGCAACGACGCCCCGGCCAACCAGCCGGCGGTGCGTGCGATGGCGCAAGCGCTTGCCCATCGCGGGCCTGACAACGAAGGGCTGGCCTGCGATGGCCCCATGGCACTTGGCCATCGCCGGCTGTCCATCATCGATCTGTCCGTCAGCGGCAACCAACCCATGGCCAACGAGGACGGCTCGGTGCTGGCCGTAGTGAATGGTGAGTTTTACAACTTCCAGGAGCTGCGCAGGCGCCTCGAAAGCAATGGTCACACTTTCCGCTCGCACTCGGATTCCGAAATAGCCGTCCACCTGTACGAAGAACGCGGACTGGCCATGCTCGACGATTTGCGCGGCATGTTCGCCTTCGCCCTTTGGGACAGCCGACAGCGACGCTTGATGCTGGCGCGCGACCGCCTGGGCAAGAAGCCCGTCTACTATGCCCATTTTCGCGAAGGCTTCGCGTTTTCATCCGAAGCAACGTCTTTGCTGTGTGGCCTGCCCTTCCGTCCCGAACCCGACCCGCAGGCCATCGATCGCTACCTCACCCTGCAATATGTGCCTTCGCCTATGAGCGCGTTCCGCGGGGTCGCCAAGTTGCCCGCCGGGCACTTGTTGACGGTTGCCCCCGGCCAGACCCCAGACGTGCGCCGCTACTGGAAGCTATCCTTCGCCCCACGGGCGGGCGCCCCGAAAACCATCGACGAAGCCGCCGAGGAAGTCACCCCGATACTCGAAGAGGCGGTACGCCTTCGCCAGATTGCCGACGTCCCGCTAGGGGCTTTTCTCAGTGGCGGCCTCGATTCCAGCCTGGTGGTCGCATTGATGGCGAAGAGCGCCAGCCGACCTGTCGAGACTTTCTCCATCGATTTCGCCGGCTCGAGCGGCGAGGCGTCGTGGGCACGGCTAGTCGCGGACAAGTGGCAGACGCACCACCATCAGATGGAGGTGAAGCCCGACATGGTGGCCATCCTTCCCGAGCTCGTCCACCGCTATGGCGAGCCCTTTGCCGATACCTCCGCCGTTCCGGTCTACTACCTATCGAAAATGACCCGCGCCCACGTGGTGGTCGCGCTTTCGGGCGACGGTGGCGACGAGGTCTTCGGCGGCTACCGTCGCTACCTGTGGGACAAGCTGTTGCGCCACATCGGCAGGCTCGGCAACATCGCCGGCGGCGCGCTGGGCGGCCTCTTGGCCCGCTTGCCCGGGACATCCTTGCACACCGTGCGGGGCTTCGGTGCATCCGTCGGAAAGCCCATGGCGGACCGGTACCTCCCTCTCATTGCCCACTTCGCACCAGCCGACAAAGACAAGCTTCTGACGCCCGAGTTCCGCGCCACCTTGGGCCGCCCGGTGGGTCAGTCCGATCCGGTGGCGCTGTGGCGGCGAGCTCGGCCAAAGACGACGTCAACCGCCTGCTCGATCTGGATACGCAAACTTATCTGCCCGACGACATTCTGACCAAGGTCGATATCGCGTCGATGGCCCATGCCTTGGAGGTGCGCGCACCTCTGCTCGACCAGGTCTTGGTCGAATGGATGGCGGGCTTACCCGGGCACCTGAAACTGCGCGGGCTGCGGGGCAAGCGCCTGCTGCGCAAAGTGGCGCGCGGTATCGTCCCTGACGCCATCCTCACACGCAAGAAGAAGGGCTTTTCCATGCCCGTCGACCATTGGTTTCGCGACGAACTGCGGGCCATGGCGCACGACCTATTGCTTGGCCAAGCGGCACGCACCCGTGACTACGTCGTGCAAACGCAAGTCAGTCGTCTTTTCGAGGAACAAGATCGCGGCGCCTACCACGGCGAGCAACTTTGGAACCTGCTCGTCCTGGAATTGTGGCTGCGCGAGCATCGTGCGTAGGTAGGAGGCGCACCTTGAGCGAACCTGCCATTGGTACCGAACCGGAAGCAGAGGGCGTCAGGCGACAAGACGTCGCCCACGCCGCCCGCAGCGGCGGCGTCCAGGTGCTTACCATCGCAGCCCAAGCCCTCATCACCGTCACGCACGTCTTGCTGGCCCGACTGTTTGGACGGGAAGTCTTCGGCAGCTACCAGGCCAGCCTTGCCATCCTCGAGGTTCTGACCCGGGGCGGGACCGGCGGCGCCGACAAGGGCATGCTGAGATACATAGCCGGCCATCGCGCTCGCGGAGAAAGTGATCTGGTTCGCCGGGCGCTTGGTACGGGTTTGCGTCTCTGCCTGGCGGTCGCCGGAACCACGGCGGTCATCTTGGCGTTCGTCGCCACGCCGGTTGCCCGCATCGCCCACGAACCCGCCATGGCGACCGGCTTGCGGCTGATGGCTCCGGCAGCCCTGCTGACTGGCTGCATGTGGGTGCTGGTACAGGCCAGCCTTGCGGCCAAGGTGACCAAGGCGAACTTCATCGTGCGCGGCTTGGGTGAGCCCACCTTGCTGCTCGTCGCAGGGATGGCAGCGGCGCTCTTCGGTCGCTCGCTTGCGCACCTGGCGTTGGCGCACGTGCTCGCCGCGGGCGCGACCTTGGTGCTTGCCATCGTCGTCGTCGGGCGGGTCTTCGGCCGCGGCGAGATCGTCCGCGCCCTTCGCTCGCCTCGCCTGCCCGGCTTTGCCGGCTTTTCCATCCCGCTCGGCCTGGCCGACCTCATGAACGCCATTCTCCAACGCGCCGACATCGTGATTCTGACCATGTTCGTCGGCACCGGAGCGACGGCGGTCTACGCTGCCTCGGAATTCATCACCCGCGTTATTGCCAATGCCCGCTATGTCTTCGACAGCGTCGCGGCGCCTGTGTTTTCGGAAGCCATTCACCTGAATCAACCAGCCAGGCTACGCGACAACCTGGTGGTCATGACCCGCTGGGTGGCGCTGGCCGCAGCCCCCATTGCCGTCACCGTCGTTGCCCTGCGACGGGAATTGCTTTCGCTCTATGGTCCCGGCTTTCGCGACGGTGCCGCCGCGCTTTCGGTCTTGGCACTCGGCCATCTGGTCAATGCCACCTTCGGGCTGTCCGGCTGGATCCTGACGGTCAGCGGCCGATCTCGCATCGTGCTGGTCAACAACATCGTGGCGGCTGTCGTGAACGTGATCATGGGCCTGACGTTGATCCCGCGCTTTGGCCTGGTCGGGACGGCCCTCGCCGCCCTAGGCAGCGTGACCCTCCTGAACCTGCTGGTCCTGGTGGAGGTTTGGCACATTCACGGCGTCCACCCCTTCAACCTCTCCGTGCCCAAGCCCTTCCTTGCCGCCGCCGTGGCCCTGGCCGTCGAGCTTGCCATCGCCGGCAACGTCAACCCGGTAGCGCTGCGCATTCCCCTGGTCATCGTTGCTGGCCTGGCCACCTATGTGCTGACCTTCGTGGCCTTGGGGCTGGCGCAGGAAGATCGTCGCATGCTGGCCGGCTTTGCCAAGCGCCTGCGGGCCTGGTTCGGACCGCGCTAGCAGCCCAAATACACCAGCCTCACAGGCGCTCTGCCTGGATGAAGGCGTCGCACGTGGTGAAATCGCTTTCAGGGACGTCGAGAAAGCGCGGCGCGACTTTGTTGCGCTGGACGGAGGAAGGCAACTGGCTGGGTCGCGTGTAGGGACGGGCAAACCCTTCTTCGCCCAGCATGCGCAGATGGCCCGAAAAGGTCTCGCGATTGATGAGGTAGGGCCGCTTGCCGCGAATCAGCTTCCACACCAGGTCCGAATAGGCCAAGTGGCCATTCCATCCCTCGGCCGTGTTGTGACAGCGGAAATCCACCTGATGCGAAATGAAGCCGCCCGGGCGCAGCCAGGCCCGCATGGCACGGTAGGTTCCCTGCAAATCATCGACATGCTCCAGCACCGCCTGCGAGACAATCATGTCGACGGTCTCACGCTCGAGCACAGCCTCGCTCGACCAGGGGGCGCGGTACTGAACCAGCGAATCGCGCGCCTTGGGATTGAGCAAAGAAGCTCGCAAACGCTCGATGCGCCCCGGCGACAGGGCAGCTTGCAAGCGCTGCTCGGAAAGCAGGTGCTTGGGAAAAGCGTAGCTGTCGAGACGAGGGAAAATTTCCGGGAACGCTTGCGCGTCGGGAATGTCGGCCCTGCGTGCAAATAGCGCAACGAGCTCCTCGAGAACAGCCAAGTTTTGCGACGGCCGGGCATGCGCCACCACATCGAAGGCAAGGTAGCGCTCGGATCCGCACAGAAGGGCCGCCAAACCGATGCCCAGCGAGCTGCCCGGCCCGAGCTCGGCCACGGTGGCAGGAACCGTATTGAGGCCGCTGTGCCCGGCCAGAACCAGGTGACGAAACCAAACAGAGTAGCAATAGCCAGCCGATGCCGAGCTTCCTGCGCCTCGTCCAGCCAACTTCGTGACCCCCGGGACGAAGGTCGCCAATCCGTACAACAACTGCCTTTTCTTCATGAAGAACCTCGCCCAAGCCCGCCGACCCCGGCGAGAAAATGCCCAGCCAGCCCCGGCGGGAGATCCGATGCGAACTCGTTGACGTCTAAGCCCGCGCACTACACGCTGTGAATTTCCACGCCGTGAATTTCGGCTTGCGAGCTTGCCCTGGGCGCGTCCAAAGCACGACCACAAGAAGAGAAGTCAGTCTTGTAGAAAGCAGCTTCGGGCATTTGCCTGAACAAAGCCAGCTTCGATTGTGGCCCGTTCCCTTTGCCCTTGCCCGCAAAGGCCAAAGGCACGAGACAGACTAGGCTTCTGCGTCCCTCCGGTTTCCTTTCCCGCCTGCTTGGATTTCGACGCCTCTGCGACGATGGAGGGGAAACAGGCGCGAGGCAGAATCTCGCTCGATGGCTAACCGACGAGATCCGAGCTAGTCCTCGTCTTCGGCGTCGCTACGCCGGGATGATTGCGCTCCGAAATCGAGCTCTTCGGCAAACATGCTGTCGATGATCTCGTCCATGGAGCCGCCAAGGCCATCAGCCCGGCGAAGCTCTTCGCGCTCAAACTCCTCGAACGTCTTGTAGATTCTCTGATCGTCCCATTTCATGCCGTTCTCCTTGGTCGCAGGGAAACATGCCACATGTAGGTACGAGTAGTACATCATCCGTAAATGCCGTCAAACTTTTCCTGTCTTTTCGTCGTATCCGTCGGAAATCACCGAGAACATGCGACGACAGTCGCGACAAAGTTGAAAACATCTGGGCATTGATGTTAGGAGGATGCACCCCAACGCCTGGGCGACGACACTTATGGGCCGGGTCATCGCGGTAGCGAACCAGAAAGGTGGCGTCGGAAAGACGACCACCGCAGTAAACTTGTCGGCCTCGCTTGCCGTGGCTGAGAAGCGAATCCTGCTCGTGGACATGGATCCACAGGGTAATGCTACGTCAGGGCTGGGACAGACGCGGCAAGCAGCCGGAGCCGACGGAGGCAGCATCTACGACGTCCTCATCGGCCGGCGAACGATTGCCGAGGTGACCCGCGCGACAGAGCTGCCCTACTTGAAGGTCGTTCCTTCGGGCCAGGACCTCGCGGGCGCCGAAATCGAGCTGGTCTCGCAGGAGAATCGTGAAACGAAACTGCGCGACCCGCTGCGCCTGGCGGCGCCCGACTATGATTTCATCATCATCGACACCCCTCCTTCGTTGGGCCTCCTGACCTTGAATGCCCTCTGCGCCGCAGATGGTGTGCTGGTGCCCTTGCAGTGCGAGTACTACGCCCTCGAGGGCCTTTCGGACCTCCGAGCCACCGTGGGCTTGGTGGGGCGCTCGCTGAACCCCGGCCTCGATATCGAAGGCATTCTCCTTTGCATGGTCGATATGCGGCAGAACCTGGCCGAACAGGTTTCCAGCGAGGTCCGCAACCACTTCGGCGGCAAGGTCTACGACACGCCCATTCCGCGCAATGTGCGCCTTTCCGAAGCGCCATCGTTCGGTAAGCCCATCTTGCTCTACGACGTGGCTTCGAAGGGAGCCAAGAGCTATATGGAAGCTGCGCGCGAGTTTCTGGCGCGCCATGCGCGGGAAGCCGAAGGGACCAAGACCCCATGAGCACCGGCGGAGGCAAACGACAGGCTTTGGGCCGCGGGCTGGCTGCCCTGATTCCCAGCGTAGGTGATGCCACCCAGGAAGTAGGACCGCGGCTCTCTTCGGCCAACGGCCTGCGTACGCTGGACATTGAAAGCATTCATCCGTCAGCCAAACAGCCGCGCAAACACTTCGACGATGCACGGTTGGACGAGCTGGCCGAGTCCATTCGCAGCCAGGGCATCATTCAGCCCCTCGTCGTGCGCGTGCGTGAAGGCGGCGGCTTCGAGTTGATCGCAGGCGAACGCCGCTGGCGAGCGGCCCAGCGCGCAGGTCTGCACCAAGTACCCGCCGTGGTACGCGAAGTGGCCGAGTCGCAAGCCTTCGAGCTGGCGCTGGTCGAGAACCTGCAGCGCGAAGACCTCAACCCCATCGAGGAAGCCGAAGGTTACCAGCGCCTGGTCGCCGAGTTCGGCTACACCCAAGAATCCCTTTCCGCCCGCGTGGGCAAAGACCGAAGTACCGTGGCCAATGCGCTACGTTTGCTCAAGCTGCCGCCCGCTGTGCGCGGCATGGTCATCGAAGGTCGCCTCAACATGGGACATGCGCGCGCCCTCCTCGGGCTCGAGAGCGATCAGATCATCGAGCGTGTCGCCCGCCAAACGGCCAGTCGCGGGCTGTCCGTGCGACAAGTGGAAGCATTGGTCAAGCGCGAGCGGGAAAGCGAAAATCGGCCAGCACCCGCGCCCGCCGCGCAGCCATCCGCGGCTGCGCGCGACCTGGTCCACCGCCTGGAACAAACCCTGGGCACGCGGGTCAAGCTGGTGGAAACGAGCCCGCAAAGTGGCCACCTTGAAATTTTCTACACCTCCCTGGATGAGCTCGATGCCGTCCTCGCAAAGATCTGGCGATAAGGTCAGCCGCCCCCAGCATTCCGCGGTGCCATGACATGAAGCTGGGCGAAATTCTCATCCAGCTCGGCATGCTTTCTGCTGAACAGCTCAACGCCGTTCTCAACGAAGGCCCGCTTCAAGGTGGCAAGCTTGGCACGCGCCTGGTCGACCTTGGCCTTCTCGATACCGATCAGGTGACCGAAGCCCTCGGCCGCCAAATGGGCGTACCCGCAGCCCTTCAGCGCCATTTCGATCGGGCAGACCCGACCGTGGTCGCCATGCTGAAACCCAACCTGTCAGCACGCTACATGGCCATCCCCCTGGTCGCGGCCCGCACCGGAATCAAGCGCATCGTGGTAGCGATGGCCACGCCCCTCGACGTACTTGCCGTGGACGACGTTGCGTTTGCGCTGGGTGCCCGGGTCGAGCCGATGGTTGCATCCGAGCTTGCCATCGCCGCGAATCTCAAGCGCTTCCACCACATCGACCTGCATCTGTCCCGGCTTCGCAGCCCCAACCCGACGGAGAGCGCAGCGGCCCCCAGTCCCCGGCGCGACACACCGGCGCCCCATGGTGCCATCGCGCAGCCGGCGTCCGTCCGGTGGGTTGCCGATGCCCTCCCCCAAACGTTCCCGTCCACCTCGGTCCTAGAAGCGACGGTGGGGCTCGAGGACGCCATCCATCGCCTATCGGTCGCCCAGCACCGCGAACAGCTGGCCGACATTCTGATCGACTTCATGCTGCCGCGCTTCGGTTGCGGCTTGATCTTTCTCCTGCGCGGCGGAAACGCCCGGGTTTGGCGCGGCTTCGCCCCGGGCGTCGACGCCCGCGCCATCGAGACCATTGGCTTCCCCATCGCGATGCCGTCCCTGTTCCGAACGGCCCAGGAACGTGGAGCCACCTTCCGGGGGGCACCACCCCTCGAAGGCGTTCACTTGCAGTCGCAGATTTGGAAGTACCTGCGCTGCGACGTTCCCACCGAAGTCGTGGCGGTTCCCATTGCCATTCGCGAGCGCATCGTCAATCTGGTGTACGCTCATGCGCGCGAGGGCGGCCGCTTGGCAGACACCCACGTCGACGAATTGCAGGCCATCTGTGCCGCCGTTGCCGCTTCTTTCGTTCGGTTGATCCGCCAAGCCAAGGAAGACCAACCCTCGGAATCAAGCCTGCACTGAATCGTCGCCGGGCCTTCGTTCTTGGCGGCCGCCAGACCACCACGTCGCGGACCGAGCCCGGCCGTCTTCAGTCTTGTCTGCGCAACATCAAGATGTGTTCACGCCGCGGGTGGCCGGCAAAAATGTCCCCAAGACGACGGTCCCGCGTGGGCCGCGCTTGCGACGCCCCGGCCACCAGTACCAGACCGGCCTTGGGTGCCTCGAAGCGTATCGACTCGGCCCCGTCTTCGGGTCGACCACCGACCACCCCATCGCCAATCACCAGTACCACCGCGGCCCCTGGTTGAGCCACACGCCCGATCTCGCCCAGCCACCGTCGACGGTCCTGCTGCCAGCGCTTCTCGGGCGACCCCAGCCCTTCCGTGCGCGCTCCTACCTGGATGCGATCCAAGTTCTCACGCGGCAGACCCAGCCAGAGAAACCGCACATCGTGATGTTCAGCGTAGTCGTAGGTGCCGGCATAAGGTGGCGAGGACAGGACCAAGTCGAAGCCGCGCGTCGGAAGCTCGCCGAGATTGCGCGCATCTCCTAGGCGAAGGGTCGGCGCCGGCGTCCCCGCTGGCGTGCGCTGAGCCAGCGCTGCCAATGACAGCGCCAGTTCCTCGGCCCGGCCTGCGAAAAACCGCGAAGGTACACCTCGCCCGATGCGCTGGCTCCCCTCGCCCGTGGGTGCGGCTTCGGTCGAA
>Ga0302323_100001579_pt1 | contig 18509 bp, 15 predicted proteins | sample Fen_T0_3_FD_201950 | JGI IMG/M metagenome (GOLD analysis project Ga0302323, IMG submission 201950) | Peat permafrost microbial communities from Stordalen Mire near Abisko, Sweden - Fen_T0_3 | ecosystem: Environmental > Terrestrial > Soil > Wetlands > Permafrost | place: Sweden: Abisko... | reverse complement strand
CAAGAGGACCGCGTTCGCGACATCCTCGGCAAATACGGCAAGCAGCGCCGCGTCCTCAGCCGTGAAATCATGGACCGCTGCGGCGCGCCGCTGCATGCGCAAAAGGTTCAAATGGACGGCGAGATCCGCGCGCTGCTCCGCCCCGACCAGCAAACGCGCTACGACCAACTGATCAAAGACAGCGAAACCCACCCACCGCCGGGCGGCACACTCGAACCTCTGCCTTGAAGCCTCGCAATGCGACCTCGAGCTGAGGCGATGACTCTTGACTGACTAGAGCCTCCGGCGCGACCGGAACGTCACTGCGTCCCGTGCCGCAAGCGGTGCTCGAGAGCATCCTGAGCGCGCGCGAACGAGTTCGGAATCGAAATCCGTCGCGGCAGTGCGCGGAAAGTCTTGGGCGGGGAGGGCCCAGAGCGTTGGTCGTGATTTGGGGCGGCCGCGATCAAAAAGTCGACGCTGGCCCGCGGGCCTCGAGAACCTACGAGTTGCCGATCCCTCCGGGGCGCGTGTGCTCTTCTTGTCCATCGCACTCCTCTATCCGGTCGGCACGCAGCACGTCGTTCACCGTCGACAGAAGTAGCGCGACGCTACATGGCTTGCGCAGGTAGCCTGCCGCTTTGCCGACGCTGCTCGAATTGTCGCGCACGAAGTCTTCATGTCCGGACATGAATAGGATTCGCGCACTGGGATCGATGCTCAAGATCACGCGCTGCGTTTGCTCGCCGTTCAAGAACGGCATGTCGAGATCCAAAATCACCAAGTCTGGAAAGGTTTCGGCATTGGCGCAGATCTGCGTGGCTTCTTTGCCGCCTGGCGCCTCCAGTACCTCATGACCGGCCTGGCGGAGCAGCCGAGCAGTGCTGCGCCGCACCACCTCTTCGTCGTCGACCAAAAGGATGCGGGCCGGTGTCCCCGATTGTGGCCGTAAATCACGGTGGCCACTGGTGATACGTACGGGCTGGGGATGGCCCGTGCTCGCGGGCAGGTAGATGATGAAGGTGGTGCCTTTTCCGGGCGCGCTCTGTACCTGGACTTCGCCACCGTGCATGTTGATCACTTCACGGACCGTCGACAGGCCGAGGCCGAAGCCTGCACCCTCGGGCTTGGTGGTGAAGAATGGTTCGAAGATCCGGGCCCGCGTCGCGGCGTCCATGCCGGTCCCCGTGTCAGCGATGGCGATTCGGACGCGCGCGCGGCCGCCAGGCGCGTGGTCGACGAGCTCCGCGCGAATGCGCAGTGCGCCGCCCCCGGGCATGGAATCCCGCGCGTTCAGGCACAGGTTCATGAGCACTTGGTGCAGTTCGGCCTGATCCCCGGAGACGATCAGACTGGGCTCGATCGATTGGTCCAACACAATCGCGCGGTCGAACGTGTGATGCGCCAAGCGGATCACCTCTTGGCAGATGACCGATAGATCCGCCAAGGCGTGACCGCGGCTACGCCCGCGCGCGAATTTCAGAATGCTGCGCGCCAGCTCACTGGCTTGCACCAACGCCGTGCGAATGTCCGCAAAGCTGTCCTTCACGTCAGGGGAGCCGACCGGGCGCTCCGGGGGTAGCCTGCCCAAAAAGTCGATGCTGGCCGAGATCGCGCCCAGCATGTTGTTCAGGTCGTGTGCCACCCCTGCGCCCACACGCCCCAGCGCCTCCAGGCGTTGCCGTTGCAGCAGCTGATCTTCGATTGGGTCGAACGGTGCAAACAGAATTAGCACCCGCGGACCGACTTGGATCTTGTCGCCGAAGCTCAAAAATTGCTTCTGAAACGGCACGCCGTTGACCTGCGTGCCGTTCCGACTGCCCAGGTCCTCGATCTCGTATGCGCCCGCGGGGCTACGCGTGATACGCACGTGACTGCGTGATACCTCGGGGTCTTCGAGCACGACCGATGAGTCGATCGCACGCCCGATGACGACGTCGCCGTCGATCTTGAACTTCTGCCCCGCTTGCGGGCCTTCCAGCACGATCAGGCGTGCAGGCCCGCCGCTAATGACGTGCTCTTGCGTGATGCGCTGTCTGGGGTGCGCCAAAGCGGTGCGGTCCTTTGAACCAGCCTAGGACAGCAGCTTGTCACGTTCTACTAGGAAATCCCGCGTACGGAGACCGCAACGCGCAGCCGGTGGGACTGGCTGGGGGCCAAGGTCACCCGGCTCTTTGCGACGTTGGCGCTCTCGACGCACAGCATCCCCGGCCAAGCTGCAGCCCCCAGATCAGGCAATTGTGCCGCTTTCTCGCGCCACGGATTCCAGATCACGGTCGCCGCCGAGCTTTCCTTCTCGATCACGATTGCGCGTTTTCCCGCGCGATCGTCAATCGTGCAGGTAGCCGTGCTTTCGTAAACGCGGTCGGTCTCTGCGACGAAGCGAAGCTCCCCGGTGCCCTCGGTGAACACGGCCTGCTCCCGAACCTTGTCGACGTAGCGCGCACCCGAAAGACCGCGCACGGATGTCCCTGTCACGTCGGCAACGGCAAAGTAGCTATGTAACGCTTCTTCGAAAGCAAACGGTTGCGCGTCTCGATTCGTGACTGAAAAGTCCAGCCCCAAGACTTGCCCAATCGCCACGTGCAGCCTAGCCGTGAAAGCGTACGGGAACCATGCCCGCGTCTGATCGTCGCTCTCCAGCACGAATTCGAGCTCCGTGCGCCCGGCCGAGTCCAGGCGCGCGCCGCGGTAATCGAAGGCGCGTGTGCGGGCGAAGCCATGCGCGGGGAACTCTGGGTGCTCGGCGTGCGCGCCGAACCAAGGAAAGCAAATGGGAACGCCGCCGCGCAGGGCCTTACCCGTGGCGTACACCGCGTTCTCGCTCATCCAGATCACCGGTTCTTGCCCGGTTGGACGCCAGGCAGCCAAATGTGCGCCTTGCAAATAGACCAGCCCAGAGGCGCTCTCGTTGGAAACGCGCACCGCCGGTAGACCGTGCGCCTGAACCCGCTCGACCCCGGGCAGTTCAAGTACGAACTTCGAATCGTCTTCTGTCATCGCGTTTCTCCTGGCTAGCGGCGGAATTCGTCGAGGCGGCGGCAAGCTTCGTCGAGCTCGGCCTCGCGCTTGGCGTAGCTGAATCGTAGTAGGTCGTCGCCGCCGCCGCTTTCGAAAAACGCGCTGCCCGGAACGGCGGCCACGCCGCACAGGCCAAGCAATGAAAGCGCGCGCTCTTTGGGGGTTTCTCCGGGCAGACTGCGCGAATCAGCCAGCACGTAATAGGCGCCCTGCGGCACGTGGGGTGTGATTCCGGCGCGTTCCAGCGCTGCGCATAGCTTCTCACGCTTGCGCGCGTACTGTTGCTTCAGCTCTTGGTAGAAGGATTCGGGCAACTGCTCGAGCCCGCGTGCGACACCGATTTGCAGCGGTGCCGGGGCGCACACGTACACCAGATCGTGCACCTGGCCGAGCTGGTGACACAGCTCCGCGGTCGCTACCAGGTAGCCGATGCGCCAACCAGTGATCGAAAAAGTCTTGCTGAAGCCGCCCAACGTCAACGTCCGCTCGCGCATGCCTGGCAGCGTCGCGAAGGACACATGCGCGCGGCCGTCGTACAGAAAGTATTCGTAAATCTCGTCCGTTATCACGTACAGATCGAATTCACGTGCGAGATCCGCGATCAGCTCGAGCTCCGCTCGCGTGAAGACTTTGCCCGAGGGATTACCCGGCGTGTTGACGATGATCGCACGGGTCTTCGGGCCAATCGCTCGGCGCAGGCTCTCCGCCGAGAACGACCAATCCTGCAAGTCGAGCGGCACCAAGCGCGGCGTCACCGACACGGCACGCAGCGTATCCAGGTGATAGCCATAGTAAGGCTCGAACAGCACCACCTCGTCGCCAGCGTCGAACAGGCCGAGGCACGCCGCGTAGAAGGCACCCGTTGCGCCGCTGGTCACGACCACCTCGGCTTCTGGATCGACGCTGGCGCCCGTGTCGCGCAAGACCTTGCGCGCGATGGCTCGTCGAAGCTCTGCAAGACCGTCGTAGCGCGTGTAGCTGTTCGTGCCTTCGAGCATCGCCGCTGCCGCCCCCAAGCGCACGGGTTCGGGTAGCTCCGTGTCGCACACCCCCTGTGACAGGTTGATGCCCGAGACCTTGGCGCATTCCACGGTCATGTTGCGAATTTCCGACTGGCGCAGGAACGCCATTTGCTGCGAGCTGCGAAGTGTCATCGAGCGGAGCTCCGATGGAGGGGGTCGCCCAGGTAGGCCTGGGCACTCTTGAGCACGTCTGCGCCTGCCAGGTTCATGTCGATAGGCAGCGGCGCCGCCGTAATTTGCTCGATGGCGTGGCGCGCAAAGTAGCGCACCAATGGGTAGTCGTTGGCGAGTTGTAGCGTGACCAGCGGCAGCCAATCCCGACGGCGGTCCCTGCCGGCGATGGCGACTGCTGTGCCTTGTTCATGAGGCTTGCCATACCTCAGAGTCGCCTCCAGCGCGTTTACGCGCAAGTCCTGGCCATACAGCCGGCGTAGGGCGCCCTTGTCGTAGCGCTTGTGCCACAGGCGCTCCATGGTCGACGTGAGCTGATCGACGCTTTTGTCCGTGTGGCATAGCGCGCATTCCAGCGGGCGGTCGCCTTCTACTCGCTCGCGATCGGTAGGCGAGCCGATGCGATGATAGCGCGTGAGCTCGTACGCGAGCCCCAGATTCTTCTTCGGCATGTGGCAATTCAGGCAATGGCTGCCCGCGCTGTCTGCGGCGTGGTGGGTGTGGGCGCGTAGCGCTTCTGCGCCGCGAAATTCGCGATGACAGCTGGCGCACAGTGCGTCGCCCTGCGCGCCTTCGAGCGCGAGCAACGAGCTCTTCGCGTCTTCAGCGTGCGGGTCGTGGCAATGCACACAACTGAGCTTTTCGTTGCAATGCCCGAGCAAGAAATCTCGCGCTTCACCAGAGTTGATCGTACTGCCCCCCGGATCGTGACGGCGCGTTCGACCCTCCCAGGTGTACGGGTAACGCGAGAACAGCACCGTGTGGCATTTTGCGCACGTGCGATTGATGTCTTGTGCCTGGCTGGGTTCCCCGCCGGTCTTGGTCGTGACTCGTAGAAAGTCGCTGCGCAGCGAAAACGTAGGACGCACGGCGCCCGGATTTTGCACGTGCTCGCGCGCGCCGCCGTGACACGCTTCGCAGCCGATGCCGAGCTCGGTCAAGTGCTGCTCGTCGAAGGCATCGCGCGTACCGTCGATGCTCACGGTCAACGCTCGCTGTCGGCCATAGCCGGCAATATCTCGAGATTTGCCCAGGTAAGACAGTTCGGTCGCGAGCGCCCGTTCGAGCGCGGGGTCGTCGTTCACCACGTAGCGCGGGCGTTTGTCGTCGGGTAGCTCGACGCTGACCGAGCCTTGGTAGCTGTGCGCGCGCTCGCCGTACAGGTCGTCGAGCAAGAGCGACAGTGCCGGGGCCGTGTTGTGGCAGAAGATGCAGCCAGTCTTCCAGATCACCCCCGGTTCGAGCGCCGAGCGCTCGCGCACCATCACCGAGTAACCCTTGTAGCGCCACTCGCCGTTGAAGACCAAATAGGACAGGGGCAAGATGCGCTCTGCGTCGCGAGCCGCCGACAGCGGCGACTCGGGATCGACCTCGACGCCTACGAAGTCTTCACGGTAGCGCCCGCCGATCACCTTGGTCACTCGAAATAGAGTGTCGGTCGCGCCGTGCAAACGCATGAAGCGCTGTCCGTCTATTTGCTCGAGTCGCAGCGAATCGCCGCGGAAATCGAAGGTATTGCCCGAAAATGGCGCGCTGATTTGGGTCCGCCCCAGATCGCGCGTCATGCGATGCATCGGCGAATCGCGCCATGCCGCGTATTGCTTTTCGTGGCAGCCGGCGCACGCCTCCGAGCCTGCATAATCGGCGCGGACGATGTTGCTTCGCACTTCACCGGCGTGCCTTTGACTCGGCGCCGGGCTACTTACGAGCAGGCTTTGCGAATGCCCCGTGTGGCAATTCGCGAGCGCCAAGCAGCCGAGCGCGCTGCCAGCGAGCCAGGCCGCTTTCTGCATCCTGCTCATTCTTGGATCTCTTGCGCACAGCTCTTGGCCAAGAAATCACGGAACAGGCTGACCTTGGTCGGGACTTGACGCGCCGAAGGGTAGACGACGTAAAGAGCCGCTCCCTTTTGCCCGTACTCGGGCAGCACCCGCAGCAGTCTCCCGCTGGCCACTTCGGTTGCCGAAATCATGCGCGGCAAAAGGCCGATCCCGCCGCCCGCGACCGCGGCCGCGCGCACGAACCCGAAGTCATCGCAGGCGATCCGGCAGTTCAGTTCCAGGGTCTCTTGGCCTCGCGGCCCTTCGAGCTGCCAGCTGACTTTGCCAGCCTTGGCAGCGAAGCCGATGATCTGATGCCGAGCGAGTTCGGCGAGCGTGGTCGGCAAGCGGTGACGTTCCGCGTAGCTCGGAGCGGCATACAGCTCTACGTGCAAGGTTCCCACCTTGCGAGCAACGAGCGAGGACGACTCCAGGCGACCGGCTCGCACCGCTACGTCGATGCCTTCGGAGACCAAATTGAGCTTGCGGTTGGTGAGCATCAGCTCTGCCCGCAAGAGCGGGTAGCGATCGCAAAAACGCACCACCTCTTCGGACAGAAATGCCGAGCCGATATCATTGGGCGCGGTCACCCGCAGTAGGCCTTCCGGCTCTTTGCTGCCAGAGCCGAGCGTGCGCGTCGCGTCGCGCAGCGAGGCTATCAGCGGCCCCACCCGCTGATGAAAGGCGTTCCCTTCGCTGGTGACGCTGAGGTTTCGCGTCGTGCGATGCAAGAGCCGCACCCCCACGGCATCTTCCAAGCGAGCTACCGCTCGGCTCACGGTCGAGGTCGGCACGCCGAGTTCGCGCGCTGCTTTCGCAAAACCACTATGTTCAACGACTCGAACGAACGCGGCCACGTCGTTGAGGTCCAAGTCACTCATTGGCCCGGATGATAAGCCTGCCCGCAATTCAGGTCGCCCGTAAACGTGCCTGCGCCGTGCCCAGTGCCTCTCTGGAGGCGCGGGGCCTTGCCCTCGTCACGCCTCCAGATTCGAGCACGGGCTCTATTTCTGCTTGATCAGCGAAATGTCGATGGTGATCTTCACCTCGTTACCGACGAGCACTCCGCCCGCTTCCAGCGCCGCGTTCCAGACCAGGCCGAAGTCTTCGCGCTTGATTTTTGTGGTCGCGGTGGCGCCTAGGCGCACGTTTCCGAACGGGTCGGTCGACGGAGCGCTTGGACCCTCGACTTCGAGTACCACTTCTTTGCTGACGCCGTGGATGCTCAAGTCACCGGTCACGCTGAGCTCTTCTGCGCCCTTGGTTTTGACCGATTTGGACTTGAAGCTGATCTTGGGGAATTTCTCGACGTCGAAGAAATCCGCGCTCTTCAGGTGACCATCACGCTTCTCTTCGCGGGTGCTGATCGACGCAACGTCAATCACGGCTTCGATCTGCGTGGCTTCGGGTTTGCTAGGATCCCAACTGACCTTACCTTCGAGTTTGGTGAACTCGCCGCGCACATTGGTGATCATCATGTGCTTCACCGTAAAGTGTGCGTTCGAGTGAGATGCGTCGATGACCCATTGATTCGATTCTGACATGTGGAACTCCTGGCGAAGCGCTGGCGCCAGCGCAAGCGTGGGGAGAGTGTGCGTACTGTCTGCGCCCTCGGCTAGCCGCGATTTCCAGACTCAGTGTTGCGTTTTTGCAACGGCTAGAAAACACGGGAATGATCGCGGATTGTTGCTGAGCGCCCAGCGCCGCGGCCCGTCGCAGCCATCGGCGTCCAACTCCGACGCGCTTCGCGATCGCCGACCGGCGGGAACCGGCCGACCCCCGATCTGCGATGCGGGGTCACGATCGCCCCTCTCGCAACGAGGCCCCCAACCACGTCGTTCGATCGCCGTAGAACGCCGCTAGCACGGGTCTCGAACCGATTCGGGCTTTTCGATCGCGCTCGGGGCTGGCCAATCGAGTGCCTACGCGAATACAAAATGATCTAGGCAATCTACGGCCATCTTCGCGGCCTCAGCGAAGCGGTTCGAGTGTCACACCGGGCGGGTGCGCTCTTCGTGCTCGGTGTGCACTTCGGAGCCGTCGAGGGCGTTGGCAACAGCGCCCAAGAGCAGCTGTGCCTTGCATGGTTTGCGCAGAAATCCGAGCGCGCCTCGGGCGTGGACCGCCGACTCACGACTGGGTTCGTCGTGGCCGGAGACGAACAGGATTCGCACCTCGGGATCGACCTTTAGCAGGCGGTCTTGGGTTTCTTCGCCGCTGAGCACGGGCATGTCCAAGTCCAAAATTACCAAGTTCGGCCGAGGGTGAGCTTGGCGGTACGTTTCTACGGCCTTAACTCCGTCCGACGCTTCAACCACCGAGTGCCCGGCCTGTCGGAGTAGGCGGGCGAAGCTACGACGCACGACTTCTTCGTCGTCGACGAGCAGGATCAAGCCGCCAGCGCTGGGCACCTGGGCCTCGTGTGTGCCGGTAACCTTGCGCGGTTCGTGGCCGGCCTCGTGCATCGGCAAGAACACCAAGAAACGGGTCCCTTTGCCCTCTTCCGATTCGATTCGGATCTGCCCACCGTGGAACGCGACCACTTCCTTGACGGTCGCGAGGCCCAGCCCAAAACCGGCACCTTCCCGTTTGGTCGTGAAAAACGCCTCGAATATCCGGGCGCGCGTCGCTTCATCCATGCCCACGCCGGTGTCTTCGACGCACAGCACGAGGTGCGTATCCTCCGCGTTCAATTGCTCTGGTAACAGCGCGCTGCCTGGATCGATGGTGCTCGCCGAGACGCGCAGCACGCCACCGCGTGGCATGGCATCGCGGGCGTTCAGGCACAGGTTCATCAGCACCTGGTGTAGCTCGGCCTGATCGCCACGCACCGACAGTCCAGGATAGATTTTGGATTCGATCTGAATCGCGCGGTCGAAAGTGTGGCGAATCAAGCGCATCACGTCGCTGCACAGGCCCGACAAGTCTACCGGTGCATGTGCCTGAGCGCGTCCGCGCGCGAACTTGAGAATGCCGCGTGTGAGCTCGGAGGCCTGCGACGACGCGAGCCGGATGTCTTCGAAGCACTCGCGCACTTCTTCGCTGTTGAGCGTGCGCTCCGCGGGCAGCTTGCTCAAATAGTCGATACTCGCGCCGATCGCGCCGAGCATGTTGTTCAGATCGTGGGCGACACCAGCGCCAACGCGTCCAAGTGCTTCGAGGCGCTGCCGTTGCAGCAGCTGATCTTCGATTGGGTCGAAAGGCGCGAACAGCAGCATGACGTGCGGGCCGACTTGGATCTTGTCGCCGAAGGAGAGCAAATGGCGAGTGATGGGCAGCCCGTTGACCTGCGTGCCGTTCTTGCTGCCGAGATCCTCGAGCAGGTACGCGCCCAGATCGCTCTTCGAGACGCGCGCGTGGTTGCGCGACACCTCGGGATCCTCGAGCGAAACGGAGGCTTCGCCACTGCGACCAATCACGGCCTGGTCGCCGATTTTGAATTTTCGGCCCGCTTGCGAACCGGCAATGGCAATTAGCCGCGCCGGCCCGGTGTCGAGCAGGCGATCTTGAGTCGAGATGGTACGCGAAGCTCTCGTCAACTTGCTCAGAATAGCACGTTGCCTCGCGATACCTAGAAGCGCTGAAAGTTACCGCGAAAAGCGAACTCGCTTGGTTTGGGTTTGCTCGGTCTCTAGCAGCCCTTCCTCTTCTAGCTCTTCGCTCTCTACCAGCTCGGCTTCTCTCGCATCGAGCCTACTGATCCCGCGCGCAGCGAAAGCCAGCAACGAGCATTCGCCATTCAGGTGGATGGTGAACTCTATTCGAGGCGCGCAGAGCAGCACCGGGATAGTTGAACGCGCCACCGCGCAAGGCGCGCTCACAGGTCGTCGGGATTGGGTTCGAGCCCGTGTAGCCTTGCTGTTTACCTTTGCGTAGCAAGGCCAGCGATTCGAGCACCTGCTCACAGCTGCCCGGCATACCCTGATCACGTCCGTCGCGGCTGTATGCCATCGGGTCGTAGATGTCGGCGGTCCACTCCCAGACGTTGCCCGTCAAATCGAAGTGACCGTATGGACCGCGCCCGAGCGGATAAGAAGCCACGGGCATGGTGGTGGCGCCTTTGGCGCCCACTTTGCGTCCGAAGCAAGCCAAGCGCTCGGGGTCGGGAGTGCTGTCCCCCCAAGCATATTTCCTTCCGTCGTCGCCGCGCGCCGCGCGCTCCCATTCCGCTTCACGGGGCAGGCGTTTGCCGCGAAACGCGCAGTAAGCGCCTGCGTCGAACCAGGAAACGCCCACCACGGGCTGCTCCGCGTCACGGAAGGCCGCTTCCGGACCGGCATGAAAGCCGCGCGCCACGTTGTCGCGATACGGTTTGCACGCGCCAGCTGCGATGCACTCGGAGTATTTCCCGTTCGTCACCTCGGTCTTGTCCAATAGGAAGCCGGGTAAGCTGACCGAGTGCGCTGGTTGCTCGTCGCGTTCACCCACGCCATCTGCACCCATGGTGAACGTACCGCCCGGCACGGGCAGCATATCCTCCGGCGCGGGCGGCGTTCGCTCCGACCCGGGCGGCGGGGGGTCTGGCATGGGCCGCAGCGAGTCCGAGCTCGGCGCCGCAGATTGCGCGCGCGCCGCTGCGCCGGTCGCCAGGAGCGCTGCGCAGGCCCAAGTTGCGACCCTTCGCCACGCGCGACCGCTCACGGAATTGGCTTCGCGCTGGTCTGGAGCAGTACGCGCAGCGACACACGCCGACTTTCTGGGTCGACCGTGGGAGCCGACCTCGGGCCGGCGCTGGACACGCTGGCGTTGGCCGCGATGGTCAGCAGGCGCCTCGAATCGACGCCCAGCGAAATCAAGAGCTGCTTGACCGCGCGCGCCCGTGCTTCAGAAAGGGAGATCGGCTCACCAGGAGTGGTCTGCCCAACCAGGCCCAAGCACTCCAAACTCGGATCGTCGGCCATGCGCTTGGCAACGTCACGCGCACTGCTCGTCGCATCCGGCGAGAGCGCGGAAGAGCCCGCGCCAAAGGTGAAGTGTTCGCCGATCGGGCTGGCCTCGCTGCGGGTGCGGGCCAGGCGATCTTGTTCGCTGGCCGAATCGATGGCAGCGCAGCCCACCACGCTGGGTGCTGCTGCGGGGGCCGCTCTTGCCGGGTCGAACGCTACTACGTCGGCGGTCACTTCTTCGGGAAGACAGCTGACCTGGGCCGCGGCCGAGCGACACGCGACGATAGCCTGCGCCTTCAGATGATCGACCAGCGCAAACTCGTGCACTGCCGGCGTGCCGAAGCGCAGGCGCACGTCTGCCGGAGTGAACTGTGGATACTCTGCGTTCGCCAGCGGCGTGTAGATGGCTTCGTACACGACGTACGGCATCGGCATTTCGCGCTCTTCTACCTTCGTCAAATCGCGCAGGCTGCACTTGCCTGCCCAAGCTTCGCTCGGACAGGATTTGCGCGTCGTGCCGGCGCAGGCCGCGCTCAACGCCAGAGCGCCCATGAACAACGCCGAGCGACCACTTGCAGCACGAGCTACCTGTCCTGCCAACACCCCGACAAGCTAACATCACTCGCCGCTCGCGTGCTTGGAGCACGCCAAACGAGCCAAAATCTAGGCTGCTAGAGCGGCTTGCAATGGGGACGCGACCGAGGGCACTTGGTGGTGGGGGGAGGGTGCTCCCCGGCCGCGTCCACGACTACAGCTCACACGAGGTCAATCGTAACATCTACTAGATTGTGAAGGTCGCACACGATTTGTCGCCGGCACTGGAGACCTCACGCGCCGCGCGGGGCTTTATTCCCCGCCCCTTTATTCCCCGGTGTCCACACTTGGAACAGCATCCGGGTCTCGCAGCACCGTGTCTCCCAGTTCACCTGCGGTGAAGGGCGTCGTGCGCTTCGTCGGAACATTTCCGATTCTGCATTTCGCGCCGCCGCCTTCGAGTGAGTGCCCGTAAGGCAACTTGCTCTTGGCGGGCGCCACGTACACCTGTCCATCCGCGACTGGTTTGGGAATGATCGCTGCAGCGGTGCGCGGCCGTCCCGCGCGCGCGCCTTCGACGAACACAATCACGTCGTTGCCAGAGATGCGGTAGCCCCAATACGACGCACCGGAGCTTCCCTTCGGCTCGTTCTGGCAGGGCATGCTCTCGGAGCTGAGCGCGACCGCCAGCTGTGTGTCGTCGTTCAATGGCGGCACGCTGCCCTGCCATTGAAACGCGGCCGAGGCTGCCGAACCGATCGCGACCTTGAGACACGTACAGGCCGCGTTGGCGTGCGCGATGACCAAGCTCATGTCGTTGCGCGCTCCGAGCAGCGTGGGGGCGCCGAACGAAGGTGCGGCCGACGCGGCCAGCGCCTTGGCGCTGACCGGCTTATTGAAGTCGGGCGAATCTTCGGGCCCGTCCTCCGCGTCGTGCCGCGCGTGAGTTTTCAGGTCGCCGTTCACCGAGGCTTGGCAGCTCAAAGCACTGAGCGCGATCGCGATCGCGCAGGGTACACGCTGCGAGAGTAGGCGCGCCAAATTGCGCCGAATGGCTTGATAGGACGAGCCCACCACAAAAGCCTCCCATCCTTCAGGCCCTTTGGGCAAACTCTTGCCGTGGACATCGACTCGCTCCGAGCGCGCCTTGCGGGGACGTCTACCCTGCGTCCGGTGGGTAAAGTGGTCGGGGTCACGGGCCTGATGCTGCGCGTCACTCTGCCCGGCGCGCGCGTGGGCGACGTGCTGGTCGTGCATCGCCGAGGCGAACCGTTGAGCGCGGAGGTCGTGGGTTTTGCCGACGGCGAGGCACTGGTCGTGCCGCTCGGCGAGCTCAGTGGCGTCGGCCCGGATGATTTGGTCGAGTCCACCGGCAGCGCGCTCGAAATCGGCGCGGGACCGGCGCTGCTCGGCCCCGTGTTGGACGGTCTCGGTCGACCGATCGACGGCCGAGCAGCGCCGACCGGCTTGAAGTGGGTACCGGTCGATCGCGCGCCGCCGCCGGCGCTCGGTAGGCGTCCAGTGGACACTGCGCTGGCCACTGGTGTGCGGGTGATCGATGGGCTGATGACGCTCGGGGTGGGCCAGCGCATCGGCTTGTTCGCGGGCTCTGGCGTGGGCAAAAGCACGCTGCTGGGCGCAATCGCACGTGGCACGAGTGCGGACGTCGTGGTCGTCGCTCTGGTCGGCGAACGCGGTCGTGAAGTGTCGGAATTTCTGGACCGCGCGCTCGGTAGCGCGGGCCGCGCGCGCGCGGTCGTGGTCGTCGCCACCAGTGACGCGCCGCCGGTCGAGCGGTTGCGCGCGGCTCAGTCCGCAACCGCGATCGCCGAGTCCTTTCGCGATCAAGGAAAGAACGTGATGTTGCTCGTCGACTCGGTGACGCGCGTCGCGCGCGCGCAACGCGAGATCGGTCTAGCGGCGGGCGAGCCGCCGGCCCGGCGCGGCTACCCGCCCAGCGTGTTTGCGCTGTTGCCGCGCTTGCTCGAACGCAGCGGTCAGGGTGAAAGTGGCTCGATTACCGCGATCTACGCGGTGCTCGTCGAGGGCTCCGACATGGACGAGCCGATCGCCGACGAGGTGCGAGGTATCCTCGACGGGCACATCGTACTCGACAGACAGATCGCTGCACGCGGTCACTACCCAGCCGTCGACGCCGTCTCTTCTCTGTCGCGAGTGATGGATCAGGTCGTGCCGCCGGAGCACGTGCAAGCTGCGCGGCGTGTGCGCAGCGCGCTTTCGTTGTATGAGCAAAAGCGAGACTTGATTGCGCTCGGAGCGTACGAGAAGGGTAAAGACGAGCGGCTCGACCAAGTGCTACTGGTGCTCTCCGAGCTCGAGCGCTTTCTGTGTCAGGACGCGCTCCTCAACGTGCCACTCGAGCGAACGCGCAGCGAGCTTCTGCGCTTGGCGCAAAAGCTGGCCTGAGCAGTCCGGGAGTCAATCCGCGCTGGCGTCGGGGCCGAGTTCGGTTTCGAGCTCACGCAGCAGCTTCTTGGCTTGCTTGCTGAGCTTGGTCGGTACGCGCACGTTGACCGCCACGTGTAGATCCCCGCGGCCGTGGCGATCGAGCCTGGGCATACCTTGGCCGCGCACCACGATGATGCTGTTTGGCTGAGTGCCGGGCGCGACCTCGGCGCTGATCACGGTGTCGTCCGGCATGGTGATCTCGAGCTTGCTGCCCAGGGCTGCCTCGGCAAACGAGATCGACGCGCGCGTGCCGAGATCGGCACCCTGGCGCTCGAAGCGCTCATCCGCCTCGACCTCGATATCGACGTACAAATCACCAGCGGGCAGCCCCTCCGGGCCGGGCATGCCTTGGCGCGGCACACGTAAACGCTGACCGGAGTCGATCCCGCCCGGGATCGCCACCAGCACCTTGCGCGTGCGCTCGACCGCGCCCGAGCCGTGACAGGCCTTGCACGGGGAGGGCAGGTACTGGCCAGTGCCGCGACAGCGGGCGCAGGGGCTCGAGAACATGATGAAACCGCGTTGAGCCGTGACCTGCCCCGAGCCGCGGCATTGGCTGCAGGTTTCGGCCTTGGTGCCCGGCTCGGCGCCAGCGCCCTGGCAGGTGTCGCAGGGAGCCGCGCCACTGACGTTGATCTCGTGCTTACCGCCAAGCAGTGCGTCGCGAAGCGAGATCACCGCTTCGACCCGCACGTCCTGGCCGCGCTCGGCGCGTTTGCGACGGCCGCCACCGCCCTGCGCTTGACCACCAAATCCCCCGAAAAAGTCGGAGAACATGTCCTGGAAGTGACTCAGGATGTCGCCTACGCCATCGAAGCCCTGGGCGCCGTTCAGCCCGGCATGGCCGAAGCGATCATAGGTCTGACGCTTCGCGGAGTCCGACAGCACGGCGTAAGCCTCGCTCGCCTCCTTGAACTTTTCTTCGGCAGCCTTGTCGCCTGGGTTGCGGTCAGGGTGGTGCTTCAAGGCGGCCTGGCGGTAGGCCTTCTTGATCTCGTCCTCGGATGCCTCGCGAGACACACTCAAGACCAGGTAAAAGTCGCGCTTTTCACTCATGCTGGATGTCGCCGAGCCGGGGACGGCAAGTTGGTCGGCAAGTTAAGGCTTTCGATCGGCCTGTCAACGCGCATCTTCGCTAGCAAGCGCAGTTTCGGGCGATGAACCCTCGGCCGGGGGCTTGCCGGCCAATTCGAGGCGCAGCGACAGACTTTCGATCGTCCATGCGGCGGCTTGTAGATCCGCTTCACGCTCGGCGAGGGCGCGCTCCAGCTCCGCGCTGGCATGTTTCGATTGTTCGCCGGTGCGCCGCTCGAGCTCACGGACCAGCTCCCGCCCGGTCCGTTCGGCAGTCCGCAGATCCTGCTCGAGGCGACGCACTTCGTTGCCGCGCTCGGTCAGTTGGCGCTCGAACTCGCCGAGCTCGACCGCGCTACCTTGCTCGACCTTCTCGGTCTGTTCCGCGAGTTGCCGATTGCGCTCGGCGAGTTCGCTCGTGACGCGAGACAGCTGTTCGGCTTTGTTGCCGGCCTCCGCGCGCAAATTGCTGGCTTGCGTGCGCAGCGCGTTGAGCTCGGCGCGCGCCGCGCTCAACTCTCGCTCGTGCTGAGCCTTGAGCGTGGCGCTTGCTTGATGCTCGGCCTCGAGCTTGGCTTGCTCTGCTTCGAGCTTGGCGTGCTCTGCTTCGAGCTTGGCGTGCTCTGCTTCGAGCTTGGCGCGCTCGGCCTCCAGCTCGGTCTCGCTGTGATCCGCGCGTTCATCGGCGGTGCTGGCGCGAGATTCGAGCTCCTTGATCCACTGATTGAGGCGAGTAAGCTCGGCGTCACGCGCCTTGGTCAGCGCGAGGTTCTCGCTCGGCAATGCGGGGGCAACCGGAGGCGCGGCCACCGTGGGCGGAGCATTGAAGCTGCTCAGTAAGCGCCGAGTCGGCAGCTGAATGACCGCGAACTCGTCGAGGCGCACCTCTTGGTTCGAGGCCAAGGCGATGAAAAAATCCGGTTCTTCCGCGCCGCCGGGCACGAAACTCGTGTCGAGCGCCGGCTCCGGCTCACCGGACGCCGAAAAATCTGCGATCGCGTAACCGACGAAGGGAGTTTGGCCGAGCATGCGCACGTGCTCGAATTCGGCCGCCACCGCGTCGTACAGCGCATAGTAGTCGAGGCTCGCCGCTGCTGCGCCCCGCGCTGGCAGCGCGCGGAGCAGCGGGAAAGCAGCCTCCGGATTGGGGCAGGCGACGATCGCCACACCGCGCGAACCGAGCGCGCGTTTCGCGGTGCGAATCAGTTGCAGCGGGCCGTAGGCGGCCAAATTGTCGATCAGCGCCAGTTCGAAGGCGCCTTCACGCAGCGACAAGTCGCTATCGGCCAGACTCGAGAACGAGATCTGCGTGGAGCGATTGCGGGCGGCGGCTTCGGAGACGCGCAGGGCGTCCGGGTCGCACACGTGGATGGAGCGCGCGCCGCGCTCCAAGAGCTGCAAGGGCAGCGAGCCGAGCGCGTTGCCAAACACCAGCACGCGGCGATTCGAGGCCAGCGGCTCGGCATAGGCGGCCAGCGCGATGCTCGGCTCCAGCGAGGAAGGTTCAGTCATTCGAGGGCCCGGAGGCTAGCGGAGAAACAGCGATCGTAAAAGCCTCACGCCTCTTGACCGGACTTTGCCGGCCCAGAGCCACGATTGCTCTGGCTTAGGGCCCGCGAATGGCTCAGTCGGTCGAAGATCGCGGTCGAGGCGCCCGGATGGCGAGGCGCGACGAAGGCGCATACTGCGGGCATGTAACTGAGGAGCAACGACGCCAGCCGGGATGCCTCGACCGCGAGATCGATCGACTTAGCCATTCGCGGGCCCTTAGGGCTGGCGGCAGGGTGCGGGCACTTTGCACGGGGTGCCGCAATTCAAGCCCAAAGCATAGCGTTCGACCTGGCGCGCTTGCTCGTTGCCCAGCCCGGAACCGGCCAGGCAGAGCATCACCGAATCTTGGGGGGAGAGCGCCAACGCCGGATCAGTGCACAGCGCGTTCAGGCACTGACCGTCTTTCAAGCCGTGGCCGGGCGGGCAATCAGCGTCGCTTTGGCAGACGAGCGCGCGGCACTCCGCAGCTGTGTCGGGTTCGTGACCTGGAACCACGTCGCAAATGCCCACCAGGCGTCCCACGCGAAGCAGCCCCAGCGCGGTCCTATCGCCTCCGCGTTTGTCGCCCGAAGTCTGGCTCAACGCGCATTCACCCGTGCGCTCACACTTGGCGGCGAAGTGCCGGCGCTCGGTGTCTACGAGTTGACGCTCGCTCGTGCTCTTACAGCCGGCGAGATGCGTCGCAAGGCTGAACGCCAGCATCAGCCTCACAGGAGGAGGAAGGCCGCGAAATGGCTCTGGCGTCGCGTCCGGCGGCATGGGGCAGCATGGCTCGGGATAGAAGGCTGCGTCAAACGAGGCGTTCTAGCGCATGCAACCCGGAATTTCTGAGTTTTTCTTGGCGTGGCGCTATGCTCGGGGCACCCTTCTCCTGAACTCGGTCATGTACAAGAAAACACTCGTCGTCGACGGTATTACACCGGTGGGTGCCTACCAAGCGCTGCGTCAGCGCTCGGAGGGCGGCTCGTTTCTGCTCGAAAGCGTAGTCGCCGGCGAGCGTTGGGGGCGCTACTCGATCCTGGGCTATCGCCCGCGCTCGCAGCACGTCGTGTATGGCGAGCCCGGGGTCGACCCATTTACGCGCTTGTCGCAGCTCGCGCCCGGTGGCGGTGCGGATGAAACGGACATGGCCGCGCGTTTCGCTACCGCCTGCGTGGGTCTCTTGACCTACGACATGGTGCATTTCGTGACCAAAGTAGAGCCCTGGCCCGAGCTAATTGGCCGAAAGCGGCCGATCGCGCGCATGATCTCCAATGCCACGGTAGTGGTGTTCGACAACTTGACGCACACTGCGGTGATCGCCGCGCAAGATCCGGCGGAGGTCGAGCGCGCCGAGCACGATCTGTCGCATGCCACGACGCTGCCGATGATGGCCCCGCCCGATCCGCAAGCCTTGCCGAGTGACGTGGACGTGAACATGTCCGACGCGGACTACTGCCGAGTCGTGGAGCGCGCGAAGGAGTACATCCGCGCCGGGGATGCCTTTCAAATCGTGCCTGCACGCACCTTTTCGACGCCTACGGGCGGGGCTGACCCGTTCGATGTGTACCGGGCAATGCGCGTACTCTCGCCCGCGCCGTACATGTATCTCTTGGAATTACCGGAGCGAGACGGCGCTTCGGCAGTAGCCATCGCCGGCGCGAGCCCCGAGACGTTGGTGCGGGTCGAGAACAAGCGCATTACGCTGCGTCCGATTGCTGGCACGCGGCGGCGCGGCCGCAGTCCCGAAGAAGACCAAGCCTTTGCTGACGAAATGTTGGCCGACCCCAAGGAACGCGCAGAGCACGTGATGCTGATTGACCTGGCGCGAAACGACGTCGGCCGCGTATCCAAGTCGGGCAGCGTGCGTGTGCCGCTCCACATGAGCGTGGAGAAGTACAGCCACGTGATGCACATCACGAGCGAGGTCGAGGGCGAGCTCGCGCCGAACTTGGGCCCGTGGGACGTGATTCGCGCCACCTTTCCCGCGGGCACGCTCAGCG
>Ga0302323_100001577_pt1 | contig 18534 bp, 19 predicted proteins | sample Fen_T0_3_FD_201950 | JGI IMG/M metagenome (GOLD analysis project Ga0302323, IMG submission 201950) | Peat permafrost microbial communities from Stordalen Mire near Abisko, Sweden - Fen_T0_3 | ecosystem: Environmental > Terrestrial > Soil > Wetlands > Permafrost | place: Sweden: Abisko... | reverse complement strand
ACGCTCATTGGACGGTTCCTCGGCTGTTCGGCGGCCCCTCCGGGGTCGGTTGACTTCAATAGAGCTCACCGAAACCGTCCGCATCTTCGGCTGGCTGGAGTCGCCTCGGTATCAGGGTCTACCCTGGGACCCCGGGTCCGTTGGTACGGGCCTCGCGGAAGCTCCCGGGCCTCCCCGGGCAGACCATCCGGCCGGGGGCCCCTACCGGGGGACGTACGCGGTGGTCCCTCCCCGAGGTCGTCTTCTGCGTCACATGAATGCCGTTCCGGCGACACCGGCCGGGCCGCGGCCATACACTGGCGTAACCTATGGAAGAGCGATCTGTCGGCCGACATCTGGCGGGTGCCGAGCTGTGGGCCCGCGTCCACACGGAGGCTCCGCAAGAGTGGGCGGAGGGCGATTCCCCCTCACCGCCGGACGCACCGGAGACGCGCCCTGCCGTCGCGCGCCCGGCCGTCGCCCTGGTCGCGGGCTGGGAGGACGGCGAGCCGTTCTGCGCCACGATCTGCTCAACCGATGTCGGGCTGCAGTTCTGCCGCCGCTGCCCGGAGGAGGTCGCAACCCGCGTCTTCGAGACTGGCCGGGCGGCTCGAGGCCGATGCCGTGCCGGCGCAGCGCTGCTCGGCTTCCCGGCGCCACGCGGGTCAAAGACGACGGCGGCCGTCCTGAGGGTGGGTCCGCCGGGGCAACGCGACGCCGCGGCCGTCGCCGACAAGACGAAGGTCGCCCCGGGCGCGCTTCGCCGCGCCGCCCGCCAGGCCCCTCCCGCCGACCCCCGATCGGCCCTGGCGGCGGCACGGATACTCCGCGATCCCGGGTTGCTGTTCGAGTGGCAGGTGCAGCAGCGCTCCCGCGGATCCGACCGGCGGCGGACGGCAACTGCGGCGCTGGCGCAAATGGTCGCCACAAGTGAGGAGTTCTACGAGCTCTACCGCGAATCGCAGAAGCAGCGCCGCGAGCTGGAGCGAAACCAGCGGCGGCTGGACCGGCTCGCCCGCCAGACCCTTCAGGCGAGCGATCTGGAGCGCGCCCGGATAGCTCATCAGATCCACGACACGGCCGCCCAATCCATGGTCAGCGCCTTCCGGTTCCTCGACGCCGCCCGGGCCTACGCCAAGGCCCACCCCGGCGACTCGATCGACACGTACCTGGAGAACGCCTCGGACAGGATGGTCACGGCCATCAAGGAGGTGCGGGCGGTCCTCAACGACCTCGTCCCTCCCGGCCTCGAGGAGCTGGGTCTCGGCCAGGCCATCGAAAGCCGCATGCGGTCACTGGCCACCGAGTCGGGAATGGATATGGCGCTCGAGGGCGAGTTGCCGCGGCTGGACGACTGGGTCGAGCAGGCCCTGTACGGCATGGCCACCGAGGCGCTCACCAACGCCGTTCACCATTCGGGCGCGGGACGAGTTCGGGCCGACCTGCGGGTGGCAAAGGGACGCGCCGTTCTCACTATCGTGGATGACGGCCAGGGCTTCGACCCGGCCGCCGCCGAACGGCGGCGTCAGGGCGGAGGCCTGGGGCTGCTGGGCATATCCCGGCAGGCCCGCTGGCTGGGCGGCTCGTCATCGGTGCATAGTTCGGTGGGCAAAGGCACCCAGGTTCGGATATCGATACCAATTGCCCGACACGCGGCCACTCGGGGCGACTACCCTGGAACGGGCAGCGATACCGCTGCCGGAGGAAGAAACGGAGAAGCCAAGTCGTGAACGAGCACACGCGAGTCCTGCTCATCGACGACCACGAGATGGCTCGCCGCGGCCTGCGCGCGATGCTGTCCGCGGCCGATTGGATTGAGGTCGTCGGTGAGGGCGATGCCTGCGAGTCCGGCCTGAAGCTGGCCGAGGAATTGACTCCGGACATGGTCCTTCTCGATATCCGGATGCCGGGGCTGGACGGCCTGGCATGTCTGGAACGGCTCAAGGCCCGCATGCCGCAGATTGCGGTCGTCATCGTGACCTTGTACGACGACCGCCGGTACGTCCTCGAGGCCATCCGGCGCGGCGCCGCCGGTTACCTGCTCAAGGACGCCACCACGGCCGAGGTCATCGCGACGCTGCATAACGTGGCCAACGGGCAGCTGGCCGTCGAGCCTCAGCTTCTGCGCGAAGCCCTGGCAACTCGCGATACCGCGCCGCCCGCCGGCGAGTCGGCTCGCCAGCGCGCCGAGCAATACGCCTTGACCCCGCGTGAGCACGACGTGCTGCTGCTCGTCGCCGAGGGCATGACCAACAAGGAGATCGGCGGTCGTCTGTCGATCACCGAGGACACGGTCAAGAAGCACGTCCAGAACATCATCTGGAAGCTCCGCGCCGCCGACCGTACTCAGGCCGCGATCATGGCCCTCAAGCTGGGTCTGCTCGAAAATCCCACCTGAACCGGACCTGTGTTGGCAATGGGCAACGGAATCGGTGCAAACCCTGTCAGGGTGAACCCCTAAACGGTCAAGTTGGACTGCCATCTCCCGACTACCCAATTACTCAGATGGCAACCAACGACCTTCTCCCAACGGCACTCGTCGCAACCGGAACTGCTCCGGCGGCGATCCCCCAGCTGGGCTCCGCGCCCGTCGCGGCCCAGCAGGATCGCTTCGCCAAACAGGCCGGTCCCGACGTCTCGTTCAAGGGGCCGGACGGGTTGACTGAAGCGTATGCCGTCTTCCAGATCGATCCCGAGAGTAAACAGCTCCGGGTGATGGTCGTGGACGGCCAGGGTCAGGTTCTACGAGTGATCCCGCCACGCTCGGTAGCCGACATGATGCAGTCGATGGGCCGATACCGGGGCTAGCCCGTTCTCGCCCGGACTTCACCGCCCACCCCTTGGATCCGCGTGTCCGGCGGATGCCCAAGACGGGCCCACCCAGGCGATTTCGAGCGGCGCGACGCGTTCAAGTCGGCTGCCACGGCAGCCGATGCCCCGACGGGATTGCACCGGTCCTGCCCAACGCGGCAGCCGTCGTCGAGTACGCCGGCAGAGACCCGGGCACCACGTGTCAAGGAAATTGGCAACGATGACGCTCACAATCTCGGAAGCCGGTCAGAACGTCGTCGCCGGAACCTTCCGGAAGGCGATGAAGCGGGCCGGCGAAGCCCTGGGCTCCATGAGCGGCCAGGTGATCGAAGTCGAGACGCCGATGCTGCGGCGATGCAGCGCGTCGGACGTGCTGGCGATGGCCGGTGGACCGGAGTCGATCGTCCTCGCCGTCTACGTCGGCATCAACGGCTCGCTGCAGGGCCACGCCCTGCTGCTGTTCTCCCCGGCCGACGCGCATCGTCTGGCAGCGATCCTGCTGACGGGTCTCCTTGGTCCCGGCGAGCTGCCCATGGAAGAGTCGCCCGACGTCCTCAGCTACGACGAGCTCGAGCTGTCGGCCCTGCAGGAAGCCGGCAACGTGACCATATCGGCGTTCCTCAACGAGCTTGGAACTCACCTCCATGAACCGGTGATGCCCACGCCGCCACAGGTCATCATCGAGATGGCCGGCGCCGTCCTCGACGCCGTGCTGCTCGACCTGGTGAACGACGCCGATCAGGTCCTCGCCGCCAAGACAACATTCACCGAAGGCGGCCGGGCCATCGACGGCACTCTGTTCGTCCTGCCGCGCGCCGACAGCCTCCGGGTCCTCCTGGAAGCTCTCGGAGCGATCGGGATATGACTCTCACCGAGAGCCCAAGCCTCCTGGTGGCCGGCATCGGCGAGATGGTCCTGAGCTCCGGCTCGGACTCTCATCTCGTTGCCTACGGTCTGGGCTCCTGTATCGCTCTGGCCGTCTGGGATCCCCGAACCAGGGTCGGTGGTCTGGCTCATTTCATGCTCCCGAGCGGGCCCGCCAACGACGGCAGCCCGGTCAAGTTCATCGACTCCGGCCTCGACGTCTTTCTCAAGGCCACAGAGGCCAAGGGCGCGATGCTGAGCCGATCCGTGTTCAAGGCGGCCGGCGCCGCGGCGATGCTGACCGTGGGCGGGGGGCTCGCGATCGGCAAGCGAAACGCGGAAGCGATGGCAGCCGCCCTCGCCGAGAGAGGCTATTCATTGACGGCAACGGCGCTTGGTGGGAATGCCGGCCGAACAGTTCAACTTGAGGTGTCCGACGGCCGATTTCTAATTAAGAGCTTGTCCTCAGTGTCCGAGTTGTAGTTCGTTTAGTAGGAGTACCGACGATGGCAAAGATCCTCGTCGTGGACGACGCGGCCTTCATGCGTCTGCGCGCGGCCAAGTTGCTCGTCGAGGCCGGCCATCAGGTCCTCGAGGCCGAGAACGGGCGAATGGCAGTTGAGACGTATCTGCGCGAGCGGCCCGATTGCGTGCTGATGGATATCACCATGCCCGAGATGGACGGCCTGGAAGCGCTCGCCGAGATCAGGTCGAAGGACCCCCACGCCCGCATCGCGATGCTGACGGCCATGGGCCAGCAGGCGATCGTCATGGATGCGATCAAGCGCGGCGCACGCGACTTCGTCGTGAAGCCGTTCGCACCGGATCGCGTCCTGGCCGCGGTCAACAAACTCCTGGCGGCCTAGCCCAACCGATTCGAGGCCGGTGCGGGGGCGATCGACGCTCCCGGCGCGGCCCCGACGGTCAAGCGAGAGTCGGTACTCACGATGGCCCCCATCCGCGTTCTGGTAGTTGACGACTCCGCGTTCATGCGCCATGCCCTGGCACGGCTGCTGAACGAGACGCCGGGCCTGGACGTGGTCGGCTCGTCCTCAAACGGCGAAGAGGGTCTCGCCGCCGCGCGCGAGCTGAAACCGGACGTCATCACCCTCGACGTCGAGATGCCCGTCCTGAACGGCCTGGACATGCTGCGGCGGCTCATGATCGAGACGCCTACCCGGGTCGTCATGCTGTCGAGCCTGACCACAGCCAACGCCAGGACCACCCTAGACGCGCTCGAGTTCGGCGCGATCGACTTCGTGCCCAAACCGTCCGGTTCGCTCTCGATCGACATCGGGCGCGTCGGCGATGAGCTGGTGGCCAAGATACAGGCCGCGGCCGGCATGTCGGAAACCGCCTTCCTGCGCCACCGCCAGGTCGCGGCCATGAACGTGACCCTGGCCGACAATGCCGCGGCCAAGGCAGCGGCCGCAGCCGAGGCGGCCCGCAACGCCAATAGCGCCCCGGTCAACATCCACGCGGCAAGAGACGCCGCCCGCCTTGGTCTGCTGGCCGCTCCTGCAGCACCCCGTCGCCCGCCCCGGACGGGCCCCCGCATGGCCGCCCGGAGACTGGTCGTCGTGGCATCGTCGACCGGCGGTCCGAGTGCCCTCCACACGTACGTGAAGGGGCTACCGGCCGACCTCGGCGCGGCCATGGCCATCATCCAGCACATGCCGCCGGGCTTCACGGCGTCGCTTGCCGCCCGCCTCGACTCGGCCGGCCAGCTGCGATGCAGCGAGGCCAATTCCGAGGACATCCTCACCGAGGACGAGATCCTCGTCGCGCCCGGCGATCGCCACCTCATCTGCTCCACGAACGGCCACGTCCAGCTCGTCCGCCTGCCGGCCGTAAACGGCGTCCGGCCGGCCGCCGACGTGACGCTCCAGGCCGTCGCCCCGATCTGGCGGGATCGCCTTCTGGTCGTTGTCCTGACCGGCATGGGCGTGGACGCGCGAGATGGCTGCCGGGCGGTGAAACAGCACGGCGGCACGGTCATCTCGCAGGACGCCGCCACTTCAACTATTTACGGGATGCCGGCGGCGGTAGCCGAGGCCGGCCTCACCGACAAGGTCCTGCCGCTTCACCAGATCGCCGCCGCCGTGGCGAGCTGGTGCCAGACCGGCAGCCTGGACGAGGTCGAGACGGCCGCCTGGAACGATTCCTCCCCTCGCACGGCGGACCGAAGGGAGATGGCATCCCGCTAGTGGGATCAGGGTTCGCCCTACTCCGATAGTGCGCGCAAGCACCGATACCTACGACAAGAGCCTCAGCCGGACCGTGTCCGGCCTTGATGTAAGGAGATGAACGCCGTGGCCGAGAAGCCAACGTCCGGCGGCAATGGTCGGTCCGGAGAACTGCAGATAGTGGTGTGTGAGCTCGCGGATGAGCACTACGGCCTGGACATCGCCAAGGTCTTCGAGATCATCCGCCATCAGCCGATCACGCCTGTGCCGCGAGCGCCGCGCTTCGTCAAGGGCGTCATAAACCTCCGCGGCCGGATCATCCCCGTCGTCGACCTGCGCGGCCGCTTCGGCATGGATGAAGTCGAGCCGACCAAGGAAACGCGCATCGTCGTCGCCGAGAGCTCATCGACCCGTGTCGGGCTCATCGTCGACAGCGTGTCGGAAGTCCTGCTCCTGCCCCTCGACGCGGTCGAATCGACACCCGGCGTCGCCTCCGGCGCCGATGCCGAATACCTGCGGGGCATCGCGAAGCTGGGCGACCGGCTTGTCCTTCTCCTCGAACTGGACGGCCTGTTCGGTCTCGAGGACCAGACCGCACTAGCCGGGGCCGCATAGCCATGAGAGTCCAGATCGTCAACCGCTACGTTCAGTCGGCTCTGAACGTGATCTCGAAGGAGACCCAGCTGCCGGTCCAGCGGGGCGGCCTTCTGCTAGAAGGCAATCCCTACACGACCGAGGACGTGACCGCGGTCATCGGCGTCAGCGGCCAGCTGTCCGGATCGATCTACCTCTCGATGTCCGAATCGGTCGCGCTCCAGCTGATCGGCGCCATCATCGGCCAGGACACCGCCGACCTCGACGAGCTCGGCCAGAGCGGCATCGCCGAGCTGGCCAACGTCATCGCCGGCACGGCCGGGATCGATCTTGCCGAAGAGGGCATCGAGACTGTGATCAACCCGCCGCTGGTCCTCGTGGGCCGTGGCGCCCGGCTCTCGACCGTGGAAATCCAGCGCCTGGTAGTGCCTCTGACGACCGCATTCGGCGACGTCAAGCTCCACGTGGCTCTGCGAGAGGCCGTCTGACATGCATCTGACCTTCGATCTGCAGGAAGGGGACGATCGTCTATTCACCGACGAGTCCCTCGAGCAGATCGAACGCGTCGAACAGGGTTTGCTCGTCCTCGAGCACGACCTCGATACGGCTGTGATCAACGAGGTATTCCGGGCGGCCCACACGCTCAAGGGTTCCGCGGCTACGATCGGCCACCGCCGCATGGCGGAGCTGACCCACGCCATGGAAGACCTGTTCGGGGCGTTCCGAAGCGGAACCCTGACGGACGTCAAGCCGTTCGCGGACGTCCTGCTGGCGACCATCGATGTGCTGCGGGCCCTCGTCGCCGAGGTCCAGGAGGGCGAAACCCTCACCGACGCACCCGAGGGACTGACCCGGCAGCTGCGCGATCTGCTCTCCTCCGCCACGGCAACGGCGGCGGCACGCTCCACCGCTCCCAAGCCCGCGGCCCGGCCGGCGCCGGCGCCCGTCCAGTTCCCGGGGGCGCGCTCGGGTGAGCCCGAAGACGCGGAACCGGTCGCCGAGCAGGAGACCGAAGAAGAGGGCGTCAGCAACCTTGCCGTCGCCCCGCTGATTCAGCGTCTCCTCGTCGAATACCCCGGCGGCTACGACCCCCGCTCCATCATCGTCTGCCGCATCGACCCGATGAGCGAGTGGCAGTCCGTCCGGCTGCTGCAACTCGTCCTGGAGGCCGGCGACACGGCCGGGCTGGTGGCCTCCGCCCCCAGCCGCGACGAGATCGAGGCGGGTGTCGGATCCGGACTCCTGGTGATGCTGGTCCAGGGCCGGCCGATCGAGCTGCTCGAGCTGCGCAAGCGCCTTTCCGCGATCGACGACGTCGTCAGCGTTGAAGCGGTCGCGGCCCCGCTCGGGACTCCCGAGAACGACGTCCCGGCGGCACCGCTCAGCGTTGACGTCTACGGCCCCGACGACGAAGTGCCCGCCATGGGCGCCGCCCGCACCGACGACGAGAACACGGCCGGGCCGCCGAGTGTCGCCGAGCGCCGCCAGGCCGATCTGGGCGCCGAAGCTCGCGGTCTGCCGCAGGGCGAACGGATGGCCGTGGCCGGCGACCGCCTCAAGGCCGCCGCGCAGACGATCCGAATCGACGTCACCCGCCTTGATGAGCTGATGAACCTCGTGGGCGAACTCGTCGTCCACAAGACGCGACTCCAGCAGAGTGCCCAGATCCTGGCCGTCAGGCTTGGTGACGACCCGCTCGCCCGCCAGGCGGATGAGGACTCGCAGCAATTCGCCCGCATCGCCGGCCAGCTCCAGGACCAGGTCACAGGACTCCGGATGCTGCCGATCGAAACCGTGTTCAACCGCTTCCCGCGCGTCGTCCGCGACATCGCGATGCGACTCAGCAAGGAAGTCCAGCTCGTCATCGAGGGCAAGGAGACCGAGCTCGACCGGTCCGTTCTCGAGGAGGTCGGCGATCCGCTGGGCCACCTCGTCCGCAACGCCCTCGACCACGGCATCGAGTCGCCCGAAGAAAGACGCGCCCTGGGCAAGCCGGCCACGGCGACCGTACGCCTGACCGCCCGCCACTCCGACGGCCGCATCCTGATCACCGTCGAGGACGACGGCCGCGGCATGGATCCGGCGGCACTGCGGCGCTCCGTCGTCGAGAAGGGCCTCATGACTCGCGAGGCCGCCGACCTGATCAGCGATTCGGAGATGCTGCGCGTCATCTTCATGCCGGGCTTCTCGACGGCCAAGACGATCACCGAAGTGTCGGGGCGCGGCGTCGGCATGGACGTGGTCCGCAACAACATCGAGCACCTCGGCGGCTGGGTGGACGTGAGCAGCACGCCGGGTCAGGGCACCCGAGTCTCCCTCTCGCTGCCGCTCACACTGGCGATCATCGGGGCATTGCTCGTGCAGTCCGGGGCGCGGGTTTGCGCGCTGCCGCTGACCGGCGTGGTCGAGACACTGCGGGTCGAGCCCAAGTCCTTCAGCCACGTCCGCGGCCACAACGTCCTGACACTGCGGGACCGGGTCATTCCGGTCGAGCAGCTGGACAGCGCGCTGGGCGATCCGCCGCGGCCGCTGGTCATCGGTCCGCGCGGCTTCGTCCAACTCGTCGTCGTGCGTTCGCGCGGCTCCGAGATGGCCCTCGCCGTGGACGCGTTCGTCGGCCAGCACGAGATCGTGCTCAAGTCGCTCAGCTCGGTCACCGGCGAGCGAGCCGGTCTGGCCGGTGCCACGATCATGGCCGACGGCGCCGTGGGCCTGGTCGTGGACATCGCCGCCCTGCTCGAGCGGTCCAACGCGCGGGCCAATGCAGCGGCGGCGGCAGATGAGACCGCGGCGGTTTCGAACCGGAAGCCGCGGCGCAAGGTCGCGTAGCCGGCCGGGGCTAAGTTCGGCCCGGACGCCTCCCCTACCACCGCCGAGTAGTTGCGGCCGGCCGATCGACTGTGTCAGCTTTGGCGCCATGGCCACACCACTCAACGTCCTGGTCTACGGCGCCCTCGACGCCGGCAGTTGCGATGTCTTCCGAATGGGGATGTACCGCGACCACCTGGACGACCTGGGAGTCACGCTGCGGCCCTGGACGGAGCTGCGGGTAGAGTTCCCCGCCGGCTGGGAGAACCGGCCCCAGGAGGCGCTCGACGCGGGCGCATTCGAGCTGGATCGTTCGGCGCTCGACTGGGCCGACGTCATCGTCTTCCGCCGCTACTACTTCACGTCGGCCGCATGCCTTGTCTGCGACACGGCGTCGCGCTCCGAGACCGAAATGGCCGAACACGGTCGCCTTACCGGTCATGCCGTGCGCGGGCCGCTGGACCGGCTGCTGCGGCCGATCTGGCGGCGCATCACCGAGGACCCGGCGTGGCTGGGTGGTCGCGCGATCGTGTACGAAACCGATGACGACGTGCTGGCGACGCCGGCCTGGTCGGGCCATTCGGCAATCGCCGGCCTCGAGTCGGGCCTGGTCAGGTCGATGCTCGAGCGGGCCGATCTGGTGACCGTATCCACTCCCCCACTGGAGCGCATGGCCGGACGGTACAACCGTGCCGTCCGACTGGTGCGAAACGCCATCGAGCCCGATTGGTATGCGGGCCCGGCAGCGGCCGGCGGCGCGGCCGAAGCCGCGGGGGCCCGGGGCGGGACCGGCCCCTCCGGCGGCCCGCGGATTCTCTTCTACGGCGTCCCGGCGCGGTTGCGCGACTACGCCGTCTGCCGCGACGCGATCGACGAGACGGCCCGGGCCGTGGCCGGAACCCGCCGCATCTGGCTCGGCGGCGACGATGACGCCGTTCGCGCAGTCGCGGACGAGGTCCACGGCTACGTTCGCGGCGCCCCGGCATTCGCCCGCTCGCTGGTTGAGGCGCGGCCGGATATCGGCGTCGCGCCCGTCACGGACGAACCGTTCAACAAAGCCCGCTCCGAACTCCACTGGCTCGAGTACTCGATGGCGGGAGCGGCCACGATCGCGTCGCGCCTCATGGGCGGCGGGCCTTACGACGTCATCCGCGACGGCGTGGACGGCCTGACGGCCCGGAATCGCAGCCAGTGGCGCGAGGGGCTGCGCTCGCTGGCCGAATCCCCCACTCTCCGGGCCGAGCTGGCCGGCCGCGCGCGCGAGAGGGTTCTGGCGGAGTACCGGGCCGCCGATCGGGCAGTAGAGTGGGCCGACGCCTACCGCTGGGCCGCGGAGCATGCCGGCCGCGGCACGTCCGCCGTCCGCGACTGAGGTAGTTGACCTAGCCCGCAACTCCCATGACGCCGGTGAGATCCACGCCTTCGAGGCGGGCCGCCGCGGCGTTGAAGCCCCCGAGCAACTTGATGAACCCCTTGAGGACTTCGTCGCTGAACTGCCCGCGCATGGCGACTCGCATGATGTGCAGGGCGTCGAAGGCACTCACCGGGGCGCGATAGGGCCGCCGTGTCGTCAGCGCGTCGAAGGCGTCGACGACGCCGACCAGCTGCGAGTCGAGGGCGATGCCCGACGCCTGGCGTCCGGCCGGGTAGCCGGACCCGTCACAGCGTTCGTGATGCTCGGCGACGATGTGAGCGTAGGAGGGCGGGTAGCCCAGGGCTCTGATGATCATGTCGTGGCCGGACTTGACGTGGGTCCGCATGACCTGCCACTCCTGCGCGTCCAGCCCGGCGGGCTTGTCCAGGACACTGGGCGGAACGCGGTTCTTGCCGATGTCGTGCAGGAGTCCGCCTCGGGCGACGTCCTTGATCGCGTCCGCAGTGCCGAAGCGCATGAAGCGCGCGAGGACGATGCCGTACACCGCCGTGTTGATGGCGTGGGTGTGGCTGGCGAGGTGCTTCTGCATGGTTGCCACCATGGCCCAGACCATCTCCTCGTCGTCGATGAGGTTCAGGGTGATGGCGTCGATTGTCTGGTGGGTCAGCAGAAGCCCGTCGTGGTCGAGCGCCCGTTCGCGGGTGAACACGGGGCTCAAGACCTTGGCCGCGATGGAATAGGCGGTCTTGCTCCGCTCCACCGGCGTCATACGCTGGTTGGTCAGGACGCTCGGCAGGGCCGCCGCAAGCGCCCCACGCAAGAGATCCGAATCGATCTCGCGCACGAGAAAGGACATCCCGCGCTGAGCCCTGGTAATCACCTTGCGCAGGTCGCCGCCCTTCATGGCGTACAGGATCGGCCGCGGGCCACGCCAGATGTAGAGGTCGCACGGGAGCGTCGAGATATCGGTCAGAACCCTGGCGGGCACCGGCTCGTATCCCGGAGGTGCGGGGGTGATGAACGTGTGGAGCGACATGCCGGAATCTCCAGCCGAAGGCGGTGGCTTCATCTGAGGTGTCGGACTCGTGGGAGGCCGCTTGAGGTGGCGTAGGGGCAAACCCGCACCCTCCAAGCGGAACATTGCCGATCAACTCCGCCGCCGGCGCACCGATACCTATCACGATGGAGACACCACCCCGCCCCGATCGCCCCCTGACCTTGCCCACGTTCGCGCCGACTCCCGACCTCGACCCCGAGGCTTACGACCGGATGGCGCTGAGAGTGAAGGCCCTCCTCGGCATCGACTTGAGCCAGTACAAGCCCGCCCAGGTGTGGCGGCGCGTGAACGGCTTTGCATCAGCCAAGGGTCTGCCGGATGCCGACGCGTTGGTCGCCAGGGCACAGCAGGATTCGGTGCTCCGTCAGGCGTTCCTGGACATGCTCACCATCAACGTCAGCGAGTTCTTTCGAAACTCGGAGGCCTGGGACGCGCTCGCCGACCAGTTCCTGCGGCCGATGCTGCTCAACCAGGCGGTGATCCGGATATGGAGTGCCGGATGCTCGCTCGGATTCGAGCCCTTCACGATCGCCATGCTCGCCCGCGAGATCGCTCCGAACACGCCCATCAAGATTCTCGCCACCGATCTGGACGACACGACCCTGGCCCGGGCCCGAAAAGGCCTCTACACCAACGCTCAGATGGCGGGCGTATCGCCTGCCCGGCGGGCTCGCTTCTTCCGCCAGGTGGACGACAGCTGGGAAGCCAGACCGGAGCTGGCGGCGCCGATCACATGGCGCCGGCACGACCTGCTGCGCGACCCCTACGAGCGCGGGTTCGACATCATCTGCTGCCGCAACGTGGTTATCTACTTCACCGAGGCGGCCAAGACGGAGCTGTACAAGCGCTTCAACGAGTCGCTTCGGCCGGGCGGGGTCCTGTTCCTCGGCGCCACCGAATCGATCCCCAACGTCCGCGCCGTCGGCATGTTGCCCTCCGGGCTGACCTTCTACAGGCGGCCCTGATACGGAGTTTTCCACATTCGCGAAGGGTGGATAACCCGGCCTGAGCGTGGAAAAGTAGACCTACCCATGTGGGTCCTGCCCAAGATGGTGCAAACGCCGCATGTCCGGGTACCCGTGTGTGGGCTAACCTCCGGTCGCAATGACTCGCCCAACTCCCCTCAACGCCATGGTTTCTAGATCACCATGCGTACTCATCGTGGATGACGACGAGTACGTACACGGGGCGCTGGAGGCCGCGCTGCGTGGCCTGCGGGTCCATTTGCTTACCGCCCACACCGCGGCCGAGGGCGAAGCCCTGGCTCTCCAATATCGCCCGCTGCTGGCGATCGTAGACGTCGGCCTGCCCGACCGTGACGGCTACCAGCTGACGGCCGACATGCGCTCCGATCCTTCGCTCGCGACGATGCGAATCGTGATCCTGACCGGACAGTCGCCCGACGAGATCGCGGCCAGACACGCCGGCGCCAACGGCCTGCTCCAGAAGCCGTTCCGGCTGCATCACTTCCTCGATGTCGTGCGCGAGCAGCTCGGCAACCGCGAGCCCGAGGAGTCGCGCACAGCCGTCCTGGCGCGAGGGGCATAAGGACGATCCTGCACCGGCGAACGCCGGCGCTCGGCTTTCAGCTTGAGACGGGCCGCACGCGCTACGTCGTCGCGCCGGTTGCGCTCGAGAGCGATCCCCGGCCCGCGTGATCCGCGGCCCAGCGGAACGCGTCGGCCCACTCGGCAACTCGTTGCTTGACGTCGTACTCGGCCAGAACACGCTCGCGGGCCCGGCCGGCGAGTTCCTGCTGCAGCGCGGGCGAGCCCGACAGGCGCCGAAGCTGCTCCCGCCACTCCATCTTGTTGCGCGCGAGCAGGCCGTCCACGCCGTCGCGGATTACCTCGTACGGCCCGCCGCCCATCGTCCGGGACGCGACTGTAGCCGCGCCGACCAGGGAGTATTCCAGCCAGTGCAGCTCCGAGTGGCCGCGGCTATAGGGATCCTGGCCCACCGGCGCAAGCCCGATCGTCGGGCGCAGCTCGGCCAGGCGGCGGACAAAGCCGTGGACGTCCGTGTCGTATGGATGGGCTTCATCCACGACGGCGCGAACGGCGGCATCGTCGGATCCGAGCCAGATGCGCCGCGCCCCGATGGCCCTGGCGCTCTCGTCGACGGCGTCGCGACAGATGGCATAGTCGCGCAGGCGGGCACCGAGGCCATAGAAGAGGAATGACGGCTGGAGCCGTAGACGAGCACGCGCAATAGATCGCCCATCACGGCGGATCATCCGGGCGATGGGCGTGGCGGATAAGGGGTCATGTTAGGGGCCGAAACGGGGAGGAACGATGGTCCCCGGCCGGGCGCAAACTGCGATGTCGCCCCGCGGACGCGGCGGCCGCGGCCGGACGGCCGATCAGTGACTGATCGGGCGCTCCACGTCTTCGAGAGCGCGCACTATGCGATCGTCGTTGAGGAGTCTCAGCTCGCGACGGATCTGCTCGAGCTGGCACTGCAGCGAAATGAGCAGCTCGCGATCGTCGAGGAGGATCCTCTCGAGGCGATGCTGGATCGCCCGGACGGAGAGCGGGCTCAGTGCGGCCGACAACGTTTCGGCGGCAACCTGGCGCTCGATGGAACTGCCGTGAGGGCTAGGCATCATCGGCGTGCGCCTCCGGCTGCGTACGAGTTCGACTGGGCCATGATCGGGACTCCGACGGGCCGCCGGCTCGCGATCGGGGTCGGGGCGGGGCCATCGTCGACGAGTTCGGACCCGGGCCTGGAGGCAAGCTCCTGCCACGCTTCCATGAGGCCGCGCAGAACCTGCAGGGCCTCGGCCGTGGGGCGCGGATCCTTGTCCACGTTGCCGGTCATCAAGCGCCGCATGACGAAGTCGTAGAGCTGGTCGAGCTGGACGGCGATCGGGCCGGCGGTCAAGTCGAGCGAGCCGCGCAGCGTGTTCACGATCTCCTGGCAACGGATCGACGCCTTGTGAGCCTGCTCGACGTCGTGGCGCTCGAGGAAGGCCAGATGCTGGGTGCCGAAGCGAATCGCGCCCTGGTATAGCAGCACGACCTGGCCGACGCGGCTGGCGCTGACGACCTGGGACGTTCGGTATGCCGCGGTCGGATCGAGCATGGAGTGGGCCTCGAGATCGTTTTGAGGGACTCCGGCCGGGTGGCCGTTCCTGTGTAGGTATCGGCTCCCGGAGGGTCCGTCTTGACCGAATGGGGCCCGTCCGCACCACAAGGAACGCACCTAATCGCGATCGGCACGACACTGCATGAGGCTCGCCGAAGCAGCGTCGTGGCCCGTAGGACGAGTCGAACTCGGAGCCGGCCTAGCTGCTGCTGCCGCCGCTCACGCCATTGCCGTTCGACGAGACCGTGTAGCCGAGCTGAGCGGCGACCGCCTGGCTCTGCGACTGCAGTATGGACAGTGTGGTCTCCATCGCCGTGTACTGCGCTTCGATCATCGTCGTGTAGTTGTCGACGAGCATCTGCTGGTAATCCTCGCGCGCCTTGACGTCGGTGATGTCGCTCGTGATGCCCTTGATGCTCGCCTGGAGGTAGGAGTCGCTGTTCGATGGATCCTCGTAGTTCTGGACCTGGGCGAGAAGCGCCGCCATCGGACCGGTTGACTTGTCGAGGAGGTTGGCCACGGCGTTTGGATCGCTCGTCATTGCCGCGGTCAGTTTCGAGGCGTCGAGCTGGAGTCGGTTTGTCGTCCCAACGACGGCCCCGACCGCCCCGGTGTTGACGCCGAGTGCGCCGAGTGAGTTCAGCGTGCCGCTGCCCGACGTCGAGAAGAGGGTCTGCCGCAGGCTCAGCAACATCGACCTGACCGTGGGGTCGCCGGACAACGGCCCCGCCGATCCGGCAGTTCCTCCGGATGTCCCCGGCGTCGCCGAGGTCAACCCGTCGAGCGTGTCGGCCAGGCTGTTGAAAGACGTGATGAACGAGGAGAGGGCGGTCTGAACGGCCGTTTGGTTGACGCCAACGGTCAGCGTTTCGGTCTCCCCGACCGGACTCTTGCCGAGCAGGTTCAGGGTCACCCCGTCGATCGCGTTGGCGACCGTGTTGCTGGTGCTGGTGATGCTGCGCCCGTCCACCGTGAGCTGGGCGGTCAGCCCGATCGTTTGGGCGTTGGTATTGCCGGGCGACAGCTTGAGGGCCGCGCCCAGAGTGCCCAACTTATCGGTTATGTCGATCGCCACCGCGCCGGTTTCCTTCCTTGCGAGAAGGATCTTGTCGTTGCTGCGGTCGAGCGAAGCGACCACGCCGGCGTTGGAGGCGTTGATGCGACTGATGATCGTGCCGAGGGAGTCCGCCGTCGTGTCGTAGGCAATGTCGACACCGTTGATCGTCAGCACGCCCGTGGCCGTCGAAGTCAGCCCGCTCAGACCGGCGCCGTCGAGCGCTCCGAGCGTACGGGCGACGCCGAGGTTCGTGGCCCCGGTCAGCGTTGGATTCATGGCGTTGGTGGCGCTCTGGTTGGCGATCCCGAGAATACCCAGGGCGTTGCTGGCGTCGCCGCCGGCCCCGAATGAGATCGAGTGCGCCAGCGCGGCCCCGGTCATCGCAAGCTGCAACCGGTTGCCCGCCACCGAGACCGTCATCGCGGCCGCCACATCCGCGCCCTTGCCGTTTCCTCCGGCAACGAGCTGGTCGGAGATGGCCTTACCGAGACCGTCCATTACCTGGTTCAGCGTCGTCGCGGCAGGATCACCGACCGTGTAGTGGACGATGATGCCGTCGACAATGGCACTGATCTGGCCGGCCGACACGGTACCGGGCAGATTCAACGACGCCAGGCTCTGGTCCAGGTAAGCGGTGGCGTTGACGGTCGCGCTGGTCTGATTGGTGACCGACTGCGAGGCCAGGCCCAACGCTGCAGCCATGTTGCTGGGGTGGTCGAGCGAGGCCCCGAAACTCACCGAGTGGCTTGTCGTGCCGGCGATGGCTATCTGCATCTTCGAGCCGACGATCGATGCGGTGGCCGTGGCCGTCGGGTCGGTCAGCTGGAGCTGCGCCGTGAGGGCGCTCGACAGCTTGGTCATGACGCTCGAGAGCGTGTCGGTGGCGGGGTCGACGGCAACATCCACCGTCTGGCCGTCCACCGTCAGGGCCATGTTGCCCTTGGTGATCGGGGCGGCCAGGTTGGCGTTCTTGAGCAGCAGGAGCGGGTTGACCGCGGTCGTGACGGCCGAGCCTATGGCCGCGGTCGAAGTCGCATGGGTGGCGGTCGCCAGGCGGTCGATCGTGACCTGATAGCTCGCAACCGCGGCGCCGGTGCCGGCCACCGCCGAAAGAACCGAGCTGTTCGATGAGCTCGCACTGCGGCTCGACCCGGCGCCGGTCACGGTGAAGTTCTTGATCGCGGCGATGACATCGTCCATCGCCGTCCCGAGCTGACCGTAGGCGGTCTTCTGAGAGGTGAGAGTCGATTCCTTCTTCTGCAGGGCAGTCAGGGGCTGCTTCTCGGCTGCAACCATGGCGTCGATGATGCTCTGTGTGTTGAGCCCAGAGACTACGCCGCCGAATTGGATCGATGCCATCTTGATCTCCAGGAACGAAGGCCGGCCTGCCCTGAATACAGGAGAGGCCATTCGGGGTATCGGTAGCCCGAGCCTGTAGCTTGAGCCCGAAGCTTGCGCCTGCGCGGGCGCGAGCGCTAGCGGGGTTCACCCCCGAGTTGAGGCCGGCGACGGCCTATTGCGACTCCTGCCCGCCGCGCTTGCGGCTTCGGTAGTCGTCCATCAGCTGGCGGGTTCCGGCGAGTCTCTCGCGCAGCGATTGCATCTCGACTCGGAGCTGGTCGGCGGCTTCGCGGTCGGAGTCGAGGATGCGGCGAAGACGGGCGTTCATGTCGGGTGGGCGTTTGGCGGGATCGGATTCGACGAGCAGGTGCATCGCCGCCTCGCGGGCCTTGAGGGCCACGGCGGCGGCCGCCAGATCCGGGTCCGGCCGCTTGCGCAGGGCGACCATCAGCGCGTCCGTCGCAGCTTCCAGGGCGAGGATCGTGGCCGCCTGGTTCGAGGAGTCCATGCTCACCTGGGGAGTTTAGTGGAAGCAGAAGGGGCCGGCGGAAAGTCCGCCGGCCCCTTTGTAGCTCCTGAGCGGGGGCTTGCCCCAGGCAAGCCTTAGCCGAACTAGCGGAGCAGGGTGAGGATGCTCTGCGGAGCAGAGTTGGCCTGAGCCAGAATGCTCGTGCCGGCCTGCTGCAGGATCTGGGTCTTGGTGAAGTTGACCATCTCGGACGCGACGTCGAGGTCCTTGATGCGGGACTGCGAAGCGTTGAGGTTCTCCGACGCCACGCTGATGCTGGCGACGGTGTGGGACAGGCGGTTCTCGACGGCGCCGTAGCCGCCGCGGATGCCCGAAACGGTCGCGATGGCCGCATCGGTCGCGCTGATGAGCGTGCCGGCAGTGCCCGTGCTGGGCGCGTCGCCGTAGCCCTTGATGGCGGCGTCGAAGCCCGCGAAGTCCGCGGTCTGGGCGCTCGCGAACGCTACCTGGAGGGTGTCGTTCTCGTTGGCGCCGATCTGGAACATGGCCTGGGTGGTGGCGCCGGTGACGACGGTCTTGAGGTTGAGGTCGGTTGCGAGGTCGGCAGCCGTCTTGGCGGCAGCGCCCACAACAGTGATCTTGACACCGAGAGAGCTGAAGTTGAGCGTCTCGGTGCCGTTGCCAACTGCCAGCGTGGCATCGAGCGCAAGCGTCTGGCTGTTGCCGTGGCCGTCGCTCAGAGTCACGTTGGTGCCCGCTCCCGCGAGCGAGTAGGTGTAGGACGCCTTCGCACCGGACACGTCGACCGCGGTGATAGACGCCGCGACGGTGGTGTTCAGGCCGACGCCGACCTTGGCCGTGCTGGTCGCGTCTTGCGAGACCGACATCGTTCCGGTCAGGAGGTTC
>Ga0302323_100001576_pt1 | contig 18536 bp, 18 predicted proteins | sample Fen_T0_3_FD_201950 | JGI IMG/M metagenome (GOLD analysis project Ga0302323, IMG submission 201950) | Peat permafrost microbial communities from Stordalen Mire near Abisko, Sweden - Fen_T0_3 | ecosystem: Environmental > Terrestrial > Soil > Wetlands > Permafrost | place: Sweden: Abisko... | reverse complement strand
TGATGGCGTTGCGCGACCTGTCGGGAATCTCGCGCGTCGTGGCCGGACGTTGAGCCCAACTAAGAGGCCGCGGGCAGCGCGACTCCCAGTTTTTCCGCCCAGGGCTGCAACGACGGCAGGATCGCCGGAAACAGCGCGACGCCGTTCGCCACCTGATCGCGGCGACGCTTCAATCCGTTCTCGCCGGGCAGCCGCACGCGTTCTACGCCGGGCCGCGGCATCGCGTCGTGGCACGCGCCGACCAGCCAGTCCATCTGCCGCGTGAACGGCTCGCCGCCACCGAACGCCGCCGGATCCAGCACCTGCACGAAGACCGTCGCGCCCCAGCCTTCCGAAGGATCGGCGCGGCCGAAGCCGGCGAGGCCGCCGGTCATCGCCTCGACAAGTAGTGCCAGCGCATATCCCTTGTGTCCGCCTTCCAGCCCGCCGAGCGGCAGCAGCGTGCCTTTCGGTTCGTTGAACAGCACGCCGGGGTCGCTCGTCGCGTTGCCCTGCGCATCCTGCACCCACGGATGGGGCAGCTTCTCTCCCGCCTTGTGCAGCCGCGCGGTCATGCCGTTGGTGGTGTAGCTCGCGGAAATGTCCAGCAGGATCGGGTCGCCCGACGTCGGGATGCCGGCAGCAAAGGGATTGGGCGTGAACACGGACGACACGCCGCCGAAAGGCGCCACGCTGTGCGTCGCCGGGTCCGAACAGTAGATCAGCGCCATCCTGCCCCGGTCTGTCACGCGCCGCAGATATGCCGCGAGACAGGCGATGTGATGCGAGCGGCGGATGACGACGGTGCCGGTGCCGCAGGCATCGGCCATTGCCATCGCGGCATCGAGCGCGCGCAACGTGAGCCAGGGTCCAGGCAGACGGTTGCCGTCCCAGGCCTGCGTGGCCGGGCGCGCGGTGATGATGGTGGGCTCGCCCGATTTCGCCATCGCGCCGTTGTCGATTTCCGCGAGATAACCGGGGAGCAGCGCGAGCCCGTGCGTGTTGTGGCCGAGGAGGTCGCCCTCGACCAGGACCGTCGCGACGTCGCGTGCAATGTCGTCGCGCCCGCCCGCCTTGTGCAGCAGTGCGTGCCCAAACGCGATCAGGGCGTCGGCGGAGTAGCGAAAGGAGTTCGCGGATGACGCAGCAGGGACCATGAAGTCGCGGGGATGGAATGGTGGAGCGGGTTGACGCGGACACCCGATTGCCCGAGGATTCTAACGCTTTTGCCTTGGTGGAGAAGGCCGCCGATTCGAGCGGCTCCACTGACCGGTCGCTCGCCGCCCATTCCACCACCCGCCCCACGTGCTTCCTTCCTCGCTGCAGATATCGATCGTCACGCACCGGCCGGACGAGAAGCTGCTCGAACGCTGCCTGCGCAAGCTGGCGCTCGCCATCGGCGCCGCGCGCGAAGACGGGGCGTTGCGCACTGTGCACCTCGCGTTGATAGACAACAGCGAGGACCGCGAGGTGGCCGACCGCGTGATGAGGCTGGGCAAGATGCGCTTCTCCGATTCCGGCGTCCACGTGACGTACCTGAACGGCCACGCCAACATCGGCTACGGCTCAGCGCACAACCTGGTGCTGCATGGCACCGGTTCGGACTACCACCTGGTGCTCAATCCCGACGTCGAACTCGCGCCCGATTCGCTCGCCAACGCGGTGCGGTGGCTCGACGAACATGAGGACGTCGGCGCGCTCGCGCCGCTCGTCCTCGGAATCGACGGCACGCGGGAATACCTGTGCAAGCGCTATCCGACGATCGTCGATCTCTTCCTGCGCGGATTCGCGCCGCGCCCGCTGCAGGCGCTTTTCCGCAAGCGCCTTGACCGCTACGAAATGCGCGATGTGATGGACGTCGAGCCGCCGCGCGTCGTCATCGGCATACCGGCGCTGTCGGGCGCGTTCATGCTCGCCAAGCGCGTCGCCATCGACAGCACGGGTGGCTTCGATCCGCGCTATTTCCTCTACTTCGAGGACTTCGACTGGAGCGTGCGGCTCAACCGCGTCACCAAGACCGCGTACGTGCCCTCGGTGCAGATCGGCCATCACGGCGGGGGCGCCGCGAAGAAGGGCATGAAGCACATCTACTACTTCGTGAAGAGCGCGCTGCGCTTCTACCGCCTCCACGGCTGGAAATGGTTCTGAACGTGGCGGCGGCCGCGGGGGCGGGCCTGGTCGTGGTCACAGGTGCCGACGGCTTTGCCGGGCGTGCGGTCTGCGCGCATTTCCGCGCCACCGGCGTGCGGTTCCGCGGCCTGGTCCGCGCGCTGTCGGGCGAGACTGTCGCCCGGCCCGACATGCTAACGGCGGGCGATCTCGACACGACCTCCGGCGAGACCATCGCGAACGTGCTTCGGGACGCCGGGACAGTCGTGCATCTCGCGGGCCGCGCGCACGTGATGCACGAGACCGCGACGGCGCCGCGGGCCGCGTTTCGTACCGCCAATGTCGCGGCGACGGAACGCGTGGCGCGCGCAGCCGCGGCGGCGGGTGCCAGGCACTTCGTGTTCGCAAGTTCGGTCAAGGTCAACGGCGAAGCGACGCCGATGGACCGACCTTTTCGCGAAAGCGATCCGCCGGACCCGCGCGACGACTACGCCGCAAGCAAGTGGGAGGCCGAGTGCGTGCTCGCCGCCGTCGCGCGCGATACGGGCCTGGCCGTCACGGTCCTGCGGCTGCCGCTGCTGTATGGGCCGGGCGCCAAAGGCAACTTCGCGCGGCTGACCGAGGCGATCGCGCGCGGTATGCCGCTACCGCTTGGCGGCATCGACAACCGGCGCAGCCTGCTCGGGCTCGGCAACTTCGTCGATGCGCTGGATGCGGTGCTGGGCCAGTGGGAGCCTGGCACCACTGTCACTTATTTCCTCGCCGACGCGTCGCCGGTCGCCACGCCGCAATTGGTGCGCGCGATTGCCGAGGCGCTGGGCGTCTCGCCGAGGCTCCTGTACATTCCGCCATCGCTGCTGCGACTGGCCAGCGCGTGTGTCGGCAAGGGGGCTGCATTCGAGCGTCTGGCCGGTTCGCTCGTGGTCGATACGTCCGCATTTCGCACCCGGTTCGGCTGGCAGCCGCCGCGGTCGCTGGCCGAGGAATTGGCGGACATGGCGCGTGCGAGGCGCGTGCCTGCGGCGCCGCCTCTATAATCCGCACTCATTCCACATTTATCACACTACTAGGCAGTCATGTCCACACGTCCTTCCGGTCGCCGCGCCGACGAATTGCGCGCCGTGAAAATTACCCGCGCCTTCACGCGGCACGCGGAAGGCTCGGTGCTGGTCGCGATGGGCGATACGCAGGTGCTTTGCACTGTCAGCGTCGAGGAGGGCGTGCCGTCGTTCCTGAAGGGTAAGGGGCAGGGCTGGCTCACTGCCGAATACGGAATGCTGCCGCGGGCGACGAACACGCGGATGCGCCGCGAAGCCGCCGAAGGGAAGCAGTCCGGCCGCACGCAGGAGATACAGCGGCTGATCGGCCGCAGCCTGCGCGCGGTGGTGGACCTGACGGCGCTCGGCGAGCGCACGCTGAAGATCGATTGCGACGTGCTGCAGGCGGACGGCGGCACGCGCTGCGCGTCGATCACCGGCGCGTGCGTCGCGGTGGCGGACGCGATTCGCTGGTGCAAGGGAAAGGGGCTGATCACCGGTGAACCGCTGCGCGACCACGTCGCCGCGGTGTCGGTGGGCGTGGTCGACGGCGCGGTCGTGCTCGACCTCGATTACGTCGAAGACTCCGCTTGCGACACCGACATGAATGTCGTGATGACCGGCGCAGGCGGCTTCGTCGAACTGCAGGGAACGGCCGAGGGCGCGCCGTTCACGCGCGCGGAAATGGATGCGCTGGTGGCGCTCGCGCAGGACGGCATCGCGCGGCTCGTGGCGGCACAGAAAGCGGCATTGCGCAGTTGATATCCCGCCTGGTCTTAGCCTCCGGCAACGAGGGCAAGCTGCGCGAGTTCCGCCGCTTGCTGGCGCCGCGTGGCTTCGATGTGGTCCCGCAGTCGGAACTCGCGATTCCGGAAGCGGACGAGCCGCATGCGACGTTCGTCGAAAACGCACTGGCCAAGGCGCGGCACGCGAGCGCGATCGCCCAGCTTCCCGCACTCGCGGACGACTCGGGCATTTGCGTCGCGGCGCTCGGCGGCGCGCCCGGTGTGCATTCCGCGCGTTTCGCAGGACTGCCGCCATCCGACGCCCGCAACAACGCGAAGCTGGTGGCGGCACTTCAAGGCGTCACCGACCGGCGCGCACATTACCACTGCGTCCTGGTGCTCGTCCGCCACGCTGGCGATCCGGAGCCGCTGATCGCCGAAGGCGCGTGGCACGGCACGTTCATCGCTCAGCCGCGAGGAAGCGAGGGCTTCGGCTACGACCCGCATTTTCTGGACGAAGCGACCGGCCTCACCGGCGCTGAGCTTCCGCTCGAACGCAAGAACGCGCTGTCGCATCGCGGCCAGGCGATGCGTGCGCTGCTCGACCGGCTCGATGCGCTCCGGTCCTGGCCATGACCCGCCCTGCCGCACCGGAAATAGTCACCGTGGATGCCAGTTCGCTGGCACACCCGACTTTCGCGGCGCTGCCGCCGCTGGCGCTCTACATCCACATTCCGTGGTGCCTGAAGAAATGTCCGTATTGCGATTTCAATTCGCACGAGGTCCATGGCGACGCGCCCGAGGCGGCCTATGTCGACGCGCTGCTCGCGGACCTCGAATTCGCTCTGCCGTCGATCTGGGGGCGCAAGGTCGTGTCGATCTTCATGGGCGGCGGCACGCCGAGCCTCTTCTCTGCAGCAGCGATCGACCGGTTGCTGGGCGGCGTCCGCGCACGCGTGCCGCTCTTGCCGGATGCGGAGATCACGCTGGAAGCCAACCCGGGGACGTTCGAACGGCAAAAGTTCGCCGATTTCTACGCGGCGGGCGTGAACCGCCTGTCATTGGGCGTGCAGAGCTTCGATCCAGCGCAGTTGCGGGCATTGGGGCGCGTGCACGATGCCGACGAGGCCCGGCGCGCGGCCGAGGCGGCGCTGATGATCTTCGGCAACGTGAACATCGACCTCATGTACGGATTGCCGCGGCAGACCGTGGACGAAGCGCGCGTCGATCTGGTCGCGGCGCTGGCGTTCGCACCGCCGCACCTGTCGTTCTATCACCTGACGCTCGAACCCAACACGTTGTTCCACCGTTATCCGCCGCCGCTGCCCGACGACGATACCGTGGCCGACATCGAGGACGCGGTCCATGCCACGCTCGGCGCCGCCGGGTACCAGCACTACGAGACGTCGGCTTACGCAAAGCCGGGCCGCCAATGCGCGCACAATACCAACTACTGGCGGTTCGGCGACTACCTGGGCATCGGCGCCGGCGCGCATTCCAAGCTGTCGTTCGCCGACCGCATCGTGCGGCAGTTGCGCTGGAAGCAGCCGAAGCAGTATCTCGAGCGCGTCGCGCATGCGTGGCCGCTGCAGGAGGAGGTCGAGGTGGCGCGCGGCGACGTGGGCTTCGAATTCATGCTCAATGCGCTGCGGCTCACCGCCGGCGTGCCGACCGCGCTGTTTGCCGAACGCACTGGGTACCCGCTGTCGCTCGTCATGAGTGGAATCGACGCCGCGACGCGACGTGGACTGCTCGAACCGGATCCGACCCGCCTGGCGCCCACCGAACTCGGCCGCCGCTTCCTGAACGACCTGCAGACGCTGTTCCTGAACACCCCGCCGAGTTCGCGCGCCAAGGCCCGCAACGCGCCGGACGTGGCACCGCTGGTGCGCATCGAAGCCACGGGCATCGAACGATGACGCGAGGCGCGCGCGATTACACGCTGACGCTGACCGAAGCGGCCGAGGCTCTGGCGGAGCGGCAACTCACGGCGCTCGAATTGGCGGAAGCGCAATTGACGCGTGTGCGGACCACGGATGCAGCCGTCTGCGCGTGGGAGACGCTCGACCCCGACCATGTTCGACGCGAGGCGGCGCGCTGGGACGCCACCCGTGTACCGGGACCGCTCGGCGGCATCGGCATCGGCGTCAAGGACATCATCGACACCAACGATTTGCCGACGACGATCGGTTCGCCGATCTTCGCCGACCGTCGGCCCGCGCACGATGCCGCGTGCATTGCGCGCGTGCGGTCCGCGGGCGCGTTCGTGTTTGGCAAGACCGTCACCACGCCGTTCGCATTCATGGACCCGGGCAAGACCCGCAATCCGTGGGACCCCGCGCACACGCCCGGTGGATCGTCGTCGGGGTCCGCAGCCGCCGTCGCGGTCGGGCATGTCACCGCCGCCATCGGCACGCAGACCAACGGCTCCGTCATTCGGCCGGCGGCGTTCTGCGGCGTCGTCGGGTTCAAGCCGACGCGCGGCGCCATTCCGACTGCGGGCGTGCAACCGTTCAGCGAAATGTTCGACACCATCGGCACGCTCACCCGGACGGTGGAGGATGCGGCCCGCCTGGCCAGCGCATTGGCCGATCCGGGCCGCATTGCCGGAACGCTGGCGCCGGTGGCGCATCCGCCGCGCTTCGCCTACCTTGGCGACTTCCCGTGGACGGTGCAGGAATGCGACGCGGACGACGTCGTCGAAGCGGCAGTCACGCAGCTTAGAACACGCGCGGACGTAGTGCCGCTCGACATTCCGCCCGCCTGGCACGGCGCCAAGTCGATCATGCGGTCGATCATGCTGTTCGAGGCGGCGCGCAACTTGAGCGACCTCCAGTCGCGCGAGCGGGCGCGACTGTCGTCCGCCGTCAATGCCGGACTGGACGAGGGCCGGGCGATCAGTGCCGCTGCGTACGCCGCCGCATGCGGCGAGCGCGAGCGGGCCATCGCGTTCTTCACGCAATGGCTCGAGGGCTTCGACGCGGTGCTGGCGCCCTCGGCACCCGGTCCCGCGCCACGTGGACTTGCCACGACCGGCGATCCCTCCTGCTGCACGCTGTGGTCGCTGCTGGGCTTCCCGGCCATCAGCCTGCCGGTGGGACTCGTGCAGCGGATGCCCGTAGGACTGCAGCTGGCGGCGCCGGCCGGCCGCGACGATTCCCTGCTGGCCGTGGCCGCGTGGTGTGGCGCCCGCCTGCCGTTCCGGGGACTCGTGTAGACCGATTGTGGCCGTCCCGCGTTGCTTATTCCGCACCGTATCGGCGATCATCCCGAACATGAAGCGCGCCAAAATGCACACTGCACCCGCACCGCCCAAGGTGCGTAATCCGGTCGCGCGTTCACCGCTGCTCGGCAAGGGCGGTCCGCACGGCAAGACCAACGCCGCGCTTCGCCGCCAGGCGAACATCGAACTCGTGAAGCTCAAGCGTGCCCCGCATTCCGGCGAGTGACCCGACCACGCTGTGCCGCAGTGACCTCGAGTCGGGGCGCATGCGCAAGCTTTACATCGAGGCGGCCGGCAACGCGGAATGGGTGCAGAGCGACGAACAGCTGTCGAACTCGCTGACCGCGATGATCAAGGCGCGGCCGAAGGGCGCGGGGTGGTGGGTGTTCGCCTACGGGTCGCTTCTGTGGAACCCGCTGTTTCCCTTTGCCGAATCGCGACCGGCGACGCTGCGCGGGCTGCATCGCCGCTTCTGCCTGTATTCGCTGGCGTCGCGTGGCACGCCCGAGCAGCCCGGTCTCGTTCTTGGCCTCGACCGCGGCGGCGCGTGCACCGGCGTCATTTATCGACTCCCGGCGCCGGTGGCAATGGACGAACTGCATCTGCTGTGGCGTCGGGAAATGGTACTTGGCGCCTATCTTCCGCGCTGGGTTTGCGTGAAGAGCGGCGAGCGCGAAATCCACGCGCTGACGTTCGTCGTCCGGCGCGCGCATCCTCAGTATGCGGGGCGCCTGACGCTCGACCATGAATCGCGCGTGATCGCCGCGTCGAAAGGCGCATTCGGTTCGTCGCTCGATTACATGGAACGCACGCGGGTTGCGCTGGTCACGCACGGCATCCGCGATCCCTATCTCGAAACGCTGGCAGCCAAAGTGGCCGCGCTGCGGGGGGTGTAGCGCTCAGCAGTGCAGGTCAGATCGCCATGTTTCGGCCGCCATCCACGTTGATGGTTTCGCCGGTGATGTAGTCGGCATCGGCGAGCAGGAAGTGCACGGCGCGCGCGATATCGTCGGGCGTGCCTTCGCGCCTGAGCGGCGTGTGGGAGATGATCCGCTGCCGCGACAGTTCGTCGAACGATTCGTCGTCGGGCCACAGGATCGGACCGGGCGCGACGGCGTTGACGCGCACCTCGGGCGCCAGTTCGCGCGCGAGCGAGCGGGTGAGTCCCGCCAGTCCCGACTTCGCGATCGAATACACGACGTAATTCTTGAGCGGCCGCTCGGCATGGATATCCGACAGGTTGACGATCGCGCCCTGCGACTTGCGCAATGCCGGCGCCGCGGCCTGCGCCAGGAACAGCGGAACCTGCAGGTTGGTGCCGATCAGGTCAGTCCACGCACTCTCGGTGATTTCGCCGACGGACGTCGGAAAGAACGTCGACGCGTTGTTGACCAGCGCGTCCAGGCGGCCGAAGGCCTGCAATGTCTGTTCGACCACCGAAGGCAGCTTGTTGAGGTCGAGCAGGTCGGCCTGAATCAGCGAGACCGAGTTGGGCCGCGCATGATTGAGTTCCGCCTGCAGCAGCCGCGCCTCGCCGGCGGACGCGCGGTAGTGCAGCATCAGGTTCGCGCCGGCCCCGTGCAGGCGGCGGCAGATCGCGGCGCCGACCCGCTTGGCGCCGCCGGTGATCAATACGGTCTTGGCTTGCACGCTGCGCTTCCTGGACCCGGTGCTGTTTCCGTTAGACTTCACGGCAATCTAGCACACGGAACCCGCGTCGCGCGAACGGACGGGTGCCGAAGCTGCAACGAATGATGCCATCCCATTTGATCTCGTCCCTGCCGGATCCCCCAGCCACGGAACGCGAACACAGCGCCCGCGTCGTAGACGCCGTCCGCGAGGAGATCGCGCGATCCGGTGGCTGGATTTCGTTCGCGCACTACATGCAAATCGTGCTGTACGCGCCCGGCCTGGGCTACTACGTCGCCGGTGCGCGCAAATTCGGCCCTGCCGGCGACTTCGTCACGGCGCCGGAAACGACAAAGCTGTTCGCGCAGGCGCTGGCCGCGCAGGTGGCGCCGATACTTGCTGTAACGGCGGCGCACGAGATCGTCGAACTCGGGGCGGGCAGCGGCGCGCTGGCCGCAGACCTGCTGAATGCGCTCGCGAAGCTCGATGCGTTGCCGTCCCGCTACGCGATCGTCGAGGTCAGCCCCGACCTGCGCGAGCGTCAGCGTGCAAGCGTCGCGCGCATCGCGCCGGATCATGCTGCGCGCGTCGAGTGGCTCGATGCATTGCCCGCGGCGATCGACGGCGCCGTTGTGATGAACGAGGTGCTCGACGCCATACCCCCACATCTGATCGTCCGGCGCAACGGGCAGTGGCTTGAACGCGGCGTGACTTGTGGCGTCTCGCTTAAGTGGGAGGATCGGCCGCTCGACGACGAATCAATGCGCGCGCTCGCGGCGGAACGGTTCCCGGCGGCGGGCGACTATGTCAGCGAAATCAATCCCGCGGCCGAAGCGTTGGTCGAGGATCTCGGCCGGCGGATGACCGGTGGCGCGTTCCTGGTCATCGATTACGGCTTTCCGCAGCGGGAGTACTACCACCCGCAGCGCAGCGAGGGCACGCTGATGGGCCATTTCCGGCATCACGCGCACGCAAATCCATTTCTGTGGCCGGGTCTTTCCGACCTGACTGCGCATGTCGACTTCACAGCCATTGCGTTGGCGGGCGAGCGGGCGGGGTTGCGGGTGGCGGGCTACACGCCACAGGCGGCGTTCCTGCTGGCCTGCGGCATCCTGAATCGCTTGCGCGACGTCGGCGATCCTTCGTCCGTTGCCTACCTGCGCGAAACGGCGGCAGTGCACAAGCTGACGTCGCCCGCCGAAATGGGCGAGCTTTTCAAGGTGTTGGCGCTCGCAAAGAGCGACCCCATCGAGTGGCCGGGATTCGCGCTGGCCGACCGGTCGCATCGACTGTAATTTGCACCCAAAAAAGCCGATTCGCTGTTACGAATTCGCGACACTCCCCGGGAAAACAACGTGTATCATTGCCCGCTTGCCGGGCGGGCATGCGGCATGATGCGAACGCTGGCAATTCCTGAGTATGGACTGCGATTGGAGACGTCATGAACCCATTTCGAAATATTTTCCGCGCCATTGTCGCAGTTGCGGCGATGCTGCTGCTGGCCGTGCCGGCCCTGGCGCAGGCACAGGCCAAGCAGCCCAACATCGTCTTCATCATGGGTGACGACATCGGCATGTGGAACATCGGCGCGTATCACCGCGGACTGATGGCCGGCCGCACACCGAACCTGGACAAGATTGCCAAGGAAGGCATGCTGTTCACCGACTATTACGCCGAGGCGAGCTGTACGGCGGGTCGCGCAAACTTCATCACCGGAATGCTGCCGATCCGAACCGGCATGACGACGGTCGGCCAGGCGGGATCTCCGATCGGGCTTCCGGCGGAAGCGATCACCATCGCGACGGTGCTGAAAAGCATGGGCTACGCCACCGGCCAGTTCGGAAAGAATCACCTCGGAGACCTGAACGAGTTCCTGCCCACCGTCCACGGTTTCGATGAGTTCTTCGGATATCTCTATCACCTCGACGCGATGGAAGACCCGGCGCATCCCAACTATCCGCAAAACCTCCTCAACGTCGTCGGTCCGCGCAACATGGTCCACAGCTGGGCCACGAACGTCGATGACCCGACGGTCATGCCGCGCTGGGGCAAGGTCGGCATGCAGAAGATCGAGGATGCCGGCACGTTATATCCGAAGAGAATGGAGACGGTTGACGACGAAATCCGCGACTTGGCCATCAATTTCATGGAAAGGTCCCAGAAGGCGGGCAAGCCGTTCTTCGTCTGGCTGAATCCGACGCGCATGCACATCGTCACGCATCTGTCGCCCAAGTACGAGGCACTGCGTAATTCGGACAATGGTTGGTCGGAAGAGGAAGCCGGCATGGCCCAGCTCGACGACGACGTCGGCCTGGTCATGAAGAAGCTGAAGGACATGGGTGTGGACGACAACACCATCGTCGTCTTCACCACCGACAACGGCACCGAAGTCTTCACATGGCCCGACGGTGGCCAGACGCCCTTTGCGCAATCCAAGGGCACGGTCCTCGAAGGCGGCTTCCGTGTGCCGGCGATGATTCGCTGGCCGGGGCATGTACCGGCCGACACGGTGCAAAACGGCATTTTCTCCGGCATGGATTGGCTTCCGACATTCGCAGCGATCGCGGGAAATCCGAACATCACCGACGAGCTGCTAAAGGGCAAGACCATCGCCGGACGCACGTACAAGAACCATCTCGACGGCTACAATCAGGTGGCCGCCATCACCGGCCAGGGTCCATCGGTACGGCACGAAATCTTCTACCTGGGCGAAAGCACGGTTGGCGCGGTGCGCATCGACGACTACAAGTATCGCTTCATCGACCAGCCGCGAGGCTGGCTGGGTGAAAAAACGCACGTTGACGTGCCCTATTTGATCAATCTGCGCCTGGATCCGTTCGAGCGCACGGGCTGGCCGAACAACGGGACCAAGGAGGGCGCGCAGCAGTACTTCGACTGGTTCAAGTTCCAGTTCTGGCGCTTCGTGTTCGTCCAGCAGGTGATGGGCAAGGCACTCCAGACGTTCCTCGATTACCCGCCGATGCAGCGCGGCGCGAGCTTCAATCTCGACGCGGTGAAGGCGGAGATGGCGAAGAGGATGGAGCAGGCTGCGGCCGCAGCCAAGGGCACCGGCCAGTAGGGCCCGCGCTCCGGCAAATCATTGCCACGCCGCGATGTTCGCATGTGACTGCGGACATCGCGGCGTTTATTTTTTGCGGCCGCGAATTCCTAGCCGCGTTCCACGATCTTCCGGGCAGCCGAACCCAGCTCCTTCCTCAGGAATGCCTGTCCCGGTTCGGCATCCCGATGCGCATGCCAGATGAGCTTGATCGGCACCGATGCCGACTTGGGCCCGATACCCAGCGGACGCAGCCCGAGCGCGCTGCGGGCAATCTTTTCCATGCTCCGGGGAATGAGCCCGAACAGGTCCGATTGACTGGTGACCATGAACACCTCCAGTATTTCGGACACCTCCATGGTCACACGCAGGTTCAGGCGTTGCCACTCCCGTAACCCCGCAACCGGATGTTCTCCCTCGACCCGAGGTCGCAGCGCCACGAAACTGCCCTCGCGCAACGTCTTCATCGACGCCGGCCGGCGCAGCGCCGCGTGATCCTTGCGCGCCACCGCCACCATGACGTCTTCGAACAGCACCGTTGACTTGAATTGATCGCCCTGGGGTTCGATCCAGTCGATGGCCGCATCGATCCGGCCATCGCGCAGCGCGCGATCCAGGTCGATCGGCCTGGAGCGTGTGCTGGCGGAAATGCTGATGTTCGGCGCTGCGATTGCCAGCCGCTCAAGCAGGCGCAATACGATCATCGGACCCAGCGGGTGCGTGACCGCCAGGAAGAACTTCCGCTCCGACGTCCTCGCGACGAAGCCCCGCCGCTCGGCGACCGCCTCGCGCATGGACCCCAGCGCGTCGTGCAACTTGGCATAGATCGCTTCGGCCGTCGGCGTCGGCGCGACGCCCCTTGAACGGCGCACGAACAACTCATCGCTGAACATCGCACGCAGGCGCGTCACGGCATGACTGACGGCCGACTGTGTCATCGCCAGGCGCACGGCTGCCCGCGAGAGGCTCTGCTCCTCGTAGACGGCTTCGAACACCGGCAAGAGGTTGAGATCGACGCTTCTGATGTTGAACATGGCGCATATCGCCTATGCAAGATATTCGGTGGTGCTGCGCTTGGCAGGGTACTAGTATTCCGCGCGACGCCCGATCCGGGCAAGCATTCGTTCGCGACCCGCGCAATTCAACTCGCAGTCCTGGCCCACAAGGCCGAGTCCAGGTTGATGACATGGCAAATTGGCTATTTTGGTTCGGCGCTGCCGCGATCAGCTACGGCGCCCTTTCCGCCTCCATCCGGTACGTCTACCACTGGCGGCGTGGGGCCCGGATCATGGCAGCGCAGGCGGCAATCCAGGCGGTGATCTGCACGGCCGGGCTGGGCACGATCTGGGCCATCTACCGGACCTACATTTCCGGTTAGGCAACTGACCGGATTCGCCCGAACGAACAAGCGTTCGGCAGGTACATTCCAGAATTCATTTCAGCGCTGCGCCGGTCGCAACTATTGCGAAGGGCGCGGCGCTTTTTCTTTCTGGCCTCCACGAATGCGGTGTTCGACCACCCCCTTGCCCGGGAGTGTATTCTTGGCGGCCCCTGCGATTCAGTAAAGGAGTGCCGAGCATGAACAGCGCTTTTGCTAGACCGGTCGTCGCGAACATGGCCGCGGTGTGTTTTCTCGCCGGGCTCCTTTACGCCGTGCCGGTCGCAGCACAGGTGATCACCGGCACGCCGGGGTCGCCTTCCGCGACGGTCACGATCGACGGCAAGCAGATTCCGCCGCCCCCGATGAAATTCGGCGGCGTGATCAAGGAAAGCGCGCTCGACTCCACGCAGTACTGGCCGCCGCGTGTCGTGCCCCCCAAAGGCGCGCCGAACGTGCTGCTGATCATGACCGACGACCAGGGCTACGGCGTCTCAGGGACGTTTGGTGGCGTGGTCCCGACGCCGGCGCTCGATCGCGTCGCCAAGGCGGGATTGCGCTACACGCATTTCCACTCGACGGCGCTGTGCTCGCCCACGCGCGCGGCGCTGATCACCGGGCGCAACCACCACTCGGTCGGCTCCGGCGTGATCGGCGAATTGTCCACCGGCTTTCCCGGCTACGACTCGATCATCGGCCCGGAGAACGCGAGCATCGGGACGATCCTGAAGGAAAGCGGCTTTGCCACGTCGTGGTTCGGCAAGAACCACAACACGCCGGCCTTTCAGTACAGCGTCGCGGGTCCCTTCGACCAGTGGCCGTCGGGCATGGGCTTCGACTATTTCTACGGCTTCATGGGCGGCGAGACGGACCAGTGGACGCCCTACCTGTTCCGCGATCACACGCAAATCTTTCCTTTCGTTGGCCGCAGCGACTACAACCTCATCACCGACATGGCCGACGAGGCGATCAAGCACGTACGTGACTTGAACGCCGCCGCGCCCGACAAGCCGTTCTTCCTCTACTACGTTCCGGGCGGCACGCACTCCCCGCACCAGCCGAAGAAGGAATGGATCGAGAAGTTCAAGGGCAAGTTCGACATGGGCTACGAAAAGCTGCGCGAGCAGATCTTCGCCAACCAGAAGCGGCTGGGCGTGATTCCGGCCAATGCCGAACTGACGCCGTGGCCGGCCGAGATCCCGAAGTGGGACTCGCTCTCGCTCATTCAGAAGAAGATCCTCGCGCGCCAGGCCGAAGTCTTCGCCGGTTACGCCGCCTATACCGACTTTGAAATCGATCGTGTCATTCAGGCGGTCGCCGACATGGGCAAGCTCGACAACACGCTGATCATCTACATCGTCGGCGACAACGGCACCAGTCCGGAAGGCACACTGGGCGGCACGCCGAACCAGCTGACCGCCTACAACGGGATCCTGAAGCTGCCCGAGGTCGAGGAGATGCTGTACTACGAGGCCTGGGGCTCGGACAAGACCTATCCGCACATGGGCGTGGGCTGGTCATGGGCGTTCGACACGCCGTTCAAGTGGACCAAGCAGGTGGCGTCGCATTTCGGCGGCACGCGCCAGGGGCTGGCAATTTCCTGGCCCGGCCACATCAAGGACGTGGGCGGCATCCGCAGCCAGTTCCACCATGTCATCGACATCGTGCCGACGATTCTGGAGGCGACGGGAATCCCCGCGCCCACCATCGTCAACGGCATCACACAGCGCCCTATCGAGGGCGTGAGCATGGCCTACACGTTCGATCAGGCCAATGCCAAGGCGCCGTCGAAGCGCACCACGCAGTATTTCGAAATGGCAGGCAATCGCGCGATCTATCATGACGGGTGGATGGCCAGCACGACGCCATTCGCGCCGCCGTGGGACCTGGCCACGGGCAAGTTGCCGAGCGTCGTCGACGGCTACAAGTGGGAGCTCTACAACATCGCGGAGGACTTCTCGCAGAACAACGACCTCGCCGCGAAGAATCCCGCCAAGTTGAAGGAATTGCAGGCGCTGTTTCTGACCGAGGCAGCGAAATACAACGTGCTGCCGCTGGACAACACGGCGTTCTCGCGCTTGCTGACGCCGCGTCCCAGCGCCGTGGCCGGCAGGACCGTGTTCACATACACGGGCATGAACGCGGGTATCCCGCTTGGCAACGCACCCAGCATCCTCAACAAGGACTACACGATCACTGCCGACATCGTCATCCCCAAGGGCGGCGCGGAAGGCATGATCGCCACGCTCGGCGGGCACTTCGGCGGCTACGGGCTCTACCTGCAGAAGGGCAAGCCCGTTTTCGTGTACAACATGCTGAACCTCAAGCGGTACCGCTGGGAGGGCGGCGTCGGCGGCGGCGACGTGCTGGGCGCGGCGCTCGCGCCGGGCAAGCACACGATCGTCTTCGACTTCAAGTACGACGGCCCCGGTCCGGGCAAGGGCGGCACCGGCGTGCTCACGGTCGATGGCAAGGTGCTGGCCAAGCAGACGGTTCCGCACTCGATCCCGCTGATGATGACCATCGACGAAACCTTTGACATCGGGGTCGACACGCGTTCGGGCATCGATGACAGCTACAAGCTCCCGTTCCGCTTCACCGGAACGATCGCCAAGCTGACCTACAAGCTGGGCCTGGATCAGATCACGGCGGCGGAACGAAAGGCCATGCAGGATGCCGTGGCCAGGGCGCGCGACTGACGGTACGATGGCGACCGAACCCGACCGTACGACGACGATGAACGACCGCGGCCCCAACCCATTGACCAAGACTCTGGCGTTCGGGGTCGTCCTGGAAGTGATCACCGGGCTCGCGCTGATTTTCAAGCCGGCCATCGTCATCAAGCTGTTGCTGGGCGTGGAGGCGTCCGGCATGGAAATGGTCATCGGCCGCTGCTTCGGCATCGGGCTGTTCGGGCTGGTGTTCGCGTGCTGGCCCGACACGCAGAAATCCGTCAGCTCGACGGCGGCGTTTCGCGGGATGCTGATCTACAACGCGCTGATCGCCGCGTATCTCGCCTATCTGGGCATCGTCGGGCACGTTGGCGGCGTGCTGTTGTGGCCGGCAGTCGCCTTGCACGCGGTGATGACGGGGCTGCTGGTCAGGTCGATGCGCCTCGATCCGCCGGCGCCGGAGGTCGAGGAATGACTGCGATGGTTCGCCCGTCCGGCGCAGTGGCCGTCGCGTGTCTCGCGGTGCTGGCTCTTACTACGATCTTTGACGGAGCTGCCGTTGCGCAGGGCGCGGCCCCGGCAGCCTCCGGAAAGGCAGCGCCGCCGGCAAACGTCGGCTTCGACACGCTGAAGGGCACGTGGGTGCGGCCCGACGGCGGCTATCGAATCGTGATCGGAAACGTCGGCGGCGACGGCCGGATCGAAGCCATGTACTTCAATCCGAGCCAGTTTCCCTTTGCAAAGGCGCAGGCGTCGATGAGCGGGACACAGTTGCGCGCGTCCTTCGAGTTGCGCGCGGGCGGCTACGACGGTTCTACGTACGACCTCATCTACGATCCTGCGAGCGATCGCCTGAGCGGCGTGTATTTCCAGGCAGTCATCAAGCAAAAATTCGACGTCTACTTCGTGCGCAGGTAACCCGGGGTCGAACCGAAGTAGAATTGTGGTCTGCCCGATTTGCCATGGTGCCCCGATGAACCTGCTGCGCGCGCCAGCATTGCTGGTTTCCCTGTTGCTGCTGCTGGGCGGCTGCGCCACCCGCCCGGTCAACCCCCCTGTCACCGGCACCGACCTCGCGACGGGCTACCGCCTCGAGGCGCGCCAACCCAAGGTCAGACAGAAGGACAACCTCGTCATCCTCGCGTTTTCGGGCGGCGGTACGCGCGCAGCCGCTTTCTCGTACGGTGTGCTGGAATTCCTGCGCAAGACGGAGGTCGTCGGTCCCAAGGGCGAGCGGATCCGCCTGCTTGATTCCGTCGACGTCATCACCGGCGTTTCGGGCGGCAGCTTCACGGCGCTCGCGTACGGTCTCTACGGCGACAAGCTGTTCGACGACTACGAGCAGCGCTTCCTCAAGCGCAACGTGCAGGGCGAGATCATCGCCCGCACGTTCAGCCCGGCGAACTGGGGGAGCTTGGCGTCGCCCAACTGGGGACGCTCCGAACTTGCCGCCCAGCTGTACGACGAGATCCTGTTCAACGGCGCGACGTTCGGCGATCTCAGCCGAGGTAGCGGTCCGATGATCCTGGCGTCTGCCACCGACATCTCGACCGGATACCGTTTCGTGTTCAACCAGAGCGTCTTCGACGTCATCTGCTCGGACCTGAACGCCGTGCCGCTGTCGCGCGCGGCGGCGGCGTCCTCGGCCGTGCCCGTCGTGCTCTCGTCAATCACGATGAACAACTACGGCGGCACCTGCAATGCGCAGATCCCGTCGTGGGTCAATATGTTCATCGCGAACGAGAATCCGCCGCGCCCTGCCGCACGGGCGATACGGTCGCTCAAGACCATTCAGGGCTATCAGGACAACGTGCATCGTCCCTACATCCACCTCGTCGACGGCGGCGTATCGGACAACGTGGGCATGCGCGGCGTGCTCGATGCGCTCGAAATCATCGAAGCGCTGGAGGAGGCCGGCATATCGACGCCCTACAGCAGCGCCAAGAGGATCATCGTCTTCATCGTGAACTCGCTGTCGTCGCCGCCGACCAACTGGGACGAGACGGAGGCGTCGCCAGGGACCGTCGACATCCTGCTCAAGGCGGCGGGCACGCCGATCGACGCCTTTTCCTACGAAGCGGTGGAATTGCTGAAGGATACGGCCGCGAGATGGCGGACCATGCGCCGCATCCGGGATACCGGGGCGCTCGCAGGCAGCAAGGACCCCGTCATCGTCGACGCGCTGCGGGTTCCCCAGGCCGAAATCTATGCCATCGACGTGTCGTTCCCGCAGTTGAATGACAAGGCGGAGCTGGATTACCTGAACCGGCAGCCGACGTCGTTCGTGCTGCCGCCCGAGGCTGTCGATCGGCTGCGCGCGGCAGCCGGGACCATCATCCTGGCGTCGCCAGAGTTCCAGCGGTTACTAAAGGACGTCGGGGCGAAGATCGTGACCAATCCGCCCGACGCGGAAAAGCCGGCCGCGGCGCTACCTGCGAAGTAGCGCGGCGACTGTTTCGGATCAGGCCAGCATCAGGTCGTACGATTCCCGGTCGGCCTTGTAGCAACCGCATGAGGCGGCTTTGAGACCACGCCGGTCCAGCACCGTGATGTTGCCTCGGCTGTATTGGATCAATTCGCGCTGCTGCAGTGAGCGCGCCGCCTTGGTGACGCCGACGCGGCGGACGCCGAGCATGAAGGCCAGGAATTCCTGCGTGATGTGAAAGGCGTTCGACTGCGCGCGGTCTTGCGTCATCAGCAGCCAGCGCGCAAGCCGTGCCTCGACC
>Ga0302323_100001574_pt1 | contig 18576 bp, 16 predicted proteins | sample Fen_T0_3_FD_201950 | JGI IMG/M metagenome (GOLD analysis project Ga0302323, IMG submission 201950) | Peat permafrost microbial communities from Stordalen Mire near Abisko, Sweden - Fen_T0_3 | ecosystem: Environmental > Terrestrial > Soil > Wetlands > Permafrost | place: Sweden: Abisko... | reverse complement strand
CTCGTCGTCGACAACAACGTGTCCGTCGACTCGCGCGTCCAGAAGACCGCCCGGGCCGCCGCGGCCGCCGGCTACGAGACCGTGATCCTCGGCCGCTCGCCGTCCGGCGGACGGGTCGAGACCGAGATCGGCGGGGTGCGGACCGTCCTGGTGCCTGCGCCGCGACACATGGCGGCGCACGTCCTGCACGAGCCGGGTCGCGGCCGGCGCCCGCTGGCCTACCGCACCCGTGACCAGGCGCGCGACCGCAGCCGCCGCCTGAGCGAGCTCGGCGCAGGACAGCTCGACCGGATCCTCGACCTGCGCGCCGCGTCGCCAGGCCTCGCTCGCGACCTCGAGCTGTTCCGGCTCCGCGCGCGGGTGTCCTGGCGTCAGCGGCTCCACTCGTGGCGGCTGAGAGCCTTCGAGCGCAACGTCGCCGACGTCGCGGTCAACCGCGGCGTCCTGCGGCGGCCGAAGGCGCGGCTCGGGCTGGCCCTGACGCCGTCGTCGACCTGGCGGCGTGTCGCCCTCGAGCTGCTCGACTACGACCTGTCCTACACCGACGAGGTCACCGCGCTCGCACCCGACCTGATCCACGCGCACGACTTCCCCATGCTCGTCGTCGCCACGAACGCCAAGGCCCGTGCGCAGGCAGCCGGCCGCGAGCTGAAGATCCTGCACGACGTCCACGAGTGGATCGCCGGCGCGCCGCGCCGAGATCCCGTGTGGCGCTCCGCCGTGCACCACGCCGAGCTCGAGCTGATCCCGCGCTACGACGCCGTCATCACGGTCTCGGACTGGCTGTCCGACGCCATCGCGCGCGAGTGCGGGCTGGCCACGCGACCCCCGGTGATCACCAACTCGCCCGAGGCGCCGAGCGAGGAGGCCGCGCGGCGGGCACCGTCGCTGCGAGCCCGCTGCGGCCTCGACGACGGCGTGCCGCTCCTGGTCTACAGCGGCACCGTGTCCGGGGTGCGAGGTCTCGCGACCGTCATCGAGGCGCTGCCGGCGCTGTCCGGCGTCCACCTCGCGATCGTGGTCGGCTCCGGTCCCAACGAGCACTACGACGGGCTCGTCGCGCGCGCCGCGGAGCTCGGCGTCGCCGACCGGATGCACCGGGTGGGCTACGTGCCGCAGGAGCTCGTCGTACCCCACCTCGCGAGCGCCGACCTCGGGCTCATCCCGATCACGCACGCCCTCAACCACGAGATCTCGCTGATGACCAAGTACCGCGAGTACATGCACGCGCGCCTGCCGATCGTCGTCAGCGACGTGCGGACCATGGGCGACTTCACCCGCGAGCACGGCATCGGCGAGGTCTTCGTGGAGGGCGACACCGCCGGCCTAGCCCGGGCCGTCCGCACGGTGCTCGACGACCCGGACTCCTACCGGCTGGGGCTCACGCCGGAGCTGCTAGTCGAGCACTCGTGGGCCACGCAGGCCGAGCGGCTGGTCGAGGTCTACGCCTCGCTCGTGGGTCGCCCCGGCGCGCCCGCGTCGTCCGCTGCACGGTCCGGCGGACCGGTCCAGTAGTCCGTCCGGGGTAAAGTAGGTGGAGTTTTCCACCGAAAGGTCTGGTATGACCCTCGCTCGCCAGCACTCCCCCCTGCCCCGACGCCTGGTCGCCGGTGCTGTCGCCGTCGCTGCCTGCGCTCTCGCCGCCGGTGCGCTGGGCGCGACCGCGCCCGCCGGTGCCGCCGCCCTGGTCTACGACCCGCTGACCGGCACAAAGGTCGCGGCCGTCGGCCCGGTCGTGGCCATCAAGGTGGCGAATACGCCGCAGGCCCGACCGCAGTCGGGACTCCGCTCCGCCGACCAGATCTGGGTCGAGGAGCAGGAGGGCGGCTGGACCCGCCTCATCGCGGTCTACGGCTCGGGCTACCCCACCAAGGTCGGCCCGGTCCGCAGCGGCCGCGAGACGGACCTCGGTGTCCTGCCCCAGTTCGGCAAGGCCGGCCTGGCCTACGCCGGAGCCGACGCACCCGTCGCCGACCTCATCGCCGCGAGCACGCGCATCGTGGACCTCGGCAAGGACGCGCTCGTCACGGGCACCGCGATCCGCGACACGGCGTACGGCACCGACCGCACCCGCAAGGTCCCCTACAACTTCTACACGAAGGCCAACGCGCAGCGGTTCTGGGCGACCCAGGGCGGGGCGACCAAGCCCAGGCCGATGGGCTTCGTGTTCGGGAAGCCGAAGGCGGCCGGCAAGGCCGCGAAGAGCCTCAATGTCGTCTACGCGGCGCAGACCTCCATGCAGGCCGCGTGGAACAAGTCGCTGCACGCCTGGCTGATGTACTCCGACAAGAAGATCATGGTCGACCGCGAGACCAAGAAGCCGCTCACCGCGAAGAACGTCGTGGTCATGCGCGTGGCCTTCACGCTGTCGAAGCTGGACCACTCCGCCTACCTCGTCCCGATCCTGCGGACGGTCGGCAAGGGTCAGGCCTTCGTGCTCCGTGACGGCGCGAGCTGGACCGGCACCTGGACCCGGCCCTCGCTCACGGCCGGCACCACGCTGAAGGACGCCCGCGGCAAGGTCATGACCCTGTCCCCCGGCCAGACCTGGGTGCTGCTCGTGCCGGTCGGCAAGAGCCTCACGAAGCCGACCGTGCTGCACTCGATCACCATCCGGTAGCACCACCTCCACGACGACGGCCCCCCGACCACTCGGTCGGGGGGCCGTCGTTCGTCCTGCCGAGCTCAGCCGGTGGGGCCGACGGTGCCGGTCGGTCCCGTGGGTCCGGTCGGTCCGGTCGGTCCGGTCGGTCCGGTCGGTCCGGTCGGTCCGGTCGGTCCGGTCGGTCCGGTCGGTCCGGTCGGTCCGGTCGGTCCGGTCGGTCCGGTCGGTCCGGTCGGTCCGGTCGGGTCGGGGAGCATCGACCACGGCACGCCGGCCGCCGCGACGACCGCAGCGGCCGGCCCCGGCGCGAAGGTGTCGAGCACCGTCGAGGTCACGTTCTGGACGAACGTCATCGCCGTGAGGTCGCCGCGGGAATACCCGCAGCCGCCGATGAGCTGGCAGGTCCAGCCGAGGGTGCCCATGCTCAGCACCGCCCCGCCCTGGGGGGTGGCGTAGGCCGTGATGTCCCACTCGGGCGTCTGACCCGCGACCGCCCCGGTGCACGGCGCGTAGGTCTGCCCGAGCGAGCGCAGGTTGTCCGGCCGGACGTCCGAGGCCCCGGTCCAGACCCGGTCGACCTCGCCGTAGCCGAGGTGGTTCAGCGTCGTCCCGGCGGGGACCCCGGAGGTGCCGAACGGCCAGCCCTGTCCCGCGGGAGCGGCGGGGTCGGGCGGGTTGGGCACCACGAAGCCGGTGTCGATGCCCAGGCAGGCGTACTGCGCACCGAGGGTGCGCTGCTCCGGGTCGCTGATCGGTGCGTCGCGCCAGCGGACCGTCGACAGCGCCGGGTCGGCTCCCGCCGGGTCCTGGGAGGCGATGCGGTAGATGGCCAGGCGCCGTCCCGCGCCGGTCGGAGAGGCCTCCTTGCGCGGGCGCCAGTAGACGTTGTTCGCGCCCAGGAAGGCCACGTTGCCGCCCCGCGCGAGCACCATCGACTCGAGGTTGGCGCGCATCCCCGCGGTCCAGTACTCCGAGTGCCCGGGGACCACGATCGTGGTCACCGCGCGCAGCCGCCCGGCGCCGGCGTCGAGGTCGTCGTCGGTGAGGTAGGTGACGTCGTAGCCGCGGCTCTCGGCCCACCGGACGAACGGCACCTCGGAGGCCACCATGCCGCCGTCGCCACGGCCGTCGTAAGGCCGGTCGAAGGACACGATGCGCGAGCGGGTCTCGGCGCGACCGTCCGGACCGACGTAGGCCGAGGCGCCGCCCCAGAAGTTGTACGCCTGCCACGTGTTCGACGCGAGCACGACGCCGATGCGCGGCTGGCCGACCCGGTCCCTGACGACAAGCGGGATCCAGGTGCGACCGCCGTCGGAGCCGCGCACCTGCAGGAGGTAGACGCCCGGCGTGAACTCGCCGGTGATCGGCAGCGTGAGCGAGACCGGCCAGCTCGCCTCGATCGGACCCTGGGCGGGCCCCGAGCTCGCGGGCTGGTTCGGCGGCTCGGGGGCAGCCTCGGACACCGGGGCGGCGCGCGGGCCGCCGAGCACCGGTCCGGTCCGGAACACCAGGCGGGCGCCGCGACCGGAGTAGCCGCCCATCCGCCAGGCCCAGACGGTGAAGAAGCGGGCGCTCGAGCTCACCCGCAGCTTCACGACGTCGCCGCACGAGGCCGACGTACGGTCGGCGTATCCGGTCGTGGTGGACCCGACGCTGACCGCCTCGGTCCAGGCGGACGACCCGGTCCTGGCGTTCTCGACCGCGATGGCGTTCGCTGCGCGGGTGGTCGGGCAGACGGCGCCAGGGCGCGACGAGAGCACCAGGGTGGCAAGACCCTTGGCGGTGACCACACCGCGCAGGCCGATGACTGTGATCGGCAGGTGGTAGGCGCCGACCGTGGGCGGGGTGGTCACCTGGGAGAGCCAGAGGCGCAGCACGCCGGACTTGCCGACCGCGATGCTCGCCTTCAGCGTGAGCACGACGTGGCGGTGCGGCGGCACGATCGTCGTGGTCGCCTTCGTGGCCTTGACGGCCGGCGTCGTCCTCGTGGCCTTCTTGGCCTTCGTGGCCTTGACGACCACGACCGTCTTGGGCACCAGCGTCGTCGTCACCGACGCGACCGGCAGGTTGCGCTGCGGCGGTCCGTCGAGCACGGCCGAGGCCTTCGGATACCCCAGCGGCATCGTCGTGGGCAGGTCCACCCAGATGGTCCTCACCAGGGTCCCAGCCGTGGCCGGGAGCCGCAGCACCAGCTCCACGGACTGCGCCGGCGTCTTCACGGTGGACAGCGTGGTGGTCGCGACACCGCGGATGTCGGTGAGCGGCGTGAGACCCGCAGACGGCGCCTTCGTGCCGATCGGCGCGGTTCTCGAGAACGACTGGCGCGGCACCTGCTCCGAGCCGTCCCCCGCCACGCCGTCGCCGGCCGGACCGACCGAGGCCGCCGAGATGCGCGAGCTGACCGAGCCGGTCGCAGCGGCGGCCGGAATCGTCCCCACGGTCGTGGCCGAGGGGCCGTCGGGGTTGTCGAGGGTGGCCACGGCGCGGTCGAGCGCGTTCGCGAAGACGGGCGCAGGGTCCCGCGCGGGTGCGCCGGCACTCGCGTCGGGGAGGGACGTGACCAGCAGCGCGACGGCGGCCACGACCACGGCGGCGACGACACCACGGCTCGCGGCTCGAGCGGAGATCCGGTGTCGCATGCCAGGCACGTCCCGTCGTCGGCGTCCACCCCCGATGCGGCGGAACACCTCAGGCTACGTCGAGCCCGGGGTCGGAGCCCGCAGCGGTGCCCGTGAACTCGCTCATGGTCGCCGCACCGTCACCCGAGATGCCCTCGCGGCGCAGCACGGCACGGACCGTGAGAGCGAGCACCCGAAGGTCGAGCAGCACCGACCGGTGCTCGACGTACCAGAGGTCGAGCTCGAACCGCGAGGTCCAGTCGAGCGCGTTGCGTCCGTTCACCTGGGCCCACCCGGTGATGCCCGGACGCACCTCGAGCCGTCGGCGCTGCCGCGCGTCGTAGCGCTCGACGTAGGAGACCGGCAGCGGCCGCGGACCCACCAGCGCCATGTCGCCGCGCAGGACGTTGACCAGCTGCGGCAGCTCGTCGAGGCTCGCGGCACGCAGCCTGGCGCCGAACGGCGTGAGTCGCGCGGCGTCGTCGACGTAGAGCTCCTCGTCGGGGAAACGGTCGCGCATCGAGCGGAACTTCAGCAGGGTGAACGGGACCCCGCCGCGACCCGCGCGCTGCTGGCGGAAGAGCACCGGCGAGCCGAGCTCGCGGCGCACCTTCCACGCGACCACCCCCGCGACCGGCGCGAGGACGACCGCCGCGGCTCCTGCGCCGACGAGGTCGAGGACGCGACGGGCGCGGTCACCCACGGTCGCCCACGTCCCTCGTCGCCCGAGCCGGGACCCCCATGGCCACGACACCGGGCGGGAGGTCCGAGACCACGGCCGCACCGGCGCCGACATAGGTGCCCGCCCCGATCTCCACACCCTGGCGCGTGACAGCACCCGTGCCGAGCGTGGAGCCGCGTCGCATCGTGACGTTGCCGCTGACGACGGCGCCGGGGTTGAGCCGCACGAAGTCCTCGAGCACGGCGTCGTGCCCGACCGTGCAGGCGCGGTCCACGTGCACGTGGCGACCGACCGCGACGTTGGTCGTGATCGAGCAGTGCGCGGCGACGATCGCACCGGGCGACAGCCGGATGTCCCTGCCGACGACCGCCGTGGGATGCAGCAGCGTCACGGCCTCGTGACCAGCCGCGTCGGAGCGCGCGGCGAGCCGCTCGCGCCCGAACGCATCACCCACGGCCACGACGTACGCGGCCGAAGCCGCGACGCCCGCGAGGTCCTCAATGGCACCGAGGTGGACGACCCGCGAAACCCCGAGCAGGTCGAGGTCAGGCGTCCCGTCAGCGACGACCCCGAGGAGCTCGAACCGCTCCCCCGCGGCGTTGATGTCGCGGACGAGCTCGACCACCTCGCGGCCGAACCCGCCGGCGCCGACGATCACGAGGGGACGAGGCGCGTTCACGTCGCTCAACCTAGACGACCGCGGACAATCAAGCCGTGGGGGCGGCGTGCTCGACGCGGCGCGCGCGGATCGCCTGACGTCGTGCGAGGCGCGACTCGCGCCGGATCACTGCCTCGGCCCAGCGGTGCCGGTCGGCGTCGGTCTCGGGGAGCACGGGGACGACTGCTCTCGGTCGTTCGTCGTCGTCGATCGCGACGAACACGAGATACGCGGACGCGACGTGGTGGCCGTCGGCGTCGGCGTCGTCCCACCGCTGCGTCGTGACGCGGACACCGACCTCCATCGAGGTCGACCCGGTCCAGTTCACCTGCGCCCGGCACGTGAGGATGTCGCCGACGTGCACCGGCTCGAGGAAGACCATCTCGTCCATCGACGCCGTGACCGCCTTGCCGCGCGTGTGCCGCGCCGCGCACGCGCCCGCCGCGTCGTCGACGGCCTTCATGATGACGCCGCCGTGCACGTTGCCGTGCAGGTTGGCGTCGCCGTCGTCCATGATCCGCGCCAGCATCACGCGACTGAACGACGTAGGGCTCGGCTCGAGAGGGCTCGGCTCGGCGGTCATGCCGAGAGCGTAGCGACGGGCACCGCGCGCGACCCGCGCCTGACGCGCAACGCCGCGGTCCCGTCGTGACACTGGATGTGAAGGCGGTGACGGGCAGCGTGACCCTCCCGAGCGACTGGTGGCATCTCGCGGTGGCGCTCGCCCTCGGCCTTCTCGTCGGGCTGGAGCGCGAACGCGACAGGAAAGGCATCGCCGGGAGCCGCACGTTCGGCATCGCTGGTCTTGCCGGCGGCGTCGCGGCCGCCATCTCGCCGTACGCCGTCGCCGGGGCGCTGCTCGCCATGGGTGTCATCGCCGCGGGGGGACTGCGTCGCGACGACGAGGACCGGGGCGTGACGACGGAGGTCGCCCTCGTCGGCGTGGTCGGGCTCGGGGCCCTGTCGTGGTCGTCGCCGTCGCTCGCGGTCGGGGCCGCGGTCGGCATCGTCGTGCTGCTCTGGGCCAAGCACCCCATCCACCGGTTCGCGCGCGACCTCGTGAGCGAGGACGACGTGCGAGATGCGCTCACCTTCTTCGTCGCGGCCTTCGTCGTGCTCCCGCTGCTTCCCGACGCAGACATGGGTCCCTACGGCGTCCTGAACCCGCGCCGTATCTGGCTCGTCGTCGTTCTGCTCACGGCCACGGGCTGGGTGGGCTACGTGGCGAGCCGCGTGCTCGGCGTCCGCCGAGGTCTCGCGATCACGGGCCTCGCGGGCGGCTTCGTCTCCGCCTCGGCGACCACCGGCGCCATGGCCCGACGCGCCCGGGACACCGCCGTACGCCGCGAGGCGCTCGCGGCCGCGATCCTGGCCAGCGTCTCGACCCTCGTGCTCCTCTGCTTCATCTGCGCCTACGTGAGCACCGACGTGCTGCGCGCGCTCGCCCCGTCGCTGGTCTGCGGTCTCGTCGCCCTGCTCGTCACGGCCGGAGCGCTGCTGCTGCGCGGCGGCGCCGGCACCGGCACCGGAGCATCGACCGGGACGGGAGCCGAGGAGCAGGCTGCACGACCCTTCGCGCTCGGTCCGGCGGTGCTACTCGCCCTCGTCCTCACCGTCGCCCTCCTCCTCGGCCGGTGGGGCGCCGCGACGTTCGGCGGTGCGGGCGCCGTCGCCGTCAGCGGCGTCGCCGGACTCGCCGACGCGCATGCCGGCGCGCTCGCCGCCGCGCAGCTCGCGGCGGACGGGCAGATCCCTGTGAGCACGGCAGTTCTCGCCGTCGCGGCGGCGCTCGCGACGAACACGCTGCTCAAGCTGCTGCTCGCGGTCACGGCAGGTGGTTGGCGTGTCGGCGCGCGCTACGCCGCGCTGATGCTGGTGCCGGTCCTCGCCTTCGCCGTCCCGCTCGCGCTCAGCCGCTGACGGACGTGCATCGGCAAGCGCGGTCTCCGGGTCGGGGCGGCGACGTACGCTGCACAGGTGGCCATCCTCATCGACGCCCCGAACTGGTGGCACCGCGAGCGGTGGTGGGGCCACATGGTGAGCGACGAGTCCTACGACGAGCTGCACGACTTCGCCCAGCGGCTCGGCGTACCCCGACGCGGCTTCGAGCGCGACCACTACGACATCCCTGAGCACCTGCACGGATCCGCGCTCGAGGCCGGTGCCCAGCTGGTCTCCTCGAAGGAGCTCGTCACGAGGCTCCGCGCCGCCGGACTGCGCCGCCCCAAGCCTCGTCCGAGCGCCGAGCACCTGGCCTGACTGTCGTTCTCCGGGCCTCCGGGACGACAGCTACGACAGGTGCTCGGGGGTGGGGTGCCAGCGGCGGGGCTCGAGGTCGTCGCCGGTGCCGAGATCCCACGCGATCGCCCGCTCCGGGGCCACGGTGAACAGCAGCGCGGAGGCCATCCCGGGAGCGTCCGGGAGGTAGGCGAGGTCAGTGGGGTCCGTGTACTTCCCCGCGTACGCGGCGCTGACGGCGGCGGCGTCGCCCGCGGGGCCACCCGCCGTCGCGACGCCGTGGAGGATGAGCACGGACGCCCCGCTCTCGAGGTGCACGACGACCCGCGGGTCCGAGTCGATGTTGCGCGAGCGCACTGCCGAGGGTTCGCCGTAGAAGTGCAGCACTCCCCCGACGACGACACCCCACACGGGCACGGCGTGCGGGCCGGCCGCACCGGCGGTCGCGACCCACCAGTTCTGGGCCAGGGAGAACCGCTCGGCGACCTCGTCCCACGTGAGTGCGTCCACGGCGTCACCCTAGCGACGCGCGATGCGCGACCGGTCGAGCGCAGCAGCTCTGGTCAGCCCCCCGAGCCGGTGACCGGCTCGTCGGAGGCACATCGGAAACCGATGTGGCTCATGCCGGTGTCGATCATCTGCGGCCGTCGGGCGGCCGGGCGGTAGCGCAGGCAGTAGGAGTCGGCGCAGAGGAACGATCCGCCCTTGATGACCTTGCGCGGCACCCGGAACTGCGGCTGCCGCGGGTCGAGGCTGTCCTCGGGGGAGCCGCCGCGCGGGTCGCGCGGGGCGCAGCACGGCGCGACGTCGGCGAAGCGGGTCTCGACGTACCAGTCGTCCGTCCACTCCCAGACGTTGCCGGCCATGTCGGCCAGGCCGAAGCCGTTGGGCGGGTAGCTTCCGACCGGCGCCGTGCGCCCGTATCCCGGCTCCGCCCGCCAGGGGAAGTCCCCGTGCCAGTAGTGCGCCCGACGTTCGCCGGCCTGCTCCGGCTCGTCGCCCCAGGTGTACGTCGTGCCCTCGAGGCCGCCGCGGGCGGCGCGCTCCCACTGCGCCTCGGTCGGCAGCGTGAGTCCCGCCCAGGCGGCGTAGGCGCCGGCGTCCTCGTGCGCCACGTGCACGACCGGATGGTCCGCCCGGTCGGCGAGGTCGCTCCCGGGGCCCTCGGGGTGCCGCCACGAGGCGCCCGGCGTCCAGGTCCACCACTGGCTCAGGTGCCGCAGGTCGACCGGGCCCGGGGTCGGGGTGAACACCATCGACCCGGGCACCAGGTTCTCCGCCGGCGCCCCCGGGAACTCGGCCGGATCGAGTGGCCGTTCTGCCACCGTCGCGTAGCCCGTCGCCGTGACGAAGGCCGCGTACTGCGCGTTCGTCACGGTGGTGCGTGAGATCAGAAAGGCCCCGACCTCGACGTCGCGAGCCGGCGCCTCCTCGGCGTAGTGCGCGTCGGACCCCATCCGGAACGTGCCGGCGGGGATCCGCACCAGGTCGAGCGGCCCGGTCATGCGCTCGGCAGACCCGCCTTCAGCTTGTTCAGCGCGTCGGTGATGCTGAACGTGGCCGATTCCTGACGAGGCGGGAACTCCATGAACGACGCCACCATCTGCCCGACGAACGCCTGCGCGGGGACCAGCAGGAACGCGTGGTCGAGCATCCAGTCCCAGTAGGTGTTCGACGTGAAGTCCGCACGCTCGAAGGGATCGGTGCGCAGGTTGAAGATCTTCGGGACGCGCAGCTGCACGAACGGCTCGGCCCACACCTGCAGCGTGCCCGCGATCCGCTGCTCGAGGAACACCATCTTCCAGTTGTCGTAGCGCACAGCCACCAGATCGCCGTCGTCGTTGACGTAGAAGAAGAAGTTGCGCGGGCTGCGGTCCGTCTCACCGGTGAGGTAGGGCAGCTGGTTGTGCCCGTCGAGGTGGACCTTGAACGCCGTACCGCCCAGCTCGGTGCCGGCGCGCAGCTCGGTCACGATGTCCGGAGCTCCGGCCGCGGCCAGCAGGGTGGGGAACCAGTCGTTGTGGCTCATGATCCCGTTGAGCACGGTGCGCTCGGGGATGCGGCCCGGCCAGCGCACCACCGCGGGCACCCGGTAGGCGCCCTCCCAGTTGGTGTTCTTCTCCCCGCGGAAAGGCGTCGTGCCGGCGTCGGGCCAGGAGTTCATGTGCGGACCGTTGTCGGTCGAGTAGATGACGATCGTGTCCTCGGCCAGGCCGAGCTCGTCGAGCAGGTCGAGCAGCGAGCCGACCAGCCGGTCGTGGTCGATCATCACGTCGTGGTACTCCGACTGCCACCGCCCGGCCTGGCCCTTGCTCTCCGGCTGCACGTGGGTGCGGAAGTGCATGTGCGTGGCGTTGAACCACACGAAGAAGGGCGTGTCGGACTCCGCCTTGTCGCGGATGAACGTCGCGGCCGCGTCGCGGAACTCGCCGTCGACGGTCTCCATCCGCTTCTTCGTGAGCGGCCCGGTGTCCTCGATCCGCTGGGTGCCGTCGCCGTTGGCCCAGCAGTGCAGGACGCCGCGCGGTCCGAAGTTGTCGCGGAAGTTCGGGAAGTCCTCCGGCGTCGGGTAGTCGTCGAGCTCGGGCTCCTCCTCCGCGTTGAGGTGGTAGAGGTTGCCGAAGAACTCGTCGAAGCCGTGCATCGTCGGCAGGTGCTCGTCACGGTCGCCGAGGTGGTTCTTGCCGAACTGCCCGGTGGCGTAGCCCTGCGCCCTGAGCGCCGTGGCGATCGTCGGGTCCTCGGCCTTGAGACCGAGCTCGGCCCCGGGGAGGCCCACCTTGGTCAGCCCGGTGCGCACCGGGTTCTGGCCGCAGATGAACGCCGCGCGCCCCGCGGTGCAGCTCTGCTCGCCGTAGTAGTCGGTGAACCGGACGCCCTCGTCGGCGATCCGGTCGATGTTCGGGGTCCGGTACCCCATCAGTCCGTCGCTGTAGCAGCTCAGGTTCGAGATGCCGATGTCGTCGCCCCAGATGACGAGGATGTTCGGCTTGTCCTGCGGCACGGGATCCCCCTGGACTCGGAATGGTCTGGACAGCGTAGCCATACCTCACCGCCGCGGAAGTCAACCCGACGGAATCCTGGATGTCGGGCCCGCTCACCGTCGACGACTCGCAGGCGGATAGGCACTCGGCCCGACTGCGCGGGAAGCCTGCCCGGACGCCGAAGGACCGGCCCACCACGGAGGGGGCCGGTGGATGGTTCGTAGGTCCGACCGACTCGACCCATCGTGACCTGAGACGGGGGAGGTCGGCGCCGACCGGCGCGAACCTCCCCCGTCTCACGGGCGGGTCGACGACCCCTACTGGCAGCCCTCCGGGGTGAAGACGATGTCGTCGATGAAGTTGCCGTACGAGCCTGCAGTGACCGCCTGGAAGGCGAACCGCGTCACGCTCTGACCGGTTGGCACGGTGTAGGTACCGGTGTACTGCTGCCAGGCGGTGTTGCCGGTTGAGATGTTCGCCCCGCTCTGCTTGAGCGTGCCACCCGGGGGCCGACCCTGACGCGAATCGTGTCCACGCCGGCACGACCGCGGTGCTTGAGGTGCCATCGCATCGTTGTGCCGGGGATCGTGGCCAGGTCCTGGTAGAGCGTGCCTGCCTTGTTGGCGTTCCGCTCGTGGTACCGGAGGCTCAGCGCCTGGCCGGTGGTCACGTGGATGACCTTGCCGACGTAGCCGGCCTCTCCTGCGGCGAAGATGACCTCGTGGCCCCACGGCTTGTCCTGGCGTGCGGCACGGAAGACGACGGCGTCTGCAGCGGCATCGAGAACGGCGGTCACGAGAGCTCCTCGAGTAGGTCGGCCCGGCTCGGGACCCGGCACTGTGGTCAGCCCAGTGTGCGATCGCATCCGCACCCGTGCCGAATCAGCTGAACCGACGTTGAGGAACCTGGAACTGGCGCTGAGCCCAGGTCACGGGCTGCCCGAGGCCGACCCCTCCGGGACGATGCGCCCGCCACCTCGTCCCGTGCCCGCGACGGGCGAGGTCGTCACCCACCAGGCACGCCCGAGCAGCACGATTGCGACCAGCAGACTGAGCACGCGGTAGGCCGCCTCGCCGACGTCGCCCATGAGCGCTCCGAGCGCCAGGATCGGGAGGAAGGCCGCGAGCGTCGGCCACGGCACGCGGCGTGCGCGCGTCGCCACGTCGGCGAGCAGGACGAGGGGTAGGGCGACGGTCACGTAGTAGGGCCAGGTACCGAGGTCGGTGAGCAGCCGGATGAGGGACAGCACCCCAGCCGTGGCCAGCAGGCCCACGAGCTGGTCGGGCTCCCCGCGGGTCCGGGCCCACATGGCGAGGCCCACGCCCCAGCACACGAGCAGCTGCGCGGTACGCCACCACGAGGGCGCGCCGTCCCCGACGCCGACTAATCGCTGCCAGTCGTTCGTCGGCACGAAGAACGTCGGCCGCGCGGCTCTGAGCGTGCCCGGAGCCGCCAGCACGAAGGGGCCCCACGTCAGGACGCCGACGACTGCGGCCGCGGCCGCTGCTCGCACCAGGTCCCGCGAGCGCGCGAACAGCAGGAGCGGAAGAAGCACGAGGATCCACGGCTTGGCCGCGCAGCCGAGCCCGAACGCGACTCCGGCCAGCTCGGGCCGATGGCGCACGAGCAGCAGCATCGCTCCCAGCGCACCCAGCAGCGCGAGCGCGTCACCGAGCTGACCGATCGCCACCAGGGGGAACCAGCCGAAGCCGATCACGAGCCAGCCCAGGACGTACGTCGACGTCGCCAGGCCCTCGGGACGCGCGATCGAGACGAGGCGACGGGTCAGGGCCAGCACGGGGACCAGCAGCGCGGACAGTACGGCGGCGTCCCATAGCCGTCCATCGCCGGGGACGGCGGCGATGACCTTCGCGAGGCCGAGGCCGAGAGGACCGATCTGGTAGACCGGATGGAGGGCGTAGATGCGCAGGCCGTCGTCGCCGAACAGCAGCCGCTGGCCGGCGTCGTAGTAGCTCCAGTCGGTCTTGGTGGCGGCTCCGCTGCTCACCACCATCGCGAGAGCCGTGATCGCGAGCACGACGTCCCAGGCCCACGCGGGGACGCGACGAAGGTCGTCGTGCAATCGGGCGCGAAGCGACGTTTGCACTGCGCCCGCCTCCGTCGACACGTCCGTCACGGTACCGGCACGAACCGGGCCGGCTGCGTTCGCTACGCCGGACCGAGCTCGGTCAGGGCGGCCAGCAGCGCGGCGACGTCGTCCTCGGTCGTGTAGCGCACGATTCCGGCCCGCACGAGTCCCCCGGACTCGCGCAGCCCGAGCGCGTCGACGAGCTCGCAGGCGTAGTTGTCGCCGTGCCACACGGCGATGCGGCGGGCCGCGAGGAACCGGTCGACCTCCTGCGGGGTGCGGCCGGCCATCGTGAACACGACCGTCGGGGCCCGGTCGGGCGTGACCGACGGGCCGTGGACGGTGACTCCGGGCAGCTCGTGCAGACCCTCCTGCAGGAGCGCGAGCAGGCGCGTCTCGCGAGCCGCCTCGTCGACGAGGGACGTCGCGGTCATGAACTCGGCCGCGGCGGTGACACCCGCGAGCACCTCGATCTGCGTGGTGCCCGTCTCCCAGCGCAGCGGTCCGACGTAGTCGGCCGGCCGCACCCGGTAGGGCTCGATCTCGCCGAGCAGACCGCCTCGGACGGCGAGCACGCCGGCGTGCGGTCCGTACCACTTGTACGGCGACGTCGAGAGCACGTCGACCCCGAGAGCCGCGGCGCTCGTGGGCAGGTGCGGGACGCGCGCAACCCCGTCGACGAGGATGCGCGCCCCGTACTCGTGGGCGATGGCCACCGCGCGCCCGAGGTCGGGGGCGTGGCCGGTGAGGTTCGAGGCACCCGAGATCGCGACCCACCTCGTGCGGCCGTCGGCGCAGAGCCCCTTGAGCGGCTCCACGTCGAGCGTGCCATCGACCGGGTCGACCTCGAGCAGCTCGACGGTCGCGCCGGTGTCCCGGGCCGCGAGCATCCAGGGAGCGACGTTGGAGTCGTGGTCGAGCTGCGTGCAGACGATCCGGTCGCCGGGCTCCCAGTGGCGCGCGAGCGCTCGGGTGAAGGAGAACATGAGGTTGGTGGTGCTGGGGCCGAAGACGATCTCGTCGGCCTCGGCGCCGACGAGCCGCGCCACCGCCTCGCGCGCCCGCAGCACGACGGCGTCGCTGGCCCGGCTGGCGTCGAACTCGCCCCCGAGGTTGGCCGGCGCAGGTGAGCGCATGTAGTCGGCGATCGCATCGGCGCTGGTGTCGACCGGGAGGGTGCCGGCGGGGCCGTCGAGGCGCACCCACCCGTCGGAGAGGCCGGGGAAGCGCGAGCGGACGTCGGGGCTGGTCGTCATGCGGGCATCTTGCCAGGCCGCGCAGCCGGGCACCCGTGCCCGAGGGGTCCGTGGCGCGCACCGTGCCGGGGAGTCAATGGCGCGTCGCGCCGGTGCTACGGGGTCAGGCGAGCCGGGCGAGGTCGGCGTCCGCCGCTGCCGCGGCCGGGCAGATCTCAGTGACGTCCGCGGCACCGACCGCGGGGAACACCGGCTTCGGCGGGTCGATCAACCGCACGATGCGGTCGCCCGCGATGTTGCGCGCGCGGACGGCGTACTGCCCGCAGTCGCAGATCAGCCAGCGAGGATCCTCGTGGTCCACGAACCAGTGCTCGTGCTCGACCCGGACGCTCATGTCGCTCTCCCCTTCGACGCGGCTTCCGCGAGGCCGACCCACCTCGCAGGACCAAGGTAACCCGGTGTTGCACGCCGTTTCCAGCCTGGCACATGAATTCGGGGCAACAAATGGAAGTTTTCTCCGGCACCGGGCGGTTGCATGATCAACTGCCTCTGAAATCACCTGGGCCGCAATGCATATGGAGATTCTACCAGTTTCCGTCGGAATCCGTCACACTCCGCCAGACGGGGGGTTTCGACAGGCACGCAACAAATTAGGCGACCTCGGCCGCTGCGTTCCGGGCGAGCGCCCAGAACGCCTCGACGTCGGCGCGCTCCGTCGCCTCGGCCCCGATCGAGACCCGCACCATCCACCGGCCGTCGAGCAGTGCGGCCGTGACGAGCGCGCGGCCGGTGGCGTTCACCCGTTCGACCCAGTCGAGCGTGTGCCGGTCGAGCCCGTCGAGGTCGGCGACGGCCCCGGAGGAGTCACGCAGCCGCTCGGGGACGTGGCGCAGGCAGACCGTCTGCAGGACCACCGGGGCGAGGACCTCCCACCCCGGCTCGGCCTGCGCCTGCTCGCAGAGCCAGCGCGCGTTCTCGAGGTCCCGCCGCAGCCTGGCCCGGATGGCCTCGGCCCCGTCGAGCCGCAGGTGGAACCACAGCTTGAGGGCGCGGAACCGGCGACCGAGCGGGATCCCCCAGTCCTTGTACTGCGTGACGTCCCCGTCCACCGCCGACCGCAGGTACGACGGGTTCGTCGACATCACGGCGGTGAGGTGGTCGACGTCGCGCACGTAGAGCAGCGAGGTGTCGAGCACGGTCCCCATCCACTTGTGCGGATTCCAGGACAGCGAATCGGCGCCGTCGACACCGGCGAACATGCCGCGGCACTCCGGCAGCAGCATCGCCGACCCGGCCATCGCGGCGTCGACGTGCACCCAGGCACCGTGCTCCGCGGCGATCGCGACGATCTGCTCCACGGGGTCGACCGCGGTCGTGCCCGTCGTGCCCACGGAGGCGACCACGGCGGCCGGGCGACGACCGGCCGCGACGTCGGCGGCCATGGCCTCGCGCAGCGCGGCGGGATCCATGGCGTAGGTGATCGGGTCGACGCCCACGAGGCGCAGGTTGTCGCGGCCGAACCCGGCGAGAAGCACCGCCTTCGCCACCGAGGAGTGGGCCTGTGGCGAGGCGTAGACGACGAGCGGCGCGGGCTCGGCCTGCATCCCGCCCCGGGTCTCCCCGAGGTCGGTCGCCCGCTCGCGCGCCACGAGCATCGCGACGAAGCAGGCGCTCGACGCGGTGTCGTGGATGGCGCCGCGCCACTGCGGCGCGAGCCCGCACAGCTCGCGGAGCCACTCGGTGACGACCTCCTCGACCTCGGTCAGGGCGGGCGCCGACTGCCACGTGATGCCGAGCGCGCCCAGGCCGGACGACGCCATGTCGCCGAGCACCGATGCGAGGGACGCGTTGGACGGGAACCAGGCGAAGTAGCCTGGGCTCTGGACCTGGGTGATCCCCGGGACGACGACCCGGTCGAGGTCGGCGAGCACCGACGCGAACGGTTCCGGCCGCTCCGGTGCCGGGCCCTCGAGCGCTCTGCGCACCTGTCCGGGCGCCACCTCGGCGCGGACCGGGAGGTCCGGGACGCGCAGCCGGAAGTCGGCGACCCAGTCGACCAGTTCGTGCGCCGCGGCGCGGAACTCCTCAGGTGTCACGGTCGCTGGCTCCCTCGCTCGGCACGCGCGCACGGCGTACGCCGGCGAGCCTACGCAGCGCCGGCTGCCGGCTCAGAATGGCGGTCGGACCAGCGCCGCGACCCGGGGCACGGGCTCCGGTCGGCAGAACAGGTAGCCCTGCCCGTGCGTCCAGCCCTGGGCGCGCAGCGTCGCCGCCTGCTCGATCGTCTCCACGCCCTCGACCACGCCGTCGAGGCAGAGCCCGGCGGCCAGGCCGGCGACCCCCGCGGCGAGGGCGGTGGCGGGGCTGTCCCCACTGGTGAGGTCCGCGACGAACGAGCGGTCGAGCTTGATGCCGGTGACCGGCAGGTCGCGCAGCGGCGAGATGGAGGAGTACCCCGTGCCGAAGTCGTCGACCTGGACGCCGACGCCCAGCCCGCGCAGGGCGACGAGGCCCGAGTGGGTCGCGTCGAGCAGCGACAGGACCGCTGTCTCCGTGACCTCCACGACGAGCCGGCGCGGGTCGACCCCATGCCGGTGCATCGTGTCGACGACGATGGTCGACCAGTGCCGCGCCGAGAGCTCGACCGCCGAGACGTTCACGCTGATGGGCCCGTGCAGGGCGGGGTCGGCGGCGAGCAGCGCGCACACGTGGTCGAGCACCTCACGTCCGACGCCGACGATGAGTCCGGAGTCCTCCGCGACCTGGAGGAAGTCCCCGGGGTGGAGCAACCCGCATCGCGGGTGCTGCCAGCGGACCAGTGCCTCGTGCCCGACCACCGCGCCGTCGGTCAGGCGCACGATCGGCTGGTAGTGCAGGACGAACTGCCGCTCGGCCACGGCTCGACGCAGCTCGTCCTCGGTCGTGAGGCGGGCAAGTGCCTGCGCGTGCATGTCCTCGTCGAAGAACTGCCACCGGGCGCGTCCGGCGTCCTTGGCCCGGAAGAGCGCGAGGTCCGTGTCGCGCAGGAGCTCCGCCGGCGTCGAGGTCGCGCTCGAGACCGCGATCCCCATCGACGCCGTCGGCACGATGCGGTGCCCCTGCACGGTCAGCTCGGTCGCGATCGCCGCGCTGAGACGCTCGGCCACCCGCTCCACGTCCCCAGGACCCTGCACGTCGGGCACCACGACGACGAACTCGTCGCCGCCGAAGCGCCCGACCCGGTCGGCCGGGCGGAGGACCGACGAGATGCGGTCGGCGACCGTCGCCAGCACCTCGTCGCCGGCCGCGTGCCCGAGCGAGTCGTTGACCAGCTTGAAGTTGTCCAGGTCGATGAAGAACACGCCGACGCTCGAGGCCGTGCGGCGCGCCGTCCGCAGGTCGACCTCGAGCATGTCGAGGATCCAGGCCCGGTTGCGCAGCCCGGTCAGCGCGTCGTGGAAGGCCTGGTAGCTCAGCTGCTGCTGGGCCTCGCGCTCCGCGGTGACGTCGACGACCTGGATCAGGAA
>Ga0302323_100001573_pt1 | contig 18581 bp, 12 predicted proteins | sample Fen_T0_3_FD_201950 | JGI IMG/M metagenome (GOLD analysis project Ga0302323, IMG submission 201950) | Peat permafrost microbial communities from Stordalen Mire near Abisko, Sweden - Fen_T0_3 | ecosystem: Environmental > Terrestrial > Soil > Wetlands > Permafrost | place: Sweden: Abisko... | reverse complement strand
GGCTCGGGCGCAAAGCCCTGTAACTTCTCCGAGCCCAGCATGGCTGTGAAAACATCCATTAGCGCCGGCAACTCCACCGGCAGCTTCACATTGTGCAGCAGCCATCGAACGTTCTTGAGCGCGTACGGCACGCTTTGCAGAAACACCGGCTTGCGCTCAAAGAATCCTCGAAATCCGTACGCCCCCAGCGCCTGCATCACGCGCACATAAACAAAGGCGTAGTAGTAGCGGAGAAATTTATCGCGATCGGGTGGCAGAAACGTTTCCAAAACACTGAGGTAATGCTCTAGAAGCTGCTGCCGCAACGCTGGCGGCAGATCAGCTTTAGCATCGAACAAGAGCGACGCAATGTCATATTGCAGGGCACCTTTGCGCCCGCCTTGGTAGTCGAGAAAATAAGGATTCTCCCCTACCAGCATTACGTTACGCGACTGGAAGTCGCGATACAGGAAGTAGTCGCTGTCGGCCTCGAGCAGGAATTCCGTCAGCCGCGCGAAGTCATCCTCAAGTGCCTGCTCGCTGAATGAAATGCCAGCCAGTCGCAGAAAGTGGTATTTGAAGTAGTTAAGGTCCCATGCGATCGACTGCCGGTCGAAGCTCGCCCGCGGATAGCACACCCTGTAATCAATCTTGTCGCGCATCTCGACCTGAAAGCGCGGCAGGATGGCGACCACCTTGCGGTATACCTTCACGACCTCGGGCGCGATTTCGTCGCCCTTGCGTTGTTGCGACAGGAACTGGAAGAGCGTCAGGTCGCCCAAGTCTTCTTCGAGGTAGGCGTCCTCGTCAAGCGCCTCCTCATAAATCTGCGGCACCTGCAATCCGTTATGCCGAAACGTCCGCGAGAATTCGACGAAAGCCGCATTCTCCCCACGCACACCGTACAAAATCCCGATCGCTGTGTTCTCGTCGTTGGCGAGACGAACAATGTTGCGCCCCGACCCGCCCAGTTGCCCTTGAAGCGGCAACATGCTGTTGGCCGGCGCGCGAAAATGCGCCTCAAATAATCGTTCTAGAACGGTCATGAGTTGTGCGAACTGTGGCTGCAATTACTACTCAACCGAGAATACAGCCTTTCGGGTTGCAGACGCATGACCAGCGGAATCCGTTGCCAACAGTTCAACCACGTAGTTTCCGGGTTGCAGGTGATCGACCGGCAAGGGCACACCCATCGGAATCACTGGGTTTCCAGGAATCACCGACGACCCTGTATCGGGCACACCTGCTTCGAGTTGGGCCTTCCCTGTCTTTTCGTCAACAATCCGCATTTTGAGTCCGACTTTGGGCGCTTTTTCGTCGGCGATCAGCGGTTCGTAGACTTCGAGATAGATGGCGACCCGGTCGGAGGCCTTAAAGCGGTTCGTTCCGGACGGAACCATTTGTAAACCCTGCGTGACAAGCGGCGTGCGGTCTTGCAGCAATTGCTCGTCTAAAGCCGTCGACATATCCGTCACTTTGTAGAACTGCTTGCTCAGCGCCAGTTCGCTGATACCGAATTTCTTCGGATCGTAGTGGTCAACAATCAGCGGCATCTCGAACTTTCCATACTTGTCGCCAGAACTGACTGCGAGCCTCAACGTGTACTGGCCTCCCGCAATGTAAAACTGGTTTTCGTAGTGATAGGGGCGACTGGTGAACTCGTCGATGTCACTCTTGTCGAAATCCACTTCAGCAGTGTCGCTGAAGCGGGCTGCCACCGTGCCGTCAGGCTTAACGGCCAAGCCAAGTATATTCACTACGCCATGATACTTACCTTTGACTTTCTCCAGATGAATCGCCTTTCCAGGGATCTCCATGGCGAGATTCACGCGCGCGGTTTCAGGTGATGTGTAGAAGAACGGTGTGGCAACAGAGCCCGAAATGTCGCCCGCCTGGCTTCCCATGGCGCGCTCTTCGAGCTGCTTCGAGATTGGCTTTCCCGCCAGGGAATCGACCGGCTTCGTGGCGCAGTATCCGCTGCGGGCGCGCACCTGGGCGCCTGACCGTTCAACTTTCACGCGCAACGTGTGACATGCTCCTTCGCTTTTATCGGTTGGAACATAGCCGACCAGGTAATACTGGGCCTGATCTTTGGCTACTTTCTCCAATGCCGTAAGCAAGTCGTTGTTGTTGCCGATGACGAATCCGCCTGTTCCAGTGGCAATCGCATACAACACCTGCTGATTCACTCCCGTGGAAGGAATAGGCGGAGGAACGATGGTTCGGGGCTGGTTCCAGTTGGGCTGTGTATAAATCTGTGGCCTGGTGGCAGGCCGGGTGCCTGTGGTCCCACCGTTAGCGGGCGGCCGTGACCCTCCGGGATTTCCGGCCGGCGGCTTAGCTTGGGCAACATATACCAGGTGCGGAGTGTTCGCTTCGCCATTGCTTGTGGGTTCTGAATACGACGCATATTCTAGCTTTCCATCCGCGTAGTTCGGAGTCGCCCTTAGACTTCCGGTGGTCGACACGGCGCCTGCAAGTCCCCGCACATCGACCGCATACACGGCGACGTTCGCTTTGTTGCAGGTGTTGATCACCGCCGTCATTTCAGCTTCCATGCCGGGAGTGAGCGGAAACCCGGCCGTCAGCCAAATCAAAGTCTTTCGCCCAGGGATCGATGACATGCTTCGGGCAACGCTACGGAGAGCTAGCAAAGAGTTCCTGTCCGAATATGAGGCAAAGCTGTTGAACACCGGCGATCCAAGCGACGCGTTGGTCGGTTCACCGGTCGAAATTTTCGAAGTCCCAACAGCCTTCTTCAACCGGTCGCTGTCGTTAGTGAAATTTTGCGTCACCCGCATCGTTCCCGCGTAGTCGATGACGGCAATGTACTCGTTGGGGCCCGAGTGCGCCTGCACGAATTGGCCCGCAGCGGCGCGCGCGCGCCCTTGGTCCGCCGCCTGCATCGAGTCGTCATCAAAGAACAAAACCAGGTGTCGCTTCTGCGAATCGCCCGTCGTCCCAGCCACCTCTGACGAGAAGCTCGTGACTTTCTGCTCCTGATCGTCTTCCCACACCCGGAAGTCCTTCTCCGTAAGGTCTGGAATGTAATTACCTTTCTTGTCGGTCACCACCACGTCCACCAGCACTAGTCGCGACTCGGCCTTAATGGTCGTCGTCGCTGCGCCCGAGGTATCGCCAGCCTGTTGTGCGTGGGCCGTGAAGTACGTCATGCCGCTGCGTCCACCAAGAACGCCAGCCGCCGCGAATGCAAAGGTCGCAATCAGGAAACATCGCCGGTAATTCACACGCACCTCCAACAGCTAGGGAATTTCTATAGGGCTATTTTGTGCCGAGAGTTTGCCCTGTCCATCACGCGCCACCACTCGAATCACATAGCTACCCGGACTCACATCGAAATTGCTCTTCAGCGTAATACCCGAATTCAGCTTGGTGGCCAGAGTTTCATCTTTGATGTGCATCTTTACGGTATTGCTCTTGGCGGAGATGAAGTTCGCATTCCGGTCGAACAGCGCCGTGACCACCGTCAGGTCATTGAGGTTGCGTCCCTCAGACTTCTTGAAGGCCATGCGTTTCACATCGACACGAACCACAACGTTGATGTGCGCCTTATCGTCGCCCCCAAGGTAATACTGCGTCTGGGTTCGCAGCGGCAGTTCCTGGACCTCGTTTTGTGCGAAAACCTCGTCCGTAATCTCTTGCTGCGCTTCCTCGCTGGAGTTTCCTGCCATCGGCGCGTAATAACCCTTGCGCGCCTGTAATGTCAGACCCTTGCTCTGCTTCAGCTCAACTTTGATAACGTGGAACTTGCCGTCGCTCTTCAACCCCTGGTGCGAGAATGCCAGCAGATACGTGAATGGCGGCGGCGCACCCAGTCGGTCCACTCCCGCGGTCAAATCATTATTGTTGTGAAAAAACGTTCCCCCCGTTGCGTTCGCAATCTGCATGATCGAATCAGCTTGCGCAAGGTCTGATGCCGCCTTGTAACGCAGCATCGCTGGTCCAAATACTGTTGTCCCATAAGCCTTTTGACTGATATCAGTGCCTGTAGGCGACTCCGTGAACACACCCTTCACGTCAAGCGTATTGATCACCACTCCGGCACGAATGGCGCGGTCCAGAATATCGGTCAACTGGGCCTGCTGTTGCGCGACGATGAACCCTGGAGTCAAGAAGACGATCGTGTGCTGGCCAGGAAGCATACGAACGATGCGTATCACGTCGCCCAACGTATGCAGAGTGACCTGCAATTGGGTCTCACCGGCACGGAGGACCCGATCCGCAGCCTCGCGTGTCGCTGCTTCCTGTACCGACAGCAAAGAGGGGTTGGTGTTGCCGTCATACATGCAGCCAATCACCTCCTGTAGAACCACCTCAAAGGCCTGCGGGTCGTGATAGGCTGCCACCTGATTGGCGAGGTAGTAATCGATCGGCGGACAATCACCCACTAAACCAACGCTTGGTGGCCTGGGCTTGAGCTGCGCCAGCGCGGCGCGCAGTCTGTCTTGATCGCTGGTGAAATCTTGAGTGCCTTGCCCCGAAATCGTAAAGATGGCCAAGGATTCACCAGGTTGAAGTGATTTGACCCGCTTATCGACGGCATTCCGCGCCTGTACAAGATCGTTCGCCGACGAGTTAATGTCGTCAAACAGGTACGCTATCCGATGGACCGGACCTCGCACTTTCAGGCTCTCGTCCGAAGACTCTGCGCCTTGTGCGCCTACACCCGGCGCAGGGGCGACCGGCGCCTCGCTTGCCCCCAGATTCAGCACGGAAAACTTGCTGATCGTCTGCGGCTTGTTGTCGTCAAATATTAGAAAGTCATCTTGCTTCAGGTTTCCGACCGGTTTGCCTTGCGCGTCGCGTACTACCACGCGCACGTCCACCAGGTTCACCTTCACCTGAAACGTCTGTATTTCTTCCTGAGTGCTCACCTCGGGCACATTGGCGGAAGCCTCCTGGGAAGCGGGGCTCACAGGTTTGCTTGGCTCGGTGGGCGCCGATTGTGCCAGCGCCACACCAGCCGCAAACGCTGACACAACAATCACACAGCAACATGCGCGTAGGAGGAATTCGCCGCGCCTGCCTTTCGGGCAATTCACGACGGCACTAGACCATAATTTCATAGGAACTTCGTCGCTCGCGTTTCGCAGTTTCACCCACGAACGCGGAAAGGGGCCGGCTACAGGTGTCGAACCCTGCAGTATGCGGCGCTGGCCTAATCGTACATCCGAATGCGGCCGCCAGCTAGAATAGCCAACCTACAATATCTTCTTCCCGAACGCCGATAGTGCCAATTCCACCGCCAGTTCCGCTGTCTGGTTGCGCTCGTCGAGCACCGGATTCACTTCCACGATTTCGAAACTCAACATACGACCGTGATCGGCGATGATCTCCATGGCCAAATGTCCTTCGCGGTAAGTCGCGCCACCCCACACCGGAGTCCCCACACCCGGCGCATCCTCCGGATCGATCCAGTCCATGTCGAGCGACACGTGGTAGCCTACTGTTCCTCGCCCCGCTAAACGCAGAGCCTCTTCCATCACCGTGCGCATACCCCGCTCATCGATGTCGCGCATGGTGAAGGCATGTACTCCGGAACGTTTGATGTTTTCGCGTTCGTTCGTGTCCACGTCGCGAATGCCCACCAGTACGCAGTTGTCGGGCTTCACCTTGGGACTGAAGTTGTAGAGGTTGGTGAGCGGCGAATCCCACAGCCCCATGATCGCTCCCAGCGGCATGCCATGCACGTTGCCGCTCGGCGAGCTATCTGGCGTATTGATGTCGCTGTGGGCGTCAATCCAGATGAGGCCAATCTTCTGGTTTTGCCGCCGATAGTACTCTGCTACGCCCGACACAGTGCCCGCTGCAATCGAGTGGTCCCCGCCTAGCACTATGGGAATGTGGCCGCTCTCCAGCGTCTTCACCACCAGTTCGGCTTCTTTGGTACACGTCTCTGTGATCTCGGTGAGGTACTTAGCGTGTGGATCGCCCTCCGGCCGTGTCTCCAGCACTGCAACTGGCACGTTGCCGCCATCCTTCACGCTGTAGCCGAGTTCTTCGAGCTTGCTCTCCAGTCCAGCGACCCGCACCGCCGACGGTCCCATATCCACGCCGCGGCGCGATTGCCCCAGGTCAAGTGGTACGCCGATGATGCGAATCTGCTTTTGCGTCTCAACGTGTTGTAGCGGTTTGGTTGCTGGACTGGTTGCCATAAATTATCCTGACGTCAAACTCACGGTGTCATCCTGAGCGAGGTCGCCAAAGGCGACCGAGTCGAAGGACCCCTTTGGCGCGAATACTCTCGCGTCCCCGAGAATGCTACGGATACAGCCTCGTCAGCGTCCTTGCGAACGGAATTGTCTCCCGCACATGGTCCAACCCACAAATCCAAGCTACGGCGCGTTCGATACCCATACCAAATCCGGCATGTGGAACCCCGCCGAACTTGCGCAGGTCAAGGTACCACTTGAACGACTCTTCCGGCAGCTCATGCTGACGAATCCGCTCCAGCAACAACTCATAGGAGCCCATGCGCTGCGACCCGCCAATGATCTCCCCGTATCCCTCAGGCGCCAGCACGTCTACGCACAGCGCCAAATCCGGACGCTGCGGATCAGGTTCCATATAAAATGCCTTCACCGCCGCCGGATAGCGATGCACCATCACCGGCCGATCAAACTGCGACGAGATATAGGTCTCGTCCGGCGAGCCGAAATCGCCGCCGTACTCAAACTTGTTCTCGATCAGCCCCTTGGCATGCGCATCCTGCAACATCTGCACCGCCTCGTCATAGGTGATGCGCGGGAACGGTGTCGCGATATTCTCCAGCTTGCTGATGTCGCGCCCAATCGTCTCCAACTCCGGACGCCGCTTCTCCAGGCACTTCGTCACAATCCTCGTGATGAAGTCCTCCGCCAGCACCATCAAATCATCCAGCGTGCCGTATGCGACTTCCGGCTCCACCATCCAGAATTCCGTCAGGTGACGCCGTGTCTTCGACTTCTCCGCACGAAACGTCGGACCGAAGCTATACACCTTGCCTAGCGCCATCGCCGTCGCTTCGATATACAACTGGCCTGACTGCGTCAGGTACGCTTGCTCCTCGAAGTAATCGACCGGAAACAACGTCGTGGTGCCTTCACACGCCGCCGGGGTAAGAATCGGCGGATCGGTCAGCGTGAAGCCGCGCTCGTCAAAGAAATCCCGCGCCGCCTTGATGATCTCGGCGCGCGTCCGCAAAATCGCCGCCTGCCGTGGCGACCGCATCCACAGGTGCCGATGCTCCATCAGAAAATCAACACCATGCTCCTTCGGGGTAATCGGATACGGATCATCCGGATTCACCCGCTGCACGACCTGTGCGTCAGTCACATCTAGCTCATAGCCACCCGGCGCTCGCTTGTCAGCCCGCACTTTGCCGGTCACGATCACGCTCGATTCCTGCGTCAGTGTCTTGATCGACTCAAATAGCTCGGGCGAGACCTGACTCTTCACCACCACGCCCTGGATGATCCCGCTGCCGTCGCGAAACTGCGGAAACAGCAGCTTTCCGCTCTCCCGCAGGTTGTACAGCCACCCTCGAATGATGACGGCCTGCCCGTCGTACTTTCCCACTTCCCTAATCGTCGTAATCGTTGCTGTTGTGTCCATGAGTCCTGTCTTTCGATTATTGGGTGGAGCACCGATTTATCGGTACATCGGACACCCGTCTAGTATTGTCATCACGAGGTCGCCTTGGCGACCGAGGGATCTGCCTTCCCCCCACGTAGTACTGTTGTCATCTTGCGCGAAGCCTGGCCGTTTTTCCTCGGCCGGGCGAGTACGGAGCCGAAGGACCTGCATTTCCTGTCGGCCACCTACCCCTCCAACTTCCCATACCCCTCAGCCATCTTCGCCGCAGTGTCTTCCCCTTCCACGCCTTCAATCTCTAACACCAGCGCCGGCACATGCGGTGCCCCGCGCAGCAACACCATCGTTTGCTTCCAATCGATCGTTCCGCCGCCGGGCAACAAATGCTCGTCACGCTCGCCATGGTTATCGTGTACATGCGTGGTGCGAATCAAATCTTTCAAGGTCTCGAACGCCTGCGGAATCCCCGGCGCCATGTGCGCATGTCCCACATCGAAGCACACGCCGATATCCGTGAACCGAGCCGTGCGCAGCAACTCCACGATCGCCTCCGGCGTCGAGAGTTCATTCGGAATGTTCTCCACCACCACCTGCACTCCCAACGGCTTGGCAAAGGCGCGCAAATGCTCCAGCGATGTCATGGCCGAATCCAGCTTCTGACCCGTCGCGCTTTCTCCGCTCACGCCGATGTGCTGCACCAGGAACTGAAACGGTGCCTGTTCCGCCACTTCGATCGCGCGCTTGATCTCATCCATCGCGGCTATCCTGTCCCGCTTCTCCACCGCCGCAATATTCAGGCCGGGAGCGCCACTCCGCCCAAATTCCTCGTCACCATGCATCGGCGCATGCATCGAATGAAACGGTATTCCCGTGCTCCGGAACCAGTTCGCAATCTCACGCACGTGTTGCTTGTCGGAATAATTGAAGTGCCCGCGACTGCCAAAAATCTCGATCGCCTCGGCGCCGCCACGAACCATCAAGTCCAACAGACCCGGATGCAGCCGTTCCTTCCGCGCAAACACCAGCGTTGACATTGCTCGCCGCATCAGTAGCCCGCTGCCTTTCCGTTGTTGCGTCCGTCACTCGCACCCAGTCGCTCGCCCGTCTTCTCATCGATCGCGATGCACTCTGCGTCGCCCCAGAACTCGCGATCCGTCTTCAGCCTGTGTCCCATCTTCTCCAGAATCTGCAACGTGTCCGGCGAAACGCCATAGGTCTCCAACATGATCTTGTCCGGCATCCACTGCTGGTGGAAGCGCGCCGCGTTCACCGCCTCCTGGATATTCATCCCGTAATCCACCACGCCCATCAGCACATTCGCGACCGTAGTAATAATGGTAGGCCCACCCGGCGACCCCAGCACCAAAAACAGCTTGCCGTCCTTCAGCACGATCGTCGGCGTCATGGCCGACAGCGGACGCTTGTTCGCTCCTACGGCGTTCGCAGGCCCCTGGATCAGCCCGTACATATTCGGCACGCCCTGCTTCACCGCAAAGTCGTCCATCTCGTTGTTCATCAGGAAGCCCAGCCCCTCAGCCGTCACCCGGGAGCCGAAGCTGTCATTCAACGTCGTGGTTACCGCCACCGCATTGCCCTCGGCATCCACTACCGAGTAGTGCGTCGTGTGCTCTGGCTCGCGCACGCCCTTCGGCTGCTGATTCGCCTGCGCGTACGCGTCCAGCTTGGTAAATATGGCCGGACGTTTCAGCCCATCGGCCGGCGTCGCCCGCCGCAGCGCAATCGTCTCCCGCCACGCCTCTGCATAGCGCTTGTCAATCAACTGTGCCACCGGAATCTTCGCGAAATCCGGATCGCCCAAAAACTCCGCGCGGTCGAAAAACGCACGCTGAAACGCCTCGGCCGTCAGGTGAATACTCTCAGCCGACCGATTGCCCTGCTTGGCCAGATCGTAGCCTTCGAGAATGTTGAGCATCTCCACCAGCGCCACTCCGCCCGACGACGGTGGCGGCGCGCTGATCACCTCATACCCGCGATACGTCCCGCGTATCGCCTGCCGTTCCTTTACTTCGTACGCCGCGAGGTCTTCGACGGTAACCAGCCCTCCGCCCTTCTGCATCGCCGCGGCTAACTCGCGCGCCAAATCCCCGTGATAAAAATCGTCCGGATTCTTCGCGATCCGCTCCAGCGTCTCTGCCAACTCCGGCTGCTGGAACACGTCGCCCGGCTCGTAGAACTTGCCCTCTCGCTGAAAGATGCGCTTCGTCTCCGGGAACAGCCCCAACTCTTTCTCGCGCAGGTCCATCGCCGTGCCGTAATCCAGCACGAAGCCGTCCCGCGCTAACCTGATCGCCGGGGCCATCACCTGCGCCAGCTTCAGCTTGCCCCAATGCTGCTGCGCATACGCCAGTCCCGCCACCGACCCCGGCACCGCAATCGCCTTGTATCCGACGAGGCTCATCTTCTCGATGACGTTGCCGTTTTTGTCGAGGTACATATCGACTGTCGCCTTCGATGGGGCTTTCTCGCGATAGTCAAGAAAGTGCACCTCCCCGCTCGGCCTCCGAAACAGCATGAACCCGCCGCCGCCAATATTGCCCGCCTCCGGATGCGTCACCGCCAAGGCAAACCCTACCGCGACCGCGGCGTCGACGGCATTTCCTCCGGCCTTCATGATCTCCACGCCAGCGTCCGAGGCATCCGGCTGTACCGTCGCCACCATCGCCTTCGAGGCATGGGTGGGATGCATCATGTTCCCGGCCAGCGCGCTCACGCACAGCGCCACCGCCACGATTGCGTGCAAAATAGAGCGTCTCAAATTCATAAATAGACAGTCGGCAGGACGTGCCGGAGGCGTCTGAATAGCCGGCTCGAGTCGCGACAGCACAAGCATTTGAGGCTAGCCCACGGCCTAGACAGAGTCAAATGAGCCCAGCCAACCTCGCACGGTACGCTCGGTGCAACATTATCCGGCAGCCGCCGCTCCGCAGTTTCAGTCGTAGCAATACGCTCGACAATTGCCTCAAATTGTCATAAGGTTCTCGAACCCGCTTGCCACCGGGCGGGGACTACTTCTCACGGAGCCGCCTTAGCATGGCATGCGTACTTACTGTTGACCCGATGGTGGGAACTCGCAGTTCTGTAACAACTCCGCCCTTTCGGGTGGTGGCTCAAGGCGGGGCTACGTGCAATCACGTCAACGTAGTTTTCGATGCGCCCGTCACCCCCAGCGGCCCCGCCGCTCCCGATGGCAGGTCATTCCTCAACGTCCCCGTCGTAGGTGGCCGTTGGACGCTGGATTTCCCCCCAGTCGCCTCACTGGCATGTGGCAGCCGCCCCAAGCTAACCGTTACCTGCGTTGAAGACACTTCGTGCACCCTGAGCACTACGACTGTGCTCGACTGCATCGTCCTAGCTTCGCAATGCCCACAGGTCGTCCTTGCCACGGCAGTCGTTGATCCCTGCGATTCCACTGGCCGCAGCCCTGTCACCCTAGAAGCCTCGTTCACCGATGTTGCGGCGGGTACTTCGGTTTACTGGGACTTCGGCGATGGCAACAGCTCGGCACCGCACGCTGTCGCCACGCCGAATGATGTCTGGACTCTCACCCCGCCACACTTCTACTCGCCGGGGTCTTATGTCGCGACGCTGAAGTCGTTCTCCCCATATGGCTGCTCTGACTATACGATCCCGGTCGAAGTAGCGGCATGCGCCCCAAAGTGTCCGACGGTTCAACTGAAAGTCGCCAACCTTGGCGACTGCGACGACCATGCCCGCCGCCTCGTGACCATCGGCGCCACGGTGCAGAATGCAGCTCCCGGCACGGAGTTGCAGCTAGACTACGGCGACGGCAACTTCTCCGAAGTGCGACCGGTTACCGGCAACCAGGCTGTCACCTTCAACCCCCACCCGTTCCTTCCTCCCGGTCCTTATATGGTCAAGTCGATTGTGGTGAGTCCAGGCGGCTGCCCATCTTCAGTACCATTGGAAGTGCGGAATCTCCGCTCTTGTGACGCTGGTGGTGGCTCACCCACCACCGACGGGGGAAACCAGGATGACGGTACCTATCCGCCGCGTGCTCCCCGGCCTTGGTATTGTGCATGGCTGGAAGCGATCTGGATGTTGGGGTTCATCTTGTTCCTGGTGCTGAGTCTCGTCACCCTTTGCGTAGGCCTTGCCGGAGCGCAAGCCCTCGCTCAGGTCGTGGTTACGGGTGCGCTCTTCTGGCTTTGGCTAGGAGTCCTAGCTGTAAGTATAGAGTTGCTGGTCAGCTTCACGCTTACGGCGCTAGGAATCGCGGTCATTGCGCTCTTCTTGTGGATTAGCTTATGCCATCCCAGCCGCTGTCGCATTCTCGGTGACTTTTGCTGGGTGTTGTTCTGGAGCTCGATCATTTGCGGAATACTGGCAGCGTCGGTAGGGCCCTTGGTCCCTCCGGTCTTCCTCTATCCGCTGTTGCTCGGGCTGGCTTACGGAGCTGTTTCCGATTACACCCGCGCACAGGGCTGCGTCGAACCCGACAAGTACAGTTTGCCCTTCCTGCGATGAAGCGCAAAGGCCAATGCTGGTCCTGGGTTGACACTTGCCCGGTGCCCCAGCCCTGTACTCCAGGTTCGTGCGCCCGTTCTTTGGGCTAACCTCGGGGCGCGAACCTGGGTGAGGGACACTACCCGCTCGCGGGCCTTGGAAAGGATGATGTTGGCTGCAGGCGCACGCTCGCAACGGCAGCCCTTAAGAAATGGGAGGAACGAAGATTGCCCGCCGCTGCCCCGCCTTCGGCTACGCGGTCTTTTCTAGTTCCACGCCGTATCGTTTTGCGGCCGACTTTATCCTCTTCCACGCCGCGCTACGTTCCGCCGCTGTAACGCCTTTCACCTGATTAAAGCGCGCAGCCGCGTTACGCACATGCGCAGCGTTTTCGAGAGGCTCTTTGCGCTGCTTGGGAAATGCAAACTTGAGCGCAGGTATCCGTTTGCGGGTTGTTGTCGTAAGCTTCGCCATCGTTGCCTCCATCAGTCTGTCGCCTGCACAGGGCGATGCATTGCATATCTTGTATCTGGATGGAAGCCGTTGTCTCTACATCAGTCACCTGATTTTCATCCGTTCAATACCTGATGACACGCCGCGCCCCGTCCAAGAAAAAAATGACGGAAGCGCTTGGGGCATGGCCCTGCACCTTGAAGGGAGTCTCTGTTCATCCTTCTCGAAACGTTGGCATCAATCGACGACGCGAATGCATCTCATAGTTCCGCGCACGCCCCTTCGCAGGGGCCGCAGGGGCCGGGCCATCGAAGACGAACAGTGCCAGAGGGGACCGCCGGGCGGGTATAGGGCTGCGAACTCCAGATTTTTACTGTTTCTTTGGAGGGAGCTACATTTTACCTACGTCGATCCCAGGCCCGGCAGCCCCGGACTTCCGGAGGTATGTACTATTCGCCGTCCGGATTAACATCGGCAGCACGCCGCCCATCTCCCCATTCGTCGCATCGCCAAACGCAAAATACAGGCGACGATAGGCAGGATACAAGCGCTCGTAGATCTCTTGTTCCTCCGGATCGGGTAGGTATGTTTTGTGCGCAGGGCAGATCATCGCTTGCGCCTCTTCGACGGTGTTGAAAGTGCCCGCCGCCAGGAACGCAAAAATCGCCGACCCCAGGCTCGTTACGCTCTTGGTCGGCACCAGCACCGGACAACCCAGCACGTTGGCATAAACTTGATTGAGCACTTCATTCTTCTGCGGAATGCCGCCGCCGTTGATAACCCGCTTGATTAGGACTCCGTGTTCCGCCATCCGCTCCAAGATCACGCGGGTGTGCAGTGCCGTTCCCTCGATCGCCGCAAACAGCTCATCCTGCGCCGTGCTCTGCAAGTTCCAGCCTAGCGTGATGCCCCGCAAATTGGGGTTCACCAGCACTGTCCGGTCGCCATTGTCCCAGGTCATCCGCAACAGCCCGGTCTGGCCTGCTCGGTAGTTCTCTAGCCCTTTCGAAAGCGTTTCGACATCGGTTCCGGCACGCGTGGCAATCGCGCTGAAGATGTCGCCGACCGCCGAAAGTCCTGCCTCGATCCCCGTTCGTTGCGGATGCACACTCCCCGGCACTACGCCGCAGACTCCCGGTACCAGGTTCGGAGACTCCGTGATCCCGATAATGCAGGTCGATGTGCCGATTACATTGACGACGTCGTCGGTACCGCACCCTGCTCCGATTGCGTCCCAGTGAGCATCGAACGCGCCCACCGGAATCGGGATTCCCGGCTTCAGCCCCAGCTTCTCTGCCCATTCCGCAGCCAGCGTTCCGGCCACCTGCTCTGAGGTCGCATACTCGCCCTGTAACTTCTCGCGAACACCCGCCAAAAGTGGATCGACTCCCGCCAGAAATTCTTCGGATGGCAGGCCTCCCAGCGATGCGTTCCACATCCACTTGTGGCCCATCGCGCAGATGCTGCGTTTCGCCTTTCGCTCGTCGGTGACGCCGCACAAGGTAGCGGCGACAAAGTCGCAGTGCTCAAACGCAGTGACGAACTCGGCCCGTTTTTCCGGATTGTGACGCAGCCAGTGCAGCAGCTTTGAAAATCCCCACTCCGACGAGTACACCCCGCCGCACCACTGGATCGCTTCCAGACCCTCGCGGCGTGCCGCCTCGGTAATCTCCGCTGCCTCGCCTTTCGCCCTGTGATCGCACCACAGGTAGTACTCACCCAGTGGGATCATGCCCTTGCCCACCGGGATCACCGACGACCCCGTTGTGTCGATCGCGATCGCCTCGAGGGCTTCACCTGCCACGCCTGATTTCTTCAGAGCTTCGCGTGTCGCCTCTGCGAGGGCCCGCATGTGGTCGTCGTGCGACTGCGTGGCATACTCGGGGTCTTCCCGCTTCCGGTGCAGCGGATAGTTTGCTACTGCCGAATCCAGTAGTCCGCGTTCGCTGTCCACGATCGAGACGCGCACGCTCAGCGTTCCAAAATCAACTCCCGCAACAATTGCCATCAGCGCCTCTAACGCGGTTCGTGGAAGTACATGTCCCAGCCCAGGTAACGGGTCGTCGCCTCGTGGATGGCCGGAGCGACGGTCGAAAGGTTTGCCGCCACGTGATGCTCGAACCCGTTCTCGCAGATATAGCGCAGCAACTTCTGCATCTCTGGAATCTCCACCACACCCGCGCCGCCAAATGTGTTCAGGGCATCGTCGGTGAAGGCGCCTTCGCCCACGTAACCGCGCAACCTGCCCGAAGTGTCGTCGGTTGAGAACCGCGCATAGCTCATCGGTGCGGCCTTAACCTTGCCCACGCAGGTCCCATAAGTGTTCTCAATGCCAACTGTGCCGGCAATGATCGCTTGGTAGTCCATCTTTACCTCGCCGAAAAAGTGCTTTGGCAGGTTTGAGCAGTGGAAGCAAACCGCTTTGTTCGGGTCGTCGCCGTAATTGTTGTTCCAGTCCAGCAGTGCCGATGGCGTACCCGACGCCAGTTGCAGCGCATGCATTGCGAGTACGCCGCAGATGTCCACCTCACATGCGCTCGACATCAGGTCGTTGCTCATCATGCTCATCACCGTGCACGGCACCACGCCGAGGTTCTCTTCAATCGACGTCCAGCATTGCACCGCGCTGATCGCAACATCCGTCGCCTTCATCCAGTCATCGACGACAGCCGCCAGCTTCGCCATCTTCAGCAGCGCTTCGGCAGGCACTCCGCTGGTCGAAACATACTTCTTTATGCCTTCGAGTTTTGCCTGCGCCCGCTCATCGCTGTCTTTCATGCGCTGAATGCGCCCCAGTACTTCCGACAGGTCGAGCGTCTCCACCGAGATGCCATGCGATTCCAGCATCTTTTCGCTGTAGCGCACCGTGTTGAACGCCGTCGGGCGCGCGCCGATGCTGCCGATCCGCAGGTTCTTCAGCCCATTCTTCACTCGGCAGACCGCCGCAAACTTCGCGAGGTCCGCTCGAAACTCGTCCGAATCCGGCCTGACCGTATGCGCTTTCGTCAGCGAGTATGGAATCCCGTACTGCCGCAGGTTGTTGCACGCCGACATTTTTCCGCAAAAACTATCGCGACGGTGTGCAATCGTCATCTTCTCCGGACTGTCCGGCGTCGCTTGCACCAGCACTGGCACATCAAGATTGGCCAGTCGCAGCGTGTCTGCAATCGCGCGCTCGTCCCCGAAGTTCGGCAGCGTGACGATCACGCCGTCGATCTTCCCGCCCTGAGCCCGGAACAGTTCCGCACACCGCTTAGCTTCGTCACGTGTCTCCACGGCTCCGTGCTTGCTTTGCGAGGGATCTAGAACCACCGCTCCCATCCCGGCCCTCTGCACGGCCTGAATCATCTCTTCGCGTCCCGTTTCCGCCAACTGGCCGGGGAAAAATCCGCGGTTCCCGACGATGATGCCCATCGTCATCTTCGTTTCACCATTCATGATTGCGTCCTTTAAGAGCGAAATTACTTCTCCTGTCCGTAATAAGCTTTGGCGCCGTGTTTGCGCAGGAAGTGCTTGTCGTGCAACTCGGGTCCGATCTCCGTCGCCCCGCTGTTGATGGCAACCGTCCTGTACGCCACGCGGGCGACCTGCTCCAGGATCACGGCGTTGTGCGCCGCTGCCGCCGCATCCGCTCCCCATGCAAACGGCCCATGGTTGGCCACCAGCACCGCCGGAATCCGCTCGTAATCGATCTTACGAAATAGTGTGAGAATCGCCGCGCCGGTATTCTTCTCGTAATCGCCGGCGATGTCTTCCGGCCCCATGGGCTCCGTCACCGGAATCGCTCCGCGAAAGTAATCAGCGTGCGTCGTCCCAAAACAAGGAACCGGCTTTCGCGCCTGTGCCCATGCCGTCGCAAACTCCGAGTGCGTGTGCACCACGCCGCCGATTCGCGGAAAGGCCTTATATAACTCCAGGTGTGTCGCCAGATCCGACGACGGCCGCAAGCTGCCCTCCACTACATTCCCGTCGAGGTCCGTCACAACCATGTCTTCCGGTCGCAGCTTTTCATACGGAACCCCGCTCGGCTTGATCGCCACCAGTCCCTCGTCGCGCGAAATCCCGCTCGCGTTTCCAAAGGTGTACAACACCAGCCCGCGTCGTACCAGTTCAAGGTTCGCTTCTAAAACGTCTTTTCGTAAGCTTTCGAGCCGCATTTCGCTCCCGTTGCGCTTCCAGAAGAATCGGTTCGTTGAGCAAACAAAATAGTACACTTCGTTTGCGACAACGTCCCTTCCCAAATTAACTTTCGCCGCTTCTCTCGCCGACCGCCTGAAAACCAGCGCCGCGCCGCCGCGATATAATGTGAAATTGCGTTCGACGCCCTGATTTCTAACCGTATTCCCGTGGAAGGATCTAATGCCAACTGACATCGTCATGCCCCAGATGGGCGAATCGATCTTCGAAGGAACCATTACCAAGTGGCTCAAGCAGCCCGGCGACAAAGTCCAGCGTGACGAACCGCTGTTCGAAATCTCCACCGACAAAGTCGACGCCGAAATTCCCGCGCCTGCGTCCGGCACGTTGCAGGAGATCAAGGTCCAGGCCGGTGCCACCGTCCAGGTGAACACCGTCGTCGGCATCATCGGAGACGGCGATGCCGCCCCTGCTCCAGCGCCCGCAAAGGCCGCTCCGGCGAAACAGGCCGCTCCAGTGGCTGCTCAGAGCCAAGCTGCTCAGCCGCCATCCGGCGAAGAGCCCGAGCAGCCGGCCGCCTTGCCCCCCTCTCCGCAGCCGCAAGCCGATGGCGACTCCGATTCGGGCGAGCAAGGCCGAGTCCGTTCCAGCCCGCTTGTCCGCAAGATCGCCAAAGAGAATAACGTCGATCTCGCCAAGGTTCCAGGCACAGGCTTGGGTGGACGCATCACTAAGGAAGACATCGAGGCCTTCATCACCAAGCACGCCGCCGGAGCACCCGCCGCCGCTGCTGCGCCAGCGCCCACCCCACCTGCACCGAGCTACGAAGCTCCTGCGGCGCCGCCGGTCATCATGCCTCTCCAGCCCGTCGGCGGAGTAACCCCCGGCGAGCTCGTGCCCATGTCCACCATGCGCAAGAAGATCGCCGAGCACATGCTCATGTCCAAGCGCACCAGCGCGCACGTGCATGGCGTCTTCGAAATCGACATGACCCGCGTCGTCCGTCTGCGCGAGAAGATGAAGTCCAAGTTCGAGCAGGCCACCGGGAACAAGCTCACCTTCACGCCGTTCTTCTGCCGCGCCGCCGTCCACGGACTGCGCAAATTCCCCATCGTCAATTCATCGGTGGAAGGCGACAGCATCCGCTATCACTCGGCCATCAATCTCGGCATCGCCGTCGCCCTCGACTGGGGACTCATCGTACCTGTCATCAAGAGCGCCGAAGAGCGCAGCTTCGTCGGACTGCAGCGCGCCGTCACCGATCTCGGCGAGCGTGCCCGCACCAAAAAGCTCAAGCCGGACGAGGTTCAGGGGGGCACCTTCACCATCACCAACCCAGGCGTCTTCGGAGCCAAGTTCGGCATGCCTATCATCAACCAGCCGCAGGTGGCGATTATGGGCATCGGCGGCATCGTCAAAAAAACCGTCGTCCTTACCGATAAAGACGGCAACGACACCATCGCCATCCGATCCATGATGCACATGAGCATCGGCTACGATCACCGCATCATCGATGGCGCCGTCGCCGACCAGTTTATGGTCGAAGTGAAGAAGTTCCTCGAGAACTGGAACGAGGAACTGCTGTAAGGCGTGTTTACAGACTCAATAACGGCGGCAGGGCGCAATCCCTGCCGTTCTCGTTTCTCCACGTACCACGTACAATCCGCAGAGATGAATTTTTCGGTCCCAGGGAGCGCCGTGATTTTCGGCCAGCGCCACATCGGAGGCTGGCTCACCGCCGCCACCCAGGGAGGCCTGACGCTCAGCTACTTTGCCGATGCTCCGGGCTCCGAGCCGCAACCGACGGCACCCGGCGCAGGACCTGTGCTGGTCATGCCGCCCGCCAAGCCTCCCAGAGTTCCGCAGCGCTGGCTACAGCGCCTGTGGCTGGTGGTATTCGTGCTCTTCTGCCTTGAAATCGGGATACTTCTCAC
>Ga0302323_100001572_pt1 | contig 18584 bp, 14 predicted proteins | sample Fen_T0_3_FD_201950 | JGI IMG/M metagenome (GOLD analysis project Ga0302323, IMG submission 201950) | Peat permafrost microbial communities from Stordalen Mire near Abisko, Sweden - Fen_T0_3 | ecosystem: Environmental > Terrestrial > Soil > Wetlands > Permafrost | place: Sweden: Abisko... | reverse complement strand
CACCCCGACCTGGCACCCGTCGCCGGGCATGCCCACCCGCAGGCTGCTCATCAAGCGAGGCGACACCTGGGTGCCGAAGACCGAGGTCATCGGGCCGGGCTACCGCGCCGCCTACGGGCTGGTGGCCATCACGCACCTGCAGATCGAGGGGCGCAACGAGCGGGGCGAGCCGGAGCTCATGGACCACCGTATCCGGACGCACGGCACGGCGGCGTACCGCTCGGTCAAACGCGGCGAGAGCAGCGGCTGCCACCGACTGCACAACCACTTGGTCCTTCGTCTGGCCGGCTTCGTGATTCGGCATCGGGCGCACGTGCGCGACGGCATCGTGCCCGAGGATTACGTGCGCCACCTCGAATACAAGGGCCAGGAAGTGGATCTCGCGGACGACAACAAGGGCTACCGCTTTCAGCTGACACCGCCCGTGCCGGTGACCATCCTCGACGGCGACGTGAAAGGCAATGCCAGGTCCGTCAAGGGCACGGTACCGCTGACCGTGGTGCCGTAGGAATGATGCTAGATCGCAATCGTGCGCTTGCGACCCTGTGAATGACGGTTCCGCGCGTCTTCCGCGGATCGCGATTGTCACGCCACCTCATGCATCAATCTGCGCAAGTCCCACTTATTGGTGGGCTCCGAACGAATACTTTCGTAGGATGCGGCCGTTGCGGTCCAGTTCTCCCTAGAGTTCGCTTGTTGATGACCTGGTCCGCCCTTGGATGACAACTCGACCCAAGGTCAAGCGACTGCTGCAGCCTGCCCAGAGGATGGGGAAGGTTTGTGGCGGTTCTGCGCGTAGTAGCTAGCGAGGTACGCCAATGAAGAGCACAAGCAATAGGGCACGTCGAAATTCTGGATTAGCGTCGGAGCTGAGCGCCTTTGTGGTCGCGCTGATCGCCGCAATTGCAACCACCTGCACCAACGGGAAGGTCATCGAGCAAAGCTCGGACGACGGCTCGGGCGGGGCTGCCCGGACCACGGTCGCAACGGGCGGTGTGCGTGGCAGCGGTGGCGCCAGTACGGTCGTGATTGTCGTCGACTCCAGCCTGGCCACGGATGTGCACTTGGGGCCGTACTGTGGCGACGGCATCTTGGGCAGGAACGAACAGTGCGACGACGGCAATACCCAGAGCGGCGATGGTTGCAGCCGCATTTGCCAGGTCGAGGCCAACTACCTATGTCCCCAACCGGGCTCGCTGTGCATCAACCAGGCCGTGTGCGGCAATAGCATCCTGACCTCGAACGAGGCCTGCGACGACGGCAACACCAAGAGTGGCGACGGTTGCCCGAGCAACTGCCTTACCGTCGAGCCCGGCTTCGTCTGCCGTGTACCGGGCAAGCCTTGCACGCCCGTGTGCGGGGACGGCCTGGTCGCGGGCAGCGAGCAGTGCGACGACGGCAACACCATGGCTGGCGATGGCTGCTCCGTGACCTGCAAGACCGAAGCGGGTTACAAATGCAGCGGCAAGCCGAGCGTGTGCCAAAAGACGGTCTGCGGAGACGGAAAGACCGAGGGCGGCGAAGGCTGTGACGACGGCAACACGATTCCCTTCGATGGTTGCTCGGCCGAGTGTCAGATCGAGCCGGACTGCTCCGCGGGCGCCTGCGTGTCGAAGTGCGGTGACGGCCTCGTGCTCAACGAGGGCTGCGATGACGCCAACCACGCCAGCGGCGACGGGTGCTCGTCCGAGTGCAAGGTCGAGGCGGGCTGGACCTGCACGCAGTTGCCCATGGGCGATCCCATGCTGGTGCCCGTGGTCTACCGGGACTTCCGCTTCCACAATCCCAAGGACTTCGAGGACGGCGTGACCGGGCAGAACGCGGCCTCGCCGGGCATCGCCGCCACGGATCTCGACAAAGACGGCAAGCCGGTGTTCACGGGCATCACCGGCGGTGGCGTGCACGTGACCAGCACGGCGAGCTTCGCGGAGTGGTACCGCAACACCGACGGCGTGAACCATGCGACGGGGTCCAAGCTGGCCCTGTGGGCGAACGGAAACGGCGGCTACGTCAATCGCTACGGCGCGAACGGCGAACAGTGGAGCGTCACGGCGACTGCCAATTGGTGTGGCACCGTGGGCCAGGAGTTGCTCGATGCCGACGGCAAGCCGCAGCCTTGCACGTACATCTACCAATACCAGCCGGGCATCGACGGCGGGGGAAACGGACAGCAGCAGACCGATTGCCAGAAGCTCGCAGCCCAAGGCTACGCCATGCAACGCTGCTACGCGGACGGCAACACGTACAAGGCCACCTTCTTCGTCAAGAAGGTGGATGGCAACCCGCTCTTCTTCCCGGTCGACGGCGACAGCTTCACGCCCGCCTCCGAGCTCACGGCGGCCACCATCCCGGGGACCAAGGAAGGTCTCTACGCTGCCCCCGGAGAATCGCCATCGGAAGCCGACGTGACCGGCGTCAAGAAGCTTCACAATTTCAGCTTCACCAGCGAGGTGCGCTACTGGTTCAAGTACGACACCAGTCAATCGTATCGCCTCGAGTTCACGGGCGACGACGATGTCTGGGTCTTCATCAATCGCAAACTCGCCGTAGACCTGGGCGGCATTCACACGCCCGTGGCCGGCGCGACCACGCTCGACGCCACCGCAGCGTCGAAGCTGGGCGGTCTCAAGAACGGCAATGTCTACGAAGTCGCCGTCTTTCAGGCCGAGCGGCAAACCTCGGGGTCGACCTACAAGCTGACCCTCACCGGCTTCAACGCCTCCATCAGTAGTTGCGTGTCGGCGTGCGGTGATGGCGTGGCCGTGGCCAACGAGGAGTGCGACAACGGCGCCGACAACAGCGACACCGCCTACGGCGGCTGCACCACCGCGTGCAAGTGGGGCCCCTACTGTGGCGACGGCATCGTCAACGGTCCCGAGGAGTGCGACAACGGCAAGAACAATGGCGGTGCCTACGCCGACGGCGGCTGCACCTTGGCGTGCACCAGGCCACACTACTGCGGCGACGGCATCCTCGACACCGATCTCGGCGAAGAGTGCGATCTCGGACCCAAGAACGGTGTGAAGCTGGACGCAGACCGCAATCCATCCGATCCCGACGGGCAGGTCTACTGCAAACCCGACTGTTCGATCCCGGTAGGCATCGTGCTGTAACTCGACGGGAGGAACGCCCAACCCGCCCGGCAGCACCTGCGACGGTTCTCATCGCGCACGTCGAGGATCCGATTCTTTGAAAGCCCCCGTGCCCTAGGGAGCCGGCGGCGTGCTCTCGCCCCGGGCGGAGGTTCATCTCCAGTTGTCGGTTGTCCACAATAGCAAGTGATGGTTATGGGTAGAGGTAGGCTCTAACAATCACCACCACAGCGAGGTGAGCTTGTTCGCAACGCGGGCAGCCTCTTCTTCTAGCTCGTAGGTGTTCGGACTACCCTTGTCTTCAAAAAAGGAATCCCAACAGGGAGTTGCCATGCCAAAGCTCGAACCAATTTTCGGTGTACTCGCGGCATTCGTGGTGTCCGTTGCCATGTTCGCGATCTCGGCCTGCAGTGCTGACTCAGCGGTGGGCACTGGTAGTAACCCGGGCGGGGGCGGGACCGTCATTATCACTCTGCCGACCGGGGTTGGGGGGGCTGGAGGCAGCGCGGGCGGCGGTACCTCTGGCGCGCAGGCCGATGTGTGGCCGCCTGCAGGCTACGTCAATGTCACCAATGCGTCGTACGGCGCCTACGCACTCGGCCCACTTCTTTCTTCCGTGGCTGGCGCCTCGGGTGGAAAGGGCGGAACCGGAGGCACGCCGGGTGTGTGCTCCGGGCTCTATGGTGTGGTCAGGGACTTCAAGATGAGCACCCAGGGAGGGAGCAACCCCGATTTCGAGCAACCGCCGCAAGACGACCGGGGCATCGTGACCAACACCCTGGGCTCCGACGGTAAACCGGTTTATGGCGATCACGCGAGCGGGACAGCAACCACACACGGAAAGGACTATTTCGATCAGTGGTACCGCGACGTCGACGGCGTGAACATGAGCTATCTGGTCGGACTTCACTTCGTCCAGAATGGGAGCGTGGTCACCTTCGCCGCCACCCTCAGCAACACCGGCGGCGCACCCAACGTCTCCTACTTCCCACTCGATGGCCAAGGCTTCGGCAATCAGGGCGAGAGTCACAACTACAGCTTCACCACCGAGATCCACACCGCGTTCACCTACAACGGAGGAGAGACTTTCACCTTCCAGGGCGACGACGACGTGTGGGTGTTCATCAACGACAAGCTGGCCATCGACCTCGGCGGCATTCACGTCCAGGAAACTCAGACCATCAACCTCGACGCACAAGCCTCCAAGCTTGGCATCACCAAGGGCAAGGTCTACCCCATTGCCGTATTCAATGCCGAACGCCACGTGACGCAGTCGAATTTCCGCATCGACACGACTATGGTATTCACGGACTGTGGCCAAGTAAACGGTACGACAATCATCCAGTAGTAGGTCGCCTCACCAGCCCTGCACGAAGCGGGTCGACGCTGCGGCCTTCCTCGACCATCCTTCCTGCACAACTTCCGCACACGGAATCACGACGAGGCAGGCATGGGAAAAGGCCGACTGGAGGCGTTCAGCGATGGTGTCATCGCCATCATCATCACCATCATGGTCCTGGAGCTGAAGGTGCCGCGTGGCCAGACGGTCGATGTCCTGCTGCCACTTGTTCCAGTTTTGCTCAGCTACGTCCTGAGCTTCGTCTATCTGGGCATCTACTGGAACAATCATCACCACATGCTCCACGCCAGCCACAAGGTGACAGGGGCCATCCTCTGGGCCAACCTGCACCTCCTGTTCTGGCTCTCGCTGGTTCCCTTCATTACGGGTTGGATGGGCGAAAACCATTTCGCGCCGGTGCCGTCCGCTCTGTACGGCGTGGTCATGCTCATGGCCGCTATCGCGTACTACATCCTGCAACTGACCATCATCGCCTCGCAGGGATCCGACTCTCTGCTCAAGAAGGCCGTTGGACGCGATTGGAAAGGCAAGGTATCGCCCGCGCTCTACGCCGTAGCCATCCCCTTGGCTTTCCTGTCTCCCTGGGTTTCGTTGGGGCTCTACGTCGCGGTGGCGCTGATTTGGTTGGTCCCCGATCGACGCATCGAACACATTCTCGCCACCAAGGATTCTTGACGACCCTGCCGGTCAGTTGACGGCCGCGCAGAACTGCTTGGCCATGACCCCATCGCCGCCGGACCAGATCTCGAAGCCGGCGAAGACGATGCTCAGGTACATGCTCGCCGTGACCCCGTACTTGTTGGTGATGGAGTCCTGGATGAAGTTGTTCAGATCGTATGACAGCGAGTCGATCGGACTGCTGGCGACGTAGGAAATGCACGGCGGATCCGTCTTGCTGTCGACCCAGACGTCCCAGGTCCCGGGAACGCCACTCACGGTCGTGCCCGGATAGTTCGGCGCCGCGCCCGTGGCCGCCCCCGAACCGCCGCGAGGCTGACGATTGGAGGGCTTGTACAGCCACACCATCAGATAGGCCCCGCCCGCGCCGGGCGAGCTCGACCTAGCCCCCAGTGCTGTTCCGTTCGCCGTAAACCACACGTCGTAGGTGGCGTTCATGTTCGCGGTATCGAGGGAGCTAGCGTTGGTGGAAAAGATGGTGGGAACCGACTTGATGTCGGTCACCTTCTTGGGCAGGTTGCTGCCCATCGTCGCGTGCCCCTGGTACGTGCCGATGAAGATGGAGGGGAAGCCGGTCGGGTTGCCACTGCCTGCCGCCGCCGCCGCGCCCCCGGAATTCCCTATCCTCATCGACAGCCCATCAATGGTCACGGTCTGCCCCTTGAACACCGACCACCAGTTGGTCAGTGTGTAGTAAGTCTTGGTCGAGCCAGTCACGGCGATGGAGCCGTCCTCGTACTGCTTGGTGAACGCCAGCGCCGTGGTCGAGGTATCGGTACAGGCCACGGAAGCCGTCGTCCCGCCGGTTGCATTGGTGCCGCCACCGCCCGCCGCTCCGCCGTTGCCGGCTGTCCCGCCACCGCTGGCGGTCCCGCCTGCGCCAGCCGTCGCACCGCCGATGGCTGTCCCGCTACCACCACCTTTACCGCCGCTGCCGGCTGTTCCACCGCTACCAGGCATGCCTCCGCTGCCCGCCGAGCCAGCACTACCAGCCGTCCCACCTCCACCTGCCATACCGCCGCCGCCAGCCGTGCCTCCGCTGCCAACTGTACCACCACCAGTACCGACGGAGCCTCCGCGCCCCGCGGTACCACCCGAGCCGGAGGTTCCTCCGGAAGCAGTCGTGCCGCCGACGCCACTCGATCCGCCTGGACCCGAGTTGCCCCCGTTAGCCGTGGTGCCTCCCGTCCCCGTCGTTCCGCCGAAGGCCATCACACCACCCGAGCCCGTGGCACCACCGTTCTCGGCAATTCCCCCGGAACCGCCCTGCCCGCCCGTCCCTGCGACAGCACCCGCCCCAGTGCCGATGCCCTGATTGTTCGGGGTGCAGGCGAGCAGCGCACCGGAAAGCACAAAAATCGCCATGGCGGGAACGAGTGGTTTCTCAAATCTCATGGGTGTCCTTCCGTGAACTGGGGATCCCCGACCGTCCCACACGTCTCTTACCAAGTGTTAGAACACTGGCTACGCCGCTATTGAGCAATCGCGTTGGTCGGTGGCGTGCGATTTCGACGACCGCGTCGAACTTGACTCTCTTGCCGACAGCCCCGGCAATTCTCCCGTCCCTACTTGGGCGGGTGGTTCAGCAAGTCTTGGTCGATATCGCCAGTTGCACTCTCCCTTTTTACCGCCCCAGGCTAGACGGGGCTGTGGTGACGTTCCACGCGAATTCAGCCGGTCGCGGCCGAAATTTCTCCTGTTTAGTAGTACTGGATCTCACCAGCGTCGTTGAGACGGACGTTGCGGTGGCGGTGAGCGCCGGTAAAGCGTTCAACCTCGCGAACCCAGTCTGAGTCGGGATAGTGGTTCACCATCAGTTCGGCCTCGCCCCGGGCTTCGTTGCGCTGCTCGTTGTCTGCCAGGGAATGAACAAGAATGGAATGCCGCTCAGGGGCAAACGTGCTGTCGGGAAAACGACGGTTGCCTTCACGCGCGAGCTGGATGGCCAGTGGATGTTTGCCTTCGGCTCGGGCGTTGCGTAGCCGCTCCATCAAACTGGACTCGGTCAGGCGAGCGTGTGGTGATGGCGGCTGAGCGTCAGGAGACCTGGAAGAGGCCGGAGACAGTGTCGGGGATGGCGTCGGATCCGGCTGCGTGGGTGGTGCAACAGTAGGAGGCGTTGGCGCTGGAGGCTTCTCAAGCTTGGGCGCAGAGGCAGCGCTTCCTGCCACCGGGGCAGCCCCGTCTTCCTTCTGAGTGGCCTTGCCGCGCGAAGCGGACTCGCCCCGCCAGAAGATAATCACTGCCACACCCACCAGGATGGCAATGCCGAGCGCAAATTGCGGAGCCTTTGTCTTGGTCAACTAGATGCTCCTATGGACAAGCGTCAATGGTCGATTTCTGAGCGGTGTAGAGGTTCTGCATCGGCACCTTCATTGACGGCCAGGCGTAATTGGAATTGCCCTCCGTGTACGACCATCCCCAGGCGCCATCGTAGCCGTTGGTAAAGAGATACGTGTAGCTGTCATTGACAGCAACGGGCGACGTGTCGGTCGCGTAGGCGGCAAACTCGCCGATTACGAGCTTCTTTTCGGGCATGTTCCAGAAGGATCTCGGGTTCGCGAAAACGTTATTGGATGACCCATTGACTTGGTAGTAGTGGACCTCGTAGAAGTCGAGTGTCCCGTTCGCTTTTCCTCCGGCTGCAACCAGCGCACTGTCGGTATACTTGTCCTTGTATTGCATGGTTTGCGATCCGTTGGTCACCGGCACGGTTGGGTCGGCAGCATGAATAGCAGCCGCCCACCAGTTGACGCACGTTTGGATGTATTTCTCGTCGACCTTGAACTTGGTGGACCACCCGGTCGTCGACATCCCTTCGGGCTCGTTGAAGATTTCGTACGAATAGAGCCCCGGTGTTCCCTTCAGCCCCTTCACCAAATCGGTGAGATAGTTGTCGATGTAGGACTGGCGTAGCGAGTCCGTCGTCAGCAGCGCTTGGTTCTGCGTGGCGGTGTTGCCCGCATTGTCTTGGGCCATATCAAAGGACCAGAGGCTAATGTTAACGCCAATCCCAAGGGTATTCGCAGCCGCAAGGATCTTCTTGACGTCGTCGATATGTGACTGCGGGATCTTCTTGACCGTGCCGTCGGAGTTGTAGCCTGGCGTCGAGGTTCCATTGGTATGGAACCACCAGCGAACCACGCGTCCGCCATTGTCGTAGGTGTCCTTGAAGATCTTGCTGAACGTCGTGACATTGGGGGTGGGCACGTCAGCCGCGAAATTCACCCACGCGACATTGAGACCACTGGAGAATTTGCAGATCTTTTGACCGCCGCCACCGCCACTCCCGCTTGCGCCTCCCGAACCTGTTCCACCGCCCGTGTCCGGGCCACCGCCGGTCGAAGTCGAACCGCCACTCCCGGACATGCCCCCGCTAGCGCTGAGGCCATCCTTTCCACCATCAGGTCCAGTCGTACCGCCCGAACCAGCCGCGGAGTCCGGATTGCCTCCACCGCTGCCACCCTTCGAACTGCCACCGGAGCCGTTTCCGGCGCTTCCACCCGAGCCAGCACCGCCGACCGAACCAGCGCCACCGATCGAACCAGCGGTCCCGCCGCTGCCACCTGACGCATTCCCCCCGCTTCCGCCAGTTGCGGCTCCACCGCTGCCACCGGAACCATTGCCACCGCTGCCGCCAGCTGCTGTTCCGCCATTTCCGCCAGATGCGGTTCCGCCGCTACCACCCGACGCATGACCACCGCTGCCGCCGGACGCGCTCCCGCCGCTGCCAGAACCACTTTGGCCACCGGTCTTGGGTGACGGTTGTGGGGTGCCACTCTGGTCAGCACACCCAGGCGAGACCAATAGGACAGCAACCAAGTACTTCAGTGCAGTGTGGAGCCTCATGATTCTCTCCTCTTTCTTCGACCTGCGGTTCGGACTTCAAACACTTACTTGCGGCAAAAACGAACGGATGCTGATCCTCGACAGCCTGTGCACGCATACGACCTTGCCTTTGCTTGCGTTCAGCAACCCATAACGAAGAATACCAAGTCACATTCCGGTAGCCGTAGCACCCGTCTAATCAGGGCCAGTAGCCAAACACAGGCAACATACACCCATCAAGTAAAATTGTGCTAATAGTAAAATCGTGCTAAACAGCATGCAACAATGGGGATTGTCACACGAAGACACATGGTTCGCCCATTTGCATAGATCGGTACGCGCGCAACGCTCTACAACCCGCAACAATTACCACTGGGCGATCTGGGGACGACCAGCACGACCCCTGGCATGATCGACATTCCGTTTTCCTTGCCCACCGAGGCGATGGACGGCCAGCGACGAACGGTGTCGCCGGTCTGGACGTAGACGGCCTTCTTGCCGTCGAGCATGGCCGCACCAGTTCCGATGTTGTGCTCTACCACGGTGGACGTGCCGGTCTTGGCGTTGATAGCCGAGAGATCGTAATGAAAGATCGGGCCCTCTTTCTTCGCGGAACACTCGCATCGGTCCGTGGCCGAGAACACGAGCCGTGCACCGGCCGACTCATCTACCAAGATGTCGTGAACCGCTGTAGGCTCGTGCTCGGCGGACAATGGCATCGCCGCCGCGCCCACGCTCAGTAGGCCGCCCTTGGCAATCCGAATGCCTGGCGGGGCAATGCCAAGCAGAGAGCCACGGAAGTCTACCGACATCTCCATCGACTGTGAATCGCCCGACGCAGCCCGCTTGGGTCCAATGCTGGTCCAAGGCGAGGTGCACCCTTTCCAGCAGCAGCAATCATGGATCCTGACCGCGGTACCGCGGGGACCGCTGCGCAGATCGATCATGGTCGTTGTCTCTTCTCCAGAGCGCCAGCGGCTGGGCGGACGGCGGAAGTCATCCAGGCTGAAGACCAGGACTTGGACCGCGGAGATGTGGGGGCAGAAATCGGATTTGCACGCGCTGGTGGCGAACTTCAGCACGCTGACTGTCCGTGCTTGCGGGTTCACCAGGGCTGCGCTGGCGCCTTCCACGCCAGGTTCCAGTGGCAGGAAACGCTGAACCTCGTGCAGGTAGACGCCACCGCGCAAGTACGAGGGCTTCCAGATGCCCATGCCACCACGAGCGCCTTTCGACATCATGGCGGGCAGTCCAGTCGTCATCGCCTGCCGCCACAGAACCTCGACCGCGCGCATATGTTCCGCAACCCGGATCCCGGCGTCGCTCGACCGCATCACCGAGAACGCCTTATCGTCCTCGTAGCGCTTGGCGAAACCAACCAAGTCCAGTTCCATGAGCCGGGAGATCTCGGCGCAGGCCGTGCGCACATCGCCCGCGGCGGCGCTGGCCACGGCCAGGCGATAGCGAAGCTCTCCGTCGTTGGGGTTCTTGGCCACCACGGGGTCCAGTGCCACCTTGGCCTCGGCGTGGTTGCCTTTCTGAAAGTTGAGCTCGGCCTCCTTCACGACCCGACGATCCTCCGGTGAGAGCGGTGTGGGCAAGGCAGCGAACCCCAGGCGGGATGGCGTGGGTGGCGTCAAGTCACAGACCGAAGACACGCCCTTCGGTTCATGGGCGAAGGCCGATTGGGCAGACGTCGCCGCCACAAACGCGGCCACGGACAGGCGAACTCGATGGGGGACGTGTGTGTTCATGGAATGCTCATACTGACCGCCAAAATCATGCTGGCGGTGTCTTCGTCGATGCGGTCGCTAACCGCCAGGCTCTTGGGCGCAAGTGCGCTGCGCGTGCCGGTGTAGAAATGGCGCTTGAAACGGTCCACCGCCTGGCGCGTGTAATCGTCGAACTCGCCCGTGACCTTTACGCTGTAGCCGATGGTCAAGAGATCGCCCTGCAATTCCCCAATGACCCCGGAGATATCCTTGCGCGGCTTGCCGCCGTAGACCCGCCGGGTGTCGCTATCCCCAAAGCGCAGCGGCTCTTTGTAGCTTTCAAAGTAGCCACCCCAGGCGTCCTCGATCTTGACGTCCTTGACCGGGATCATGCCCAGGCCTTCGTCTTCGAGCCGCGTCCATTCGAACATGCCGCCCGGGCAAGTCTGGCGATCACTGCCGAGCAGACGAGGATCGGCCTTGCTGGTGCGCACGTCAGAGTGCCCCACGATCCGGTGCGGCTTCAGTTTGTGATCCTTGACCAGCTTATTGAGCAGCGCAATCAGTGAAGCGTACTGGGCGTCCTGGACCGGTGGAATGGGCGCAGAGCCTGGCGGATCGGGTTGCCAGTGCACGATCTCGATGCCGATGCCGTAGCTGTTGCACGACGGATTGCCATCCCACCAGCTTTCGCCGGCGTGCGAGGCAACGTGGTCGTCGGCGACGAACTTCACGACGTGGCCCTCCGGATCGATCTCGTAGTGCGGCCCCTTGGCGGCCAGGGCTTCGTTCAGCGCGGGCCCGATGACCTTTCCGCCCGTGTGATGGATGACGATCAGATCCACGGCCTTGGTGCGCTTGTGAACGCCCGCCGAGGTAGCCATCCAATCGGGCTTCAAATCGATGCACAGCTCGTCGTCCTTGAAGGCCGTGACATGGCCATGGGTCACCACCGCTTTGGCATCGTTGGGATCCGTCTCTTGTGCCGCTGTCAGAAGTCCGTTCTTGACGGAGAACTCGATGTTCAGGGGGCGGTACAGCCGGCTCTGCGTTGAGCTTGTGGTAGGCCCCGCAGCGTCGCTGCTGGCGCTGCTGCCCTCTGGGATGACTTTCAAGACGTGCTTGCCGTCGACCACGCCGGCCAGGGAAAGCGTGGCCTCGGAACACTCCACGGACTTGGCGCGCGTGGCGGCGCGGGCCTTGGTCTCAATCGCCTCGTGCAAGGTCACGGTCAGCACCAAGCCGACGGCGACCTTGTGGGGATTGTTGGTCGTCGCATTCTTGCCCGCAACAGCCTTGCCATCGATCTCGAAGCTCAACTTGGCGATGCCAGAGCCCGGGATCCAGCACTCGCCTTGGTCCGCCATGAAGAACGCCTCGCGCACGTACACCTTCAAGGACGGCACCTTCACCGTCGCGGGAGAGTTCTTGGGCACGCTGACGGCCTTGCCTGTATCACCCTTGGCCATGATCAGCTCTGCTCGCCGCGATCGTGGACCTGCCGTAGCAGATCGAGAGTGGGCTGGTCGATCTCGCCGGTCACGTCGAGACCATGGTCCGACTGTAGCCTGGCGATGGCGTAGGCCACGAGCTTGCTTTGCTCGTCGGCATCAGAAGACTCGGGGCAGTGGACGCCGAGATTGGCAAGACGCGCGCGCACACCCGTCGGTTCATTCAACGGATCGAGGTTGCCAAGCTGGAGTGAGAACACCAGCCCGTCGTCCGGAAATTCCAGCCGTCCCGTGCTGGCTCCGGCGGGCACCACCGCCTGCACCAGGCCATCAGCGTCCGTCGTGCCCTGGACATCCTCCTCGCCCGCGACCTGCAGAACGAACTTCCTGCCTTGCAAGGGCTCGCCGTCGGGATCCTGGACGTGCAGCTGCACGGTCGCGCGCGGCCGCTTGATGACGATGGTATGGCGGCGCCCGGTCGCGAGGGTCCTGGTCAGGGGAATCGTCTCGGGGATGAACAGCTGGTCGCCAGCCTGCAGAACGTGAGGATTGGGCCTGATCTTCCTGAACTCGGCATTGCCGGGATGGTCCCAGATGGTCTTGTAGTCGCCGAACCCGTAGTCGGCGGCGATCTTGGTTAGGCAATCTCCAGGCTTCACGGTGTAGATGGGCATGGGGTGGTGATTCCGTAGTGGTTAGTCAATGACCTTGCCAAAGTAAAGCCAGTTCCCGGCGGGCGGTTCGCGCAAGCGTCCATAGGTCGCCACGAAGGTGCGGGCGGCCTGCTGCTGACGATCGGCGCTTGAAGCACGATCGTAGGGACATGGGGCTGCGATGCCCATTCTGACGGCCAACTCCAGGGCGGTCCAGCGCAGGACCGGGAGAGGAATGTCGTTCGGCATTTCCAGCCGTCTTGCCGCTGCGGCAACCGACCAAGGCCGGCCGCTGGTCAGGCGTGCCGTGGCCAGTATCGCCGAGTCGTCCTGCCCCGTCAGCACAGCCATCGCGCGGTCGAGGAGAGACGGATCGAAAACGCTGTTCAAGCCGTCCATGCCGACCATACACGCCGGATTCCCAAGATGGGCACAGGCGAAGAGGGCGTAGCTGCCCAAGCTGCCGCCTCCCGCCGCAGCCTGGAGGAGCAGATGCCCATCGCTGGCTTCGCCAGCCACCGCAAGGGCGTCCAAAAGCCACGGCGATACCCGATCGGCCGCGAGCCGGAAACGTATTTCCGACAAGGCCTCGCCATCGCCTTGGGTCACGCTCGCGAGCAGCAGCGCATCCGACAACCGGGAAGGCGGATGCTGAAGCGCCCGCTCCAGCAAGTGGTGGCCGCCATCCCGGCACCGGCACCACGCCAGCGCGTCTGCGGCCGCCTCCGCCAAGGGCAAGGGCTCGTCGAGCATGGCCAGCAGCGCGTCGGCGTCGGGCCGGTCTTTCTCCAGCGCAAGCGGCAGCACAGCCGCGCGCATCTCGATGGGCAGCACGCCCTGGGGGACGCGGGACGGGTCCGCGATGGGCATGTCCGAGGGCCCCAACCGCAGAACGTCCACAGCGAGAGACCTTTGCACCGCTGGGGCCGGGGCGAACGCGGCGAGAGCGTCCGTGAGCGCCGAGCTCCACTCCCACAAGCGGCCCGAGAGTTTCAAGGCAAGCAGCGTCCCGATGCCACCGTCCCCGGACACCATGCGCAAGCCCGTTTCCCAGGCCGACTTGCTGGGCGCCATGCTTAGCACGGCGACTTCCCGGCGCTGGATGCGCTCCTCCACCGCGCGCAGCTCGCCAAGGGTCGAGGTCGGTTCATCCACGCAAGCCGCACGTGCCACATACAGCCGCTCAAGCCGTGACAGGTGCATGCCCAGGGCTTCACCGTCATCCGAACGTGCGGTGACCGCCCCCGCAGCGAACCAAGGCCTGGGCCCGGATGCCGCTGGCTTTTCACTGACTGGCTCGCTCGCCACCGCGGTTTGGGGAAGGGCGGCAGCGAAGGCCGGTGCAGCGTCGGCGGTGGCTGCCGTCACCCGCGCATGGCCATCGAGGGCTTCGAAGATCAGAGAGAGAGCAACGGCCAGGGGTTCGAGCAGTTGGTGATCCCCCTCGGAGGTATGGCCATCTTGCACGAGTTGGATGCACGATCGCAGCTCCGCGGCGGCGCGCTCCAGCGCAGCGCGATCCGCGGGATCGGCCAAGGCGGCCTCGATGCCAAGCTTGGCTTGCTTGCTGAGCATGCGAACGACAGGCGAACCCCCGCGTTGCTTGCGCAATTGCACAAGCTGCTCAAGGCTTGCTCGGAGCAAGTCCTGGTGGTGAGTCGCGGGTGCGCTCGCAGGCACAAGTAACCCAGGCATGCGTAGGCCTCATGTTTCGCTAGTCGTACGCTCGAATCGGCCGGCACGATAGCACGGCGTGAATGCAAGAGCATCGCGCCCAACGCGCAGCCCCATCGCGAAACGCCCGCTTGATTTCGTGAGCCAGCCCCCTCCCCTCCCCCACTGCCTAAGTAGCTATGCCCATGATGAGGAAAGATCTACGCCTTGGGGCCATGTTGGCGGGTTTGCTTCTTGCTGCCGGGACCGGCTGCTCTTCGAGCACCGCCAGTTCGATGGGCGCGGGAGGTGCCGTGCCAGGAAGCGGAGGCACTGCCGGCTCGGGTGGACCAGCCACTGGCGGCGTGGCCGGTTCGGGCGGAGCCGGGGGCGCAGCCTCTGGCGGAAGCACGGGCAAGGGCGGCAACGGCGGCGCCGCCACGGGAGGTAGCGGCCCAGACGCAGGAAGGGCCACGGGCGGCACCGCCAGTACCGGCGGCGCACCGAGCACCGGCGGCGCCACGAGCACCGGCGGCAAGACCGGCGTGGGCGGAAACACCAGCCCCGGCGGCACAACTGGCAGTGGCGGCGCGACGGCCTCCGGCGGCGCGGGCGGTGCGGCTGGAGCGTCGTCTGCTACCGGTGGCACACCAGCCCCAGGCGGCGCCACTGGCCGCGACGCCGCCACGGACACCAGCACAAGTCCCGACAGCAAGAACGATCTTCCCCCCGCGCAAACCAACCTTCCGCCCGGGGTATCGGCCCTCTTCCCGCCACCTGACGGCCAAGGCATCTGCCCGGATCCTCCTCTGCGCATCACGTTTCCGTCGCCGCCAACCCTCGGCCAGACGGGCAAGATTCAGGTGTTCAGTGCGTCTGGGACGGTGGTCGCCTCGGTCGATATGTCGGCCAGCACCATCACCGACACCATCGGTGGCAGCAGCTTCGTGGTCCTGCGCCCGGCCTACGTCGACGGCAACGACGCCGTCATCTACCTGAAGCAGAAGGCTTTGTCGTACGGCCAAACCTACTACGTCAATGTCGACGCCGGGGCCATCAAGCCCCCGTCCGGCACCCTGGCCATCACCGACGCCACAACCTGGCGCTTCACCACGGCGGCGGCCAAGCCGAGCAGCTTGACGGCCATGACGGCCGCCCTCGACGGCTCGGGACAGTTCTGCACGGTCCAAGGCGCCATCGACACCCTTCCCGCGAACAACACGGCGGCCTCGACCATCACCGTCGCCGCCGGGCAGTACCACGAGATCATCTACGTCTCGGGCAAGAGCAACCTCACGCTGCACGGGCAGGACCGCAAGGCGACCGTCATCCTCGGCACCAACAACAACACCCAGCAGGGCTCGAGCGCCAGCACCAGCAACCGGGCCCTGATGGGCTTCCGCAACACGGGCGGCCTCACCATCGAGAACCTGACCATCCACAACCTGACCCCGCAAGGCGGCTCGCAGGCCGAGGCCCTGGCCCTGCAAGGTTGCGACAAGTGCGTGGTGCGCGACGCGGACATTCTAAGCCTGCAGGACACCCTGCTGTGGAGCGGACGTATCTACGCCAAGAATCTCTACGTCGCCGGCAACGTGGATTTCGTCTGGGGTACCGGCACGGTTTACTTCGACAGCTGCGAAATCAAGACCGTCGGGCGCGCGGGCTACGTGGTGCAAGCACGCAATGGAGCCTCGACCTACGGCTATGTCTTCGTCGATTCCAAGATCACGGCCGATTCAGGGGTCACCGGCATCATGCTTGCCCGCATCGATGTCAGCGCCTATCCCGCCAGCCACGTGGCCTACATCAACTGCCAGATGGGAAGCTACATCGCGCCCGCCGGCTGGACTGTCACGGGTGGCAGCGCCACCTCATCGCTGCGCTTCTGGGAGTACCAGAGCGTGGATGCCTCCGGTGCCGCCATCGACGTAAGCAAGCGAACCGGCGGCACCCAGATCTCGGCCACGCAAGCCGCGTCCATGCGCGACCCAACCGTCGTTCTGGCCGGCTGGCAGCCGTAAGAAGTAGCCAACCACAGAGGACACAGAGAACACGGAGACAGAGGGAGAAAGAAAGGGCTCCGATTCCAGATCCGAAAACCCCATTCCTTCCGGCCTCTGGGTCCTCTGTGTTCTCCGTGGTGACTATCCGGATCCGTCCGGTCTAGCCTTCGACCTTGCAGTCGATCACGGTCGCAACCTCAATCTCCTCGGGATTGGACCAGGCACCGGTCGCCAGCCAGCGCACGCGCACGCCGCCCACCTTGCCGCCAATCTTCAGATTGCACTTGGCCGTGAAGCGCTTGAGCAGGTCGCGCGGCTTGTCGGGCGGCTCCGCCTTGAAACGCGCTTCCAGCGCTGGCTGAAGGAAGAGCCCCGGGATCAGGTAGAGGTGGCGATCCGTGGTGTAGAAAGGCTTGAGCTTGTTCTTCTCGTCGCCGTGCCAGGGCATGTTCTCGTCGGAGAACCCACAGCGGTACGGTTCGATGCCGGTGGCGGCCGAGCAGTCCACATCCGCGCGATCGGACGTGATCAAGGTGATGTCCGCAGCCACCGTGCCAGACTGCACGCCCGGATCTCCCGGCGTGCGCTGCATGGCCAGGGCCGCGCCGATGATGACGACAGCGCCTACGCCAAGTCCGATAAACACGCGGCGGCGAGAAGCGGGCGTGGCCTCCGGCGAATGCTCGGACGCTTCGACTGCGGCCTGCGCATCCTCGGCCACGACCTGTTGCTCTGCGGGTGCCTTGGGCGATTCGGCTTGTGCTTCGGCGCTTGCCTGATTGTCCTTTTCGCTGTCCACGTTGACTCGTCCTTTCGTCTACTCGTCTACGGTTGGCCGTTCGACTGACCGCCAGCCTCCAGCCGGTGCGACACTAGCAGATGCGTGCGGCGGTCCACCACATCCCCCGCTAGGGTACCCATGGAAGGCCCTTTTGGGAATGGTCTCGTGCAATCGAGACTCTGGTGTACGCCACTACCGCAAGGCATGATGGCCCGGCCTCGATGGACATGACCAGCCAAGACATTCCAGAAATAGACCCGGCGACGCCACCCAAGCCGGGCGCGCCGCCGGAGCAACCGCCAGAAAGCGCCCCCGTCCCGGCTGCGGCCAAGTTCGACTCGGGCCGCTTCGCCATCACCGCCCTGTGTGCCGGCCTCTTGTGTCTTGGGGTCATCTGGCGATTCATCGACCTGGACTACCCGCGCACCTTCAGCTTCGACGAACACCATTTCGTCAGCAACGCACGCAACTACATCGCCCACCAGGCGGACTGGAACGACCACCCGCCGCTCGGCAAGTTGGTCCTTGTCCCGGCCATGCTGCTTTTGGGGGATCGCGGGCTCGGTTGGCGATTCTCCTCGGCCTTGCTTGGGCTGGCCATGGTGGCCTTGGCGGGCCTCTGCGCGGCCAAGATCTTCGACAACCGGCGAGCCGGCCTGGTGACAGCCGCCTTCCTCGCCATCGACGGCTTTTTCATCTCCTATGCGCGAACAGCGCTCATCGACAATCCACTCACCGCGTCCATCTACGCCGCCCTGGCCTTGATGCTATGGGCGCGCTCGCTGCGCTGGTTCGCGGCGGCGGCCCTATGCGTGGGGCTGGCCGTGGCCAGCAAGTGGACCGGCGTGTGCGTGCTCCTGCTTGCGCCCATCCTCTTGCGGTGTGCGGGCAAGTCCATCTGGCACACGGCCTGGATGTTCGCGCTGGCCTCTCTCGTGTACCTGGCCATCGGGGCGGCGGCACTGCACCTGACCCGGCAACCTATCTCGATGGCCGGCATGATGCGCTCGAATTGGAGCCTGCTCCAGCACCACGCCGGTTTTACCGTCTGGGACAACAGCGCCAGCTCGAAGTGGTACACCTGGCCTTTCCTGATCCACCCCATCGTCATGCACCACGAGCAGCTTGGCCCAAGTATGGTGCGTGCAACGTCGACCATCGGGAATCTGCTGCTTTGGTTCAGCACCACGGCGGTGATCTTGGTAGCCCTGGTCGGCTTGGCCCGCGCCGTGTTTCGTCGGCTGTGGGCACAGGTGGCCATCACCGCCGAGCACCGGCACGACGCCCTGGCCCTGATCGGCATGGTAGCGCTCATGCTGCCGTTCATCCTGACCCACCGGCAGTCCTATATCTTTCACTACCTCGGCGCC
>Ga0302323_100001571_pt1 | contig 18586 bp, 13 predicted proteins | sample Fen_T0_3_FD_201950 | JGI IMG/M metagenome (GOLD analysis project Ga0302323, IMG submission 201950) | Peat permafrost microbial communities from Stordalen Mire near Abisko, Sweden - Fen_T0_3 | ecosystem: Environmental > Terrestrial > Soil > Wetlands > Permafrost | place: Sweden: Abisko... | reverse complement strand
TCTACCGCGGGCGGGCGCCGGCGCCGCTCCCGGCAGAGACGGCCTCGCGAGACGGCTGGCCCGTCGGGGCGGTGATCGGCACCCCGCGACGCGCCTGGATGCGGCGCAGCCACGCGAAGGCCACGATGCCCATGGCGAGCGACCCCGCGCCCGCGACCACGAGCGACGCCGGAACGCCGTAGGTGGACGCCAGCCAGCCCATGAGCAGGCCGCCCAGCGGTGTCGAGCCGACGAAGACCGTGGTGTAGACGCTGATCACGCGGCCGCGCAGCTCGTCCGGGACGGCGAGCTGGATGGTCGTGTTCGCGGTCGCCGCCATGGCGATCGCGCCGAACCCGACGAACAGCATGGCGACCACGGTCAGCGGGAACCCGCCCACGAACGCCGAGGCCGCGAGCGCAAGGCCCAGGACGATCGCGCCGAGCGGGACGATCAGCGGGCGCGAGCGGCCGGAGAAGGCGATCGCGAGGGCGGCGACCAGCGACCCGATGCCGGTAGCCGTCATCAGGAAGCCGTAGCCCATGGCGTCCGTGTGGAGCACCTGGTCCGCCAGGGCCGGGATGGTGACCCCGAAGTTCATGCCGAACGTGGAGACGGCGCCGACCGTCACGGTCACGAGGAGGACGAGCTCCGTGCGACGCACGTAGCGGAGCCCGTCCGCCAGCGATGTGCGGACCTCCGCCACGGACGCCGGCCGGTTGATCGGGGGTGGGGAGTGCAGGTCCTCCTGGCGCATCGCCGCGTAGGCCACGATCACGGCCAGGAAGCTGAAGCCGTTGATGAGGAAGGCGACGGAGACGTCGCCGCCGAAGAACCCGATCGTCAGGCCCGCGATTGCCGGACCGATGATCCGGGCCCCGTTGAAGATGGCGGAGTTGAGGGCGACCGCGTTCGCGACGTCCTGGCGGCCGACCATCTCGACGGTGAAGGCCTGGCGCGTGGGCATGTCGACGGCATTGGTGATCCCGAGGCAGGCCGCGAGCACGAAGATCATCCAGACCTGGACGGTGTCGGTCACCACGAGGCCGAACAGGACGAAGGCCAGCGTCATCTGGATCGTCTGGGTCGCCATCAGCGTCCGGCGCTTGGGCAGCGCGTCCGCGATCAGGCCCCCGAACAGGCCGAGCACCAGCACGGGCAGGAAGGCGACGGCCGTGATCGCCCCGAGGACGAACGGGTCGTGGGTGAGCTGCAGCACGAGCCACGCCTGGGCCACCTGCTGCATCCAGGTGCCGACGAGCGAGGTGAGCTGGCCGGCGAAGAACAGGCGGTAGTTGCGGTGGGCGAAGGCGCGGCCCCCGTTGCGGAGCGCGAAGCCGGGCCGCGGGACGCTCCGGCCAGGCTCGCGCGTCATCGTGCGGCTCGCTGACCGGCCCCGCGCGGCGCCGGATGCGAATGGGCTGGCTCCCGGCCCGCCCCGATGTCCTCGAGGTGCCCCACGAGGTGGCCGCGCCGCTCCTCGGCCTCCGCTGCCATCGCCTGCAGGCGGCCGATCTTGGCCTGCAACGTGGCGACCTGGCGGTCCACGATGGCGATGGCGTCCCGCACGATACGGCGCCGCTCGGTCTCGTCCGTCGTGGAGCGGAAGCGCTCCCGGTTGCGCTCCCGGGCCTCCTCGTCCTCGAGCAGCTGGCGGATGTCGGCGAGGGCGAAGCCCGCGTCGTCGCGCAGGCCACGGATGAAGCGGAGCCGCTCGAGGTCCTCCGCGTCGTAGAGGCGGTAGGCGCCCTCGGATCGGGCGGCGGGCGCGAGCAGGCCCAGCTCCTCGTAGTAGCGGATCGCCCGGGGCGTGAGGCCGGTATCGGCCGCGACCTCCTGGATGCGCAGGAGGCGGGGGGCGGCGGGGGCGGCGGGTGCGTCGGTCACGGGCCGGATTCTACCCAACCTTGCCGTTCACGTAAACGTTAGGGTTCTTTGGCAGTCTACGCGCCCCAAAGGCTCGCCGGCCCGTCGCGGACGGCTAGACTCTCGTGCGATGCCTTCCTTCCGAGCCCCCCGGGGCACCCGTGACCTCCTCCCGGACGACCGCGCGGTCTTCGACCGCCTGATCGCCGTCGCCTCGTCCCTGACCTCGCGCTACGGCTACCGGCCCATCGAGACGCCGCTGTTCGAGCAGACGGCGGTCTTCGAACGCGGCATCGGCACCGTCACCGACGTCGTGGAGAAGGAGCTGTTCCGGATCGCCCCGCGCACCGAGGAGGCCGAGGCCTGGGCGCTGCGCCCGGAGCCCACCGCGGGCATCGTCCGCGCCTACGTCCAGCACGGGATGCAGACCTGGCCGCAGCCGGTGAAGCTGACGACGACCGGGCCGATGTTCCGCTACGACCGCCCGCAGGCCGGCCGGTACCGCCAGTTCTGGCAGTTCGACGTGGAGGCGATCGGCGATGCGGGCCCGGGCGTGGACGCCGAGGTCATCGAGCTGGGCACGCGGTTCTACGCCGAGGCCGGCGTCACGGGCGTGGAGGTGCTGGTCAACAGCATCGGCGACCCGGCCTGCCGGCCGGCGTATATCGCCGAGCTGGTCGACTACTACCGGGGGTTCGCCGCGCAGCTGCCGCCAACCGAGCTGGACCGGCTCGAGCGCAACGCGCTGCGGCTCCTGGACTCCAAGGACGCGGCCATGGCCGACATCAACGCCGCCGCGCCGCGGATCACGGACCGGCTGTGCGAGGCCTGTGCGGCCCACTTCGAGAGCGTCAGGGCGCACCTGGGCGCGCTGGGCGTGGCGTTCCGTGTCGAGCCGGGGCTCGTCCGCGGGCTGGACTACTACACGCGCACCGCATTCGAGTTCTATGTCGCGGGCCGCGAGGGCCAGCAGCAGGCGCTGGGCGGCGGCGGCCGCTACGACGGGTTGGTGCAGCTGCTCGGTGGCAAGCCGACGCCGGGCATCGGGTTCGGCCTTGGGCTGGACCGCGTGGCGCTGGTCCTCGCCGAGCAGGCCGGCGAGGCGGCGCCGGGGTGGGTCGAGGGCCCCCTCGCCGTGGTGGTGGGCGCGGACCCGGAGGACACGGTCTCGCGCCTGTGGATCGCCACGGGGCTGCGCGCGGCGGGGCTCCGGGCGCGGGCGGACCTGGCGCGTCGCAAGCTGGGTCGCCAGCTCGAGGCGGCCGGCAAGGACGGCGCGCACTTCGCCGTGATCATCGGGTCGGAGCTCGAGGAGGGACAGGTCCAGGTCCGCGACCTGCTCGCCGGCACGCAGCACCTGGTGGGCGTCGGCGACCTGGCGCGCGAGCTGGCCCGCGCGGAGGCGAGCCACCGGCACGGCTGATCGCCTGGGAACCGCGGATCACCAACGATCCGCGGCCCGCCCGAGGGTCTACTCCCGGGGATCGAACTCGATGATCCCGAGGAGGTTGCCGTCGGGATCCCGGAACCAGGCCGCGCGCCCCGCCGGCAGCCGGGCGACCCCGTTCTCGGTCCTGGGGGTCTCGTACTCCTCGAAGACGACGCCGCGCGCCCGCAGTCCGGCAACCTCGGCCTCGATGTCCGGCACCGTGAACGCCAGCTGCGTGTGGGCCCCGCTCGACCGGGCGCTCGAGCGCGAGATCGCGAACAGGCTGCCGTCCCCGGCCCGGTACAGGACGGCGGCGGGCCGCTCCTCGAAGGGGACGAAGCCCAGCACGTCCTCGTAGAAGCGTCGAAGCCGCTCCGGGTCCGGCGTGGGCAGCGTGGCGTGGGCGCGTCGCTCGGGCAACATGACGGCTCCTTGGCGGGGGATCCACGGCGGCTGCCACGGGCCGTGGCGGACGCTCCCGGTCCGCCGCGACCCGCCGCGGGTTGGGTGGCTTACGATACAAGTCGTCCGCAAGCATGCCGTGGAGGCCGTCGATCCGTGTCCGCCGAACCGTTCTCGCTCGCCACGCCGTACCGCACCCACACCAGTGGGGACCTCCGCGCGGACGACGCCGGGCAGGACGCGAAGCTGGCGGGCTGGGTGCACCGCCGGCGCGACTACGGCAAGCTCATCTTCATCGACCTGCGCGACCGCCACGGGATCACCCAGGTCGTCGTGGACGCCGCCGACGCCCCCGAGGCGCACGGGATCGCGAGCCGAGTCCGCTCCGAGTTCGTGATCACGGTGGAGGGGACCGTCGCCCTTCGCGAGCCGGGCCAGGAGAACGCGAAGCTCGCGACCGGCTCCATCGAGCTGCAGGCCACGAAGGTCACGATCCTCAACGAGGCGAAGACGCCGCCGTTCTACGTGAACGACCCGGACGCCACGATCGACGAGAGCCTGCGGCTCAAGTACCGCTACCTGGACATCCGCCGCGAGGCGATGGCGCGCCGCCTGGTCCTGCGCTCACGCCTGGTCCAGGCGATCCGCGAGGCGCACTTCGCCGCCGGGTTCGTCGAGGTCGAGACCCCCAACCTGATCAAGAGCACCCCGGAGGGTGCGCGGGACTTCATCGTCCCCAGCCGGCTCCAGCCGGGCACGGTCTACGCCCTGCCCCAGAGCCCGCAGCAGCTCAAGCAGCTGCTGATGGTCGCGGGCATCGACCGCTACTTCCAGATCGCCCGCTGCTTCCGGGACGAGGACATGCGCGGCGACCGGCAGCCGGAGTTCACCCAGCTCGATCTCGAGATGAGCTTCGTGGACGAGGACACCGTCAGGGCCTTCATCGAGCACATGGTGATCGGGGTCACGCGGGCCACCGCGCCCGACCGCCCGATCCGTGAGATCCCGTTCCCGGTCTTCGAGTACGACGACGCGATGGAGCGATTCGGGTCCGACAAGCCGGACCTGCGCTTCGGGATGGAGCTGTACGACCTGGGGTCGGTGCTCGTGGCGCCCGACGGGACGCCGGCCAGCGGCTTCCGCGTGTTCGACGAGGCGCTCGCGTCCGGGGGCCGCGTGAAGGGCATCACGGCGCCCGGGATGGGCGGGGCGACCCGTCGCGAGATCGACGAGCTGACCGAGCTCGTCAAGCGCTTCGGCGCGCGAGGGCTCGTCCACCTGGCGGTCAACCCGGGCGGCGAGCTCCACGGGCCCATCGCCAAGTTCCTCTCCCCGGAGACGCAGGCCGCGGTCCGCGAGCAGGCGGGCGCCGAGGATGGCGATCTCGTCCTCGTCGTCGCCGACTCGCACGACACCACCAACGACGTCCTCGGCCGGCTCCGCGTGGAGCTGGGCGCCCGGCTGGGCCTCGCCGACCCCGACGAGCTCGCGTACTGCTGGGTGCACCACTTCCCGATGTACCAGTGGGACGAGGAGGGCCGCCGCTGGGACGCGACCCACAACCCGTTCAGCGGCGTGGTCCCCGACGACGAGGTCCTGCTCACCACGGTTTCGGGCGACCTCGACGACCGCTCGCCGGCGGATCCGGCCGGCCGCGCCAAGGCGATGCAGTACGACGTTGCGCTCAACGGCTGGGAGCTGGGCGGCGGGTCGGTGCGGATCTGGAAGCCGGACCTCCTCGCCCGCAGCTTCAACCTGCAGGGCTACACCATCGAGCAGATGCGCGAGCGGTTCGGCGCGATGCTCGAGGCGTTCGAGTACGGCGCCCCGCCGCACGGCGGGATCGCGCTGGGCGTGGACCGCTGGGCGGCGCTGCTGTCATACCAGACGAACATCCGGGAGGTCATGGCCTTCCCCAAGACCCAGTCCGGCTCCGACCTCATGCTCGAGGCGCCGTCCACCCCCGAGGAGGGCCAGTACGCGGACCTTGGCCTGCGCTTCGTGGGGATTCCCGAGAAGCGCTGACGGCCATGGATGGGGTCTCCGTCCGGCCACTGCGCGCAGGGGATGGGGAGGCGTTCTCCGCGCTCGTCACCCGCGCCATCGCGGCGGGCGAGCTCCTGGCATCGGCAGACCCTCACGGGGACTGGACGCTCCGCTACGCGCTTCGCGACCCGGACGAGGTCGCCGTCGCCGAGCTCGGCGGACGCCTCGTCGGCTTCGTGCTGCCCGGACCGAAGGTCACCGTGGTCGAGCCGGCCTGGCGCCGGCAGGGGATCGGCCGGGCGCTGGTCGATGCCGCGGCGGTGATCGAGGCGCGCCTGGGCAGTGACGCGGTGATCATGGGGGTCCTCCCGGACGACGGTGGCTCGCGCGCCTTCCTCGAGGCGACGGGCTTCGTCTACCACTCGACGGTCTGGGATCTCGACGTGGCCCCGGATGTCCGCGTCGCGCCCCCTGCCTGGCCCGCGGGTGTGCGCGTGCGGCCGATCGACGGGAGCCGCGACCTCCCGGCCTGGGTCGACCTGTTCAACGACGCCTTCGCGACACACCCGACGCCGCTCCAGATGCGGCTCGCGTCGACCGTCGCCGACTGGGGCAGGCCGTTCCCTGAGCGAGACGACGACATCGTGGTCGCGGAGGCCGATGACGGGACGCTGCTCGGGTTCTGCTGCGCCGATCCGGCGCGGCGGCCCGACGCCGCGCCGGCTCCGAGGGGCGAGATCTGGACCATCGGCGTGCGCCCGGACGAGCAGGGCCGGGGCCTGGGCCGGCAGCTGCTCCGCTGGGGCGTCGGGTACCTGCGCGGCCAGGGGGTCGAGACCGTGACGCTGGCCGTCAACGGGACGAATGCCCGGGCGCTCGGCCTGTACGAGTCTGAGGGATTCGTCCGGACGACCACGCGTGACCGGTGGACGAGGCCGGTTGCCCCGGCGCCCGGGTGACCCCCCTCGCGGCGGCTGCCGCCCGGCCGCGCACGGCCGCGGTGCTGGGCGCGCTCGCGATCGCCTTCTCCGGGATCTTCTACCGCTGGTCCGGGGTGTCGCCGGCGACCGGCGTCTTCTTCCGCTGCCTGTTCGGCCTGCCGATCCTGCTCCTGGTCGCCGCCGGCGAGTGGCGGGACATCGGGCCGATGTCGCGCCGGACGATCGGGCTGTCGGCCGTCGCGGGTGTCTTCTTCGCCGTGGACCTCCTCACCTTCCACTACGCCGTGGACGTCTTGGGCGCCGGTCTCGGGACCGTGATGGGGAACCTGCAGGTCGTCATCGTGGCCGTGGCCGCGTGGCTGCTCCTCGGGGAGCGGCCGCGCACGGAGGTGCTCGTCGCGATCCCGATCATGCTCGTGGGCGTCGTGCTCATCTCGGGGGTCATCGGCAGCGGGGCCTACGGCGCGAACCCGCAGCTGGGCGCGGCCATCGGCCTCCTCACGGCGTCCGCCTACGCCGGCTACCTGCTGGTGATCCGGCGGGCCAGCCCGGACCGGCGGCCCGCAGGACCGGTGGCGATCGCGACGGCCGTGACCGGCCTGGGCGCGGCGCTGTTTGGGATCGTCGTGGGCGACATCGACTTCGTGCCCCCGCTGCCGGCCCTGGCCTCCCTTGTCGCGCTGGGCGTGCTGTCGCAGTCCGTGGGGTACCTCGCGATCCAGGCGTCGCTGCCGCGGCTTCCGGCCGTCATCACGTCCGTGCTGCTGCTCGTCCAGCCGGTCACGACGATGTTCCTCGCGGCCATCCTGCTGCGCGAGTGGCCGTCGGCGGCCCAGCTGGCGGGCGTGGCGCTGGTCATCGGCGGCATCGCCGTCGCCACGGCAGCGGCCCGGCGGCTGGTGGGGCCCGGCATGCGGGGTGCGCCGGCAGGCTGACCCGGACTCCGGGCCACGGCTACGGCGCGCTGATCGAGTCCAGCATCGTCACGGTCGCCGCGGCGACCTGTGCCTGCTGGTCCGCGCGTGAGATCGTTGCGGTCGCGTCGTTGGGCTGGCCCGTGTAGTAGCCCATCTGCTCGTGGTTGCCGCCCTCGATGGGCACGAACACCGTGTCGGCGGGGAGTTGCGCCCTGGCCTCGGCTCCTGACATCCGCGAGGCGCCCGGGTCGAGGGTCCCGTAGGTCGAGACGACCGAGACGGGCGCCGTCGAGAGGTCCGTAGCGGGGTACGAGGCCCAGAGGGCGAGGCCGTCGATCTCGTCGTGGTGGGTGCTCACGTACTGGGCCGCCATCGAGCCGCCCAGGCTGTGCCCGGCGAGCGCCCACGTCGCCACCTCAGGATGCGCGGCCCGCGCGGCGTCCGCGGCCCCGATCCCGAACACCGCGAGGTTGAACGGCATGGGCATGATGATCACGAGGTAGCCCTTGCCGGCGATCGTCTGCGCGAGCGGCCCGTACGCTTCGGGTGGCACCTTGCCGCCCGGATAGACGATGAGGCCCGTGGTGTAGGCCCCGTCCGCCGGCGCCCACTCCAGGCGCCCGTCGCTGTCTGAGAAGGTGACGTCGGGCGTGGAGGCCAGCGACGCCGTCGCCTCGGGCAGGACCGGCTGCGGCTGCGTGTACCAGAGCCAGCCCGCGCCGGCGAGGGCGACGATGACGAGCAGGACGATGCCGATGGTTCGCAGGCGGGGGCGGCGCACGGGGGGGTCAGTCCTCGATGTCGGCGGGGGAGAGACGCGCGGGACCCGCCACCGGGGCATCGTCCGGCTGGTCGGCGGCGGCGGCGCCCCACTCGGGGGTCTCGACGGGCTCGGGCGGCCCGTCGAAGGGCGGCAGGTCGGCGCGGGCAACGGAGACGTCGTGCGTCACGCCGGGGTCGCCGGTCTCCACGCTCCGGAACGGGACGCCGGCCGCCTCGAGGTCGTCGAACAGCTCGCCGGGCATCCGGTCCGCGGCGAGGACGCGCAGGGCGTCGAGGTGGGCGACCGGCAGCAGGACCGGGAACCCGGGCCTGCCCGCGTAGGCGGGGCGGAGGACGACCGCCCGGTCCTCCCCGTGCGCGGCGATCAGCGTCGTGACGGTCTCGGCGTCCACCCACGCGAGGCGGGCCGGCCAGACGAGCACGGCATCCGTGTCCGTCACCAGCCGGCGCGCGGCCTCGACACCGTTGACCATCTGGCCCACCGGGCCCCGCTCAGCCGCGACCGGGTCCACCAGCGTGACCTCGGCGTTCGCGAGCGCGGCCGCCACGGCTCCGTCGGGGTCGAACGAGCACACGACCACCGGTGTCGCCCCACCGGACCAGGCGATGTCCGCCAGGCGACGGGCGCCCGGGGTCCCGTCGGCGTCCGCGAGCGCGGAGGCCGCGGTCGCGGCAAGGATGACGGCGGCAACGGTCATGGGCGAGTGCTCCTCGAATGCTCGGCCGGAGTGTAGCCGCCGGAACCTTTCCGGGCGCCGGGGGTTATTGTCGGGAGAAGCCGCGCGGCCGCGTCCCCGGACCGCGGGCCCGCCCATGTCCCGCCAGCCGCCCGAGGAGTCCTGCGCTGCCCGTTTCGCTGGGCCTGTGGTCCGCCGTCCTGCGGCGGAGCCGCGCCGACTGGCCGGTGGTCATGGCCTCGTGGCTGCTGCTGGCGTGCGCGCTCGGCCTCCTGGCGGCGGGGACGCTGTACACGGACGCCGTGACCCTGGCGGGCCTGCACCGCGAGCTGCGGAGCGCCCCGGCGGCCGACAGCGCGATCGTGGTGCGCACCCAGATCCTGCCCGAGCGCGTCCCCACGGCGGACGCGGCGATCACCCCGGAGCTCAGTCGGGTCCTCGCGATCACGGGTGGCGAACTGGCGCGGGTCGTCCACTCGAGCCCGTTCGCGGCCGCCGGCACGGCCAAGGACCAGGTGAAGGACCTGGTGCTGTTCGCGTCCTACGAGGCGATCCGGGACCACGCCACCATCACCGCCGGCGCCTGGCCGGAGCCCGGCGCAGACCCGGTCCAGGTCGCGCTGTCCGAGGCCGCCGCCGGTGTCCTGGGCGTCTCGGTGGGGGACATGATCCCGCTCGTCAGCCGCCTCGACGGGCGGCCCGTGACGGCCGTGGTCACGGGCACCTGGCGTCCCGACCCGGCGGACGCGTACTGGTTGGGGGAGCCGCTGGCCCTCGCCGGGTCCGAGACGGGCGGATCATTCACACAGGTTGGGCCGCTGATCGCGGACCCGGCGGACCTGCTGGGCCCGCTCGCCGGCGGACGCCCGCTCGACGCGCAGTGGCGCGCCATCCCGGACCTCGACGGGTTCCGTCCCGAGATGCTGGACGGGGTCGCGACGGAGGTGACCGCCCTGCCCGGGCTGATCAACGCCGCGCTGCCGGAGTCCAACCAGGCCACCGTCACCACCAGGCTGCCGGCGATCCTCGCGTCGGTGGACCGCTCCGTGCTCGTCACCCAATCCGGGATCCTGCTCCTCCTCGTCCAGTTCGGCGTGCTGGCCGGGTACGCCGTCGTGCTCGTCGCCGCGCTGCTCGCCGACCGGCGCCGCACCGAGACTGCGCTGCTCCGGGCGCGCGGCGCCGGCTTCGGACACCTTGCGCGGATGGCGTTCTACGAGGCCCTCCTGATCGTGGTGCCGGCCGTCATCGCCGCGCCGTGGCTGGCTGTGGTCCTGGTCGCCGCGGTGCGCCTGAACCCGGCGCTCGAGGGCGTGGGGCTCACGACGCCGCTCCCCGGGCCCGCGACGTTCGGCGTGTCGGTCGGGGCGGGCCTCCTGGCGCTGCTCGCCCTCGTCCTGCCGACGCTCACCGGCGGCGTGTCCATCGCCGGGGTGCGCGTCGGTGTCGGACGACAGCTCGGGCGGACCCTGCCGCAGCGCCTCGGCCTGGACCTGGCCCTCCTCTTCCTCGCCGCGGTGGCGCTGCTCCAGCTCCGCCTGTACGGGGCGCCGCTGACCCGGAACGCCCGTGGGTCGCTGGGGGTGGATCCGCTGCTCGTCGCGGCACCCGCGATCGGCCTGCTGGGCGGCGCCGTCCTGGCGATCCGGATCGTGCCGCGGCTCGCGGAGCTCGGCGAGCGGGTGCTGTCCCGGCGGCGCGGGCTCGTCCCGTCGCTGGGCGGCCGCCAGCTTGCCCGGCGTCCGTTGCGCTACACCCGGGCGGCGCTGCTGCTCGTCCTGGCCGCGGCCCTGGGGACGTTCGCCGCGGCGCATGCCGCCACCTGGTCGCGCAGCCAGGCGGACCAGGCGGCCTACGCCGCCGGCGCGGACATCCGCCTGGAGCCGGCCGCCCGCTCGGGGCTGCCCGATTGGGCGGTCGGGGAGGCCCTCCGGGCGGTGCCCGGCGTCACGACCGCGACGCCGATCGTCGAGGCGAGCGTGAGCCTGGGCTCCGCCCTGCGCGACGGCACCCTCCTCGCGGTGGACGGGCCCGCGCTCGCCGACGTGGTCATCCTGCGCGGCGGGCCGGATGCGGACGCGACGCTCGCCGCGCTGCGGACCCTGGGCGACAACCGCCCCGAGGTGCCTGGGATCGAGCTCCCCGCGGGCACGCGGCGCCTGTCGCTCCTCCTGGACTCGACGCTCGCCGCGGCGGAGGGCTTCACACCGATCCCGCCGGGCTACGAGGGCCTGGCGTCCTCGTTCCTGGTGGTGGACGGGGACGGGCGCGTGGCGCGGATCGACGGTACGGCGGCCCCGGTCAACGTGGCGGGCGCCCGCACCGTGGTGGCCCTCACCGTCCCGGGTACGGGGGGCGCACTTCGCGAGCCCGTGCACCTGCTGGCCGTGGACCTCGAGCTGTCCCTGGCCGGCCTGCAGAACTCGGTCGCCAGCGGCGACATCACGGTCCGCTCGCTGGCGACGAGCCCGGACGAGGCGGGCGAGGCGTGGACGGACACGCCGGTCGCGGACCTTCCGGGGGCGTGGTGGATGTTCGACGGCGGGAGCGGTTATGCCCCCATCGAGCCCGACCCGCCAGGCCACCTGGAGGTCGAGGCGGCCCCGTCGCAGGCGCGCACCGCCTGGCGGCTCTCGCTCGCCCTGGTGCACGCGCCCGACATCGCCGCCGTCGCGAACCCGGTCTTCCTCGAGCAGACGGGGGCGTCCGTGGGCGACACCATCAGGGCGACCGCCTTCGGGATGCCGGTCACGCTGCGGCTGACCGGGTCCGTCACCTCGTTCCCCACCCAGCCACCCTCGAAGCCGCTCCTGCTTGGGGACGGCCTGTCGCTGGACCTCAACCGGCTGGCGGGCGGCGTCTCCCTCGCCCCCACCTCCGAGTGGTGGCTGGCCACGGAGCCCGGGACCTCGTCCGCGGTCGCAGCCGCGGTGGCCGCACCGCCCATCGCGGCGACGACGGTCGTGGCCCGCGAGACCCTCGCGGCCGCCCTCGCGGGCGATCCGCTCGGCCTGGGCGTCATCGGGATCCTCGGCCTCGGGTCGGTGGCCGCCCTCGTGTTCGCGGCGATCGGGTTCCTCGTCACGACCACCGTCTCCACGCAGGAGCGCCTCGCGGAGTTCGCGCTCCTCAAGGCCCTGGGCCTGGCCCCGCGCCAGCTCCTCGCCTGGCTCTCGTTCGAGAGCGTCGCGCTCCTCGTCGTGGGCCTGGTCATGGGCACCCTCCTGGGGCTCGTGCTGGCCTGGCTCGCGCTGCCGTTCGCGACCCTCACGGCGTCCGGGGAGCCGCCCGTACCCGCACCGGTGGTCGTCGTGCCCCCTGATGCCCTGCTGCCGACCCTGGCCCTCGCCGTCGTGCTGCTGGTCGCGACCGTCCTGCTCGTCCGGCGCCTCGTGCCCGCCGCGCGCACGAGCGCCGTCCTCCGCGCGAGGGACGAGTGACCATGGCCTGGACCCTCGTCGCCCTCCGCCGGCTGCGCTCGGATCTCGCGCCAACCCTGGGCGTCGCGCTGCTCGTGCTGGCGACCGCCCTCGTGGCCGCGCTCGCGCCCCGCGTCCTCGCCACGGTCGCCGACCACGCGCTGCGCAGCGAGATCGCGGCCGCGCCGGCGGCCGCCCGGAACATCGTCCTGCTCTCGCACGCGATCGTGGAGGACGGCCCGCCCGGCGACCCGCTCGCCGGGGTCCGCGCGGAGGGCGAGCGGCGACTGCGGACCTTCCCGCCGCGGGTGCAGCGGATCATCGGGTCGCAGGACGCGCTCGTGGAGAGCGGCCGGTTCCGCCTCCAGAAGCCGACCACCGACCCGGCCTTCATCCGGTTCCGGATCCACGAGGGGATCGACGCCCACATCCGGTATGTGCAGGGCCGCGCCCCGACGGCGGCGGTCGAGACGCGTGACGACGTGGGCCCGGAGGCGGTCGACGGCGTGCCCGTCTTCGAGACCGGGGTCTCGGTCGCAACGGCGGAGCGATTCGGCCTGGCCCTGGGTGACGAGGTGACGCTGCTGGGCGATCCCGGCGACCCGCTCATCGGCCGCACGCCCGAGGCCGTCTACGCCTTCGCCCGGATCACGGGGATCTACGACGTCCCGGACGAGGCGTCCGACTTCTGGCTGGACGACCCGCTTCCGATCCACCCGGTCATCCGTGCCCTCTCCCTGGAGATCCAGCTGCTCGATGCGGTCCTGATCCTGGACCCTGGTGCCCACGCCGAGCTCGCCGCTTACGCCCATGGGTTGGGCCGCCCGCTGCGCTACAGCTGGCGCTACTTCATCGACGACAGCCTGATCACGGCGCGGACGGCGCCCGAGCTCGTGACGGCGTTCCGGCGCCTCGAGGTCGAGTACCCGTCGCCCAACGTCACGGCGGGTGCGGTCACCGCCATGCGGACATCGATGCTCGAGCTCCTGACGGGGTTCGAGATGGCCTGGGCGGCGGCCGTGTCGATCCTCGCCGTCACCGTGGTGGGCGCTGCCCTCGTGGCCGTCGCGACGCTGGTGCTGATCGCCGTGCTCGCCGCCCGCCGCAGGCGCGCAACCCTCGCCCTCGCGCGCAGCCGCGGTGCATCCGGGGCCCAGGTCCTGTGGCCGGCGCTCGCCGAGGGCCTGCTGGTCGCGGTCCCGGCCGCCGCCCTCGCAACCCTCGCGGCCATCCTCGCGGTCCGCGGCAGCCCCGCCCGGCCGTCGATCGCGATGGGCGCCACCGTCGTGGCGATCGCCACGGCCGTGATGGTCGCGACGGTCGTGCCGGTGGCGCGCGCCCTCGGTCCCGAGCGCCGACCGGGCGACCACCACCCGGGCCGGGCCGGCGGTCGCCGCGTCGTGTTCGAGGCGCTGGTCGTCGCGCTGGCCGCCGCGTCGGCACTCGTGCTCCGGGGGCGCGGCGTCGGCGCGGCCGGGGCCGGCGGCGCGATCGCCGGCTTCGACCCGCTCATCGCGGCGGTGCCCGCGCTCGTCGGCATCGCCGCCGGGATCATCGCGGTCCGCCTGTACCGGCTCCCGATGCGCCTGGCCGCGCGGATCGCGCGCCGCCGGCGCGGCCTGGTGGGGATGCTCGGGGCGCGCCGGGCGTCGGAGGGCGGCGCGGCGGCCGTCCTGCTCGTCCTGCTGGCCACCTCGACCGTCGGCGCATTCGCGGCCGTCTCGGTGGACAGCCTCGACCGGGGCGCGGACCTGGCGGCGTGGCAGGAGGTGGGGGCGAGCTTCCGCCTGGAGCAGCCGGCGGGCGCCCTCCCGGCCGGCCTGGACGCCGCGTCCCTCCCGGGCGTCGAGGCCGTGGCGGCGGAGTTCCAGGCGACCATCCCGCTCGGCCTCTCGGGTCCCCAGACGCTGTTCGTCGCGGTCGAGGCCGCGAACCTCGAGCGCGTGCTCGCGGGAACCCCGGTCGCGCCGGTCTACCCGGCGGGGTTCACCGAGCCGGGCACGGGCCCCATTCCCGCGATCATCTCGCGGACGGTGGCGGACAGCCCGCGCGGCGTGAAGCCGGGCGAGACCTTCACCCTGAGCGTCGAGGGCTACACCCTGACCTATCGGGCCGACCAGGTCGTGGCGTCGTGGCCGGGCCTGCCCACGGGGCGCAGCTTCGTCATCGTCCCGCGCGAGTGGTTCATGGCCCAGGCGCCCGATGCCCGGATCGTGCCGGTCGTCGACCGTCTCCGGGCACCCCCGTCGGCCGCAGGCGGGATGCGGGCCGCCGTGGAGGCGCAGGCGCCCACGGTCGCCGTGACATCGCAGGCCGAGGACGCCGCCGCGCGGCGGGCCGCCCCGGTGACGCAGGCAGTCCGTTCCCTGGTGCTTGTCGCCGCGCTCGTGACAGCCGCCTACGCCGCGCTCGGCGTCGCGGCCGCGCTGGCCCTCGCAGGCCTCGCCCGCACCCAGGAGGTGGCCCACCTCCGGACGCTCGGCCTCACGTCGCGCCAGTCGATGGCCCTGCTCGTGGCGGAGCATGGCCCCATCACCCTGGGCGCCTTCCTGGCGGGCGGCCTCCTGGGCGTCTGCCTGTTCGCGCTGCTCCGGCCGTCGCTTGGCCTCGACACGCTCGTCGGGGCGCCCGTGGAGGTCCCGGTGGTGCTGGAGCCGTCCGTCCTGGTCCTGATCCTTGCCGTGATGACCGCCGTCGTGGGCCTCGGGCTGCTGCTCGGGGCCGCGCTCCAGCGCCGGGTGGCGCCAACAGCCGCGCTTCGAGGAAGATTCGAGTGATGTCCGACCCGCGCAACCCCATCGACGACGCACCGGCGCGCCCCGACCCGCTGGCGGGCGCGTCGCTGCGGCCCGCCCCGCGCGTCCGCTACGGCGACGGCGCGGTCATCGCCTGCGACGGCCTCGTCCGGATCTACAAGCTTGCCGACCTCGAGGTCGTGGCGCTCCAGGGCCTGGACCTGCTGGTGGACGGCGGCGAGATGATCGCGATCGTCGGGGCGTCCGGCAGCGGCAAGTCCACGCTGCTCGCGATCCTCGGCGGCATGGACGTCCCGTCGGCCGGCCGCGCCGTGGTGGCGGGCTACGACCTCGGCCGCCTGGGGAACGCGGAGCGGACGCGGTTCCGGCGCCGCATCGTGGGATTCGTGTGGCAGCAGGCCGGGCGCAACCTCCTGCCGTACCTGTCCGCCGTCGAGAACGTCGAGCTGCCCATGGTGCTCGACGGCCGCAAGGCGCGTCGGGTGCGGGCGACCGAGCTCCTCGACATCGTGGGCCTGGCGGACCGGGCGACCCACCGCCCCGACCGCCTCTCGGGCGGCGAGCAGCAGCGGGTCGCGATCGCCGTGGCGCTCGCCAACGACCCGAGCGTGGTCCTGGCCGACGAGCCGACCGGTGAGCTCGACAGCCGGACGTCGGAGGAGGTGTTCGGCCTGCTCCGGCGGGTGAACCGCGAGCTGGGCACCACGATCGTCATCGTGACCCACGACGCCTTCGTCTCGGAGCAGGTGGGCCGCACCGTGGCCATCCGGGACGGGCGCACCAGCACGGAGACCCTGCGCCGGACCGAGCAGACCGACGGGGGTCAACACCGGGTCATCAGCGAGGAGTACGCCGTCCTGGACCGGGCGGGGCGCCTCCAGCTGCCGCGCTCGCACGTGGACGCGCTCGAGCTCCGCAGCCGTGTCAGGCTCCGCCTGGAGGAGGACCACGTGGGCGTCTGGCCCGATCGCGCCGCCGATGCCGCCGCGCCTGCTGCCGCGGCTGCCGCCGCGCCGTCCGCACCGGCGGCCGCCGCCCCTGCGCCCGCACAGGGGTCGGGCCCCGGCCCCGGATCCCGGGACGTGACCGACCCGGAGGCCGACCGGTGACCGAGCGCTACGCGCGGCCCGGCCCGGGCCACGACGCCATGGTGGTCGCCAGCGGCCTCGCCCGTGACTACGAGAGCGGCGACGCGGTCGTCCATGCGCTGCGCGGCGTCGACCTGCACGTGGCCCGGGGCGAGCTGCTCGCCGTGCGGGGACGGTCGGGGAGCGGCAAGACGACGCTCCTCAACCTGCTGGGCGGCCTGGACCGGCCCACGGCCGGCTCGGTGACGGTGGACGGCGCCGAGGTCTCGAACCTGGACGAGAACGGCGCCGCCGAGGTGCGCCGCCGGACGATCGCCTTCGTCTTCCAGACGTTCGGCCTGATCCCGATCCTCACCGCGGCGGAGAACGTCGAGGTCCCGCTGCGGCTCGTGGGCGCGGAGCCTCGCGAGCGCGACCGCCGCGTGGCGGAGCTGCTGGACCTCGTGGGCCTCGAGGCGCGGGCCCGCCACCGCCCGCACGAGCTCTCGGGTGGCGAGCAGCAGCGCGTCGCGATCGCCCGAGCCCTCGCCAACCGCCCGAAGCTCCTGCTCGCCGACGAGCCCACCGGCCAGCTGGATTCGGAGACCGGGCAGCGGATCATGCTGCTGATCAGGACGGTGGTGCGCGCCGAGGGCGTCACGGCCGTGGTCGCGACCCACGACCCGGTGATGCTCGACGTCGCGGACCGGGTGATCGAGCTGCTCGACGGAGCCCTGGTGGCGCCGGGTCACGGGGCCGCGACCCTGCCGGCGACCCGCGCGGAGGCGCCGCCGGCCGGTTAGCGAGTCGGCCGCCCCGGTGGCTGCCTCCCCTCGTGCCCCTCAGCCAGCCGTCGTATCGGCCACGACCACCGGCGCGAGGCCCGCCGCAGCGAGGCCTGCGAGCAGGGTCCCGAGGGTCTCGTCGAGCGCGAGGAGCCGCCGCTCGACCTCCGCCCTGTCGGAACCCGCCTCGATGGCGGTCACCAGGCGCTCGGCGGCCGTCCTGAGGCCGGTCAGCCCGAGACCGTCCGCGACCCACGCCAGCGTCCGCGCGACCCGCGTGGCGCGGGGGGTCTCGCCGGCCGTGAGCCGGAACCGGATGGCGCTGGCGTCGTGTGCGTGCGAGCCGGAGAACCGGGCGAGGAGCTCCAGGTAGCTGGCCCGCGCGGCGGCGCCGCCGGCCAGCCACGGGCCGGCATCGACGCCTGGGACAGCCGCCACGCCGGCGAGGACGCCCTGCCGGTCGGTCTCGTCCGGGGTGGCCGGCACGTCCGGCGCCCCGCCGTCCCCCTCGGATCCGCCCTCACCCGTGCCCATGAGCCGGCGCATCGCCGCCGCCCGGCGCTCGGCGGCCTGGTCGCGCCGCTGGGACACGGCGCCCGTCAGGGAGCCGGCCCGGCGCGCCGGGATCCAGCGCTCGAGCGTGCCGAACAGGCGCTCGGGGTCCACGGGCTTCGCGAGGTGGTCGTTCATCCCGGCGTTGAGGCAGGCCAGGCGGTCGTCCTCGAAGGCGTTGGCGGTCATCGCCACGATGGGCACGTCCCGGCGTCCTGGGAGCCGCCGGATCGCGCGCGTCGCGGCGAGCCCGTCGAGAGCCGGCATCTGGACGTCCATCAGGACCAGGTCGTAGGCGACCCGGCGGCACGCCTCCACGGCTGCCAGGCCGTCCGACACGGAGTCCACGATGACGCCGGCCATGCGCAGCATCTCGGAGGCGACCTGCTGGTTGACGGCGCTGTCCTCGGCGAGCAGGACGCGCGCGCCGGGACGGCGCGCGGCCGCCGACCGCTCGGCGATGCCGACCCGGTGCTCGGCGCCGTTCGGGACGGGCAAGATCGGCGGGGCCGCCTCGGCAGCGGGAAGCGGCACATCCACGATGAACGCGCTGCCCTCGGCGACGCGGCTCTCGACCGTGATCGCGCCGCCCATGAGGTCCACCAGCGACCGGCAGATGGCGAGCCCGAGCCCGCTGCCACCGTAGCGCCGGGTGGTGGAGGCGTCGGCCTGCTCGAAGGTGCCGAACAGCCGCTCGAGGTCATGCTGGGCGATCCCGATGCCGGAGTCGCGGACCGTGAACCGAACCCAGTCCGGGCCCCGGTCCGGCAGCCTGTCGACGGCCACGTCCACGCCACCCACCGCCGTGAACTTGACGGCATTGCCGACGAGGTTCAGGAGGACCTGCGCGAGCCGCAGGCCGTCACCGTGCAGGCCCGGCGGCATGTCCGGGGCGACGGTCATCGTGAGCAGCAGCCCCTTGGACGCCGCCCGTTCGGCCTCCATGGAGCGGAGGTGCTCCATCACGTCAGCGAGCGAGAAGTCGCTGGGTTCCAGGACGAGCTTGCCGGCCTCGATCTTGGACAGG
>Ga0302323_100001570_pt1 | contig 18587 bp, 15 predicted proteins | sample Fen_T0_3_FD_201950 | JGI IMG/M metagenome (GOLD analysis project Ga0302323, IMG submission 201950) | Peat permafrost microbial communities from Stordalen Mire near Abisko, Sweden - Fen_T0_3 | ecosystem: Environmental > Terrestrial > Soil > Wetlands > Permafrost | place: Sweden: Abisko... | reverse complement strand
CACAGCTGTGTTGTCTTTAGGGACATTTACTTTTACTTCTTCCTTAGTTGGCTTTGTACCTCCCGACTTACAGCTTATCAGCAGACTGGCAAACATTAAAACTACTATCAGAATTTTTGAACAAATTCCATATTTTTTATTCATGATCTAAATATTTAATTGTCAAACCTAATTCACGACTAAATTAGTATAATATTTTTATTTTTCAAAAACAGCTTTAACTAATTGCTGGTATTTATAACTTTGGTTCAAATAATCCGACGATGATAAAATCAGAGAAGAAGATTAAAGAGCTGGCTGATGTACTAAGTAAAGATAATAATATTGTTATTAATGAGGCAATTGAATTACTGCGTCAGGAAAAACCATTTGAGGGTGCAATAGGTTTGCTTACAGAATTTTATGACAGAACCGATGATTTTTCCATTAGAAAATCTATTTCAGGATTTTTGAATGATCTAAAGGACCAGGCTGCCTGCGAAGAGGTTATAAAAGAGATAAGGAATAAATGGAAATCTGATACAATCAGTATGTTAATCTCATCATGCTGGCAGTCGGGATTAAATTATTCAGAATATTCTGCTGATCTAGCAAAAGTATTTCTGAATGGAGATTATATAACTGCAATTGAATGTCTTACAGTAATCGAAGAGTCAGTTAATGATTTGAGTGAACCGTTGAAAAAAGAAATTATAAAGATGCTTGAGGAAAGTCCTGTTTCACAAATAAATGAAAAACAGTCTCTGACTCTGGAATTAATTTCAATTCTGGAGAGATAATCTCTCACCGAAGATCAGGCTTCCGATTCTGACCATTGTGCTTCCTTCTTCAATGGCAATTTTATAATCACCCGACATTCCCATAGAAATCTCCCTGAATTCCCGGTTTGAACTGAAGTAATTATTTTTCAGGGAATTAAAGCAATTTCTCAGAAACACGAATTCCTTTTTGACCCGAGCAGTGTCAGAAGTAAACGTTGCCATTCCCATCACACCACATAATCTGATATTTCTATACATCGAAACATCTTCTGACCGCAGCTTTTCAGCAAGGTCACACATAGAAAACCCATATTTCGTCTCTTCACTGGCAATATGAATCTGAAGAAGGCAATCTATCACCCTGTCAATTTTTTTAGCTTCTGAATCAATGGAATCCAGAAGTTTAAACGAATCAACTGACTGTATCATACTGATAAAAGGTACAATGTACTTTACCTTATTACTCTGAAGATGACCTATAAGATGCCACTCAATATCAACAGGAAGAAGATCCTTTTTATTCAGAAGTTCCTGAACGCGGTTTTCTCCGAAATATAGATGACCGGTATTATAAGCTTCCAAAATATCTGTAACAGGTTTTGTTTTCGATACTGCAACAAGTTTAACCGCAGGAGGAAGCTGATTTTTAAGGCTAATAATATTATTTGCTATAAAAGACATTCATTTAATCCTTAGAACAAAAGTATGAAAATAGACAGTGTGTCTGAAGTATAAGGGAATATATTTCTCTGTGTGACTCCGCGCTCCTCAGTGGACCTCTGTGTCAGTTCTTTATTTTTATTGTTGCACAGAGTTCCACGGAGAAGACACAGAGAACCACACAGAAAAAAATCAGTCAAGCAGGTGTATTACCAAACCGCTGCGGAGTTTTGGTTCAAACCATGTTGATTTGGGAGGCATAATATTTCCTGAATCTGCAATAGTGATCAGCTGATCCATTGAAACCGGATAAAGAGCGAATGCCACTTTCATCTCGCCTCTATCAACCCTCTTTTTAAGTTCCCGTAGTCCCCTGATACCACCGACAAAATCAATCCGTTTCGATCTTCTGAGATCCTGAATATCAAGTATTGGACTTAGTATCTGGTTTGTAAGTATAGTTACGTCAAGTATGCCGATGGGATCATTATCATTAAAAGTGCCGGCTTTTGCAGTAAGGCTGAACCACTTTCCATCGAGATACATCGCAAAGTTATGAAGTCTTTTTGGTCTATAGGCTTTGCTACCTTTTTCGATGACATCAAATCCACATCCGAGTCGAGTCAAAAATTCTTTACAGGTCAGACCATTCAGGTCTTTAATAGTTCTGTTATAGTCAATTATCCGTAGTTGATCAGCAGGAAAATGAACAGCAAGGAAAAAGTTATACTCCTCAGTTCCGTTATGAGATGGATTCTTCTCCCGCTTTTCTTTGCCAACCAGTGCAGCAGCCGCTGTCCTGTGATGGCCATCGGCAACATAAGTAAAGGGAACTTTTTCTGCAAAAAGTTTTTCAATCATTTTATTAATTTCCGGTTTTTTTATAACCCAGAAATGATGTCCAAAGCCGTCTTCAGCGACAAAATCATATTCAGGTTTTTCAGCTCTCACAATCTTATCGACAATCGAATCAATCTCTTTAACGGCAGGATATGTAAAAAATACAGGTTCAATATTAGCATTGTTGACCCTGACATGCACCATTCGGTCCTGCTCTTTATCGGGTCTGGTAAGTTCATGCTTTTTTATAATTCCATTAAGATAGTCATCGACAGAAGCACAACCGACGATTCCATATTGGGTACGTCCTTTCATTGTCTGTGCATAAATGTAAAAATGCGGCGTTTCATCCTGAACCAGCCAGCCATTTTTCTTCCATTTTCCAAAGTTCTCAACAGATTTGGCATATACCTGGTCAGAATGTGTATCCGTATCTTCCGGAAGGTCGATTTCTGATCTTGTAATATGAAGAAGCGAACACTCTTTTCCCTTTGCCATTTTTCTGGCCTCATCGGTATTCATCACATCATATGGCAGACAAGCCAGATCTTTTGCAAGAGTCCGCGGGGGTCTTAACCCTTTAAAAGGTTTAACAACTGCCATACGATAATAATATTAAAAGTTCTACTTGTTTATCTTAAATTTTTCATTACCCGTCTTGAAAAAATCGACAATCTGCCGGGCAGCAGCGAGACATGCATAAAGATTAGCTTCTTCAGTGTTTGCTCCCATTTTTTTCTCAGTAAATATAAAACGCCCTTTATATTTCTCCTCAAAGGTGGCTATACAATCAGGAGCCACGTCAGCCAGATATTTGAAATCGGGCCGTTCTTCAAATATTTTAAGAAGTGCTTCCTCGTCTATAATTTCTTTTCTCGCTGTATTTACAAGAACTGCATTTTTCGGCATTTTCTTTAACAGGTTGTAACCAATTGATTTTTTTGTTTTCTCATTCAATGGAATGTGCAAAGAGATATACTGGCATTTCAAATACATCTCATCTGTTGTATTGCTGACTTTAACTCCATACTTCTTAACATCTTTTTCTAATACGAAGGGATCAAAAGTGTACACATCCATCCCAAATCCTTTCGCAATTTCGGCAACATGTTTTCCAACATTTCCGAAGGCATGAATTCCGAGTGACTTTCTTCGGAGTTCAGTTCCTGATTTTCCATTGAATCCCCCGCGCGCCTGAAAAAGCATAAGTGCAAATGCCAACTCAGCCACAGCATTTGCATTCTGGCCCGGGGTATTCATTGCTACAACATGGTGGGCAGTACAGGCAGGCAGGTCGATATTATCATAACCCGCCCCTGCGCGGACAACAATTTTCAATTTTTTGGCAGCGTCAAGAACCTCCGCAGTAACAAGATCGCTTCGTACGATCAGAGCATCAACATCCGCAACAGATTTGATCAGATCTGAGCTGTTCTTATAGTTTTCGAGTAACACTAGTTCGTAACCGGCAGCTTCTGTTACCAAATGAATCTGGTTGACTGCGACAGGAGCAAAAGCTTTTTCTGTAGCTACAAGTACTTTCATAATGTGGTTTATTTCAGATAGCAGGGTAACAGATAATATTGATCATCCTGATATTATAATTAGTTAATTCCCTGATTCAAACTCTTTCATGGCTCTAACAAGCGCTTCAACGCTTTCTTTTGGAAGTGCATTATAAGTGGAAGCACGGAAGCCTCCTACGGAGCGATGGCCCTCAATACCGAGCATCCCTTTTGATTTAGCGAAATCGGCAAAAGGTTTTTCCAGCTCTTTATATTCAGGGGCCATGACAAAACAAATATTCATAAGAGACCTGTCTTCAGGATCAGCAATTGTCGGAACAAATAGTTTGTTTCTTTCAATCTCATCATAAAGGATTTTTGCTTTTTCAATGTTTTTCTTCTGGATAGCTTTCACACCACCAAGATTTTTAAGCCATGTGAGAGTCTGCTGTGCAGCAAATATTGCAAATACAGGAGGAGTATTGAACATAGTGTCACCTTTTATATGTACACGATAATCGAGCATGGAAGGTATCGGCCGGGTCACTTTGCCAAGAACATCTTCCTTTACAATTACAAAAGTAACGCCAGCCGGAGCCAGGTTTTTCTGTGCACCTCCATATATTATTGAATATTTAGAGACATCAACCGGTCTGCTGAATATATCTGATGACATATCTGCAACCAGAGGTATTTTCACATCAATATCTTTCTTAAGCTCAGTACCATAAATTGTATTATTTGTGGTAATATGGAAATAATCAGCATCTGAAGGAATTGTAAAATTCTTAGGAATATAATTGAATAATTTCTCTTTGGAAGAAGCAACTTCCACAACCTCTCCAAAGAGTTTTGCCTCTTTAAGAGCCTTACCAGCCCATTCTCCGGTATTGAGATAAGCAGCCTTTTTGTTCAGCATATTCATCGGGACCATAGCAAACTGTAAACTTGCTCCACCACCAAGAAACAGAACATGATAACCGGCTGGTATTTCAAGCAATTCCTTAAAAAGGGATATTGTGTCATTTAGACAGGCAACAAATTCTTTGCTACGGTGAGAAATCTCAAGCACAGAAAGACCTGAACCTGCAAAATCTTTTATCCCTTCAATCGTTTTGTCTATAGTATATTGTGGGAGAATTGAAGGACCGGCATAAAAATTGTGTTTTTTCATAAAGGACATTTTATAATTTAATTCTAGTAATTCTGAATTTGTAATTTACACAAAAATAGATAAATTATTAAATCATGTGCCAAATGACACAAAATGGACAATATTAAAAATGGGCGACCAGGATCCCATTCTTCAGAACAGGAATTTTATTGGTAAAATCAGGAGTAAGGCAGAATTCTAAACAATCATCAAGGTTTTTATCTCTCAAACGACTTCTCTGTGCCGCCTTTTCGATATACCCTGACAGATCAGGCCGGGCTAACGACCAGAGGTCAATTGCTGCAAATGTTGAATCGCAGATTGTTGAATAATAATTGCTGTTCAAAAGTGTTTCTGCAATTGCTCCAGCGCAAACTGTATCTTCAATATTGAATCTGTTTTTCCATCCTGCGCAAAGTAACAATACATCTCTCTTCTGTTCAATGAGCCATTGTTCGAGTGCTCCGATATTAAGGAATGAACCAATAACTGTGAGATAGCAGGATAATGTCAGATTAATAATTCCTGTACCGTTCGTTGTACTGTAAACTATGGTTTTACCACTAACCTTTTCTCTGGTGAAATTAAAGGGAGAATTTCCAAAATCAGCAAAATCGAGTACAAAGCCATCGCGCTCGGCAGCTACAAGATATCCTCTGGATTTATACACTTTTGCCTCGTCAACACCGGTAACAGGAATAATTTCTGCTGCACCGTTGGCAAAAGCAGTACAAATAGCTGATGAAGCCCTAAGCACATCTATAATAACAACAATTGAATCTTTATACATTACTGGTTCAAACAGGGCGGGTGAAAAACATGTCTCAAGTCTCCTTTTATCCATATCGATTAATTTCGATCAGCATAAGTGATATATTTTTAACCACAAAGGGTCACAAAGTCATTCACAAAGGTACACAAAGAGTTTTTGTTTAGTATTGAACTTTCTTCACTCTTTCTCGTCCTGAGTCCTTAACTCTATGTCTTTTTTAAGATTTATTATAGATTGGCAGGTCAACAATCTTTGCTTTGAGATCTTTGTTCCTGATCCGGATATAGATATCCGTACCAGTTTTCCAGTACCCTTTTATTATATAAGCCATTCCAATTCCCTGTTTCATCATCGGAGACATTGTTCCTGAAGTTACTTCACCTATGGGTTTCCCTTTTTCATTTACAACCTCATAATGTTGTCTGGGAATTCCTCTTTCTAACATCACAAAGCCTTTCAGTCTTTTTCCCACTCCCTCTTTCTTCTGCTTGAGTAACAGAGCCTCATCAATAAACTCTTTTGTGTCTGTAAATTTGGTTATCCATCCTAATCCAGCTTCAATTGGCGATGTTTCGTCATTAATATCATTGCCGTAGAGACAAAAACCCATTTCCAGACGTAAAGTATCACGGGCTCCAAGACCTATTGGCCTGATATCAAATTCCTTACCGGCTTCAAATACTGCTTTCCAGAGCTTTGGTCCGTCTTCATTTTTAACATATATCTCGCATCCTCCGGCTCCTGTATAACCTGTTGCAGAAAATATTACATCGCTGATACCCGCAAATTCCAGAATTTTGAATGTATAATATTCCATATCTTCAACAGAAGTTTTGGTCAGTTTCTGCATAGCTTTAAGGGCAAGCGGTCCCTGAACAGCCAGCTGAGCAATGCCGTCTGAAGCATTAATAAGATCTGTACCTGGTTTAAGTCCAAACCGTTCTGCATTCTTTACACACCAGTTCCAGTCTTTTTCAATATTTGCTGCATTTACCACAAGAAGGTATTTTTCAGGATTATACCTGTATACCAACAGGTCATCAACAATTCCGCCTTTGCCATTAGGAAAACATGAATATTGTATCTTCCCGTCGAATAGTGCCGATATATCATTTGATGTTATATATTGAAGAAATTTCAGTGAAGAGGGACCTGTAACCCAGAATTCACCCATATGCGAAACGTCAAAAACCCCAACCCTGGTCCTCACTGTTATGTGTTCTTCATTTATTCCAAAGTATTCAACAGGCATATTGTATCCGGCAAATGGGACTATTTTGGCACCCGCCTCCCGGTGAAAGTTAATAAAAGGAGTATTTTTCATTAAAATTTAATATTAAATAATAAAAAGTAAATTCTAACCACCTTAGGCAGGCAAAGCAAATAAATACTTTCCTCAAAAAATCTGATGATTATCAGAATTCAAGGATTTTAAATTCAACTCTTCTGTTTTTTGCCCGTCCGGCAGCAGTAGTATTATCAGATATAGGCTGTAAGGAACCATAACCTCTGAATTCCATTCTTGTACGGTCGACATCGTTTTTTATCAGATAATCGACAACAGCTTTTGCCCTGGCTTCCGAAAGCTTAAAGTTAAGTGGTTCGCTTCCGGTTTTATCAGTATGTCCTGATATTTCAATTTTCATCAGAGTATTTTCCTTCATTATATTTAATAATCTTTCGAGTTCTGTAAATGAACCTGTTGTCAATATAGATTTTCCGGTTTCAAACAGGATATTATTAAGAACGACTTTTTTACCTACCCTGACCTTAATCAGTTCGACATTCAGGTTATAAACATCTTTTGTCCAGTTATCCGGAACATCAATGCGCCTTGTGTCTGAAAGAAATCCAGTGGCATGGAGGTCAATCATATAAGATTTCTTACCAGGCAGTTTTACTCTATAACTGCCATCAATATCGGAGCTTGCTGTTGTACTTAAAACTTCACCGGTATAAATATCCTTAACGTCAATTTTTGCCAGTACCGGCCCTGCATTCTCAGAATCTCTGACTTTTCCAATCAGATAAACAGTCGGTTCCTGTTTAGCAGCGATAATTACAGGAGGTGGCGCAACTTGTTTGACAATCACCACAGTATCTGGTTTAGGTGGTGCAATAACTTTTTCAGGTGGCAATATCTGACCATGGTAAATATCAAATCCTCCAGATCCGCCGCTGCGGTTCGAAGAGAAATAGAATGAGCTGTCGTCAACCGGTGAAGGATGATAAAATATCTCATCCCATGGTGTATTTACAGGGTAACCTATATTTTTAACTGAATCCCAGGCACCTGACTTATTTTTTATACAATAAAATATATCGAATCCACCTATTGAGTTGTGACCTTTGGAACTGAACCAGAGAGTATCTCCGGTTTTTGAGAATCTGATGGCTTCTTCGTCATAAATCGTATTAATTATTGTACCGGCATTTTGTGGTTTTGACCAGTTTCTGTCACTCAGCTTCTTAATGAAGTAGATGTCCTTACCACCGATATTATTTTTCCCATGATCTGAAACAAAATAAATCTCGTTCCCTGAAGGACTTATTGTGAAAGAGGTTTCCGATCCTTTCGTATTGATCGGATATGGTACCTGTACCGGAGCTTTCCACACACCTTTTTTGTTTAGAGACACCCTTATATCGCCATTGTTTGAATAACCAGCATAAATATAAAGCATGTCGTTTGTTGAGTTGATATACAAAGGAGTTTCGCAGTACTTCGTGGTAAGCTCCGTTCCGGCTAAAGCTGCTGGTCCCCACGAACCGTTATTCAGATGAGAAGCAAAGATATTTTCATCAAATTTTGTATCTGGATGCCGGTTACCGGATTTTGGAATTTGCCGTCTTGAAGCGAAATACATTATCTTTCCGTCATTAGAAACCACTTCCGAATAGTCGTCAGCATCAGAATTAATATTAGGTCCTAAATTATCAATAGAAATCCTCAGCGTATCTTTAGTGACAACAATGGCAGAAGTACATTCCTGAATGTATTCCCTTGCCAACAAAACATTTTTTTGGCTTTTCTTTACAGGTGAACTCAGGTAGGCTGTGAATTTATCAATAGCTTCCTGAAATCTCCCTGAATACTGAAGAGATCGTCCGGTGAGTAGAAGAACATCTTCAGCAACATCTTTTTTAATATCCAGAGCCTTCAGAAAAAAACCTGCTGCTTCTTCTTTTCTATCTGAAAAAAGAGCTGATACACCTGTTTTATAATTCAGCTCGGCATTTGAATTGTTATAAATAAGAGCCTGAATGTATTCATTAAATGCATCGTTATACCATATACCTTTTTTGCCATAATAAGCATTTCCGTCGGCAACATGTTTGCATGCCTCATCAAAACCTGCTTTAGTGGTTTTGAATTCTTTACGATGGATAGTAACATCAGTTTGAGCCTCCAGAACTAAAGAACATAGCAGAAATACCGTTATCAGAAAACTGAGAAGAAATCGCATAAAGTCTGGTTTTTGTACCTATAAAAGTAGCACTTATTTCCTTTATCTGAAAAACCATCTGCTTAATTGGGAGTAGAGTGTTCTATGACAGATAAATATTTTGTTATATTTGCTATGTATTCTTTGCATATAGTATTCTAATTTTATCTAGCTGTTTATTATGGATTACAAATTCATAAACATGGAATATCTCGATTCTGTTTCAGGAGGAGATCCAGGGATTATCAATGAGATAGTAGTTATTTTTAAGGAGCAGTCCGTTGAAATACATAATGAGATGAAATCACTTCTTGCAGCAAAGAATTATACTTCTTTGGGATTACTCGCACATAAAGCGAAATCGTCTGTTGCAATTATGGGAATGAGTCAGCTGGCAGAAATGTTAAAAACATTTGAATTACAGGCCAGGGAAGGAAAAGAACCCCAGCTTTATGAGCATTACTTAGAAAGATTTATCAGCGAAACACAGGAGGCTATCCGTGAGCTCGACGACATAGTCAACAACAGATTAAATAAAAGCTGAATGATCAATATTGAAAAAAAAGATAAAATAGACATTATATCCTTCACTGTCAATAAGATCAATGCTTTGATCATTGATGAAATCAGAGAAGGTATTATGAAAGTATTTGATAATTCGAATTCAAAAGTGATAATTGATCTTAAAGGGGTGGAATATGTTGACAGTTCAGGTTTTGGCTGTTTTCTGTCAGTTTTGAAAGCAGCACGAAACAACTACTGTGTCTTAAAATTTGCCAATCCTGAACCAAGGGTGACAGAATTGTTTGAGATGCTTCACCTTAATACAGTTTTTGAGATATACTCTGATATTGATACCTGCTTAAGGTCATTCGTATAATTCCTGGCTTACTTCTTTCCCCGGGAGAAAGTGAGGTGACCGTCAGAAACATCAATCACAATTGTATCTTCTTTAGAAACTTTGCCTCCTATTATTTCTTTTGATAATTCATTTATTATCTCCTTTTGGATAAGTCGTTTTACCGGTCTTGCACCCAATTGAGGATCATATCCCTTTTCAGCCAGCCAGTCAATTGCCGGTTCTCTCACTAATAGTTTAAGATTATAACCCGAAATCATATGTTCTATATTATCGAGCTGAATCCTCACAATCTCTTTTATCTGATCTTTAGTTAAAGGTCTGAACATTACAATTTCATCCACCCTGTTTAGAAATTCCGGTTTAAGTGTTCTCCTTAACAACAAGAATATTTCTTTCCTTAAAAGTTCTTCTTCTTTTTCAGGAATCTCGTTATTCCATTTGTCCATCGTGTCTCTGATAATTTCAGATCCCAGGTTTGATGTCATGATTATAATGACATTTCTGAAATTCACAGTCCGGCCTTTGTTGTCTGTAAGTCGTCCCTCATCAAGAACCTGTAAAAGCAGATTAAACAGGTCAGGGTGTGCCTTCTCAATTTCATCAAGAAGAACAACAGAATATGGTTTATGTCTGACAGCCTCGGTAAGCTGACCTCCTTCATCATAGCCAATATATCCTGGAGGTGCACCAATAAGTCGGGATACAGAATGTCTCTCCTGATATTCCGACATATCTATTCGTGTCAATAAATTTTCATCATTGAAGAGGAATCCGGCAAGTGCTCTTGCCAATTCTGTTTTTCCAACACCGGTTGTTCCGATAAAGATAAATGAACCTAATGGTTTTTTCTGATCCTGCAAACCGGCTCTCGATCTTCGGACTGCATCGGCAACAGCCACAATTGCTTCATCCTGTCCTACTACTCTTTTATGCAATTCCGATTCGAGCCTTAATAATTTTTCTTTCTCACTTTCGAGCATTCGGGATACCGGGATACCGGTCCATTTGGATACAATTGCAGCAATATCTTCCGACCTCACTTCTTCCTGAATCAGCGAGCCTTTTGTTCTTTTCTTTTCTACAAGGTCTTTAAGTTCTGCAATTTCCTTTTCGAGTTCTATAATTTTTCCGTACCGTATTTCTGCTACTTTTCCATAATCACCACTTCTCTCAGCCTGTTCTGCTTCTGATCTTAGCGCTTCGACAGCTTCTTTCTTATCCTGTACTTTTTCAATCATATCTTTTTCTGATTTCCAGCCGGCTTTCAGTTCATCCCTTTTTGACTGCATTTCAGCAAGTTCACGAGAAATTTTCTCAACTTTGACTGTATCACCATCTCTTCGGACCGCTTCTTTTTCAATTTCAAGTCGTGTTATTGTTCTTTCTGCCTCATCAATCTCTTCAGGGACAGAATTCATTTCCAGCCTTAGCCGGGAAGCTGCTTCATCAATAAGATCGATTGCTTTGTCGGGTAAAAACCTGTCGGTTATATACCTTGAGGAGAGGTCGACTGCTGCAATGATAGCTTCATCTCTGATAATAACTTTATGATGTGTTTCATATTTCTCGCGTATACCTCTCAAAATAGAAATGGAATCTGCCCTGTCGGGTTCATCAACCATCACAACCTGGAATCTTCTTTCAAGTGCTTTGTCTTTTTCAAAATATTTCTGATATTCATTTAATGTTGTTGCACCAATAGCTCTAAGTTCTCCCCTTGCAAGAGCCGGTTTAAGGATATTCGCGGCATCCATAGCGCCTTCTGATTTACCTGCTCCGACAAGAGTATGAATCTCGTCAATAAAAAGTACTATTTCACCATTAGATCCGATAACCTCATTCACAACCGATTTTAATCTCTCTTCAAATTCCCCTTTATATTTTGCTCCGGCGATAAGAGATCCCATATCGAGCGAATAAATGATCTTTGACTTAATATCTTCCGGTACATCCCCCCTTATAATCCTGTGAGCCAGACCTTCAGCTATCGCAGTTTTGCCTACCCCGGGTTCACCAATCAGCAGAGGATTGTTTTTTGTACGTCGGGTCAGTATCTGTAAAATACGACGGATCTCATCATCACGTCCGATAACCGGATCGAGTTTTCCAGACCTTGCCCGTTCATTAAGATTTATTGCATACCTGTTCAGGGCATCAAAAGTATCATCTGAGGTCTGACTATCGACAGTTGCTCCTTTTCTGAGTTCATTTACAGCAGCTTTCAGCTCCTTCAGGGTGGCTCCATGATCTTTAAGAATCCGCGATGCCTTATCGTCGGTTTCGAGTATGCCCATCAGAAGATGTTCAGACGAAACATATTTGTCCTTCATAGCAGAGGCATTATCATTTGCTTTTCTGAATGCTTCTGATACTGAAGTTGATACGTAGGAATCAGCACCACTTACCTTTGGATATGAATCAATAAGTCTATCAATCTCTTTTGATAATGATGGTATATTAACTCCCATTTTTCCAAAAAGAAAATTAGTGATACTTTCTGATTCGCTCATTACGCCTTTGAGAATATGAGCACACTCAACAGCCTGCTGACCTTTAGCGCTTGCAATATTAAATGCTTTTTGAACTGATTCCTGGGCCTTTAAGGTAAAATTGCTTAAATTCATATAATTGTGTTTGAATTCTTGTATGCAAAATTGCTGCCAGTATTAGTTATTGTCGTTTTGGCATTGTAATATCAACTTGTTATGTCAATGTGACAATGAATATCTCCAAAAAATCGAAACCCATTAACCACAAAGTTCACAAAGAAATTATCTTTGCCTCAAATTATGAATTATGAGCAAGGTAATATGGAAACCAGGTACGATGATTTATCCGTTGCCTGCGGTAATGGTTAGTTGCGGATCTGATCCGGAAGAGTATAATATTATTACAGTATCGTGGACAGGAACCATTTGTACTGATCCGGCAATGTGTTATATCTCGGTTAGGCCGGGACGATACTCTTACAAAATTATTAGGGACAATGGGGAGTATGTAATAAATCTAACCACCAAATCACTTGCCTATGCCACCGACTGGTGTGGTGTGAAATCAGGAAAAGATCATAAGAAGTTCACAGAAATGGGTCTCACTCCTGTACCGGCTTCTAAAATTAAAGCCCCGCTGATTAAGGAATCGCCCGTCAATATTGAGTGTATTGTAAAAGAGATTAAAGAACTTGGATCTCACCACATGTTTATTTCAGAGGTAGTTGCTGTTAATGCTGATGAAAGATATATTGATAAGAACACAGGCCTGTTCAGATTAAATGAAGCAGAGCCTATTTGCTATTCGCATGGCAAGTATTACGAAACAGGAAGCTTAATAGGCAAGTTCGGTTATTCGGTCGAAAAGAAAAACAAGAAAAAACAGAAGTAGACGAGACAGGGCTGAGACTTTTCTCTATATTATCATTATTTACTTTATTCTCAGATTTAAACAAAAAACATTGATTAGGATTCTTTGTCCCAAATAACTAATTTCATATCTTCAAAGCGGGAATTATTAAAGTGACCTGGTATGAGTGAGAAGATCCTGGAAACTCTGATGCAGCTGTTTGCAATAATTGCAAAACCACAGAGCAACGCCAAAGAAAGAAGGGTTGTTGTTGAGCTCTTTCTAAAACGCCTGCTCAATCAGGAACTGGTAAAGAAATATCTCACCACATATGATGAAAGATTTGAAGAAGCGAGGGAAAAGCTTGAGAAGAGAGGTGCTGATAAACGTGAAGGAGCGATTGCAATAAGGATCCAGAAGCTTTGTAAAGAGATTAACGAACAAGGCCAGCTTGATCAGGAACAACGAATTGTGGTAGTTATACAGGTTCTTGAATTTTGCAAATCGGGCGGGCAGGAAGTCAGTCAGTTGGAGCTGGGTTTTATCAGCACATTAGCTGGAGGTTTAAATATTACTGCTGAGGAATATGAAATCATTGAAAGTTTTGTTCTGAATTCATTTACAAATATTCCTGCTACCTCCAATCTCCTGGTAATTGACGGAAATAAAATTTTTGAACAAAAAGAAACGAAACATGCTTTCAAAGATTTACTTAAAGGTCATATCTGGATTCTTTTTGTACCATCTGTAAATAAATATTTTGTAAGGTTTGCTGGAACAGGTGAACTTTCGATGAATGCACAGTTACTCCAGGAGGATAAAGTTTATCCTTTCAGCCAGGGTTCATCTATAAAAGGATATAAAATTACCCCTATTTATTACTGGGATGTTACAATGCAATTCCTGAAAGAGGAGTTCAAATCATCGAGAGTAGTCTATGAAGTAAATAATCTTGAATACCGGTTCAAAAGCGGAACTGTTGGAATTCATCACATGAGTTTCAAGGAAGAATCTGGCAGAATGGTTGGTATTATGGGTGCAAGCGGCGCAGGAAAGTCAACGCTTTTGGGAGTTCTTAATGGCTCATCCGATCCATATGACGGGGAAGTTCTGATAAATGGGATAAGTATACATAAGGATAAAGATAAAATTAAAGGGCTTATCGGCTTCGTCTCGCAGGATGACCTGCTCATTGAAGAGCTTACCGTTTTTGAAAATCTCTATTACAATGCTAAGCTCTGTTTCGATAATTTAACTGAAGAGGAAACCATTACAAAAGTCGACGGCGTCCTGAAAAACCTTGGACTATATGAGATAAGGAACATCCAGGTTGGAAGTCCGTTGAACAAAAAAATCAGTGGTGGACAGAGAAAGAGGCTCAATATCTCTCTGGAACTTATCCGCGAGCCGGCTATTATGTTCCTCGATGAGCCAACATCCGGCCTATCATCACGCGATTCTGAAAACATCCTGGACCTCCTAAAGGAACTTGCACGTAAGGGCAAACTTCTGTTTATTGTTATCCATCAGCCATCATCCGAGATTTTTAAGATGTTTGACAAGCTTATCATACTCGACACCGGTGGATATCTGATATATAATGGCAACCCTGTCGACTCCATACAGTATTTCAAAAGAAAAATTGAACAGGCAAATTACAACGAGAGTGAGTGTTATGTATGCGGGAATGTAAATCCTGAACAGATATTCAATATAGTCGAGACTAAAGTATTTACAGAGAGCGGACATGCTACTGAAACGCGCCGGATTTCCCCGGCAGACTGGAGTAATCTTTATAAAGAAGAAAAGAAGGAGGACAAAAAGGAACCTGGTGGACCAATACCGGAAATAAATTTCAAAACTCCAAATAAACTAAAACAGTTTATTGTCTTTACGAAACGTGATGTCCTTTCCAAAATTGCTGATAAGCAGTACCTTCTTGTTACATTACTCGAAGCACCAATTCTTGTATTTTTCCTTGCCTTTCTTATAAGATATTTTGATACAAGCGTCAAGAATCCTCGCTATACACTTTATGATAATAGTAACCTCCCGACTTATATTTTCATGTCGGTAATTATAGCTATTTTCATGGGCCTGACTGTCAGTGCGGAAGAGATAATCAAAGACAGAAAAATACTTAAGCGGGAGGCTTTCCTCAATCTGAGCTGGAATAGTTACCTGATGTCGAAAGTTTTCGTTCAGTTTGCAATTTCAGCTATCCAGGCTTTCACATTTGTTCTCGTTGGTAACACTATTATTGAGATCAAAGGGATGATGTTCGAGTACTGGCTCGTACTTTTTTCCTGCTGGGCGGGTGCAAATATGCTTGGACTGGTAATATCCGACAGTTTCAAGGCTATAGTAACTATCTACATATTAATCCCTATTCTGGTCATTCCCCAGTTTATCTTAAGCGGAGTAATGATCAAATTTGAAAAGCTCAATCCTAATATTTCCTCACCTGTTTCAATTCCTGTTTATGGTGAGTTTATTACAGCCCGATGGGGTTACGAAGCGCTTGCGGTTAAGCAGTTCATGGGCAACAAATATGAGCAACCTTTTTATCTGCTGGAAAAAGACATGAGCAAAGCCCAGTTTAAGAAAGATTACTGGAATGTTGAGATAAAGGGTGCCCTCGACAATATTATTAATGATCTTGATAAAGGAACAAAAGACAAGGAATTCAGCGATAATCTTCTACTTGTATCAAATGAAATAAAAAAACAACTACTCAATACTCCTGAAATCAATTTTGCATACACTGATCAGCTTACCCCCACCAAAATTACGCCAGAAATTGCAAATGCTGCCATCAGTTATGTTGAATCAATCAGAAAACTTTATGTTAATATTTATAATGATGCAAGCAACCGGAAAGAAGATCTGAAATCTAGACTTACCGGGGAAAATCTGCAGAAATTCCTGAAGCTGAGAGATAACTACTATAATAAATCGCTCGAGGAATTTGTAAGGGACAAAAATGAATCGCACAAGATCATTATTTATAAGGGTGAACTGGTTCAGAAACTCGATCCTATTTTCATGGATTCCAAATACGATTTTATAAGAGCACATTTTTATGCACCTGAAAAGAAGGTTTTTGGTGCGAAAGTTGGCACTTATACTGTTAATGTTATTGTTCTTTGGGTAATGACATTCTTTCTTTACCTGGTACTTTATTTCAGATTGCTTAAGAAGCTTCTCGATTCGGGGGAAGATATTTTTGGCAAGAAGAAGAAATTTTCCGATTAAGTCAGGCCATTTTAAAATATAAGAGGCTGCCTCAGAAGAGACAGCCTCTTTAGTTTTTGGAACAACCGATCTTTTTCAGAAAAATTGGAGGAATCAGTTATTCAACAATCTCGATCATTTTAAATGGCACACGGATAATAGATTCATAATCCTCTCCAGCTTCGAGCATATCCTCATCATCTTCCTCATAGTACCAGTTCACTTCAACCTCATTTTTAGCCTTGTGAATTGCTTCAAGTTTCTTGAAAACATCGAGGATACACTTTGAAGAGCTTGTGTTGAAATACTCCAGGCGTATATTCACCACAGTTTTAGTAAGAGGAGACTCTTTATATGTGTCGAGCCAGTCTACCAAAGGTTTATAGAATTCTACTGAGTTTTCTGGAATTGAACGTCCTTTTATTTCAAAGACACCTTCTGTAGAATCAAATTTGACTGTAGGAGTTTTAGGGGTTCCTTCGATGATGATCGGTTCCATATTTATCAGATTTAAAAGTTGTTTTACTTTTCTTCGTTCACTAAAATATCCAAATAGAAAAATGAATAATAATTATCGTATTTCTTAAAGGAGTATTCGAGCTTATTACCTGTTTTCCTTGCAATATCAACAAGACCCAGACCACCTCCACCTTTGGCGGAAATCCTCTGGTGGTTCAGGATGAACTTATACAGTTCCTTAATCTCCTCGTGACTTGACCTGTTGATCCGTTTAATTTTCTCTTCGAGCTTCTCAATATTTTCAGAATGAACAAAGTTCCCGGTAATTATTCTGTATCCGTCGCTGACCTTTTTGACTACAAGCAAACCGAATCTCTCAGAAGTCTGATCCTCAAAGCCTTCAGGAACTCTGTCGACATGATGGTAAAGATTCTGAAGACTTTCAACCAGAACATTATAGACCTTTTTCCTTAGCTTCGATTGTTCATTAACCTCAACCATCTTATCCTCAACAGTGTCAAGAACATGATTAATGACATCCGAATCAACATTGCCTTTATAATAAAGGATTGTATTCCCGGCCGACTGTTCTGAAAAATAATTCTCTATATTAAAGCTCATTTAAGCTTCATTTTAGATGTGGTCAAGTTTTTCTGATAACAAATATAATAAAAATATAAAGTTACCAAATTATAACTTGCACTCTTTCGGGTAATTTTAAATAATGTTATTATTTTGATAAATCTATTGATTTCCTGTGATAAACATCATCTGCCGGGTGATATCAAAGCTTCTCCTGCTTTTTTGTTCCCGTATACATCTCATATTTGAGCAGAACACATTCTAAAGCTCCATTGAATAGAGTATGTTTTTCTTTTGGTTTTAAACCGACATGTTTTAGTGACTCTTTATTTGAAGTTATCAGCCACGCGGTAGTACCGGGGAAATTATGTTTCAGCGTTGTTCCAATCATACTATACAATTGGTCTATTTCTTCAGGCTGAATTCTTTGTCCGTATGGTGGATTCAAAAACACAAAACCACTATCGTTACTGGATTTAACATTCTTGAAATCAGATACTTCCAGAGATATTACATCATTCAATCCGGCTCTTCCTATATTGGCTTTTGCAAACTGTAATACCGATTCTGAAATATCGCTTCCGAATATTTTTACCGGAGAAGGTATAACCTGACTGTTGCAATCAAGTTTAATCTTCCCGAAAAGTTCTTCATCAAAATCTTTCCATCGCTGGAATCCAAAGAATTGACGGAATTTTCCAGGAGGAATCTTACAGGCAATCAACCCTGCCTCAATTGGAATGGTACCAGAACCACACATAGGATCAGTAAGGGTTACGGAAGCATTCCATTCTGAAATAAGCAATATTCCGGCAGCCAATACCTCATTAAGCGGAGCAATAGATTGTTCCTGCCGGTATCCGCGTTTAAACAATGGCACAACTGTGGAATCAAGTGAAATAGTAACAAGATCGTTGCTTATGTGCAGGTTAATAAGAATTGTCGGATCGCTGGTATCAACTGACGGACGCCTT
>Ga0302323_100001569_pt1 | contig 18587 bp, 16 predicted proteins | sample Fen_T0_3_FD_201950 | JGI IMG/M metagenome (GOLD analysis project Ga0302323, IMG submission 201950) | Peat permafrost microbial communities from Stordalen Mire near Abisko, Sweden - Fen_T0_3 | ecosystem: Environmental > Terrestrial > Soil > Wetlands > Permafrost | place: Sweden: Abisko... | reverse complement strand
GAATCGGGGTAATACACGCCGTTGCGCTGGTGCACGCCGCGCGCCAGGTATTCGAGGTTGACCTGGTGCACGATGCCGATGCCCGGCGGCACGACGCCGAACGTGTCGAACGCCTGCATCCCCCACTTCATGAATTCGTAGCGCTCGTTGTTGCGCTGGAACTCGAGCTTCATGTTGAGGTCGAGCGCGTCCTTGGTGCCGTAGTAATCGATCATCACCGAGTGGTCGACGACCAGGTCCACCGGTACCAGCGGCTCGATGACCTTCGGGTCGCGGCCCATGTCGCGGGCCACGTTCCGCATCGCCGCCAGGTCGGCCAGCAGCGGCACGCCGGTGAAATCCTGCAGCACGACGCGGGCGACGACGAACGGGATTTCGTCCGTGCGCTCACCCTTGGGCGACCAGTTGGCGAGCTGCCGCACGTGCTCTTCGGTCACCTTCTTGCCGTCGCAGTTGCGCAGCACGGACTCGAGCACGATGCGGATGGACACCGGCAGGCGCGAGACCTTGCCGATGCCGGCGGACTCCAGCGCGGGCAGCGAGTAGTACTTGCCCGTGCCCGCGGCAAGCTTGAATTCCTGGAGTGTCTTGTGGAGGTTGTGGCTCATTGCGTGACCTTTGCGAAGTCGTGTTACTTGGCTTTGGCGGGAGGGGCGGTCATCGGGCGATTCGGCATCGAGTTCATGTTGAATTTCTGGCCGTTCGCGGTGACGACGTCGCCGGGCGTGAGGCCATCCCGGCATGGTCCGACATTCCTGGCTTCGATGGTAGTCGTGGTTTCCTTCATCCCCATGAACGGCGGGTCATAGGTCGCGTTGACGACGGTTTTGTAGGCGGTGTCGCCCTGGACCGTCATGACCGAGTGCGAGGTCATCGTCGCGTCGCCGATCTTGCACACGGAATCGCCGATGAACTTGCCGCCTTCGCGGCGCATGTCGGTCTTCGAGCACATCTCCTTGCTCATTCCCTTGCCCATGTCCATCATCTTCTTCTGGACCGCGTCGTCCGTGCACATCGTGATCTTGCTTTGCGGCGTGCCCGGATTCTTCGAGGATGTAGTCGTCGTCTCCCACTGGCCGGCCTTGAGCTTCGGGTAATCCTGGGCCAAGGCGGGCAGGGCGGCGGCAAGCGGTATTGCGGCGAAGAGAGCGGTCATGAGGCGCATCGCGGGCTCCTGTCGGGTGGCGTGATTCAGATGACCATCATGTCGACGAACTCGTGCACCGGCAGCGCGGACAGCTTGTTCGCGTCGAGCGCGGCATCGAGAATCGTCGCGCGCTGCTTTTCCGGAAACCGGCGCGTGAGGTTGGTCTTGAACTTCTCGATCAGCACGGGGATGCCTTCCTTGCGGCGGCGACGGTGGCCGATCGGGTACTCGACGACGATTTCCTTCGTCTTGCTTCCGTCCTTGAACTTCACCGTGATGGCATTGGCGATCGAGCGCTTGTCGGGGTCGTGGTAGTCCTTCGAGAACTGCTTGTCCTCCACGCACACCATCTTGTCGCGCAGCGCGTCGATGCGCGGGTCGCGCGCGACGCTGTCCTCGTAGTCGGCGGCGGTCAGGCGGCCGTGGATCAGAGGCACCGCAATCATGTACTGGATACAGTGGTCGCGGTCGGCGGGATTGTCGAGCGGGCCCTTCTTGTCGATGATGCGGATGGCGGACTCGTGCGTGCGGATCGTGATCTTCTCGATGTCGGCCAGGCGGTCCTTGACCAGCGGATGCAGCTGCATCGCGCACTCCGCCGCGGTCTGCGCGTGGAATTCCGCCGGGAAGCTGATCTTGAAGAGCACGTTCTCCATCACGTAGCTGCCGTAGGGCCGCTGGAACTTGAATGCGTTGCCCTTGAACAGCACGTCGTAGAAGCCCCAGGTCTTTGCCGTCAGCACGGACGGGTAGCCCATCTCGCCGGTCTTGGCGATCAGCGCCAGGCGCACGGCGCGCGACGTGGCGTCGCCGGCGGCCCAGCTCTTGCGCGAGCCCGTATTGGGCGAATGGCGGTAGGTGCGCAGCGACTGGCCGTCCACCCAGGCGAGCGACACGGCGTTGATGATCTCGTCGCGCGTCAGGCCCAGCATCTGCGCGACGACGGCGGTGGAGGCGACCTTCACCAGCACGACGTGGTCGAGGCCGACGCGGTTGAAGCTGTTCTCGAGCGCGATGACGCCCTGGATCTCGTGCGCCTTGATCATGCCGGTCAGCACGTCCTTGACCGTCAGCGGCGCGCGGCCGGCAGCGACGTTGTTGCGCGACAGCCAGTCGGCCACTGCGAGGATGCCGCCCAGGTTGTCGGAGGGATGGCCCCATTCCGCGGCCAGCCACGTGTCGTTGAAATCCAGCCAGCGGATCATCGCGCCGATGTTGAACGCCGCCTGCACGGGGTCCAGCACGAACGACGTGCCGGGCACCTTGGCGCCGTTTGGAACCACGGTGCCGGGAACGATCGGGCCCATGAGCTTGGTGCAGGCCGGGTAGGAGAGCGCCTCGAAGCCGCAGCCCAGCGTGTCGAGCAGGCAGTAATGCGCGGTCGAATACGCTTCCTTGCTGGTGATCTTGTACTTGGCGACGTAGTCGACGATGTCGACCAGCACCTTATCGGGTTTGGGGCGGACGTTGCTTAACGGTGCGAACATGGATGGGCAGTATCGTGGAGGATTGGGGTGGCGTCAGCTTTCGACGCAGTTGGTGAGCAGTGCCCGGTTGTTCGACAGCTGGGAGAGCGTGCCGCCGTTGCCCTTGCTCCACCATTGGAGATTGGCCAGCGGATTGACGTAGCGCGCGCCGGAACCCACGCGTGTCGGCGAAAGCTCGACGGTGCGGCCCTGCCAGCTCAGGCGAATCGGTGCGCGCGGCGCGTCGCGGTACGAAGGATAGCCGACGGCGAGATAGCGCCCGCCGTCGCACAGATAGGTGACGACGAACGCCGTGTCGCCGCGTTCGGCGGCGGCGGGAACGGCAAACGTTGCGGCTAGCGTCGCCAAAGCGGCCGCCATGACCGGCGCCGACTTCACGCGCGGTCCGCGAGCGGCACGAACTTCTGGTCTTCGGGCCCGATGTAGTTGGCGCTGGGGCGGATGATCTTGCCGTCGATGCGCTGCTCGATGACGTGTGCGGACCACCCCGACGTGCGCGAGATGACGAACAGCGGCGTGAACATCGCCGTGGGCACGCCCATCATGTGGTAGCTGACGGCCGAGAACCAGTCGAGGTTCGGGAACATCTTCTTCGCATCCCACATGACGGATTCCAGCCGCTCGGCAATCCGGTACAGCTTGGTGTTGCCGGCGGAATCCGACAGCCTGCGTGCGACATCCTTGATGATTCCGTTGCGCGGGTCGGCGATCGTATACACCGGGTGACCGAAGCCGATGATGACCTGCTTCGCCTCGACCCGCGCGCGCACGTCGGCTTCCGCTTCGTCCGGCGTCAGGTAGCGGTTCTGCACGTCGTAGGCGAATTCGTTGGCGCCGCCGTGCTTGGGGCCGCGCAGCGCACCGATGGCGCCGGTGATCGCGGAATAGATGTCCGAACCCGTGCCGGCGATCACGCGCGCGGCAAAGGTCGACGCGTTGAATTCGTGCTCCGCGTAGAGATTGAGCGACGTGTGCATCGCCTTGACCCACAGCGCGGGCGGCTTCTTCCCATGCAGCAGGTGCAGGAAGTGGCCGCCGATGGAATCGTCGTCGGTTTCGACGTCGATGCGGCGGCCGTTGTGGCTCCAGTGATACCAGTAGAGAAGCATCGAGGCGAACGACGCCATCAGCCGGTCCGCGATGTCGCGCGCGCCGGGCACGTTGTGGTCGTCCTTTTCCGGTAGCGCGCAGCCCAGCACCGAGGCGCCGGTGCGCATTACGTCCATTGGGTGCGCGGCGCCCGGCAGCGCCTCCAGCGCGGCTTTCACCGGCGCGGGCAACCCACGCAGCGACACGAGCTTGGCCTTGTATCCGGCGAGCTCAGCGACGTTGGGGAGCTTGCCGTGGACTAGCAGGTACGCGATCTCCTCGAACTCGCAGACGTCGGCGATGTCGAGGATGTCGTAGCCGCGGTAGTGGAGATCGTTGCCAGTCCTGCCTACCGAACACAGCGCCGTGTTGCCGGCGGCGATGCCGGAGAGTGCGACGGACTTCTTGGCTTTGGGCAATTCGGCAACAGGGGCTGCATTGTTCATGGGGCGGACTCCCTCAGCGGGTCTTGGCAAACAGGTCGTCGAGCTTTTCCTCGTAGGCGTGATAGCCCAGGCATTCGTACAGGTCGTTGCGCGTCTGCATCGTGTCGACGACGGCCTTCTGCGTGCCGTCGCGGCGCAGCGCGCCATAGACTGCGAGCGCCGCCTTGTTCATCGCGCGGAACGCGGACAACGGGTAGAGCGCCACCGCGACGTCCGCGGCGCGAAGCTCATCCAGCGTGAACAGCGGCGTCGCGCCGAACTCGGTGATGTTGGCGAGTATCGGCACCTTGACCGCGGCGGCGAAGCGCTTGTACATCGCGAGGTCGGTGATCGCCTCGGGGAAGATCATGTCGGCGCCGGCCTCGACGCACGCGCAGGCCCTGTCTATCGCCGCGTCCAGGCCTTCGACGGCCAGCGCGTCGGTGCGCGCCATGATCACGAAATCCGGATCGGTCCGGGCGTCGACGGCGGCCTTCACACGGTCGACCATCTCGCCGCGCGTGACGAGCTCCTTGCCGGGGCGGTGCCCGCAACGCTTGGCGCCAACCTGGTCCTCGATGTGGATGGCCGCGGCGCCGAACTTGATCATCGACTTGACCGTGCGTGCGACGTTGAACGCCGACGCGCCAAACCCCGTGTCGACGTCGACCAGCAGCGGCAGCGAGCAGGCGTCGGTGATCCGGCGAACGTCGGTCAGCACGTCGTCCAGGTTGCTGATCCCCAGGTCCGGGACGCCGAGCGAGCCTGCGGCCACGCCGCCGCCGGAAAGATAGATCGCGTGGAAGCCGGCACGCTCGGCCAGGATGGCGTGATACGCACAGGTCGCGCCGGGAACCTGCAGCGGCTTTTCAGCGGCGAGGGCGGCGCGAAAGCGGGCGCCTGCGGAAGCACTGGCCATGTCAGCGGCTCATCCTGGGAAGTTGTGCAGGTTCAGCCGAGCAGCGTAGCCACGCCGGCGCGCTCTTCCTCGAGTTCCTTCAGCGTCGTGTTCATTCTTTCCCGCGAGAAGTCGTCGATGGCCAAGTCCGGGACGCGCGTGTATTCGCCACCGGCAGTGGTGACCGGCACGCCGTACATGATGTCCTTCGGGATGCCATAGCTGCCATCCGACGGCACACCCATCGTGACCCACTTGCCGTTGCTGCCCAGCATCCAGTCGCGGACGTGGTCGATCGCGGCGTTGGCGGCCGATGCGGCGGACGATAGACCGCGTGCCTCGATGATTGCCGCGCCGCGCTTGCCAACCTTGGGCAGGAACTCGGTGCGATTCCAGTTCTCGTCGTTCACCAGCGTCTTGACCGACTGGCCGCCGACGGTGGCGAAGCGATAGTCGGCGTACATCGTCGGCGAATGATTGCCCCAGACGATCAGCTTCTCGAAGTCTCCCACCGGCTTGCCGGTCCGGGCGGCCAACTGTGACAGTGCGCGGTTGTGGTCGAGACGCAGCATTGCCGTGAAGTTCTTCGCCGGCAGCGACGGGGCGGACTTCATCGCGATGTACGCATTGGTGTTGGCAGGGTTGCCGACGACCAGCACCTTGATGTTGCGTGAAGCGACTGCGTCGATCGCCTTGCCTTGCTCGATAAAGATCTTGGCGTTCTCCATCAGCAGGTCCTTGCGCTCCATTCCCGGTCCGCGCGGCTTGGCGCCGACCAGCAGCGCGACGTCGGCGTCCTTGAACGCCACTTTCGGATCGGCCGTGCCGACCATGCCGGCGAGCAGCGGAAACGCGCAATCCTCAAGCTCCATCATCACGCCGCGCAGGGCGGCCTGAGCCTTGTCCATCGGCAGTTCCAGCATCTGCAGGATCACGGGCTGGTCGCGGCCGAGCATTTCGCCGGAGGCGATGCGGAACAGCAGGGCGTAGCCGATCTGACCGGCGGCGCCGGTGACTGCGACGCGGAGGGGTGTCTTCATGTCGAGGCTCCTGGACGTCAATTCCTTGGGATCGTGCGTGGTTGGTGCGTGGTCATAAAGGCTTGCCGATGCTGCGGTGCAGAAAGACCCGCGCAGCGGGGCGGTCTCGAGAGGCGCATCCGACGCGCCGGGACGACCCCGCCGCGGTGCACGATTCTAGGCGCGGGCCGCCGGACGTGTCAACCCATTCTTGTATCTGATATAAGACATAAGATAAATGATAGACAAGGCGCTGGGCGATTGACGATAATGGCCGCATGTCATCAACTTCCACCCCGTCGTTCAAGCCTTTGTACCTGCAGATCAAGGGGCTGCTGGAGAAAAGCCTCGAGGCCAGCGAGTGGGGGCCGGGTGCGGCGATTCCGTCGGAAATGGAACTGGCCGCCCGCTACGGCGTTTCCCAGGGGACCGTGCGCAAGGCCATCGCCGCGCTGGCCGCCGACAACCTGGTCGTGCGCAAGCAGGGCAAGGGCACCTTCGTCGCCACGCACACGGAAGAGCAGTTCTCGAGTTTCCGTTTCCTGCGCATCCGTCACGACGACGGCCACGACGAATACCCGGGCAGCCGCCTGCTCGACTTGAAGCGCGGCAAGGCAGGCGCCGAGGTGGCCCGTATGCTCGAGATCAAGCCCGGCGACCCGCTGGTCATCCTGCGCCGCGTGCTGGAGTGGGGCGGGCAGCCCGTCGTCCTGGACGAAATCACGTTGCCGGCGGCGCTGTTCCGCGGCCTGACGCGCGCCCGGTACGACGCCTATCACGGCTCGATGTACGGCCTGTTCGAATCGCAGTTCGGCGTGCGGATGCTGAAGGCGCGGGAGCGGCTGTCAGCGATCGCGGCCGACGCGGCAAGCGCAGCAGTGCTCGGCGTGGCCGCAGGTTCGCCGCTCCTGGCCGTCGACCGCGTGACCCTCACCTACGGCGACCGCCCGGTCGAAGTCCGGCGCGGCCTCTGCAACACGCGCACGCACCATTATTTCAACGAACTTTTCTGACGACGCGCGCTCATGGCCAGCACACGACGCGGTCCCGGTGACGACTGTTGTTCAGGCTCAACAACAGTGCGAATCCGTAGCGTCGCCTGCACCGGTGAGGCTATAATTCGTTGCTGTGCACAAATAGTCTGCCGAAAGCGTCCGGCAAGGGCGGCGCGCCATCGTTTTCGACCGTCAGACCGATCGTTCCCGAGGGGTTGAGATGGCCGCTGTCGACCGTCCCGTCATGAAGCCGCGCCCGGTTTACCTGAACCTGTTCGCGATCCGGATGCCGCTGCCGGCCGTCGTGTCGATCCTGCATCGCGCCAGCGGTGCGCTGCTGTTCCTGGTCGGCATTCCGCTCGTCCTGTGCACGCTCCAGCGCGCGCTGGCGTCGCAGGAATCCTGGGCCGAGATGCGCCAGTTGTTCCAGTCGCCGTTGGCCAAGCTGATCACGGTCGTGCTGGCCTGGGCATTCATTCACCACCTTTTTGCCGGCATCCGTCACGTGCTGATGGACGTGCACGTTGGCGTCGACCTGGCGAGTGCACGGCGCTCCGCGGCCGTGGCGCTGGTGCTGGCCGTCGTCGTCACGCTGGCCATCGCGGTGCGGCTATGGTGATGCCGAACCGCGCCGTCGTCGGCGCCCACTACGGCTGGCGCGACTGGCTGGTGCAACGCGTCACCGCGGTGCTGATGGGTCTCTACACGCTGCTGGTGCTGGGCCTGCTGCTGTGGTTCGGCGGGCTCGACTTCGCGGCGTGGAAAGGTGCGTTCGGCAACGAGGCGTTCCGCATCGGCACGTTCGTGTTCATGGCGGCGCTGCTCTGGCACGCGTGGGTGGGCGTGCGCAACATCCTGATGGACTACGTCAAGCCCGTGATCGTCCGGCTGGCGCTCCAGATGCTGGTGATCGGCGCGCTCGTCGGCTACGCCGGATGGACCATCCAGATCCTGTGGGGTCCCCGGTGACGACCCACGCGCTGCCGGTTCAGAAATTCGACGCGATCATCATCGGCGCCGGCGGTGCCGGGATGCGCGCATCGCTGCAGCTGGCGGAGGCCGGCCTGCGCGTCGCGGTGCTGTCCAAGGTGTTCCCGACGCGCTCGCACACGGTCGCGGCGCAGGGCGGCATCGGCGCATCGCTGGGCAACATGGCCGAAGACAACTGGCACTGGCACATGTACGACACGATCAAGGGGTCGGACTGGCTGGGCGACCAGGACGCGATCGAATACATGTGCAGGATGGCGCCGCAGGTCGTCTACGAGCTCGAACATTTCGGCATGCCGTTCGACCGCAATGCGGACGGCACGATCTACCAGCGCCCGTTCGGCGGCCACATGGCCAACTTCGGCGAGACGCCGGTACAGCGCGCATGTGCAGCGGCGGACCGAACCGGCCACGCGATGCTGCACACGCTCTACCAGCGCAACGTCCGCGCGAACACGCAGTTCTTCGTCGAGTGGATGGCGCTCGACTTGGTGCGCGATGCCGATGGCGACGTCGTCGGCGTCGTCGCCTACGAAATGGAGACGGGCAACACGATGATCCTGCAGGCCAAGGCGACGGTGCTGGCCACCGGCGGCGCCGGGCGGATCTTCGCCGCGTCCACCAACGCGTTCATCAACACCGGGGACGGCCTCGGCATGGCGGCGCGCGCCGGCATACCGCTGGAAGACATGGAGTTCTGGCAGTTCCATCCCACCGGCGTCGCCGGTGCCGGCGTCCTGATCACCGAAGGCGTGCGCGGCGAGGGCGGCATCCTGCTCAACAGCGCCGGCGAGCGCTTCATGGAGCGCTATGCGCCCAACGCCAAGGACCTGGCGTCGCGGGACGTCGTGTCGCGGGCGATGGACCAGGAGATCAAGGAAGGCCGCGGCTGCGGCCCGGACAAGGATCACGTGCTGCTGAAGCTCGATCACCTGGGTCCCGACGTCATCCTGAAGCGGCTGCCGTCGATCCGCGAAATCGCCATCAAGTTCGCGAATGTCGACCCGATCAAGGAGCCCATTCCTGTTGTCCCGACCATCCATTATCAAATGGGCGGCGTCCCGACCAACGTACACGGGCAGGTCGTCGCGCCCAAGTCCGGCAATCCCAATGCGGTGATCGACGGCCTGTACGCGGTCGGCGAATGTGCGTGCGTTTCCGTGCACGGCGCCAACCGGCTGGGCACCAATTCGCTGCTCGATCTTCTGGTGTTCGGCCGTGCGTGCGGCAACTTCATCGTCGACCAGAATCTGCGGGCGCAGGGCCAGAAGCATCTTCCCGCCGACGCCGGTGACCTCTCGCGCTCGCGTCTCGCGCGCATCGACGCCGCCGCCACCGGCGAGTCCGTGCCCGAAGTCGCGCAGAAGCTGCGCCGCGCGATGACGCATCACTGCGGCGTCTACCGCAACCAGCAGCTGCTGAGCGAGGGCGTGGCGAAGGTGCTGGAGCTGGAACAGCAGGTCGCAAAGACGTCCATCAAAGACAAGAGCAGCGTCTTCAACACCGCGCGCGTCGAGGCGCTGGAGCTGGACAACCTGATCGAGGTCGCCAAGGCCACCGTGGTTTCCGCGGAGGCGCGGCGCGAATCGCGCGGCGCGCAGGCGCGCAGCGACTATCCCGACCGCGACGACGCCCACTGGCTGAAGCACACGCTGTGGTATCGCGACGCCAACCGGCTCGACTACAAGCCCGTCAACCTGAAGCCGCTGTCGGTGGACGCCTTTCCGCCGAAGGCGCGAAGCTACTGACCCTCGGGGCCCTGATGAAATTCCGCATTTACCGCTACAACCCCGAGCAGGACGCGGCGCCGCGCTACCAGGACTACGACGTCGCACTGGAGCCTACCGACCGGATGCTGCTCGACGCGCTGATGCGCCTCCGGCAACAGGACGACACGCTGTCGTTCCGCAAGAGCTGCCGCGAGGGTGTGTGCGGCTCGGATGCAATGAACATCAACGGCAAGAACGGCCTCGCCTGCATCACCAACCTGAATGAGGTGAAGGAGCCGGTCGAGTTGCGGCCGCTTCCCGGCCTGCCGGTCATCCGCGACCTGATCGTGGACATGAGCCAGTTCTTCAAGCAGTACCACTCGATCAAGCCGTACCTCGTCAACGACACGCCGCCGCCTGAAAAGGAGCGGCTGCAATCGCCCGAGGACCGCGAGGAACTCGACGGGCTGTACGAATGCATCCTCTGCGCGTGCTGCTCGACGGCGTGTCCGTCCTTCTGGTGGAACCCGGACAAGTTCGTCGGCCCTGCGGGGCTGCTGGCCGCCTACCGGTTCATCGCCGACAGCCGCGACCTGGCCACCGGCGACCGGCTCGACAACCTCGAGGACCCGTATCGTCTGTTCCGCTGCCACAGCATCATGAATTGCGTCGACGTCTGTCCCAAGAACCTCAATCCCACCCGGGCGATCGGCAAGATCAAGGACATCATGGTGAAACGCGCGGTCTGAAAAGGCGCCGCGCGCCGACGATGCTCGAACAGGACCGCCTCAATCGCATCCGCTGGCGCAGCCGTCGCGGTATGCTGGAAAACGACCTGGTGCTGACGCGCTTCCTCGATGGCCGCGGTCCGTCGCTGACCGAAGACGAGGTCGTGATGCTCGACCGGCTGCTGGACTTGAGCGACAACGAATTGTGGGACCTGATCGCAGGCAGGCACGAACCGCTCGACGCATCGGTTGCACCACTGCTCGAACAGTTGCGTTCGACATGAGGCTTACCGCAACAAACCCTTTTTTCCACCTGGCCGGGAGCTACAGAAATGACTGACCGCACCGCCACACTCAACTTTTCCGATGGTTCACCCGCAGTGACGTTTCCGGTGTTGTCCGGAACGGTAGGACCGGACGTCATCGACATCCGCACGCTGTACGGCAAGACGGGCAAGTTCACGTTCGACCCGGGCTTCCTGTCGACGGCCGCCTGCCAGTCGGCGATCACGTACATCGACGGCGACAAGGGTGAACTCCTTTATCGCGGCTATCCGATCGAGGAGCTCGCGACGCGCTGCGACTTCATGGAAGTCTGCCACCTGCTGCTGTACGGTGAACTGCCGACGCCTGTGCAAAAGACCGACTTCGTCGGCCGGGTCACCAAGCACACGATGGTCAACGAGCAGATGCAGTTCTTCATGCGCGGCTTCCGCCGGGATGCACACCCGATGGCGGTGATGACGGGCCTAGTCGGCGCGCTGTCGGCGTTCTACCCCGACTCGATCAACCTGCATGACGCCCACCAGCGCGACATTTCGGCAATCCGCCTCATCGCGAAGATGCCGACGCTCGTGGCGATGGCCTACAAGTACACGGTCGGCCAGCCGTACATGTATCCGCGCAACGACCTGTCGTACGCCGCCAATTTCATGCGGATGATGTTCGCGACGCCGTGCGAGGACTTCAAGTCGAACGACGTGCTGGTCCGCGCGATGGACCGCATCTTCATCCTCCACGCCGATCACGAGCAGAATGCGTCGACGTCGACGGTGCGGCTGTGTGCGTCGTCGGGCACCAATCCCTTCGCCGCCATTGCTGCGGGCGTCGCGTGCCTGTGGGGTCCGGCGCACGGCGGCGCCAACGAGGCGTGCCTCAACATGCTCTACGACATCCAGAGGCAGGGCGGCGCGGCGAAGATCGGCGACTTCATCGCCAAGGTCAAGGACAAGAATTCCGGCGTCAAGCTGATGGGCTTCGGCCACCGCGTCTACAAGAACTACGACCCGCGCGCGAAGCTGATGCGCGAGACGTGCCACGAGGTGCTGACGGAGCTTGGCCTGCACGACGACCCGCTGTTCAAGCTCGCGATGTCGCTCGAGAAGATCGCGCTCGAGGACGAGTATTTCGTCTCGCGCAAGCTCTATCCGAACGTCGACTATTATTCCGGCATCGTGCAGAAGGCGATCGGCATCCCGGTGCCGCTGTTCACGGCCATCTTCTCGCTGGCGCGCACGGTCGGCTGGATCGCGCAGCTGAACGAGATGATCGCCGATCCGGAATACAAGATCGGCCGGCCGCGCCAGCTCTTCACCGGCGCCACGCGGCGCAGCGTCACGCCCATCGCCCAGCGGAGCTGATCCGCCGACGCAGGCGGGAGCGCAGGCAGGGCAGTTGTCGCGGATGGGTTCCGCCCCCATCCTTGGGGTTGCATTGAGTCGATCACGGAAGGTGGTGCAATGGGCAGCATGAAGGATTTCGAGTCGAGCAGCACCCTCTTCGGGTCCAACATCCCGTTCATCGAGGAGCTGTACGAGCACTACCTTGCCGACGCCGATGCCGTCAGCCCGGAGTGGCGCGCCTATTTCGACGAGCTGCGCGGCAATTCGGCGGACGTGGCGCACACGCCGGTCATCGCGTCGTTCGTCGAGCTTGCGCGCAACCGCAAGGTGGCGGGGGCGATGGTCGATGCGGCGACGATGCACAAGCAGGTGCTGGTCCTGCGGCTCATCAGCAAGTTCCGCACGCTCGGGATGTTCTACGCCGATCTCGATCCGCTGCAGCGCCACGAGCCGCAGTACCTGCCCGATCTCGACCTGCGCACCTACGGCTTCACCGAAGACGACCTGGCAACCGAATTCGACGTCGGGTCGTTCAAGGCCGGCCCGGCGCGCATGCGGCTGGCCGACATCATCGCGGCGCTCAAGGAAACCTACACGCGCACGCTCGGCACCGAGTACATGTACATCTCGGACACGGCGACCAAGCGTTTCTTCCAGCAGCGGTTGGAGCCGATCCGCTCGACTCCCGCGTATTCGCCGGACGAGCGCCGCCATATCCTCGAGCGCCTGACGGCGGCGGAGACGCTGGAACGCTACCTGCACACGAAGTACGTCGGCCAGAAGCGGTTCTCCGGCGAAGGCGGGCTGACGATGATCCCGATGCTCGACCGGCTGATCGAGAAGGCGGGTGCGGCCGGCGTGCAGGAAATCGTGCTGGGGATGGCGCATCGCGGCCGCCTCAACGTGCTGGTCAACACGCTGGGAAAGATCCCGGCCGACCTTTTTTCGGAGTTCGAAGGCAAGACGGCGCAGGACCTGGCCGCGGGCGACGTCAAGTACCACCAGGGTTTCTCGTCTGACGTCTCCACGCCGGGCGGACCGGTGCATTTGACGCTGGCCTTCAATCCGTCGCACCTGGAAATCGTCAATCCCGTGGTCGAGGGCAGCGTGCGGGCGCGGCAGTTCCGCCGCGGCGACACCAAGGGGGACCAGGTGCTGCCGGTGCTGCTGCATGGCGATGCGGCAATCGCCGGCCAGGGCGTCAACCAGGAATGCCTGAACATGGCGCAGACCCGCGGCTTCTACACGGGCGGCACCATCCACATCGTCATCAACAACCAGATCGGCTTCACGACGTCCGACCCGCGCGACACCCGCGGCACGATCTACTGCACCGACATCGCCAAGATGGTCGAGGCGCCCATCCTCCACGTGAACGGCGACGATCCGGAGGCCTGCCTGCTGGCGGTCGAGATCGCACTCGAATACCGGCAGCAGTTCCACAAGGACATCTTCATCGATCTCGTGTGCTTCCGCCGCCTGGGGCACAACGAGGCGGACGAGCCGATGGTGACGCAGCCGCTCATGTACAAGAAGATCGCGCTGCATGAAGGCACGCGCATGCTGTACGCGGACAAGCTGGTTGCCGAAGGCGTCATCACCGCGGACGAGCCGGACGCGATGATCGCCACCTATCGCGCGGCGATGGACCGCGGCCAGAACACCAACAAGACGATCATCGCCAACTACAAGCCGCCGTTCACGATCGACTGGAGCCCCTACAAGGACCGGCACTGGACCGACCCGGCGGTGACCGCCGTCCCGGTCAGGAAGCTGAGGGCGCTCGCGCAGAAGGTGACGCACGTTCCCGACGGATTCAAGCTGCATTCCCGCGTTGAAAAGGTCATCGCCGACCGCCGCGCGATGGGCGAAGGCGAATTGCCGCTGGACTGGGGCATGGGCGAAACGCTGGCGTACGCGTCGCTGCTCGACGAGGGCCACGGCGTCCGCTTGTCGGGCGAAGACGTCGGCCGCGGCACGTTCTCCCACCGCCACGCGGTGCTGCACGACCAGAACCGTGAAAAATGGGACGACGGCACGTTCGTTCCGCTGCAGCACCTGAAGCCGGGGCAGGCGACGTTCGAGATCATCGATTCGGTGCTGACCGAGCAGGCGGTCGTGGGCTTCGAGTACGGCTACTCGACGTCCGACCCGACGCGCCTCGTCATCTGGGAGGCGCAGTTCGGCGATTTCGTCAACGGCGCGCAGGTGATCATCGACCAGTTCATCAGCGCCGGCGAAGTGAAGTGGGGCCGGATCTGCGGCCTGGTGCTGCTGCTGCCGCACGGTTTCGAAGGCCAGGGGCCCGAGCATTCCTCAGCACGACCCGAGCGCTTCCTCCAACTCTGCGCGCAGCACAACATGCAGGTCTGCGTGCCCACCACGCCGGCACAGGTCTTCCATATGCTGCGGCGGCAGATGCTCCGCAAGTACCGGAAGCCGCTGATCGTGATGAGTCCGAAGAGCCTGCTCCGGCACAAGGAAGCGGTGTCGGTGCTCGAAGACCTGGCCGGCGGCGGCTTCCGCAACGTGATCGGCGAAACGGAAAAGCTGACGGCAAAGAACGTCCGGCGCGTGCTCGCCTGCTCGGGCAAGGTGTACTACGACCTGCTCGCGTATCGCCGGGAGATGAAGATCGACGACATCGCGATCATCCGCATCGAGCAGCAGTATCCGTTTCCGCACGCCGACTTCGCGGCAGAGGTCGCGAAGTTCCCCAACGCGAAGGAATTGGTGTGGGTGCAGGAGGAGCCGCAGAACCAGGGCGCGTGGTACCGGTTGCGCGCCTACCTGCGCAGCGACATCCCGGACAAGCAGGTGCTGGCGTATGCCGGGCGCGCGATCTCCGCGTCGACGGCCGTGGGATACAGCAGCAAGCACAATGCGGAGCAGAAGCAATTGCTGGAAGACGCCTTCGCGGCCAGGCTGGCCTCGGGCGAAATGGTGGTCGCGCACTAGCAGGCGCCGGCCCGACATCCAATCAGGAATGAACCAATGCGCATCGAAGTGAAGGTCCCGCAACTGCCCGAGTCCGTGGCCGAAGCCACGCTCGTCAGCTGGCACAAGAAGCCGGGCGACGCGGTCAAGCGGGACGAGAACCTGATCGACGTCGAAACGGACAAGGTCGTGCTGGAGTTGCCATCGCCGGGTGATGGCGTGCTGGTTGAGCTGGTGAAGCCGGACGGCTCGACGGTGACGTCCAACGAAGTCATCGCGGTGATCGATTCCGAAGGCAAGGCGAGTGCCGCTGCGTCCGCGCCGGCAAAGCCTGCAGTGGCCGCAGCGCCGGTCGTGCCGGCACCACAGGCTGCCGCCGCAGCGGGAGCTTCAGTCACGGCGCTGCCCGCGGCGCGCAAGATGATGGCGGACCAGGGGATTGCGCCGGCGAGCGTCGAAGGCACGGGCCGCGGCGGGCGCATCACGAAAGGCGACGTGATCACCGCCGCCGAAGCAAAGGCCGGTGCGGCGCCCAACGTCCCGGCCCCCGTGGCCAAGGCCCCCACGTTGCCCTCCGTGCCGGCCGTCTCCATCGGATCGGGAGCGCGTCCGGAGCAGCGCGTGCCGATGTCGCGGCTGCGCCAGCGCGTCGCCGAGCGCCTCGTGCAGTCGCAGGCGACCGCGGCGATCCTGACCACGTTCAACGAAGTCAACATGCAGCCGATCCTGGACTTGCGCAACAAGTACAAGGACCGGTTCGAGAAGGAGCACGGCGTCAAGCTCGGGTTCATGGGCTTCTTCGTCAAGGCGGCGGTGCACGCGCTCAAGAAGTACCCGGCCGTCAACGCGTCGATCGACGGCACCGACATCGTGTACCACGGCTATTTCGACATCGGCATCGCCGTGGGCAGCCCGCGCGGCCTCGTCGTGCCCATCCTGCGCGATGCCGACCAGATGTCGCTGGCCGAGATCGAGAAACAGATCGCCGAGTACGGCAAGCGTGCCAACGAAGGCAAGCTGACGGTGCAGGAACTCACCGGCGGCACGTACACGATCAGCAACGGCGGCGTGTTCGGGTCGATGCTGTCGACGCCGATCATCAACCCGCCGCAGTCGGCCATCCTCGGCGTGCACGCGACGAAGGAACGCGCCGTGGTGGAAAACGGTCAGGTCGTGGTGCGACCGATCAACTACCTCGCGCAGTCCTACGACCACCGCATCATCGACGGCCGCGAAGCGGTGCTGTCGCTGGTCGCGATCAAGGAAGCACTCGAGGATCCGGCGCGCCTGCTGCTGGATATTTGAAGGTCCGTCATGGCTGAACAATTCGACGTGGTCGTGATCGGTGCCGGCCCGGGGGGCTACATCGCCGCCATCCGCGCGGCGCAACTGGGTTTTTCGACCGCATGCATCGACGACTGGTCGCGCGCCGACGGCCGGCCGGCGCCGGGAGGCACGTGCACGAACGTCGGCTGCATCCCGTCCAAAGCGCTGCTGCAATCGTCGGAAAACTACGAACATGCGGGGCACGCGTTCGCCGACCACGGCATCGAGGTCAAGGGCCTCACCATGGACGTGGCGAAGATGCTCGCGCGCAAGGACCGTGTCGTCGCGCAGAACAACGACGGCATCCTGTTCCTGTTCAAGAAGAACAAGGTCGCGTTCTTCCACGGCATCGGCTCGTTCGCCGGGAAGGACGGCGACGCGTGGCAGGTCAACGTGAGCGGGCAGAAGCCGGCGCAGCTTCTGGCAAAACATGTAATCGTCGCGACGGGCTCGCGGCCGCGGCCGCGTCCCGGGGTTGCGATCGACAACGTCCGCGTGCTCGACAATGCGGGCGCGCTGGCCATTCCCGGCGTGCCGAAAAAGTTGGGCGTGGTCGGTGCGGGCGTGATCGGCCTGGAAATGGGCAGCGTGTGGCGTCGCTTGGGCGCGGAGGTCACGGTCCTGGAAGCCCTGCCGGCTTTCCTGGGCGCCGTCGACGGCGCGGTCGCCAAGGAGGCGCTGAAGCTCTTCACCAAGCAGGGCCTCGCCATCCACACCGGCATTGCGATCACCGACGTCAAGGTCGGCAAGAAGGATGTCGCGGTGACGTATACCGACGCCGCCGGCAAGGTGCTGAGCGCAACCTTCGATTACCTGATCGTCTCCATCGGACGCATCCCGTACACCGGCGCGCTCGAGGCCGGCAAGGTCGGCCTCAAGCTCGACGCGCGCGGGTTCGTCGAGGTCGTCGGCGATTGCCGCACGAACCTGCCCAACGTCTGGGCGGTGGGCGATGTGGTGCGCGGGCCGATGCTCGCACACAAGGCCGAAGAGGAAGGCGTGGCGGTCGCCGAGCGCATCGCCGGCCAGCACGGCCACGTGGATTTCAACACGGTGCCGTGGGTCATCTACACGTCCCCGGAAATCGCCTGGGTGGGCCAGACCGAGCAGCAGCTGCAGGCCGCCGGCGTCGATTACCGTTCCGGCACGTTTCCGTTCATGGCCAACGGCCGCGCACGTGCGCTCGGTGACACCAGCGGATTCGTCAAGATTCTGGCCGATCGCAAGTCCGACCGGATACTGGGCGTTCACATCATCGGGCCGCAGGCGTCCGAGCTGATCTCCGAAGGTGTCGTCGCCATGGAATTCGGCGCGTCGAGCGAAGACCTGGCGCGCATCTGCCACGCGCATCCGTCGCTGTCCGAGGCCACCAAGGAGGCGGCGCTGGCGGTCGACGGACGGACGCTGAATCTCTAGACAGGATGACCGGGGTGCTCGAACCCGGCCAGACCGTCCCCCCGGGCGGGGGGCTCATCGCCCATCTGCAACCTCTGCTGGCACGCCGCGGGACCACGCTGGATGCCGCGCAGGGCGCCGCACTTGCCAGGCTGCAGCGGCTCTCCGACGAGCTCGCGCAGTTTCGCGTCGCACGCCAATCGACACTGACTCGCCTGTTCGCCGCGCCGGACGTGCCGCGCGGCGTCTACCTGTGGGGAGGCGTAGGGCGCGGCAAGAGCTTCCTGATGGACAGTTTCTTCGCGGCGGTGCCGATCCGCCGCAAGGTGCGCATCCATTTCCATGCGTTCATGCGCAACGTCCACGCGGACCTGCACTCGCTGAAAGCCGAAGTCGATCCGCTCGCGACGGTGGCGGCGCGCATCGCCAAGCGCTGGCGGCTCATCTGCTTCGACGAATTCCACGTGTCGGACATTGCCGACGCCATGGTGCTGGGGCGCCTCTTGTCCGCGCTGTTCGAGGCGGGCGTCGTATTCGTGATGACATCCAATTATCCGCCCAGGGGATTGTGGCCCAGGGGCCTGCTGCGCGAACGCTTCCTGCCGGCGATCGCGCTGCTCGAACAATGGCTCGACGTGATTGAAGTCGACGCCGGCGTCGATTACCGCTTGCGCACGCTGGAGCAGGTGCAGACGTTTCACGTGCCCGCCGGGCATGTGGCCGACGCCGCGCTGGAGCGGGCATTCGATGCGATGTGTGCCGGGCCCGACGAGGACGTGAACCTGACGGTCGAGCGGCGCCGCCTCGTCGCCCGCCGGCG
>Ga0302323_100001567_pt1 | contig 18599 bp, 14 predicted proteins | sample Fen_T0_3_FD_201950 | JGI IMG/M metagenome (GOLD analysis project Ga0302323, IMG submission 201950) | Peat permafrost microbial communities from Stordalen Mire near Abisko, Sweden - Fen_T0_3 | ecosystem: Environmental > Terrestrial > Soil > Wetlands > Permafrost | place: Sweden: Abisko... | reverse complement strand
CCCGGCCACGCTCCCTCTGTCGCAACCAGCCCCGCCCCGCCGAGCGCGCAAGCCAGGAGCCTTCCGGCCCCTGCATTCTTCATCGCGCCAGCACCAGAGTTCGGCTCGTGTTCGCGAACAGGAGGACTCAGCCAAGCGTGCCGGCAGACTATCGCTCGACGACTTCTAGCTAAGCTAACCCCCGCTAGCCAGCGCGTACCGATACAATCCGTCGAAGGTATCGGTCCCGATTCTCGACAACGCCATGTTGATGAAGCTCGCTGGCGTGCTCCCGCCGGGATCGAAGCGCATGACGAACGTGACCAGGACCTGCCCGTCCCCCGTGGGGGAAAACTTCCAATAGCCAGCCATCTTCTTCATGCGCACGCGGCCTCTTGTCTCCGCAAGAGCGCCCTTCACGTCGGCGAACGAGACAAAGGCATCGCCAGTCTTGGTATCCCTTGTCAGATTGACGTCGATGACATAGTCGCGGTCATCAATCGGCCAGGGATTGGCGATGGCCCGGTAAATCCAAAGATTTGTCGGGCTCATTCTGCGGATGACCCTCGATTCCACGCATTTCGGAAACCACTTTGCCTGGTTGTCGCCGTCCAGGTGAACGGCAACCAGCCGGTCCACGGTCGTCCTCATCTTCATGACAGCCCTTAACTCCTCGATCCGCTCGCCGGCTACTGCGCGGGTGTAGACCGCTACGCCGTCCTTTTCCTTCAGCAGTTTCCAGTCTTCCGCCGCCGCTCCGGAGGCGGTGATGATGAGCGCGAGGCATGCGAACGGGAAGACGACTACTCTGTTCATCTCGTGCCTCCTTTCGACGGAACGAATCCTCTGAAGAACAGCCATGAAGGTAGAAAGAAGAGCTCGAAGAGACCGCCCGGCACATACATGAGCGCGCCGAGGCCAGCCGTCGTGTCAATGGCTCCTGCCAGGTCGAGGGGGCCGCTTAGGAAGAGCAGCCAATAGCCTACGATCCCCAGCCCCGCGATCCACCGGGGGACAAGACGGGTGGAGAAGAGAAGAACGGCCTGGATCGTGCCCGCCAAGCCGAGAGCGGTCATCGCCATCTGGTAGGTTGTGTTGGTGAATGAGAGCGCCAAGCTTTGCAACGTCGGGAAAGCGGCTCTCGCAGCCGGAGCGGCGCTGGCAAAGCTCTCGCCGAGCCCGAGCAAGACCACGTGGGCGCATACCCCGAGCGCCAGAAGCACGCCCTCCGCCACACGGAAGCCGAGGTACGACACGGCGATGGCCTCGCTGTATCTTCTGACCACCGGGAAGTAGGCGACGGCGATAAGGACGACACCGAGGGACATCAGCAGCCGCATCAGGGCGCCGGCGAGGACGACGGCGCAGTGAAGGCGGATCTCGCCGACAGGGCCCCGCAGGATGGGCGCCGCCCCATAGGCATCGACCATCCCCATCAGCATCGTCAGCACGAAGAGGGCAGCGATGAGCTTGGCCAAACGGCTGTCCATTGTCATTGTGTGTCCTGGTCCTTCAAAGTACACTTCGCAGTGTAGTTTTGCCTGGGACAACGTCAAGGCTAAAGTGCACTCATCGGTGTAATTAGAACTTGCGAGCAGGAGCGATGCCACAGCAAAAACGAAATACCGACAGGAAGCGACTGACAATCATGGACGCCGCTGCACAGGTCTTCGTCGGCGCGGGATACGACAACGCGAGCATGGATCGCATAGCCGAGGTCGCCGGGGCGTCGAAGCGCACCGTCTACAACCATTTCCCCAGCAAGGAACTGCTATTCAATGCTGTCATCGGTCGATTCCTGCAGGAGTCCCGCGAGCTGAAGCAGGTTCGGTACGAAGCGGGCAAGAGCCTGTCCGCACAGCTGGGGCGGTTTGCGGATTCCATCATCGATCTCACGCGCAACGCCCAATGGTTGGGGCTGGTCAAGGTAATGACCAGCCTGACCATCCACCGGCCAGAACTGGTCGCCGAGACGATGGCCGGCGTCCACGACGAGAAGGACACCCTGGAGGTGTGGCTCGAGGAAGCAACCACGGACGGCCGGCTCCGCGTGAAGCAGCCGGCCCTGGTGGCCCGCACCTTCTGGGCGGCATTGAGCGGAGCTTTCTTGATGCCTGCCATCTACCTAGCTCCATTGCCGCGCCACGAGGCCCAGGCCATCAAGCAGGAGCTGATCGCGATGCTCCTAGCCCGGCACAGACCGCCGGGGTGAGGCGAGAGAGGGTGAGGAAGGGGTTTGCAGTCGAGAATCCACCGCACCATTCACTTCTCGCCAGCCCTGCGCAATCAGTTGACGGTGACGATCACATTGTTGTCGGCGGGCGGCGGATCGTTCCAGAGAGACAGCAATCCCATGCCAAGCATTTGGGTTGCGGGATCTGTGCTGGTCGCCATGCCAGAGAGCGTGCCGGCTAGCGTGGGGTCGGTCAGGGTCTCGTCACCCGCGTAGTGGGCCATCAGCGACGCCGCCACCATGGGCGCGATGGCCGTGGCCGTGGCCACATCCAGGTAGTACGGAGCATGGGTAAGCTGGTAAACCGAGAGACCGGTGAGGCCACTCAAGAGATAGCTATTCTCGAAGCCCAGGAAGTCCGTGGGGTGTGAGGGGATGCTGAGCACGTGCGACGTCGTAATCTGGTAGCTGCGCGCGGGCATATCCAAGCTCACGAAGCGGTAGGGCGTGGGCGCGGTAACCAGCGAGCCGGTTTCGCAGTCGTAGAGCTTCGAGCTACCGAAGTCTTTCAGGGCGACGTCGTTGGCGTGGAAGTGGCCCGTGAAGATGAGGCCCATGCCCGCATCGGACAGGCGCTTGCCGACCGTGGTGTAGTCGTCCAGCAGGTACTCCGGGAACTGTTGCGACTGACCAACATAGTGCTCGACGATTCCATGGTGCATCATCCCGATGACCGCCTTGTGCTGCAGCTTGGCGGTCTGAAGCAGGCCGGTAATCCAGTCCTGGGTGGACTGCGAAAGCCTGCCGCTCGTGACCGGCGTTTCAAGCGTGAGGTTGTCGGCGTACTTGCACGAGTCGATGGCGAAGAGCCACAGTCCCGCGACCGGCTCGACGACGTAGCTCAAGGAGCTGGGATCCTGGTACAGGGCAGTGTTGTAGCCAAAGTTGGCGTAGATCTGTCTGAACTCCGCCGGGCTCACACGTTCCACCGGCGTCGGCGGCGAGGTCAGGAAGCCGACCGCATCGGGGTTGTTGATGTCATGGTTGCCTGGGACGACGAACGTCCTGATCCCAAGCGCGCTCAGTGCAGCCAACTTCGAGGCCATGAGCTGGTGGTTCACCTTTTCGCCATCCTTGGTCAGGTCACCCGAAATGAGCAAGAATTCGGGCTTCTTGGCCGCCAGGTCGGCGAAGGTCGCGTCCAGGGTCTCTTGGCTTTGGGCGATCATCTTGCGATCCTGGGCCAGGTAGGCCTCGAAATCTGGGCCACTTGCCCCCAGGGCCGTATTGTCGTGCAGGTGCGTGTCGCTGATGATGGCGAAGCTGACAGGACCGAGGTTGGCAATGGTAAAGTCCTGGTGCGAGTCTGCGCCCAGCGCATCCGTTGCCGTGAACGTCACCGTCCAGGTCGGGCTGTTTCCAGAAGGCGCGGTGAACGTGACGGTCGAGCCACCCGCGTCGTCGATCTGCGCGCCGAGAGCCCCGGCTGGCGCTGACCAAGCAAACGCAATCGCGCCACCCTCGGGATCTGCCGCGCTTGCCTGCAAGGTGAGGGTTTGGCCAGGATGCGCCGAAGTCGCGGACTGGACCGTCGAGAGCACGACCGGGGCCTGATTCACCTTGGGGGTACCCACCGGAACCGTCACGTCGCCGGTGGTGCTGCCACCGTGGCCGTCACTGACCGTGACGGTGATAATGCAGGCGGATGCGCTTGACTGAGCCGAAAGCGCGAACGAGGGCGTCGCCGTGGCGTCGCTGAAGGTGCCCGGGCACGCGCTGGTCCAGGCGTAGGTCAATGGATCGCCATCACCATCCATTGCGGACACCCGCAGCGCCGTGGGTTGGCCAAGCACGACCCAAGCCGGCGTCGCGGTCAGTTGATTCACCGTCGGCCACTGGTTCAGCTGCACGGTGACTGCGGCCTGACCTTTGCCGTTCCCGTTGGCCACGTGGATGGCAACCGAGGTCGTCGCCGAGGCACCGCGGTTGTCCGTCACCTTGATGTCGAGTCCGTAGCTGCCCTCGCTGGTGGGTGCGGTCCAGGCGATGCCGGGCGTTCCCGTGTCCGATAGCGTCCCAGCGGCCGCCGTCCACAGGAAGGTGAGGGTGTCGCCCGGATTCGGGTCGTGGGCAGTGGCTTGCAGCGCCACCACGGCGCCTGGAGCCACGTCCGTGGCCGACACTACGAGGGAGTCGATGACAGGAGTGGCGTTGGTGAACGGCGCGGGCGCGTTGGTTTGCTGCGCGGTGATCACGACCGTCACCACCTGGCCAGCCACGATGGTTACGTTGCTGGCTTGACCGTGGAAGATTTCGTTGCCGGAGTGATCGGACGCGCTGGCCGTGAATGTGGCATTGCCACCCACGGGAAGCCCGCCCAACAGACCGCCCCACTGATTGCTCTGCTTGAACAGGGAGAACACCCTGGGCTGAGAGAACGCCGGCCCGGCCACGGTCAGATCGACCTTGGTCACGTCGGCCGAAGCGAGCGCGAGAATGGAGACTTGCACCTGCCCCGCGGGATCAGCCGATGGTTGACACCCGCTGCCTGTCAACGCCGTCATGGTGAGCAGGGCGGCCAAGAGCGGTGCGGACCGTGGTCCGTGCGTGAAAATACCCAAAACCTTGCGTCCCATCGTCATTGTCTAGGTCCTTTCGCGTGCAAACCTCAGAATCGAATCGACTGTAGGCGTGCGCGGGGCGAGCGCTGGGAACGCTTCTGAAACATGATTGTGAGGCGCTTACGTCATCGTCTCGACCGCGGCTGCGGGTCTGACGGGTCAAACGATCTTTCTCACTGCTGGTTCCGCCGGTGCGAATCGGGGTACCATCGCCGGGCGTCCCGGGATTTGTCACCCAATCGTTGCGCTCCGGACGAGATTACCTGCTCGGATCCCCTCCGAAGCACAGGAGTAATGAATGTACCGACTTGGTTCGAAATTACCGTATGTCTTGGCCGTCGTCGTTTGGACCTTCGCAGCGGGCTGTGGAGATGACGTCGGAGTGAAGCTCCCCGTGGAGGCGGGCGCCGAGGCCAACCACCCCGGTTCTCCCGAGGCAGGCGACAAGCCGTCGCCGTCCGTCGACGCCGTCGCCGCCGACGTCCCGTCGGTCGATGGCCCCCCGATCGATGCCCCATGGGTGGGTGGCGATGCTGCGGCAGATGTACCAGGGCCATTCGATGCCCCTGTCGATGCAAGCACCGCGAATCCCAACACGAAGCGGGTCATCATTTTCGTGTGGGACGGGCTGCGCCCCGATTCGGTGGATACCACGAACACGCCCAGGCTCGCGGCGCTGGCCGGCAAGGGTGTCTGGTTCGCGGACAACCATGCGACCTACCCGACCTTCACCATGATGAACTCGGCCAGCCTCGCGACCGGCAATTTCCCCGGGGCCACCGGATTTTACGGCAACAACCTGTGGCAGGAAGGACCGACCGGCAGCGACAGCGCCGGCGGAGTGGTGGACTTCAATCAGCCGATCTTCACCGAGGACTACCAGATCCTGCTCGATCTACAGAGCTACTACGGCGGCAAGCTCCTGCTCGTCGGCACGCTCTTCCAGGCGGCGCAGAAGGCGGGCCTGACCACCGCGACCATCGGTAAGAGCGGCGCCGCGTTCCTGCAGGACATCGGCGAGGGGGGCTTCATCCTCGACGAGAAATTCGCCTATCCACTGAGCTTCGCCAAGGAGCTCCAGGCGCAAGGGTATGCCTTGCCCCAGCTCACGCCACGTGCGTATTCTGCTGGTTCGCTCACGCTGGCGACGACCAATGGCGATCCGACCGCAGTGCCGGGGCGGAAGAATCTGCCCGACAATTCGACGTCGGATCCGACGGATCAATCCGGGACCCCTTACAACAGCGCCCACAGCTACATGATGGGTGTGTACCTCGACGTGATCTTGGCGCAAAAGGGACCGGAGCTGTCCCTGATTTGGTTCCGCAATCCCGATTCGACGGCGCACGCGTACGGCCCTGGCACCTACGACTATCGCGATGCCCTCAAGTCGCAGGACGAGCTGCTCGGCAGGCTGCTCGACAAGCTCGATGCCTTGGGCATGGCGGCAAGCACGGACGTTATCGTGGTCTCGGACCACGGGCACAGCAGCGTGTCGGGCCCGCTGAGTCTGTTCCCGCTGCGCGCCGTGAACCCCAATGCCTCGCCGCTTGGCAACGCTTGGGGCGACGTCGATCCCAACGGATACTCGGTGTCGGGCGACGTTCGCCTGGCGCACCTCATGTCCCAGGCTGGGTTCATCGCCTACGACGGGATCGGATGCACCTTCGATCCGGCGATGTCGGGCGTCACCGCCGATGGCAAACCACTGTATCCGATCAAGAGTGACGACGACGGCAGCATTTGCCAGGTCGTGCACAAGCGATACAACACCCCGGCCTACTTCGTGCCGAGTGGGCCGCTACCTCCGAAGACCATCGTCATCGCGGCCAACGGCGGGAGCGAATACCTCTACGTCCCCGACCACGACGCGACCACCGTGGCAAGCGCCGTCGAGTTCCTGCAGAGCCGCGAGGAGTTTGGGGCCATCTTCGTGGCCAGCCGCTACGGCAACCTGCCCGGCACCCTGTCGCTAGACCAGGTGAAGCTGGAAGACACCGCCGGGACGAGACGGCCGGACATCGTTGCCAGCTACGACTTTGACGAGACGGCGGTCGTGCAGGGGATGAAGGGCATCGAATTCGAAAGCGCGCAGAACTATCGCGGCATGCACGGAACCTTCAGTCCCATCGACGTTCACAACACGCTGATCGCCGTCGGCCCGCGCTTCAAGGCGGGCATGCAGGACACTTTGCCGTCGGGCAACGTGGACGTGGCCCCAACGGTTGCGGCCATTCTTGGGCTCTCGCTCCCGGAAGCTGCAGGACGCTCTCTCGACGAGGCACGCCTTGACGGCAAGGCGACCACTGACTACACGGTTACTCCGTCGGTCCTTACGCCCGCCGCGGCGGCGACGGGGCTGTCGATGGTGCTTTCCACCAACGTTTCAGACCTTGGCAAGGCCAGCTACACCTTCCGGCTCAAGGTCAAGGATCTCACCATCGGCTCGCGGACCTATCGCTACTTCGATTCGGCCAAGGCCACCCGGCAATGAGCCGAGCCTTGGCGTTGCTAGCGCTTGCTCTTCTGTACGCCCCGGCGGCGCACGCGGACGATTGGCAGACGGCGCTTCTCGGCGGCAAGAACCCGCGTCTGCCGAGGAGCATCCACTATCGCGCCCGGGTCTCCGGCCGGTCCGAAGCCGTCCACACCGTCGAAGCCTGGCGCGAGCCGAAAAGGCTGCGGCGCTCCTCGGATGGTCAGCTCGATCTTTACGCGACCCGGACCGAAACCGGGCTGTCCACTGTGCTGGTGGACAAGCGGACCGGGCGCGTGCTCCGTGGCGACGAGCAGGCCATGATTCGCACCGGCCACGTCGAGGCCTGGAGCGAGCTTGCCTACGTCCTGGTCAGGCCCCCGGGCGCGTTCGACCTGAGCCGGGCCGGCCGGCCAAGGACCATCGCGGGGGCGACCTGCCAGCCGTATCGGATTACACGCAGCGACGGCGCGACCTTCACGTTCTGCTGGTCCGCCAGCCTGCGGCTGCCGCTCGAAATCAACACGCCCGACGGGCGACAGGCCTTCGTGGTCGACTTCGTCGAGGAGCGGCCAGCGCCCGACCAGGTGTTCCATGCTCCGGCCCCGACTGTGACCGACCAAACAGCTGACGACTAGGAGCGAGGAAAGATCTCGCAGCGACCGGCAGCTCAGCCATAATCCAACCATGTCGCGTTCCCTGGTCCTTCGCCGCGTTGCGGTTCTGGTACTTCTCGCCTCTCCGCTGGCCGTCTTCTCGCCTGGCTGCAGCGACTCCGGCAACAAGCCTGCGGTGGACGCCTTTGTCCCGGTCACGCCCGACGCCACCGTCGATCGTGGGGGCACGCAGGCTGACGCCGGCGCCCGGGCCGACAGCTTGGGGCCCGATCTGCCCCTCGCCATCGATGGCGAGGTTCTGATTCCGCTTGATGGGGCAGGGGGGGCAGGGGGCAACGATGGCGGCGGCAGCCTCGATCTCGGTCCGTCCTCGGATGCTACGGGGCCGACGTCCTTGGATGCAGGAACCGACACCGTGAAACCGCAGCTGCCGGCCACCGTCGTCGTGCTGCCCGACACGCAGTACTATTCGTCGTCCTACCCCAGCACCTTCAATGACCAGACCAGCTGGATCGTTGCGCAGAAGTCGGCCTTGAACATCGGCGCGGTTCTTCACGTCGGCGACCTCGTCGACTCCGACATGCCGATACAGTGGACCGTGGCCAACCCGGCCATGCGCATCCTGGACAACGTCGTCCCCTACGACGTGGTGCCCGGGAATCACGACTACAGCTCGGTGGATCGCAAGACCACGATGAACAACTACTTCGCCCCCGCGAGCATGCCGTGGGTCATGGGCACCATGACCCCGGGTCAGATCGAAAACAACTACATGCTCGTGGATCTCGGCCCGAAGAAATGGCTGATCGTGGGCATCGAGTTCGGCGCGCGCGATGCGGTGGTGGCTTGGGCGGACGAGGTCCTCAAGACGTACGCCAGCGTACCCGCCATTCTACTGACACATGGGTACCTCTACGCCGATGGAAATCGCTACGACATCAACATCGGTGGCGTCGATACGCAATCGAGCAAGTGGCAGGCGTGGAATCCGCAATACTATGGCTTCACCGCCGACGCTGGCATCAACGACGGCGAAGCCATGTATCAGAAGCTGGTGTTGCCGAACCCGAACGTGAAGATGGTGGTTTGCGGCCACATGACCGGCTATGCGCGCCGGACCGATGCGCGTCCGGACGGAACCACGGTTCATCAAATGCTGGCCGATTATCAATGGATCCGGAATTCGAACAACGGCTACGGCTACCTGCGTGTGATCCAGCTGGACTACGACAGCAAAAAGATCAACGTCCAGACCTACTCGCCCTACGAAAACGCCTACATGACCGACGACGCGAACCAGTTCACCCTCGACCTGAATCTGTAGCTCCCTAGTCAGGTTGGATTGGGAATGACGTCGAAGCCCTCGCGCACGGCCGCACGTGCGAGTTGGGCGTCGAGCGTGTGTAGGCACCGCCCCATGGCGTGGCCGCCTGCCCATTCCAGCGCGGCGGCGAGTTGAAGAGCGTCCGCGGCTCGCAGCGCGTGAAGCCTGAGCAGGCGCCGAGCCTGGAGTTTCACGGTCTCGACATTGATGACGACGTGGCTGGTCTTGATGAACTCGTCCGCACGGGCTTCGGCCAGTGCCGCCGCTCTTTCGCCCAGGCCACCCTCGCGCACCAGTCGTTGCAGGGCCGAGGTCAGCTCGACGGAGGTCAGCGTCCAAAGTGCGACCTCCGGATCCTTTGCCAGCCACCCGTCGGCCACACGGGAAGAAGCCTGCGCCACGATGAGCGGCACGACCGCCGAGCTGTCCCAGAAGCGCATGGCGTTCACCGGCCTTCTTGCCGCTCGTCGAGCAGCGCAGCGACGACATCGGCCTTTACCTGAGGGCGCCGGCCCAACCAGCCCCGAGGGAGCCGGCCAGTCCCTCGCCGGACAATCCCGCGCCGCTCGAGATCGCTCAGCCACTGACCGTCCTCGCCCTGCTCGGATGGCAGGTCCCCCGCCGCATCGATGCGGGCGATCACTCGGTGACGATCGGCCACCAGCACGGGTTGGCCACGCTGCACCTGGCGCAGATAGTAGCTGAGGTGGTTCTTGAGCTCGGAGATCTTGACAACGGACATAGCCTGATTCTAGCTGCGTAACATGGCCATGACAAGGCCTCGTGTTCATGGGTGCCCGCCCCGTCGGGCAAGTGCCGCGGCCACCGGTACCCGAGTTTTCGCTTTCGTGGCCCGGAGGGTGTTGGCTGCAGTTCAGTGGTACAGCATCCATAGCCAATTGGGGGCGAAGCTGTCGGTGAAGACAATCCCCACCACGGACAGCAAGAAGGCGATACGGACTGCGCGCACAGTTGGGGTTTGTGTCGGGGCTGCGATCCAGGACATGGAAATCAGCAGGTGCCAGGCGTAGAACTCGCGTAGGCTGAACGTCACCAGTCCGAGCCAGGCCAAAGAAATCAGGTCGAACCAAGCTCGGCTTGTGAGGAGTGCCAGCCCACACGCCACCAGCACAATCTGGTAGTTCCATGCTATGGCTTTCTCCTGAACATCGGAAGCGGTGCGAAGCGGGTTGGTAATCGCCACTTCAGCCAGCGCAGGCCAATCGAGACAGAACACGTACAACGAGGCGCATGCAAGTGCGGCTGCAATGAAGAGGGCGACCCAGGTCCGCCAGCTCAGGTCCCGCCAAGACCGTTTGCGAACGATGAGCCCTGCGGCAAGAAGCGCCCATGGCGCCTGAAAGAAGACGCGGAAATGCAAGAACGCGCCTACACAATAGGCGACCGCCGCCGCTAGACCGCGTCGCTCGGCCAGGTAGCGCGCGCAAAGGATCAGAGGCACGATGGCGGCCACATCGTAGAACCCCTGCAGGGTCCAGTACATGATCTGCCCATAGGCAAAAAAGCAGGCCAGCCAGTCGACGCCGCGGCTGTTGCCTTCGAAGAACATGAGGAAGAAGTAGAACAGGGCTACATGGGCCAGCACGATGAACCAGCCGATCAGCATCCGGCACGCAGCAGAGAACGACAGACCGGTGTAGTGGTAGAGCGCCGCTATGGGCGCCACCAGCAGCATGTCGCCAGGGGGATACATACGCGGCTTGCTCGACCAACCGATGGCGAGCGGCTTGTCTTCTGGCCACCCCGGGACGTCATATACACCGCCCGTCGGGCTGGCGCCGAGGCGAAGGTCGCTGGGCGCGCGCGCAAGCTGCTGGTCGGTCAGAAGGGCAAATCGCTTCGCGATGGGCACCCTCCAGAGGTCGCGCCCCATGCGCGGAAAGATGCGGGCGGCATTCATGTGCGAGAAGTGGTCGGTGAAATTGCCGCGCGAAAGGTCGCCCCAAGGATGGTCAGTGCGACGTAGCCCGTTCCACAAGGACCAACCGAGTAGGGAGATCAGCGTCAGCACGAGCGCTTTGCGGTACGCCGAGGGTAGGTGTCGAAGCCAGCTGGGTTCGAGGGTCGAAAGACGGCTCTTCAGGGTTGGCAAGCTCGCGCGGGACACTCGGCGCAGAATAGATGATCTGGACGTGGCTGTCGAAGCTGCAAATTGCGTGGCCCATTCCCATCGGCATGCGCGGGCGGAGTCCTGATGTAGCGCATTTGTTTCAATGCAAGCCCTCCGGTCCGGCGTAACTCACGTTCCTCGACAGCCACAGAAGAGCAGGAGGGTCTAGATGAATTCCGGCTTCCAAAACATGACCAAGATCCCAGAGCTGCGTCGGCGTTTGCTCTTCACCCTGGCGCTTCTGGCGGTCTATCGCATCGGCGTCTTCGTGACGACCCCGGGGGTCAACGCCGCGGTGATGGGCAAGATCGTGAGCCAGTCGTCCGGGACATTCCTCGGGCTTTTCAACATGTTCTCCGGCGGCGCGCTGGAAAAGATGTCGATCTTCGCCCTCGGCATCATGCCCTACATCAGCTCGTCGATCATCCTTCAGCTGCTAACCGTGGTCATTCCCAAGCTGGAACAGATTCAGAAGGAGGGTGAGGCGGGCCGGCGGCGAATCAACCAGTACACGCGCTATGGCTGTGTGGTGCTGTCACTCATCCAATCGTTCTTCATCGCACGCTGGCTGATCTCGAACAATTCTGCCTATGGCCACTTGGGCGAGGTGGTTCCGGATCCTGACTGGAGCTTCTACCTCCTCACGATGATTTCGCTAACCACTGGCACGGCCTTCATCATGTGGCTCGGCGAACAGATCACCGAGCGGGGTATCGGCAACGGCATATCGTTGGTCATCTTTTCCGGCATCGTGACGGACATTCCCGGCGCCCTGGTCCGCTTGGCGTCCCGGGTCCGCGAAGGGAACCTCTCTTTGTTTTCGCTGGCGATCATGGGTTTGATCGTGGTCGTGGTGATCGCGACGATCATCTTTTTCGAGCGTGGGCAGCGGCGCATTCCTGTGCAGTATGCGAAACGCGTCGTCGGGCGCAAGATGTTTGGCGGCCAGTCGACCCACTTGCCACTCAAGGTGAACACCGCTGGTGTGATTCCGCCCATTTTCGCCTCATCGATTCTGATGTTTCCCCAGCAGATCGCGTCCTTTCTCAACAATTCCTACGCGCGGACGATCTCCGATGCCCTTCATCCAGGCGACTGGCGCTACAACACCGTCTACGTCGGCCTTATGGTGTTCTTCTGCTACTTCTACACAGCGGTTACTTTCAATCCGGTTGACGTCGCCGACAACCTGCGTAAGTACGGAGGCTTCATCCCGGGCATTCGTCCTGGCAAAGGCACCGCTTCCTACATCGACAAGATCCTCACCCGAATTACGGCCGGTGGAGCACTCTACGTGTCTGTCATCTGCGTTCTTCCCAACCTGCTTTCCGACAACCTGGGGGTTCCTTTTCGTTTCGGCGGAACTGGCTTGATGATCGTCGTTGGCGTCGCTCTGGACACTGTTCAACAAATTGAGTCGCACCTCATTACGAGAAACTATGAAGGCTTCACGGGCCGCAAGGGGCCGCGCATTCGCGGGCGCGGCGGTCGGACGGCGGCGCCCGTCAGCGCGTAGAGGGGGATAAGGGAAGTGGAGTCGTCAGGCCCCGCCGACCACTGGCGGCGCGCGTGCTGCAGGATCAAACCTTCGCGCAGTGCGGCCCGGCAGACGCGCGCTCGGGTGACGCCGACGGTGTCGAGCACTGAGGCTAGGATGATGGCTCCATGGACGACTTGGTCCGCCCGATCCGGGTTCATACCAGGGACATGGCGGCGCGCCGCGAGTGGCAGCCGGGCAAGATGCTCGATGAGCAAGCGCAGCGTGTCTCGGCTCAAACGATTGGAACCTTCGCCCGACCCCGGGATCAGGTGCAGCGCGCGGGCCACTGAGCGCAGAGCCCGGGCGGTTCCCGCGCAAAGCACCACCTCGCCGAGGTCGTGCCTTCGAAAGGGCCGTAGCAGAGCGGCTACCTGGCTAGACGCCCAGCGCTCGATCATGCGCAGGTCGGGCGATGAGAAGGGATCCGACGACGGCTGATCTGCCACCGCGCGCAGAACTCCGAGCGGCGCCGAAGCGGTATGGAGAATTCGGCTTCCGTCGCCCAGCACGACCTCGAGGGATCCCCCGCCTAGATCGAAGAGTGTGGCACGGCCGAAACTGTCGCCTATCTGCCCGCGCGCACCCGCATAGACGAGACGGGCCTCCTCGTCACCCGAGATGACCTGGACGTCAATCCCGAATTGCGAGCGAACCTCGGCCAAGAAAACATGCCCGTTGCGCGCCGAGCGGACGGCGCTGGTCGCGACCGCAAGCACGGCCTTCGGTTGGTTCCGTTCAATCACCGGGACCAGCTTCCCTATCGCGCGCAGGGCGCTCTCGAGCGTCGCACCCGAGAAAAAGCCGGTTTGAAATATGGCCTCGCCAATCCTGGGCATCTGCTTTGCGCGCTCGATCACCGCCAAGCTCCCGGCACGCCCTACATCCGCAATGAGCGCATGGAAGGAGTTGGAACCAAGATCAAGGGCAGCGAGTCGCATGCCACAAGTGTAAGCGGCCGCAGATACTGGCCTGTTTTCACTTTGGCAACAACTTATCAACAACCCGGAAACGACTGGAACGCTGTGGATTGCCTACAGCTACCACCTCAAACTGCGAGGTCCACCCTTCGGGATTCACGATCCTGTCGCTATTGGTCCATCACCAGAAGCGTAGCATCGAGCGCTTGGAACCTCCGACCATCTCGGAAGAAATGCTCTTGGCGCAAGAGACTGTCCAGCAGCACGCGGCAGCGGCACGCGAGATCATCGAACGCCGACTGATCAAGTCGTGCTTCCAGCCCATCATCGACCTTCAGCACGGCGTGATCATCGGTTGGGAGGTGCTGTCCCGGGGCCCCAAGGAGCTGTCGTCGCCTAGGGAAATGTTCGCCGCGGCAGACAATCTCGGGCTTCGTCGTCGACTCGAGCTGGCCTGTCGGGCCGTCGCCTTTCAATCCATCGCCAGGTTGCCGGCGGCGCTCCGCGCTCGAACCTTCTTTCTTAACGTCGGGCCCGACACGGTGGCCGACCCGGTCCTCCGCGACGGCCAAGTTCAAAAGGAGCTGGCTGGTTTTGGTCTCGAACAGCGCAACGTCGTCATCGAGATCACCGAGCGCGAATCGATCAGCGACTACCAGGCCTTCGAGCGTCACATTCGCCAATACGTCGAGCAGGGCTTTCGCATCGCTCTCGACAACGTTGGGGCAGGGCATTCTCGATTGGTCACGCTGGTCAGCTGTTCGCTGCACTTTCTCAAGCTGGACATCCCGCTTGCGCGAGGTATTCAACACGACGCACGCAAGCAGCAGTTGGTGAAGTCCCTGATCGCCTTCGCTGCAACCGTCGATGCCGTGGTGATCGCCGCGGGGGTCGAGACTTGGGATGAGCTCGAGACGCTGGCACGTTTGGGCGTGCGCCACGCTCAGGGATTTCTGTTTGGCAGACCCAACCGTGCGCCTATCGACCTCTCCGACGCCATTCGCCTGGACCTTCGCAGGCTGATGCGCCAATTCAACTATCGCGAGTCCGACCTCAACGAGGCCGTGGGCCCGCTGGTCGTTCGTTGTGAATCCATTTCCGAGGGCCAGAAGCGGGGCGAGGACATCGACCGCATGTTCCGCTCGGATGCATTGCTCGACCACCTGGTCGTGGTGCGCGGTGAGAGTCCGGTCGGGCTCATCACCCGGCAGCACTACTACACCAACACCGGTGGGCCGGTCGGGTACCCCCTGTTCCAGTGGAAACCGGCTGAGCAGCTCGCTCGAATGGCTCCTTTGGTCGTGGAAGAGTCGATCAGTGTTACCGCGCTGGCCCGCCTTGCCATGAACCGTTCTTCCGACGAGCTATACGATCCGGTCGTCGTGGTCGACCGGAACGAACACTTGCTGGGGACTATCACAATCCGGCAATTGATCAGGCGGTCGAGCGCATTGGAAGTTCAGTGGGCGCAGGGATCCAGCCCCCTGACGGGACTACCCGGCAACCGAAGCATCGAGCGCTGGATACTGGATGCTTTCGACCAGCCCGATGCGTGTGTGCTTTACGCCGATCTCGACCGCTTCAAAGAGTTCAACGACTGTTACGGCTTTCTACGGGGGGACGAGATGATTCGTTGCCTGGCGCAGGTTCTCTCCTGCGCATGCCCGGACCTTGCGACCGATGCCCGCCTCGGACATATCGGGGGTGACGATTTCGTCATTGTGGCGCCCTTGGCCATCGAACCGGCATGCATCGAGGCCATTTGCCGTCGCTTCGACGAGGCCAAGCTGGCCCTCTTCAGCCCCAAGGACATCGAGCGCGGCTCCTTTTGCGTTATCGACCGACGTGGCCAGGAGGCCTCCATTCCACTGGTTACCGTCAGCGTGGCGGTGGTTCCAGTCGAAGCTTCGCGGACGGGCGATCATCCGGGCGCACTGGCCCAAATGGCGGCGTCACTCAAACGGAAGGTCAAAGAGATGACGGCCGCCAGCGGCCGAAGCGCATACCTTTTCGAACGCCGCCGCTTTAGGAGCCAGAGCTGAATGCCAATGAACGACCCTACCTACTTCATGGAGAGCGAAGAAGAGGCCTTGCGCCTCGACCTCAAGACCGATCCCAAGACCGTCGAGGAGCAGGCGCGCTGGGCTGGCGTTGTTCCGGGAATGCGCGTCCTCGACCTCGGCTGCGGCGCTGGGAAAACGACGCATATCCTTCACCGCCTCGTCCAGCCCGGCGGCGAAGTGCTCGGAGTCGACTACGCTCCTCAGCGGATACAGTATGCCACGGACCACTACTTCGAAGCTGGCATACGTTTTCTCTGCAGAGATGCTCGTTTGTCACTCGCCGATCTCGGTCGATTCGATCTCGTGTGGATCCGCTTCGTGCTGGAGTATCACGAAAAGCACGCTTACGAGATCGCAACGAAGGCTTACCAGGTCTTGAACCCAGGGGGCACTCTCTGCCTTCTCGATCTAGACCAAAACTGTCTTGGCCATTATGGCGCATCGGAAAGACTGGACAAGACTATGCGAAACATCGTGTCCGCGATGCAGAGTCAATACGGGTTCGACCCGTTCGTTGGCAGAAAGCTCTTCGGCTTCCTGTATGACCTAGGATGCACCGACATCGACGTTCGCATGGCGGCTCACCACCTGATCTACGGAAAGCTTTCTGAAACCGACCGCTTCAACTGGCTTCGGAAGGTCGAGACGGCACGGAACGCCCCGGCACTGTTCTCGGACAACTACCCCGGAGGGTTCGACGAGTTCCGCCGTGAGATGGTCGACTACCTCGAGCACCCCAAACGCTTCATCTACACGCCCCTCATCATGTGCAGGGGAAAGAAGCCCGCCGGTGAGGCGTGATGACCTCAAGCGCTCTTCAGCGATAGAGGCTGTTTCGGCTCCGGCGTATCCTCGTACGCCTGCGCCAGTACCCCCGCAGGTAGCTCAAGCTGTGCTGGATGCTGCTTAACGTAGAAGTGTAGGAAGGCCTCGACCAACCGAGGCTCGAAGCTCTTGCCGACTTCGTCTTTGAGCAGCGCGATGGCCTCGTCTCTGCGCATCGGTTCGCGGTAGTGTCGCTTGGCCGTGATGGCCTCGAAGAAGTCGGCCACTCCGATGATGCGTGCTCCCAGGGGAATTTCTTCGCCTCGCAGGCCCCGGGGGTAGCCACTGCCGTCGATCTTTTCGTGGTGTGCGCCGGCGATGGCCGGTATCTGTCGGTAGATGCCCTCGAAGCCAATCTGCCCCAGGATCTTCTCGGACTGCTCGGCATGGATCTTCACCAACTCGCGCTCGCGCGGATTGAGGCGTCCGGGCTTGCGCAAAATCGCGTCGGGAACCGCAATCTTCCCATAGTCGTGCAAGAGCGCAGCAGTCGAGATGACCTCCCGTTGCTCTGACGAAAGCCCAAGTTGTTCGCAGATTCCCAGAGCGTATTCGGTGACCTTCTCCGAGTGGCCCCGGGTCAGCGGATCTCGCGCATCGATGCTGGCGGCCAGGCCGTGCAGAATCGACCGGAACTGGCGGTCCTTGGATTTCAGAAGCTCCTCGTTCCGCAAGCTTATGCCCACCACGGCGGCGACGCCGATCAGCAGACTGCGGTCTGTCTCCACCAACGGACGCTTGGTCTTGACGTTGTCCACCGCGAGGACGCCGATGGACTCGCCGTTACTCACGATCGGGCAGCAGATGAAAGACTGGGCGCTTAGCTCCTCCGCATACGAGATGCTGTTCAGGGAAAGATCTCGTTCGATTTCGTCCAGATCGTTCACCAGGAAGGACTGCTGTTGCTTGAAGCAGACCACGAAGACACCGCGGGAATCCGATCTATCCAGATGAAATGCCGTTTTGCGCAGAAGCTTGAGCTGCCTGTCGTCATGGCCATACCCGGCTCCGAAGACCAGGCGCTTCCTGGATCTGTCCGCCAGCAGGACCATGCAACGGTCGTAGTCGAGCCACTTCTTACATGCCTTTACGACGCTCGGGAGCACGTCCACTGAGCCCGTGCGCCTGCTGATAGACTGGCCAATCTCGCTGGTTAGCACGGCATTGTCGTGGTTAATCTCGATCTGGCTGACGAGCTGATGGGTCGACTCGGCAAGACTCTTCAGGCTGGCGGCCATCTCCTTCTTTTCGAGTGCAAGACAGACGGTGGTGAGCATCGCCAAGGCCGCAATAACCACCGGCAACAACTGAGTCAGGGCGAAGCCCGGAGACCCGGCCGCCAGCAGGGCGACCAGGGGCAGAAACAGCATGGCCGCCCGGTTGCGCCCGCGTTTCAGGCGGTCCGCTTTGGATTCGCCCCAAGAGACGACGTACTTGCAGGTCTTGCCGCCCCGAAATATGCACTCTGGGTGGTCGACCTCGGGCGTGGTGCGGGCGAAGAGGATCGAGATCGCCTCTAGGAAGCCCGTTCGGTTCTCGCACTGATAGCTTCTCTCCACGGCGTCCGGCTCGAATTTGATGGTCACCTCGACTCGATTCGCGCTCAAGCTGCGTGACTCGAAGGTCGACGAACGCGTCAGTCTGCGGGCGCCCTTTCCGATTAGCTCATAGGCTCTTTTGGGGCCGACGGTGCCAAGAAAGAAAAGCTTCATTGCGCCCATTGCATCTGGCGAGGCCGCGTAGCGACCTGCTTCGCGCGCTATGGATGGGTTGTTCGTCGCAGACGAGAGTCTCTCGTGAAATCGGTCGATCTGCTCTTGGGTAAACCAGTGGCCCTCGTCCGCCACCTCGTAGGCGGTCATCCCGGCATAGTCCAGCAGATCGGCAATTCGTATCTGTGGATACTTCTTGTCTATCAGCCGTATGTAGTTGT